>Ga0302326_10007789_pt1 | contig 23742 bp, 20 predicted proteins | sample Palsa_T0_3_FD_202264 | JGI IMG/M metagenome (GOLD analysis project Ga0302326, IMG submission 202264) | Peat permafrost microbial communities from Stordalen Mire near Abisko, Sweden - Palsa_T0_3 | ecosystem: Environmental > Terrestrial > Soil > Palsa > Peat permafrost | place: Sweden: Abisko... | reverse complement strand
CTTCGGAGCGAGGCCCATCGAAGGCTCGTCGAGCACGAGCAGCTTCGGGTGCGACATCAGTGCACGGCCAATGGCGGTCATCTGCTGCTCGCCGCCCGAGGTAAGCCCCGAAATGGCTCGGCGCTTGACGCGCAGGTGCGGGAAGATCGTGTAGATGCGCTCGAGGTCCCGCGCGGTCTCAGCGCGCCTCGAGCCGCGGGCAATGGCGCCAGTGACGAGATTCTCTTCGACCGTGAGCGTGCGGAAACAGTGACGCCCTTCGAGCACCTGGACCAGGCCTAGCCGGACAAGTTTGTCCGGACTTGTGCGCAGGACGTCGTGGCCCTCAAAACGAATCGCTCCGGCCGTGATGCGCCCCCGCTCGGCCTGGAGGAGATTCGAGACCGCTTTGAGCGTGGTCGTTTTACCTGCCCCATTCGAGCCGATCAGCACGACAATCTGGCCGCGGCGAACAGTCACGCTGACTCTGTGCAAGGCGACGATCGCGTGGTTATAGGTCGCCCCGACGTTTTCGACAGCGAGCTGGACGTCTCCTTGCATTGCTGTAATCAGGAGTTCAGGAGTTGCAGGAGGAGTTGCAGAATAGAGACGATCTTTGAGTCGCACCGCTGGATCTCTTGTCGTTCTCCTTCTCTTTCCCGACTTGCGGGAGAGATCGGGCGGGTCATTATTTGTTTGCGACGTAAGGTTTCGTATCCACGCGCTCGGCCTCGGCGGCCGTGCGGAGTTGGATGTTGTGCTCTGTGGCGTAGGCGGTCGCAGACTTTTCAATGATCGGGCGCAGCAGGGCCCAGTCCGGCGCGATCCAGTCGGAGACTACATTCCATTTTTTGCCGTCCCATCGCTGGAAGGTCACGTAACCGTCGCCCTCGTGGTTGTCCCATGTGACGTTGATCGAGTGGAAGAGGTCCTTCGCACCGAGCGCCTCGACTCGGGCAGGATCAAGTTTCAGATGTTCGAAACCCCAGCGGACCTCGTCACCTGTAAGCGTGCGATGGCCGAATTTCTCCTGCGCTGTGCGGACAGCTTCCACGTTGAGGATCCCGTTCACGATACCGAGATTATGATAGACGCTGCCGATGCGGTTCTTGTCTTCGAGGTTGCCCTTGCCCGCCCCGTAAACCGTCTTCACAATTTCCTGCAAGACTGGATATTGCGCGCCGGAAGCCTGTGTCGTTATCGCCACATAGCCCTTGGCGGCCTCACCAGCCGGGGTAACGTCCTCTTCCGAATTGGACCAGACGTTCCCGACTATGTGATCAGCCGGGAATCCGACCTTTTGCGCAGTCTTGATCGCGACCGGATTCATCACACCCCAGCCGCGAAGCACCACGTATTCAGGCTTGGCGCGACGGATCGTGAGCCACTGCGACTCCTGCTCGTTACCCGGATGCGGCACCTCGATCTGTTGCACTGTAAATCCATATTTTTGTGCGAGCAGCTCGTAGATCGGAATCGTCTCCTTGCCGTAGGGGGATCCGTGATAGAGCACGACCAGTTTCTTGCCTTTGAGCTGGTCGAGGCCACCCAATTTCGTTCCGATGTAATTGATAATAGCGGAGGTCTCACTGTACGGATTCAGCAGCAGCGGGAAGACGTAAGGGAACACGCGTCCGTCGGTGGAATCGGTGCGGCCGTGGTTGATGGTAATCAGCGGGGTCTTGTCCTGGGTGATTCGGTCGATCATCGCGTAGGCGATGCCGACGGAGAGCGGGTTCCACGCAGCGATGCCCGGATGATTCTTCAACCGCTCGTAAACCTCGACGCCACGCTCGACCTCATATTGTGTTTCACCCTCTGCCCAGGTGAGCTTAACGCCGTTCACGCCCCCGTCTCGGATGTTGATAAGGTTCAGATAATCGATGAAGCCCCCGAAAAAGCCGGTCCCGCCGGCCGCGTACGGGCCTACCCGGTAGCTTTGCAGCGGGAAAAATTGCTCATCGGCAGCCTTGGTCTGAAATGTAGTGCCGGAGATGGTAACGGCGAGGGCTGCTGAGAGCGCGAACCTTCGCCCGAGTGTTGGGATGAGTTTGATAGTTTTCATGGGTTGTTGGGCATAGGCAAGAGGCGCCTTTTGAGGCGGTCCCAGAGGGCAACGAGGCCGTCAGGCTCCGCAATGAGGAAGAAAATGATCAGAGAGCCGAGAACAAGGCGCTGGCTCATATCGAGCACGCCCGAGTCGAAGCGGTCGCCGAGCAGATAGCTGCCAACGCGGGAAAGTATCAGCGGAAAAACCGCGAGCAGTGCGGCCCCGAAGAACGCGCCGCGAATCGAAGCAAGGCCCCCAATAATGATGATGAAAACGATCTGGAACGAGCGATCGAGGTTAAATCCCGCCGGCTCGACCGTGCGCAAATAGGCGAAGGCCCAGAGCGCGCCCGCAACGCCGATAATGAATGATGAGATCGCGAAGGCGAGCAGCTTCGTCCGCAGCACCGGTACACCGATAACTTTCGCGGCGAGCTCGTTGTCGCGTACCGCGATGAAATTGTGTCCGGTCTGCGTATCGACGAGTCTCTGCGCGAGGCCGGTGAGCACCACGACGATTGTGAGAGCGAAAAGATAGCGGCCGATCGAGCTGTCGAACGAGAATCCGAAAATCCTGAGCGACGGTGCATCGATCACACCGGAGGGGTTGTTGTTCGAGAACCAGCTGAACTTCGTCAGGGCCCATTCTACGAAGAACTGCGCGGCCAACGTAGAGACCGCAAGATAGAACCCGCGCAGCCGCAGGCTCGGTAGGCCGAACACGACGCCGAGCGCAGTCGCGACTAACCCGGCCAGCACCAAACTCGCGAGAAGCGGCAGTCCATGCACCCGGAGATTGAAATTGTAGGCCGCAAACGCGCCGACCGCCATGAACGCCGCCGATCCGAGGGAGACCTGCCCCGCGTACCCGGTGAGGAGATTAAGCCCGACCGCGGCCAATGAGAGCGCCAGAAATGGGGTGAGGATCGCTTCGAAGAGATAGCTGCTGCCGACGAGCGGAAGCACTCCGTAGGCAACCGCCAGCAAAGCCACTGGGCTAAGCCATCGAGGGAATCGGGAAGCGGAGGCATTCATCAGATCAGGCACTTTCCACCAGCTGCTGGCCGAATAATCCCGCCGGTCGGACGAGCAGGAATACCAGCGCGATGACATAGGCGAACCAGCTTTCGATCCCGCCGCCGAAGAACGGCCCGATATAAACCTCCGAGAGCTTTTCGCCGGCACCAATTATGAGGCCGCCGACGATGGCTCCGATGATCGAGTCAAAGCCGCCCAAAACCAGCACCGGAAGCGCCTTTAAGACCACGAATGAAAGCGAAAACTGCACGCCGAGACGCGCGCCCCAGAGCAGGCCCGCGACGAGCGCGACGACACCCGCCGCCACCCACGCGGTTGCCCATATTCGGGTCAATCGCAGCCCGACTGCGAAGGCGGCAAATTGATCGTCTGCGGCTGCGCGGAAGGCGAGCCCGATCCGCGTGTAGCGAAAAAAGCCCGTTAGCAACGCGACCATTGCCGCCGCGATACCCGCAGCGACGAGATCGAATTTGCTGATCAAAATCCCGCCAACCTCGAAGGGCTTATCATCGATACCGAGGTCCAGACCATGCACCTGTGTGCCCCACACCAGTTGTGCAACTCCCTCGATCACGTAAGAAAGCCCGAGCGTCGCCATGAACAGCGTAATGGGTGGTTTGTTGACGAGCGGCCGGAGCACCGTACGTTCAATCGCCAATCCAAGGAGCACCATTGCTGCGAGCGCGAGAAGCAGCGAGGCCCAGAAAGGCACACCTCGCTCCAGCAGGCTCACGAAGGTCAACGCGGCAAGCAGGACCATTGAACCTTGCGCGAAATTGAGGACGCGTGAAGTCTTGTAGATCAGCACGAAGCCGATCGCCACGAGCGAGTACATCACGCCGGCCAATAATCCGCCGACGAGAACCTCCGCAAAAAACAGAGGATCGAAATCAGGCATAAACTTCCTCCGGCGCGTCGTCGTGGGCTACTCCGAGGTACGCGTCTATCACGGCCTGATTGGCCTGAACTTCTGCGGGCGACCCATCGGCGATTTTGCGGCCATGGTCAAGGACGGCGACGCGATCCGAAAGGCCCATCACGATGCCGATGTCGTGCTCGATCAGAATGACCGTCGTGCCGAACTCGTCGCGGGCGGCGCGCACGAACCGAGTCATCTCCTGCTTTTCGGTAACCGTCATGCCTGCCATTGGCTCGTCCAGGAGCAGAATTTTCGGCCGCGCCACCAGTGCGCGCGCGAGCTCTACTCGCTTCTGCAGGCCGTAGGGCAAGGCACCCGCTAGCCGGTCCGGAACGGCGTTCAAATCGAGAAAATCAATGATCTCCCCAGCACGCGCTAGCGCATCCTCTCGTTCCCTGCGTGCGCGTCCAAGCCCGACAATCTGCTCGACGAAATTCGCGTGGCGAACCGCGGCCCATCCGATCACGACATTCTCCAGCACGCTAAGACCCTTGAAGAGGGCAAGATTTTGAAATGTTCGCGCGACGCCGAGCCGCGCCAGTTGCTGCGTAGGCACCTGCGCAAATTTTCGCCCGTCGATCCAGACATGCCCGCGCTGCGGCCGATAAAATCCGCTGATGACATTGAGCAGCGAGCTTTTGCCGGCCCCATTCGGGCCGATGATCGCCCGGATTTCTCCCGTATCGACGGTCAGTTCAAAGTCTGCAACCGCCTTTACGCCGCCGAAAGATAAAGTAATAGACTCAAGTCTCAGGGTCGGGGAAGGGACAGGAATCGGGCGGTTCACTTCTTTGTTTGTCGACCGGTCCACTATCGATACGGGCGTAGATTTGGCAGTGAGATTGGACATTGGTTTGATCGTCTTAGAACAGAATTCATGCCACCCTTTGGGAAGGTCGCCCAAGATTCGACACAACACCCTTATCTTGAGAGACTAATAAAAAGACTAAGCTTGCTAATTTCTGTTCTCTTCTCCGGCCATAGGCCAGGTCAAAGTGCTGCTTGAGCAGTCACTTTGCTTTTGTTCTGCTGCCAGAGCAGCACGCAAATCCAAAGCACATCAAAGATTGGCCGGATCTGATTGGGGCCCGTGATTCGATCGCGGCCCAAGCCAGTCGTAGTGCCCGCCGGCCGAACCGCGCATGGATCGGAGGGGGATTTCCCCGTTTGAAAGCATCTAATACAGCGTCGAGGTGGAGATCGAAGGTACGATGAAATTCGCGGTCAAAATCGTTGAAGTATCCGGCTTGCCAAATCTCCGCTGTCTCGCTGCCAGCCTCTTGAAAACAGAAGCGCCGGACTGTGTCCCCGACAACTGCACGCCCTCGGGTTCCATTGATCTCGAGTCGGTGAGCCTCTTGGTAAGCATAGGAAGAATCATATGTGCCCGTCATGCTCCCGACTGCTCCGTTCGCGAATCGTAGAGCCATAGCTACCGTCCTGCACGTTCGTGTATGCGCGAAGTCCGAATTCGGCCGCGCGCGCTTGTGTCTTCGCCAAGGTGCGTCCGGCAACCGCGCATAGTTGAACGTCCGGTCTCTGCGAGAAAACCCGAGCATGGTGGCGCCCCCATACACCGGCTCCAACCAGGCAGACCTTTATTTTTCGATCGGGCGGAATCATTGTTCGATAATGATTTTCCCGGTTTCACACCCGAAGAAGAATGCTTCGAAGGCCTGCTGAATCTGATCGACCCCCGTCCGGTGAGTGATAATTTGGCTGAGATAGCCACGGTGCTCGCGCAACCGCTGCAGGTTGGTAGGCAGTTCATTATACCGGAAGTATTCGCTCCCAACGATGCTCCGCTCCGGGGCGATAATGTCGGGCGAAATCTTAAGCGTGATGCCTTCGCCGTGCCCGACGCAAATCAGGGAGCCGCGCTGGGCTATTGCATCAACGGCTGCCTGACGAGCGACCTGTTTCCCGCTGGTGTCGACGGCCATGTCGACTTGCGCCAGGCCATGGGCCTGGATACCGGCACCAAGCGAAGTTTCGCGAAAATTGATCGGTAGTCCGCCAAGCCGTTCAGCTAACTTGACTCGATAGGATACAATGTCAGTGATCAGAACCTTTAACTGCTGCCCGATAACAATCTTAGCCATCGCCAAGACGGCGAGGCCGATTGGACCCGCTCCTACGACCAACAGAGACTCGATGTCCGGCCGCATCAGCTGGCACCGCTCAATCGCATGCCCGCCTGTGCCCATGACGTCCAGCAACAGAGTCGCTTCTGTGGGGGAGAACTCGTCGGGCACCGGAAAGAAGATGTTTTCGTGGACCAATTCATACTGACCGTAGCCGCCATCGCGGGTGAATCCCATGTCACCCCGCTTCTGCAGACACTGATTGGTAAACCCTAACCGGCAGGAGCGGCATTCACCGCAAAAGTCCATCAGGAATACGGCCCCCGTTGTTCCGACCGGCGTATGCGTACCCGGTCCGGCAGCGACGACGGTGCCCGCCGCTTCATGCCCGGGTGTCACAGGTGCTCCGTCAAAAAACTGCGGCCGTTCAGAGCCACAAAGGGCGTTAGCACGGACGCGGAGCAGGAGTTGGCCGGGGCCCGGTTCTGGCACTGCTTTTTCTTCGAATTTAATTTCTTTGTTCCCCACAAAATGAGGAACCCTGCAACTCGAGGGTATATTGGTGGCCATCCGTTGTACGGGGGTGATGAGAACCTTGAAGGCGATCATCACTTTTTAGCCGGGACATTCCAGGTGGATTTGCGTCTGCCGTTTTGAGAAATTTGGCCGTGACACTCGAAGCCGGCGCCAAGCCGGCGATTCTCTGATATGGAAATCCGCCATCCGGAACGTCAAAAAACCTCGTCGTACGCGTCTGGGGCTGGAGCGGCTATTTTTGCGAGCTCGACGAAGCCTATCAGAATCAGTTCACAAGCCAGCACGTTTACGGCTTATAAAACCGGCTGGGACGTGCCCTTCAGAATATGGGCCAGGATGCCGGTCTGTGTCATTGCTTCTCTCTCGGTCAGTTCTGCCACCAGTGTCCCGGCTCTCATCACATAGATGCGGTCGCTCATCCCGATCAGCTCCGGGAGCTCCGAGGAGACCATCAGCACCCCTAGTCCCTGGGCTGCAATTTCGTCGATCATCTTGTAGATTTGCGACTTGGCGCCCACGTCAATGCCGCGCGTCGGCTCATCCAGCAGAAGGAGCTGTGGCTCTGCGGCGCGCCACTTTGCGAAGACCGTCCTCTGCTGGTTCCCTCCGCTCAGGGTCCCCACCGTCTGTTCGACGGATCGAGCGACGATCCGCAGCTGCTGGACGCTTTTGCGCGCGGCTTCGCTCTCTTTCCGTTGGGAGATCATACCGAACCTGAAAAGCCGAAAAAGCGAGGCTAGAGTGACGTTCTCACGGATCGTCATCGCGGTGATAAGACCCTCGGTCTTGCGGTCCTCGGAGAGGTAGGCCATGCCTGCGCGCACCAGGCGCTCTGGTCTCCATCCGTTGATTTTCCTCCCGTTATACACGATCCGGCCTGAAAGCAGCCGGCGCGCCCCGAAAATGGTCTTCAGCAACTTGGTCCTTCCGGAACCGACAAGCCCGCTGATGCCGACGACCTCACCGCGGCGCACTGTGAGGCTCAACGGAGGGGCCCCAGGGAGCAGCCTGAAGTTCTCAACCGCGAGCAGAACGTCGTCCGTCGGTCTGTGGGAGCGAGGATACATGTCGTCGATCGACCGGCCGACCATCATCTGAATCACTTCGTCTTCGCGGAATCCCTGGCTGGGAATCGTCCCGATGGAACGGCCGTCGCGAAGGACTGAGATGCGGTCCCCGACCTGTCGCAATTCCTCGAATCGGTGTGAAATGTATACGATCCCGATACCTCGCGCTTGCAGCGTCCTCATGAGGGAAAAGAGCCGATCGATTTCGTTTTTCGAAAGGCTCGCCGTGGGCTCATCCATGATGAGGATCTTCGACTCATATGAAAGCGCTTTTGCGATCTCGACGATCTGCTGGTGCGCCGTCGTGAGCCTGCCCAGCATAATCATGGGATCGATCTCGAACCCGAGGGAGGATAGCAGCGCCCGCGCCTGCGAATACAGCTTCTTCTTGTCCAGGACTCCGCCGCGCGTCGGTTCGCGACCGAGAAAAATGTTATGGGCGACGTCGAGGTTCGCGCAGAGGTTGAGCTCCTGGTGGATAAACGCGATTCCTTTGTCGCGGGCCTTCCGGGCGCTGGCGAAGCTCACGGCAGCGCCCTCGAGGGCGATTGTGCCCTGATCCGGAGGAATGATGCCTCCGAGGATCTTCATCAGCGTGCTTTTGCCCGCTCCGTTTTCACCCACCAGAACGTGGACTTCCCCCCTGCGTAGATCGAAGGAAACGGAGTCAAGGATCTTAACGTCTGAGTTGCGGATCGGCCTACCGGAGCTGTCGTAGATGTACTTCGTGATCTCGCGCATCTCCAGGAGCGGTTCGTCCATTTGTTGCTCCCCTCTACGCTCCCCTGCTCCTGATCTTGTCCATCACAATGACGGTTAGAATAATGCCGCCCTGGACTGCGAGATACAGGTGATAGGAGATATTCATCAAGTTGATACAGTTCTCGATGACCTTTATGATGAGAACTCCGAAAAGGCTCCCGATCACTGAGCCGACTCCTCCGAACAGGCTCGTCCCTCCCACGATCGCCGCGGTGATGATCTCGAAGGTGAATACTCCGCCTCCCATGTTCGGCTGGGCCGCATTCACGCGGATGGTCAGAAGAAGACCGGCGAGCGCGGCCAGGCTGCTGCAGAGGACGTAGGTCAGCACGTTGACGCGGGCAGTCGGAAGGCCGCTCAGGAAGGCCACACGGGAATTGAACCCGAAAGCGGTCAGCGCCCGGCCGAAGACAGACCTGTGGATAAGAAACCAGCCCAGAGCGACAATCCCGACTGCGATGTATACCGATGTCGGGAGCCCCAGCAGGTCCGTTCGGCCGACCGCGAGAAGCGAAGGGGGCAGGCGCGTTATGACGTTCCCTGCGCTGACGAGTTGTGATACGCCGTAGAGAATATACCCCGTCCCGAGGGTGGTGATGAACGAGGGAACCTTCATGTACTGGATGATGGCGCCGTTGACGAGGCCGACCAGGGCGCCGATGAGCACGGTGGCTGCCACTGTGAGGTCGACAGGAAGACCCCAGACCTTTGCCATGAAACCTGTTGCGGTGGAGGCCAGACCTACAACGAACCCAAAGGAGAGATCGATGCCACCGGTCATGAGAACCATCGTCATTCCGAGAACAGCGATCGCGGGGATCGCGGACTGCCTGACGATGACGGCGGCGTTGTCGACGGACGCGAAGTTGCGGACGAAGACGATCCCCAGGAGCACCATGAGGACCAGGATGACTGCACTCCCGTTTTTCAAGGCATGTTGTATGATTCTTCTCATACGGGAACCGTCCGTCTGTAACGAGAGAGGCCAGAGCCAAATACAACCAGGATGATGATTGTCCCGACCAGAACATTCTGGAAAAAGGGGTGAACTCCCAGGAGGTCCAGCACGTTTCGCATCGAGCCGATGATGAGAGCACCCGCGACCGCCATTGCCACGCGGCCCTCACCTCCGGCAAGGCTGACCCCGCCGATCACGCACGCGGCGATCGTATCCAAAAGGTAGGGATCGCCTTGGATGGGGTGGACAGTGTCCAGTTGCGCGCTGAGCAGAATGCCTGCGATGGACGCACAAAACCCCGAAAACGCATAGACGAAAAGTTTCAGTCCGTCGGCGTTGATTCCCTCCTGTCGTACGACCGTCTCATTGCCACCGAGGGCGTAGATGCGGTTTCCCGTCGGAGTGAACTGGGTGATGAAGATCCCGATTCCCATCATCACGAGCAAGAGAAGGTCCGAGACCGGGATGCCGAGAAAAGATCCATTTCCAATGTGCACGTAAGAGGCAGGGAAACCACCGATCGAGCGGCCGTTGTTCATGATAAGCGCCAGTCCCTGGCTGACCTGCCCGACAACTAGCGTGGTGATGAAGGGAGGCACATCCAGCTTCGCAACCATAAGACCGTTGAACAGACCCATCCCGATCCCCGCGACCATCCCCGCGACGATCGAAATGACGACAGGAACACCCTGGAGCATGAGCAGTCCGCTCACCATGGGACAGAGGGCGATCAGCCCGGCAATTGACAGGTCGATGCCCAGGATCACGATGACCATGGTCATGCCCACCGCGCCAATGCCGATGATAGAGCTCTGGCGAACAACGTTCAGGAGGTTGGCAGGAGTGAGAAAATGCGGTACGAGGAGCCCGGCGGCCGCCAAAGCCGCTACGCCAAGGAGAGAGAAGAGGACTCGGCCTACACGTTGGCCCATGCGGCAGTGTTTTTTTAAAGGCTGAGGGTCCGGCCTGCGCGGCCTCTAGTCTCACGCCGCGCAGTCCAAACCCTCGTTTGGCGATCAGAACATCTGCTTTTTCGCTTCGTCCAGGTTGTCTTTGCTGTACAGCATGGTGCCGGAGTCAATAACTTTCGGGATGCTGTTCGCCGCGGATTTGTTTTCAATCACTGACGCGAGCTTCTCCACCGCGATGCTCCCGATTTTCTGCGGGAACTGGGCCATAGTCCCGTAGATCTCACCTGCGGCGAGCAAATCAACCGCCTTGTGCGAGCCGTCGACGCTGATAATGACGACGCCTTTCCTGTTCGCGTCGGAAAGTGCCTCGAGTATTCCGTCCAGCATGACGTCGGAGGCGCTGAACAGCCCTTGCACATCCTTGTTCGCCTGCAGCATGTTTTCCGTAACCTGCATGGCGACCGAGTTCGTCCAGTTGCCCGGCTGCTCTCCTGCGATCATCACGCCGCTTCCCTCGAGACCTTTTTTGAATCCGTCCACGCGGTTATCCCCGGCCACACTGCCGTTCGCGCCGCGAACGATAAGCACCTTGCCTTTGTTACCAAGAGCCTGGACCATCTGCTTACCTGCTTGCATGCCGGCGTTGAAATTGTCGGTCCCGACGAAGGTGATGGACAGGTCATCGTGACCCTTCGCGACCGGCGAATCCACAATCACCACGGGAATTCCTGCGTCACGCGCCTTGCCGAGAACGGGAACTACCGCATTGCCATCCATTGGGTTGAGGACGATGCCGGTTACCTTCTTTGCAATCAGGTCCTCCACCTGATTCACCTGCGTGGAAACCGCGGTCTGCTCGCCCGCGGTGACGAGCAGAAAGGTATAGCCCATCGATTCAACCTTTGCCTTCACAGCATCCGCCAGAGCTTTCTGGAAGTCATCGTTCGTGATCGTCTTCAGGCTGAGAGCGATCGTTCCCTTGCTTCCAGAGCTGTCGGCAGCACTGGACTGTTTCACACCCGTAAACGTTGTTCCTGCGATCAGGGCCAGCGCGAATACGGCGGCTGCCACCTTTGAGAGGCTTCTCATCGCACACCTCCTGAAAAGAACTGGTTCGGTACGGTTAGTGCAATGCCAACGCCAGTCGCCGAAAAGCTCGGGCGTACTGTATGTCTAACGACAACCGGGATCGTGCAACTTTGGGGAATCGTATCAATCATGGGAGTTCCAGGGGTATAGAAATTTCGGGGCTTGATTGTCGGTCCGATTCCACAGCATTCAATGAGTATTTGTCGTGGACATTTTGAGGTTTTTTGCCAAAAGGACCTACCGATACCGATCCATCACAAGGTTTCAATAAAAGCATCGCAATGTACGTCATGGACGCGAACCGCCTCGCTCGGCGACCGCAGCAGCAGCGGCGTCAATTAACTGGCGCGCCGCGGTCGATACCCGGCCAGAAGACTCGCTGGACCACCAATTTGAGTTTCTTTCCGCCATGTAAAGAATCATAGTGCCAGCGCTTTACTGAGAATTTTTGTGTCCAGCTGGAATTCAACAAAGAGTCGGCTATCCAAAAGCGAAATGAACCGGGCTCCTCAGGTGGCGCTGATTATCGAAACGTCGGTGATTTATGGCCGGCGGATTTTGGCGGGCATCGCACGCTATTTGCGCTCGCATCACCGTTGGTCGGTCTTCATTGAGCAACACGAATTAGGGACTCCCCCTCCGGCATGGCTGACATCCGGCCGGTGGGACGGCATCCTCAGCCGGCCTACTGACCATGCCATGGCCCGGCTCTTCCGTCTGATGAACGTACCGGTAGTCGATCTGAACGATCTCCATGAAAACCTGGATTTCCCCTGGGTCGGCTCAGATCACGTCGCTATCGGCCAAATGGGCGCATTGCATCTGATTGAAAGAGGTTTCCGGAATTTTGCGTTTTGTGGATTTGCTGACGAGCTCTGGTCGAGGCGGCGGTTCGAAGGATTTTGTTCGGCCGTGCACCAAACTGGTGTTTCCACCTCACTGTATGAGACCCCTTGGCGTGGCCCAAATATTCCGCGCTGGGATCGTGATATTGGGCAGATTGCAAAATGGGTGGGGAGCCTTCCCAAGCCGGTCGGGATCATGACCTGCAATGATGTACGCGGCTTGCACCTCTTGGATGCCTGCAGCCGCGCCGGCACACTAGTGCCTGAAGAGGTAGCAGTCGTCGGAGTCGATAATGAAGAGATCATGTGCGAGCTTTGCAGTCCACCTCTATCCAGCGTCGCGCCAAATCCGGAGCTCATTGGTTATGCAGCGGCAGAACTTCTTGATGCCCTGATGATGGGCAAGTCCCCTCAGCGGCAGCGAATTTCCATTGATCCAATCCGGGTTTTCTGTCGCCAATCATCCGACGTGATGGCGGTTTCGGATTGGGCCGTCGCCAGTGCCGCGCGGTTCATGAGGGAACACGCACTTCATGGCTGCCGGGTCAGCGATGTACTTCAGAAAGTTAACATGTCACGTGCCGCGTTGGAAAAACGTTTCCGAAGACATCTCAATCGGTCGCCTAAGCAGGAAATACGGCGTATACAGTTGGAACGGATTAAACAACTGCTAGTGGAAACTGACTTCACCCTGGAAACGATCGCAGAACTTGCCGGCTTCGAACACCCGGAATACATGAGCGTCCTTTTCAAACGTGAAATCGGACAAACGCCTGGCAAATATAGAAGTCAATCTAGCCGGGCAACATCAGGAAACAGTCTCGAAATCTCGGGCAACTATCTTCCACACTAATCCCGGACAGTTCCGGCCGTTTTATGACAAAAATGTTGACGCGGAAGAACGGATCGGAAACTACCTCCTGTCATTCGCCGTTACGAGCCCTTTTTCGAGTCGCAACAAATGCCTTTTTCGCAACTGAACGATATAATAGTGGTCGAAAGCGTGCGGCTGAATTTGGCTAAGCACTCTTTCTTTCGATCATGTTCTCAGTTGAAGCCAGCGATGCCGAACGTCTGATCAAGATCAACTGGTCGGGCCAAGTGGATTTGGACGAGATGCGCAGATGCGCTGAGGAAATCGGCGTCAAGGTCTCAAAGATGCGGCCCGGGTTTCGCGTCTTGACTGATATGACTGGCCTCGAGTCAATGGATCATGCTGGCGCTCCTTACATCGGCTCGATTATGGATCTCTGTGTGACCAGGCAGGTCGAACACGTCGTCAGAGTCATTCCCGATCCGCATAAGGACATCGGTTTGAATATTATGTCCTATTTTCACTTCGGCTCGAGGATACGGGTCACAAATTGCGAAAATCTGGCTGACGCCATGCGGCGACTTGCCGGATGAAAGATCGTTTGAACACGAATTGCGCAGGTGCGGGCTGACTTCGACGGTTGGCAGCGGCGCCGGCATGATTCGCCCCGATTGCGAGCAGCGCTAGGTTTCCAGGACGAAATTGAACGTGCCGAGGTGAAGTGAGTTTACTTCTCGTATTTTAAGAAGCAGCTCCGGACGAAACAACGAATCGGACGCGTTTACGGCCTCGCCTGGAAAGTAGAGCTGCGTGTTCAGGCTAGGGCCATGCGCCGCTTGCAAATGCACGTGGTAATGGCGGGTCCGACCCGGATACAGCCCCGGGACGATGGTTTCAAGCGCGTATCGGCCACCGGCATCTGTGAATTGATGCCCGCGACAGCGAAAACCATCCAAATCGTAATGACCCTCGCCATCTGCGTGCCAGAAGTCGAGCAAAGCTCCGCTGATCGGCTTGCCCCGGCGATCGAGAACAAAACCTGCCACTCTGGCCGGAATACCGGTCAAACCCGCTTCGCGAAAGTCAGCCTTTAGCGGCGAGTTGGGCCGGAAAAACGGACCCGCCGTTTCCTCAGGGGTTAGTTCAAGGTGTTTTCCGACAGCAGGAGTGGGCTCAAGCTCCACCGAGTCTGCATCACGGCCGCGCAACGTCTCGACCCGCGCAAGAAAGGCAATTGGGGACGACGCAACCGCGACTGCGTGAAGAAATCGGCGCCTCGAAAAGGCCGATGAACCAAAATAAGCCACCCCGGATCCTTCACGCGGTTGGACGGTTCCGCAACGATTTTTGCGTAAACGCCGCAATCCGAATCGGGATGGAGGCGGTTCAACGCTTCATTCGCCGCTGGCTGGCATCGCGGCTTCAGCGTCTCGCGAGATGGCTGATGCAAGCGAGAGCCACCGCATGGACAGCCTGGCCGAAAGACTTCACGTTACGGTCGATCCGCGGCTCCCTGTCGGGCGGCTGGCGGTCGGTGATCGCACGTTCGCCTAATTCCACTCCTGCCGCTAACTTGCTTACGCCAGACTCAAAACGGATTAACGACGCGCAGTCGCCCGTTGATAAGCAATCCATTCTGAAGATCCTCCGATAAGAGTGTATCACATTCCGCGGCGAGAGCGGCTGAAACGATCATCGAGTCATATACCGGAAGCTGATATCGTTCGGCCAGACTGATCCCAACATCGTGGATCTCAATCGTAATGGGCTTGACCTCTAAAAGTCCACGAATCATCAAGAGAAAGTTGCGGGTTTCGGCCCAGGACAGACCCATTTTGCGACGCGAAACATTGGCGATCTCATTAAGAACCTGGACGCTAATGGTACCGCCTTCGGCAACCAGTTCTTGAGCACGATCGGCTTTTGCCGGGTCCTCGGAAGCCAGATACAGCACGATGTTGGAATCAAGAAAACTACCGGGCATTCGCCTCGTCCCGATCGAATTTAAAGTCTAGAGGAAGGCGTCCACGGAAAGCGCGCAGCCGCTCCAATAATTCTGCGCGAGATGCCTTACGCGAGACCTTGAACATTCGGCTATCGGTAACGGTGATCTCAATTTCGTCACCCTCCTTGAGCGCCAAGACCTCCACAACGGCCGCAGGTAGTCGAATGGCAAGACTATTACCCCACTTCGAAACGTGCATAATATCTCTAGATATACATCCATTTTAACGTATATCAAGTATTCCGGTGTCGAAAGGCTCTCGCACAGCAAACCGAGCTCGAGCGCCGCCGGCCAACGCTCGATCACGACCGTACCGCATGTCGAAGCGGGTCCGTTGCCAGTTGCCACTGTGAAATTGGTTTCTCTCCGGGTAGACGAAGCGATCCCTCGATCTGGGGGCCGGGACTGCTATTCGATGGCGCGGGCTTGGCTCTCTTTGCAGTTTCAGGCACCCAAAAGGCCCTTCGTATGGGCTCAATCCTGTGACAGCGGCACCGCTCGGAATGTTAACTGGAATTGGCGGGGGAATTGTCCGTGATCTACTAGTAACCGAGATTCCCAGGCTCGTGGACTTGATGAACCGATTGCCTGTTGAACCCGCTGCATTTCCACTTTCATTGAAACGCTCTAGCCATAGTACTGAAATCCCTGCCAGAACAGGGGCCAAGACTGCCGCAGGCTGTGGCACAGAAAAATGTCAGTGTTGCGAATGACGCTGTTTTCTATCCCGAAGCGATTGCTGACATGACCAGCAATTTGACAAGACTCGAACGCGCTCTGTACGAATTCGCGCAACATACCTACAACGATCACCGTCTTTGGAGGCGGATCGCCATACCCGCGATTCCAATGAGAGTTCATCCCGCAGATTGCCCTCGGCAACCTCAGCGCAGGGCCGTACAGATTGATTGCGCCAGCCTGACCTGAATCGCCTGCCAGGATGCCTAAGCGGGATCGCTCTTCGACCGGTAGAGAATCGCGGATGCTGGCGATGGTTTGGACAAACTCCGGCCACCCGATTTCCTCATTGAAGTCGCCTCCGTGGGCTTTATCAGCGAACCGCCACCACAATGATCCGGGCGGTGCAATTGGCAGAACAATCGCGGCATCTACCAGAGCCCCAATTGCAAGAGCCATCCAGGTAGTCCTTCGGATTATGAGAGCGCGCCGCGCACTCAACGAAGCAACCCACCGCTCGCCCCATACCGCCCCTGCAGCTAGCAACATGGGATAGGCCGGGGCCATATAGTACCCTCGACCTCTTCCGATCACGAACAGCACGAAAGGGACAATGAACATCCAACCAATCGGGCGATACCGCTTGCCATCCTGGGTGGCGAACAGATAGAAGAGGCCGGCCAGCCACAATGGGACAGTGGGAGGGTTCGTCGCGATCCAGAACTGGTCAAGCACAAATGTATCGGTTCGTCCGATGCGGATGTCGCGAGCGTGAATGCTCTTCAAGAAGTCCAAGGAGACAAAATGATGCCGGATCTGCACTGCCTTCCCCCTCCCAAATGGCGAGCCATCAGGCCGGTGAGCACTAGAACGAGGCCCAGCGCCACGGCTGCAAAGAAACGGAGCCCAATCGCCCAATCAGCGATGGTCCAAACAGAATGAATGCGGTTCGTGCAAGGAAGGGCGTGAGCGGTGGATACGCGACATAGCCCCACGCCAGCGAGCGTGCGTCATCGAGGGTGGCTAGTTCGTCGCGATGGAAACCATATTGGCCATTGGTGACGGCATGAAGAAGGACTTCGGCTATGGCCAATAGAACCAAGACGCCAAGGTCACTGGACGCGAGCTTTCTCCAGCTATCGCCTACACGCATGTCGCCTCTCTTTCGGCGAGCAACTCTATCTGGGCTGTGTCTCGCATCGTTGGGTTGGGCGAGTTGTACCAAATACCGAGCAAAATTCTATGCCAAACAATTCGCAAAGTGACAATCACGCAATAGCCTTTGGCAAGGAGATGCAGTTCGGACGCCTGTGAGAACAATTATCCTGATGTCAGCGGTGTGATTTTTCCGACACAAGGCCCTTGGACGTGCGCCAACAGATTGCAAGGCTGTTGCTAACTAAGACACAATCTATAGCACGCTCGGCTTAAAAATATCGATCACAGGCGATGCGCAAATGCCTGTCTGAAACAAGGGCGAACCACGCAACACGCTTGGCCGGCATCATGAGCCGGACGGCGTGATCGCTTGATGGGTGGAGGCCTGGACTCGCTTTTTGACGTCGGAACCGGAGGGGCTCTGCTTTTCGGTTAGCCGAGAAAGTAGATATCCGGCTTATCAACCACTCCAGCGTTCTGCATCGCTTCTCGTAAATCGGCTGACCCGGCAAAGTCTTTCGCCTTTTGGATGTCTTTTGCTTCGAACAACATGACTACCTCGTTTGGATCGTCAGTATTGCGTAGCAGATGCTCTTCTTTCAGACCCGCTCTCTGCCGGGCTGAGTAATGGGTATCATATGCGGATTTCCATTTGGAGAACTCTGAAACTTTATGGCGGACGAGGACGTAAGGCATGGTTTTTTATTTCCTTTTAGGATTGGGGGTACAGTAAAACTGCGTGATCGAGCCTATTCGCCTTAATACGGTACAGCAAACGTTACTTTGATAAACGCGCTCAGTGCAAGCATCGCCGCCGACATGACTTCCGAACGTGTCGCGAAAACCCGGAAGTTCCACCCGTTGTTACGCTGCTTCAACATCTCAAAGAGTAAATTGAAAGGTTGAGCCGGGACCGTCGTTCGATACGGCCCAAAGCCGTCCGCCGTGACTTTCAATAATGGAACGACTGATCGATAGCCCCATGCCCAAGCCGCCGGGCTTGGTAGTATAGAAAGAATCAAATATTCGTTCGGCGTTCAACGGATCGAAGCCGGTTCCCGAGTCTCGCACTGTAACATGGACCTTATCGCCCTCGTCGCTTCCGGTCGTGATTACCAGTTCTCGCTCACGGTTCTCCAGAGCGCTCATCGCTTCCATGCCGTTCAGGATCAGGTTCATTATCACCTGCTGTAATTGTACTCGGTCGCCCACAACAAGAGGGAGATCAGCGCCTAGTTCCGTCCGTAATGCAACCTTGTTTCTTTGCACTTCGCTCTGTGTAAGACTGACAACTTCTTCAATAGCCTCATTTATGTCCAACCGATCCTTCACCCCGCGAGCCTTCTTTAAGAGGGTTCGCATCCGTGAGATTACATCGCCGGCCCGATTTCCATCGCGAATGATTCGCCTGAAAGCTTCGCAAGCTTCCTTTAGATTGGGAATTTGACCCGCCAGCCAGCGCAAGCCGGCGTTGGCGTTAGTGACGATGCCCGCCAGCGGTTGGTTGACTTCGTGGGCAATGGACGCCGCCAATTCTCCCATGGTCGTCACCCGGCTAACGTGAGCTAGTTCGGTTTGCGCTTCGCGCAAGGAAATTTCCCTTTGACGCAGCTCTTCTTCCGCCCGCTTACGCTCATTGATGTCTACGATGACGGCCGCGAAAAACGCCGGGTTGCTTTCAGCGGTACTTGGGACGAAGCCAATACTGACATCCGCCCAGATCGCATTGCCGTCCTTGCGCCGGTAACGTTTCTCGACTCTCCAATCTCGCCTCTGCCCTTCCGAGCATTGCGCTATTCGTGCTTCGACAGCGGCGCGGTCCTCTTCATGGGTGACTTCCAGAAGCGTAAGGCTTTGAAGTTCTTTCTCCGTATAGCCGAGCATTTTCTGGCAAGCTAAGTTCGCAGCAATGATGCGGCCGTCTGAAGAAGCCAACCCGATGCCGGCGGATGAGTTCTCGAACAGCTTCCGCCAGCGCTGCTCACTGGCACGCAGTGCTGCTTCGGCTTTCCTTCGATCGCTGTTTTCTTGCGTCAGCTCAGCGTACAATCGTGCGTGGTCCAATGAGATGGCAGCCTGGGAAACCAACAATTTTAAGACCAAAATCCGGTCTGGCCTGAATACATGGGAGGCCAGGTTGTTCTCCAGATAGAGCGCACCTTTCAGGCTGGCCTGCTTGACCAGCGGCAGACAAAGAACAGATCGGGCCTGCTTGTTTTTGACATACTCGTCCCCGGAGAATTGGTTCGGAGCCGAAGCATCGTCCAGTATAATATTTTCCTGCGTTCGGATGACGTAGCGGAGGATGGAATCGGGCAGTTCGTCAGGCGTCGGAAACACTTGGCGGAAATTGACCGTAACTCCATCGCGACCGGTGATTGCTTCCGCTTCAATTCGCGGCTCGTCGCCTCGGAGAAGAATGAGAGCAGCGCGTTGGGCGCCGACGCTTTCGAGCGCGATGACTAACAGCGTCTTGATCAGTTTACTAAGGTCAAGTTCACTGGAAACGGCCTGCGAGGCCTTGCTCAGCGCCAGGACGTCAACTTGCGTCAAAGGCGAGCCAGGTGTGGCGTCGGCCGGCGTGCGGGGTTGTTCGCGCAAACCGGGATAGCGCAGCTCGAGGTGCTTGACTTTACCGAGTGCACCCCAGCGGATATACAAGTATCGGGCACTTTGAAGATACGCTCGAGCGATTGTCTCCAAGCCGCGTTCCGAGTAGAAACGCGCAGCCGTTTCATGCGCAATAGCTTCGTTCTGGACGAATCCGTGTTCCCGGGCCGAATGAATCGCCTTTTCGTAAAGGCGCTCGGCGTCCAATTCGCGGCCTTCGATACGGGCAATCTCGGCTGCGACCAGTGCAGCGCAACTTCCGAAATTCTCGGGACAGTTTTCCTCCCAGACCGCGAGCTGCTTGCGGTGAGTCGCGAGGATCCGCAGATGTTGGGTCCGCTCGTCGGAAGATGCCGCGGTGTAAGACGCGGCGTGGGCGAGCGCGCTATAAAACGGGTACTCACCAACGTCAAAAAATGTTTGCGACCTCCTGAGAATCACCTGCGCCTTCGATGCAGATTCAATGGCGGATGCATAGTCATCTGCGTAAAAGCGTGCTTGCAGCTTCCGTATCCAATATCGGCAGGCCGCTATCGCTAGGCGGGGGCTCCCCTCCAAATGCTGCTCGAACTGGCTCTCGTCGAACTCCGGATCGTTAAAGGAGCCGAACTTTGGAGTTAAACCGCGGAGGGTTCGAATTAATCTCAGCTGAGCAGTGATGTAGTCGGAAACAAGGCCAAACTGCATTTTTCGGGCGAACTGAAGTCCATTTTCAGCCTCTCGCTGCACCTCCTCGAGTGGGTCTCCGCCTGCGAGAAGGTTAGCAACCATGTTACTACAGCTGAAGGCTGCAAACGCAAGATCACCGCTTTCCTTTGCGGCATTAAAACCAAGCCGGTTCCAGACCCGGCCATTATGCAAATGTTGAGTCCACGGAAGGATGTGATGGCCGAAGCACGAGTAGACGCGGCCCTTGAAACGGTCCAGCCCGCGTTTCTCGACCAGATCGAGGGCGAGCTTGCCAAACCGAAAACCCGTTTGGTATTGCCCTAAATTTGACCCCAAGACCGCGCCAAGCAGGGCGTAGGCGTAGCAAGATCCGTCGCTGTTACCATGCTTCAGGCTGAGATTTACCATGTGGGCGACGACAAGGTCGTGCAGATTTTCATCAGTGAACCAGGCTGGCGTCGCAAATACCGAAAGGAGGTCGAGCGTTGCTCTGCAATCCGGATCATCCGTTAGCGGCGAATCAACAAGATGCTCAATCGCCCGCGGCCCGACCTGTCGCCAGATCGTCGCATACTCCCGTCCTACATCGTCTTTCGTCGGGTGGGGTGACCATTCGACGCCGACGTGCCGGAGGTATTCGATGCCCACATCAACGGCGCGATCAAACCGTACTTGGGTCATGTAAAGAGTCACACGAAGAAACGCGACGGCGGAGTCGTCAACGTGGTTCGCCGCCCGCTGCGATAACATCGAAAGCCGATAGTCGGCCTGGGTCAATAGACCAGTCCGAAACTCGCATTCGGCCCTGTTGAGCCCTACCTCAAAGGCAAGCGTCCGGTCCTGGTCCCAACAGTCTTCCGGAAGGAAGGCTTCGCTTGCGGCAAAATAGTTCAGCGCAGACGCGTAGGCCTCTGAGACCTTCGCGCGTTTGCCCGCAATGAAGTTGAGTTCGGCCACTCGCTTGCGCTCGTCCAAGGCCTTGATCAGCGACGCGGCGCGATTTAGCTGATTTACAATCTCGAAGATCTCCTCCTCGATTTCTTCCGACGTCGCCGATGAAACTAGCAATCTTCCAATCCTGAGGTGCGTAGCTGCCCGCTCGCTTTCTGGAATAAGCGAATAAGCCGCCTCTTGGATACGATCATGAAGAAATGTGTAGGCGCCGTCCAAGCTGAAGATGAGCCCTGCACGAACCGCATTCCGAAGTTCTGCTTGGATCGACTCCTCTGATTGCCCGTAAACCAGATTGAGGGTGGAGATTCTTGCGCTGTTACCCAGACAGGCTAAATGCTTCAATGCTTCCTGAGTTTTTTGAGGCAGTCGCTTCAATTTCGCAGCCATGAGTTCCACAACGTCGTCGGTGTAACGTCTTGCTTGGATGCGCGAAAGATCCCATGTCCACATGGCCGCCTGTGGGTCGAAAGCAAGCAGCCCCTCCTCAGCAAGCGCTGTTAAGAACTGGACGGCAAAGAACGGATTGCCACCCGTCTTTTCGTGCATTAGCTGGGCAAGAGGCCGGGCGCGATGAGACTCGCAATGTAGGGAATCCATCACAAGCCTCTCCATGTCGTCGATCACAAGTGGTCCAAGGACGATTTCCTGCACTGCGGCGCCGGCCCTGCGGATCTTCTCCAGCGTACGCACCAAAGGGTGGGAGGGACTGACTTCGTTATCTCGGTAAGCGCCGACGAGCATCAGGTGGCGTACCTCAGGCTCGGTGACCAGATCCTTGAGCAATTCGAGAGTCGCCGTATCGAGCCATTGCATGTCATCGAGGAAGAGGGCGAGGGGATGCTCTGCCCTGGCGAACACGCCTAGGAACCGAATGAACACCAATTGAAAACGGTTCTGGGCATCCTGAAGCGGGAGATCCGGCACAGGTGGCTGCTTTCCGATCAGGAGTTCCAGTTCTGGAATGAGATTTACCAACAGCTGGCCATTGATCGTAGCAGCTTCCTGGACCGCATCCCGCCAATACCCGACTTCACTCTCGTTCTTACTCAGGATTTGGCGGACAAGGCTCTGGAAGGCCTGTGCCAAGGCAGCGTAGGGGACATCCCTCTTGTGTTGGTCGACCTTGCCCGAAACGAAGATGCCGCGCGGCCGCACGATCACTTTGTGCAGCTCATTGACAATCGAGGATTTGCCGATGCCGGAATAGCCGGATACAAGCACGAGCTCCGCTCTCTTGGTGGTAACGACCCGATCGAAGGCGTCGAGAAGGACTTCGCGCTCCGCGTCACGGCCGTAAAGCTTCTCTGGGATCAGGATTCGATCCGACATGTCATGTGCGCACAGTAAAAATTTTTCGATCCGACCCAGCGTATCCCAGTCCGCAAGGCAACTCTGAAGATCTGCCTCTACTCCTGCGGCGGTTTGGTACCGTTTCTCGGCGGTTTTGCTCAGGAGCCTCATGATGATAGCCGAGATCTGTTCCGAGACCCCTTTCACTCGCTCGTGGGGTGGCACCGGCGGCCTCGCGATGTGGCAATGGACCCACTCCATCGGATCGGCGGCGGTAAATGGGAGCGTCCCCGTGAGCATTTCGTACAGCGTTACGCCGAAAGAGTAAAGATCGCTCCGTGCATCGATCGACCGATTCATACGACCGGTCTGTTCGGGCGCCATGTAGGCGAGTGTTCCGGCGATCTCCTCTGGCGGGGCCGGGATCTGCCCCCGTGGTAGCCGCGACACGAAACAGGTGCCAATCAGCCAAGCTTGGCCGGTTGACGGATTAACGAGGATATTTCCCGGGCTGACATCACGGTGAATGAGGCCCCGTGCGTGAAGCCGACCGAGAGCAACAGCAACGCCGATGGCGACGCGCAGAAACTGCCGCAACTCCCACGGGTGCCCGAGAAGCCGAGCCAGCAGGTTACCGCCGGGATCCTCTAACAGAAGCGCCGGCAATCCTCGGTGATGCACCAGCCTCAGAGGCCGGGCCACCGAGAAGGGCTCCAGTTCCTCTCGAAGCGCATAAGAGTGCTCGAGCCGCGCAATAATCCCGGGCACCGGCCGTTCCGAAGCGGGCGCCAGCACCAGCACGTGCTCACCAGCCAGAACGGATCGGGACAGGACGAAATCCCCATCCTCCCAGAGCGTCTCCAGAACGTGTCTTGAAAGCTGCGTCATAGCGAGGAACTGGGTCGTGTCATCCGTTGTGCCTGCGACCCGCCTACGATCCGCTAGGACTCATTAAGCGTCAATGCTGCCTCTCGAGACCAAAGGTCGGAGTCGGCGGGATGAAAACTCTGAACCCGTCGCCGCCCAGCACGACGACGTCATATTTTTCCGGTTGCGGGGTTCCAGCCTGTGTCCGGTGCTGAAGCCGGACGGCGATGCTAAACTGAACTCGTGCCGTCGTTATACAGCAGCTGTCAATTTCTAAGCGGGAGCTGACTTACTATTCAAGCACTAACCCCTTGTATGTGATTAGCGTCGGTCATCCTACGGCCCGTAGGGCTCTGGAGTTTGGACATTTCAAGACGGTTAAGCCGGGTGAAAATTTTAGATTTTTCGCCAGGCAAAAGTTTTTTGTTTTTTTGCTGGCCTCGGAATTTCGTTCGGTGT
>Ga0302326_10007788_pt1 | contig 23744 bp, 15 predicted proteins | sample Palsa_T0_3_FD_202264 | JGI IMG/M metagenome (GOLD analysis project Ga0302326, IMG submission 202264) | Peat permafrost microbial communities from Stordalen Mire near Abisko, Sweden - Palsa_T0_3 | ecosystem: Environmental > Terrestrial > Soil > Palsa > Peat permafrost | place: Sweden: Abisko... | reverse complement strand
CGTCGGAAGCGAAGCGCGCCAGCCCGCCGGGCAAAACCCGATAGCCGTTCGCAGTGGCAATGGCGTAAACGCGGATGCCGAGCGCACGCGCCGAGAAGGCATCGGCATTTTTCGTGTACCAGACCGGAGCTTGCGAAAACGCCAGGTGTTCTTGGGCGACGAAGGCATGCGGGCGCGCGCGCATGCGTGCGATGAGCGCCTCGCGCTCTTCGGCATTGAGCTCGCTGCCAAAGATGGGGCCAAGCTTCTGATTGGGAAAAGCCGGTTTGATCACCAAGTTCGCTAGATTGGCGAGTACGGATTCGAACGCAGGCGGCTCGCCGCACCACCAGCTTGCCACCGATGGCAGATGCAGCTTCTCGCCGATCATCTGCTGCGCGATCGCCGGCAGGAACCCCAGCCACGCCGCCGATTCGAGCACACCGCTGCCGAGCGCATTGGCAACGGCGACGTTGCCTTTGCGGATGGCCCCGAGCAATCCCGGGACGCCGAGGGCGGAGTCGACGCGCAATTCCACCGGATCGCAAAAGTCATCGTCGAGCCGGCGCAAAATGCTGTGGACCCTTCTTAAGCCCGACAGCGCTTTCAAGAACACCCGTTCGTCGCGCACCGTGAGATCGTGTCCTTCGACCAAGGGGAAGCCCAGCTGGCGCGCCAGATACGCATGCTCGAAGTAGGTTTCATTGAATGAGCCGGGCGTCAGCACCACCGCCAACGGCTCCTCCTCGGCATTCTCCAATAACGCATCGCGAAACGCGGCGAAGAACGCGCCCAGCGGGCGCACGTCCATCGACTGCGCCAGATGCGGGAAGGCCCGGCGCACGATTTGGCGATTTTCGAGCGCGTATCCCGGCCCGGACGGCGCCTGGGTGCGGTCGGCGATCACCCACCAGCGCCCGTCCGCGGACCGCGCCAAGTCCGCCGCGTACAGCGATAACCAGCGATCGCCCGGCAACGTGACGCCGGCGCAGGGCCACAAAAAATTGGGATGGCCGAACGGAATTTCGGGCGGCAGGGCGCCTTGCGACAGCAGTTCCTGCTTGCCATAGAGATCGACCAACACCGCGTTCAAGAGACTTGCGCGCTGCGCAACGCCGGCTTCAATCGTCTGCCACTCTTGTGCGGAAATAAGATAGGGCAGCGGATCGAGAATCCAGGGACGGTCGCGGCCCTGCCGATCGGCATACACATTGTAGGTGATGCCGTTCTCAACGATCATGCGGCGCGTGAATTCCATGGCGTGCCGAGCTGCGCGAGCGTCGTCTTCGAAAATGCCTTCTACCAAGGAGTGCCAATGGCAGCGGACGCGGCCATCCGCATCCAAAAGCTCGTCATAGCGATGCGGGTCGCTGCGATAATGCTGCAGTCGCGGATCCTTATCGATGATTGCGCAGGTCCAGCGTGAAGGGGAACTCCGCGCTCGAGGCGGCCGGCTCGATATTCATGCGGCCCGGGGTGTGGCCGATGCGGAAAAATCGCGCGAGCCGCCTGCTTTCCGCCTCGAATGCGTTGACGGGAAAGGTTTCGTGGCTACGGCCACCCGGATGCACCACATGATATCGAAAACCACCTGCCGATCGCTTCATCCAGGTGTCGACTATATCGAATGTCAGCGGCGAATGAACGCCGATTGTCGGATGCAGCGCAGACCATGGCTGCCAGGCGCGGTAGCGCACTCCGGCGACGATTTCGCCCGCGCGTCCCGTGGGCTGCATCGGGATAACCCGGCTATTGCAAGTCACCACGTACCGATCCGGCGGCAGGCCGCTCGCCTTGACCTCGACACGCTCGAGCGAGGAATCGACGTAACGCGTGGTGCCGCCGGGCGCGCCCTCCTCGCCCATCACATGCCAAGGTTCAAGCGCCTGCCGCAATTCGAGCAACGCACCGTGCACCACGATGTCGCCGAGTTTGGGGAAGCGAAATTCGAAGTGCGGCGCGAACCAGTCGAGACTCATGCCGAAGCCGGCCTGATTTTGCTCCTCGATGACGTCCGCAAAGTCCTCGAGAATGAAATGCGGCAGCAGAAATCGGTCATGCAGTTGTGTGCCCCAGCGCGTCAAGCGCGCCGGCGCATAGGGCTCGCGCCAGAAACGCGCAACGAATGAGCGCAGCAGCAGTTGCTGCACGAGGCTCATTCGCGCGTGTGGCGGCATTTCAAAGGCGCGCATTTCGAGAAGCCCAAGCCGGCCGCTGGAGGTGTCGGGGGAATATAGCTTGTCGATGCAAAATTCCGCGCGATGCGTGTTGCCGGTGACATCAATCAAGAGATTTCGCAGCAGCCTGTCGACGAGCCAAGGCGGCACTTCGACGCCTGGCTTGGGGAATTGCTGGAACGCGATCTCCAGCTCGTAGAGCGAATCGTTGCGCGCTTCGTCCACTCGCGGCGCCTGCGAGGTTGGACCGATGAAGAGCCCCGAAAACAAGTACGACAAAGACGGATGATTGTGCCAGTAGGAAATGAGGCTTCGCAGCAGATCCGGCCGCCGCAGGAACGGCGAATCCTTCGGGGTGGCCGCTCCCAGCACGATATGATTGCCGCCGCCGGTTCCCACATGCCGCCCGTCGATCATGAATTTCTCGGAGCGCAGACCGCAGTCGCGTGCGGTGTCGTACAGGTGCGTGGTGAGCGCCGACAGCTCGTCCCAGCTCGCGCTCGGCTGCACATTCACTTCGATCACGCCGGGGTCGGGGGTGACCTTGAAGTTGACCAAACGCGGATCCTGAGGTGGTTCGTAGCCCTCCAGAATCAGCGGTTGGCCCAGCAGCTTCGCGCTCGCCTCCACCGCAGCGACAATCTGCACGTAATCGTCGAGCGTGCGCGTCGGGGGCATGAAGACGTAAAGCACGCCGTTGCGCTGCTCGGCGCACAGCGACGTTCGGATGACCTCGGTCGGCGCGGCAGCGTCCGACGCCGCCGGTATCGGGCGCGCGGTGTCCCCGGCGACCTTCTCGAGTAATTTCCCATGCGGCGCCAACGCGCCGAACTCTTGGGTGGGATCCGGCGGGTGGATGTGCGGAAAGTCGCTGGGGCTGACCGCCGGCAGCGAATCCAGCGGCAGCCGGTAGCCAATCGGTGAATCGCCGGGAATCAGATAGCAGCGCTCGCTGCGCAGGTACCAACGGCTGCTGCGCCAGGCCGCACCATCGTGGGGGCGCGCCAACGGTAGGACATAGCCGATCGGATCGCCCAGCTGGCCGCCGAACACACGCGTCAGACGTGCGCGCTCGAGGGGATCCGCGAGCTCGGAATTCAGGGGATCAACATTCGTAGGCAGCTTGCGCTCGCGCAGCAGGTAGTAAAATACATCTTCAAAAGCGGCGAATACATAATCGGCCGACACGCCCAAGCGCCGCGCCACCTCCTGCAACAGCCGCGGCGCGTTTGCGGAAGCCTCGGAATAGCGACGCGTCTCATCGGCAAGGAGAGCGCCGTCGCTCCAGATCGGCTCGCCGTCTTTGCGCCAAAAGCAATTCAATGACCAACGCGGCAACTGTTCGCCGGGATACCACTTGCCCTGGCCGAAATGGGCAAGCCCCAGCGGTGCGTAGCGCTGCTTGAGCGCGCGGAACAGCTCCGCCGCGATTTTTCGTTTCTTCTCGCCGAGCGCCTCGGTGTTCCATTCCGGCGCCTGCGCATTCTCACCCGAGACGAAGGTGGGTTCGCCGCCCATGGTCAGACGCACATCCTCGCTTCGCAGCGTCGCATCGATCTGCTTTCCGAGCGAATCGATGGCGCTCCATTGCGGTTCCGAATACGGTTTGGTAACGCGCGGCGCCTGCCAGACGCGCTCGACTTTCATCGCATATTCGAAAGTAGTCTGGCATTCGTCCACAGCGCCAGTTAGCGGCGCCGCGGACTGCGGATCGGGCGTGCACGACAGCGGGATATGGCCCTCGCCGGTCAGCAGGCCCGAGGTCGGATCCAATCCGATCCAGCCCGCCCCCGGCAAGTAGACCTCGCACCAAGCGTGAAGATCCGTGAAATCGTAGCTCGGACCTGCGGGGCCCTCGATGGGCTTCGTGTCGGCCACCAGTTGAATGAGATAGCCCGACACGAAGCGAGCTGCGAGTCCCAGATGCCGCAGCAGTTGGACCAGCAGTTCGGCGGAGTCGCGGCAAGAGCCCGAGCGCTTCGCAAGCGTTTCTTCAGGCGTCTGTACGCCGGGTTCCATGCGAATCACGTAGCGCACATCGGCCGCGAGACGGCCGTTCAACTCCACCAAAAAATCGATGGTGGTGCGCGGCGTGCGCGGGATACTGTCGAGATACCGGGCAAACAGCGGCGTCGCCGTCCCCGGCAATAAACACGGCGCGAGTTCACGCGCTTCGATCGCCTCGTACTTAAACGGGAACTGCTGCGCGTAAGGCTCCAAGAAAAAGTCGAAGGGATTCTGTACCGCCATTTCCGCGGTTAGATCCACCTCAATCTTGAGTTCCGTAGCGGGTTTCGGAAACACCACCCGGGCCTGGTAATTCGAGAGCGGATCCTGCTGCCAGTTGATGAAGTGCTCGCCGGGGGTGATCTTCAGCGAATAGGACAGGATGCGGGTTCGGCAGTGCGGTGCGGGCCGCAGCCGAATGATCTGCGGTCCCAGCTTGACCGGCCGATCGTAGCGGTAATGCATGATGTGATTGAGCGCTACGTGCACCGACACTTAAAACTCTCCAATGGAAGTCTGCGGCATTCTACGCGGCCCGGCTGTTTACGCCGCGATACTCATCGATGGTGGTATGGATGAAGCGCAACTTGCGGATGGCGGGCGCGGACAGGATAAATGGATAGGTGTCGGGCAGGCCCAAGCCCCGGCTAAAGTTGTTGAGCACATAGGTCAGCGACAGCCATGACTGAGTCATCGCGTCGAAATCGCGGTAGTGCGGGTTGAGCGGATCGGGCGGCGGCTGCATGCGTGGCTCATCGCTGCGGTTTGGCCGAAGCGCGAGACCGGCGGCACCCGCTGTTTCGAGAGCGTCGACCATGTGCAAATAGTGAGCCCAGGACTCGGCCCAATCCTCCCACGGATGCATGGTCGCGTAGGCGCTGATGAAATCCTGCTCCCAACGCGCGGGGGGCCCTTCGGCGTAGTGCCGCTCCAAGGCCTTTTGGTAATCGGCGCGCTCGTCGCCGAAAAGTTCGCGAAAGGCGCCCAGCTTGGGGCCGTTCGCAATCAGCCTATCCCAAAAATAGTGCCCAATCTCGTGGCGAAAATGCCCCAAAAGGGTGCGGTACGGTTCCTTCTGCAGCGTGCGCTCCTTTTCGCGATGCACGTCGTCCGCTTCTGCAATGTTGATGGTGATCAAACCATTGTCGTGTCCTGTCAATACGCGCTTGGCATCGCCATGGCTCGAGTCCTCCAGGAATTCAAACGCCAGGCCCGGGCCGTCCACGGCGGCCTTCGGCTCGATCGGCAGCCATAAGCCAAGCAAGGTATAGAGCAGCCGCCGCTTGGCGACCTCGAGCCGAAACCATGCCACTCGATTGCGTTCGCTCGACAGGTCCGGAATCACGCGATTCAGTCGGCAAGATCCGCAAAAAGCGCTAGAGTCGTCGGCCGGAACGACCCAATTGCACACGCTCACTTGATCGTAGTTCGCACACAGGCGATAACCTCGCGAGTTAGCCGCGTCCAGTTCGGCCCGCCACAGGCCGTCGGGACGCTCGCTGAGCGCACCCATGAATCCCAAATCCGGCAGGAAGGCGAGCAAATGGCCGCAGTTCAGGCAGCGCACGTTCTCGAAGAAAACCAGATTTTGGCAGTGCGTGCAGTGGAAGGTTTTCATCGCGCTGCGATAGTACCGAATATTCAAGGCGCGCGGCGTTCATGCGCACGGCGCCTACGCGCGGTCGGAGCGAATTCCTACGAGAATGCTCCTTTGCGCGTGTCATAAACAGCAGCGGATGATGTATACCTGATCAACGGGAGGCTTTGCTTGAGCGTACGCGGATTACACGAAAACCTCCGAAAACCCCATGGGACGTACCCGCGCGTAGCGTCTGGGTAAGCCGTATGAAAATCCGCATTGGCTACGAACTGGTGTACTCGTGCCCGCAACCAGTTCCGATGATCTTGATGCTGCACGTGCATTCGAGCCGAGCCGCCGATCTGCTGCGCCCGGATCGGATGATCACGCAACCCCCTCTCGTGCCCGACACGTATATCGACATCTTCGGCAATACCTGCACTCGAATCGTGGCGCCTGCGGGCGAGATTCGGCTCACGGCAGACGGCCTGATCCAGGATAGCGGCGTGCCGGAGCCTGAGTTTCCGGAGGCGCAGGAGCATCCCATTGAGGAGTTGCCGCATGACACACTTGTTTATTTACTCGGCAGCCGCTACTGCGAAACGCAGCGGCTAATGAATGATGCCTGGGGGCTATTCGGTCACGTCACGCCCGGCTGGTCGAGGGTTCAAGCGGTGTGCGATTTCGCGCATCAGCACCTTGAATTTGGCTATCACTTCGCGCGTTCGACCAAGACAGCGTGGGAAGCGTATTCCGAACGGCAGGGAGTGTGCCGCGACTTCGCGCACCTCGCGATAACGTTGCTGCGCTGCTTGAATATTCCGGCACGCTACTGCACTGGCTATCTCGGGGATATCGGGGTTCCCGTACCCGATGCGCCAATGGATTTTGCGGGCTGGTTGGAAGCGTACATCGGCGGCGCATGGCACACATTCGATCCGCGTAACAATCAGCGCCGCATCGGGCGGATATTAATCGCGCGCGGCCGCGACGCAGCCGATGTCGCCATTAGCACCGCCTTCGGGCCCAATTTCCTGCAAGTGTTCAAGATTTGGACAGACGAGGTCGCGAATACTTCTCCTCAGCCGGCGTAAGATAATAAAAACCTTGGCGGATCCGTAAGGAGAGACTTCGCATGGCGGAGTTTGACACGGCAATCACCGAACAGGAGGACGTACTCTCGGGCCCGTTCCGCGCACCGAAGCAAATGCTGGCGGAGCAGGAATACGATGGCCATACCTCGATCCACGACAATGCCACCGCGCAAAAGTTGGGCTTCAAGGGCGCGACCATCGAGGGACCGACGCACTTCAGTCAGTTCGCGCCGCTCGGATTCGCGCTCTGGGGCGATCTGTGGCTCCGGCGCGGCTGCATCTCTGCGCACTACCGGGCACCGGTATACGAGGGCGAGGAAGTCAAAGCCTTCATGCGGCGTCCTGAAAAAAACGGCGTGCAGACCGAAATTTGGATGTTGCGCGCCAATGGCGATGAGATCCTGCGGGGCACGGCGGCGGTTGGACCTGACTTTCCACCGTCAGCACTCGATGAACGCTTGAAGAACCTCGCGCCGCTGGCAGATCCTGTCATCCTCGCCGACGTCAAAGTTGACATGCGCTCGACGCGCACCCCTGTTCGGATGGATGCCGAACAGCATATGGGCGCGCTTTATCCCTTCAGCCTCGCGCAAAAATTGACGCGAATCACCGAACCCTCCGCTTTCTACAGCGGCTCCGATCATGTTTGGCGCCGGCCGATTGTGCCCATGGAAATGGTCAGTGTGCTGATGCAGTACAGCGCGCGCGAGAACAGCTTCAAAACCCGGGGACCCGCCGTGGGATTATTTGCCGATCAGGAGATTCGCCTGCTCGACGGTCCGGTGCTGGTCGGCGAGCCGTACGATATCGAACGACAAGTCGTCGCCCTCACCGGCAGCCGTCGTACGGAGAGCATGTGGGTACGCTCCACCCTGTATGCGAGGGGCACGGAGCGCAAAGTGGCGGCAATGCTCCTGAATCTCGCGACGATGAAAGAGACCTACGCAGCCTATGCGAAGGAACATGCCGCGCTTTATGGGCGAGCCGAATCATAGCCGGATTGCGGCAGTGACCTAACAAGTGACGAAAGTCACTTCCATTCGACAACGGCGAGACGCATCATCGTTTGCAGATTTCCCGGAATGAGGCAAGCGAGAATGCGCCGCTTCGAGCGAAGCTTTCAGTGACGAACCCCGCCGAGGACCCCCTGCCGGTGATTCGAATCGTAATCGCCGAGGACCAACCGCTGGTGCGCCGCGGCGCCGCTCTGCTGCTGTCGATGGAGCCCGATATGGAGGTCGTGGGCCAGGCTTGCAACGGCGTGGAGGCCGTCGAGTTGACCCAGCTGCTGCATCCGGATGTCGTCTTGATGGATTTACACATGCCTTTGAAAGGCGGTGTGGTCGCGACTCGCGAAATTACACGCGCACTGCCGCACACCCAGGTCCTGGTTCTGACAACCCTGGATGACGATGAGACCGTGTTTGAAGCCGTACGCGCGGGAGCACACGCCTATTTGCTCAAAGACGCGGCCGAGAACGAACTCCTGGAGACCATCCGAGCGCTAAAACGCGGTGAATCGCGTCTTACTCCGCAAATCGCCCGAAAAGTCATGGATCAGTTTCGCCGCCTGGCGCAAACCGGTCAAACCGATTCACTGCGTGCGGAAGCCGCGAGCGCGCCGCTCGCGGCCGAAGCGCTGAATGAAAAGGAGGCGAAGGTTCTCGAGCTGATCGCTGAAGGGATGAGCAATCGACAGATTGGCGGCGCTTTGTTTCTCGCCGAGGGAACGGTCAAAAACTACGTGAGCCGAATCATGGAGAAGCTGCATGCCAATACGCGCACGGAACTCGCGCTGATGTCGCAGCGCCAGCGGCACGCCGAGCAAAAATGACTGCGGTGACTGCGAAAGTGACTAAAGTCACTCATAAATCGTGACTTCCGACCCCTGACTTCCCCTCCCCGCCCGTCTAAATTGCGATTAGGCCGCAGAGGTTTCTGAATGTCCGTTGTCGAAACTGCGCTGAGGCGCCCCTACACCGTCGTCGCGATGCTCATCTTGATATCCTTGATGGGGATCGGCGCCGCGCTGCGCATGCCCATCGATATCTTTCCGGAAATCGACATCCCCGTCGTCGCGGTGGTGTGGACCTACAACGGGATGAGCGCGCAGGACATGCAGAACCGCATCCTGACGCTGCACGAACGCCAGCTGGCATCGTTGGTGGATGACATTGCGCGAATCGAGGCCGTGAGCTACCAAGGCGTCGGCGTCGAGAAGGTGTACTTGCATGAAGGCGCCGATGTAACCCGCGCGATTTCGCAACTGGCGAGCAGCGCGCTGGTTGTGCTCAAGTACATGCCCCCGAACATCACGCCGCCGCTGGTATTGCGCTACGGGGCAACCGACGTGCCCATCATTCAGCTGAGTCTCTCCAGCAAGTCCTTGCCGGATACGAAGCTCAACGACCTGGGTCAGAACATCATTCGCCCCGCGTTGGCGGTGGTGCATGGCGCGGAAGTCCCCTATCCGTACGGCGGCAAGCCGCGCGTCATTATGGCGGATTTGGATTCCCAGGCCTTGCAGGCACGCGGACTGTCACCCGCCGATGTCAGCGCGGCGCTGCAACGCCAAAATGTCATTCTTCCCTCGGGCGACGTCAAGATCGGCGACAAGGACTATACCTTGGCGATGAACAACTCGCCGAATCTCATCGATACCATCAACGCATTTCCGATCAAGGAGGTGGCTGGGCGCACGATCTTTATGCGCGACGTCGCACACGTCCACGACGGATTTCAGGTGCAGACCAACTCTGTCTCGGTCAACGGAACCCCGGGCGCGTTGATGACTATTCGCAAAACCGGCGGCGTCTCGACGCTCGCGGTGATCGACGGAGTTCGCGCTGCGCTCAAGGACATCAAGAAGGTACTGCCGGCCGACGTCGCCATTCAACCGCTGTTCGATCAATCGGTGTTCGTGAAAGCGGCTTTGAATAGCGTGGGGTTGAGCGCCGGCATGGCCGCCGCGTTGACCGCGCTGGTCATCATTCTGTTTCTCGGCAATATGCGCCTGTCTCTGATCATTCTCGCCGCCATTCCCTTGTCGATCATCACCGCCGTGCTATTCATCGATTTGGCGGGCCAGACGTTGAACACGCTGACACTCGGCGGCTTTGCACTGGCGATCGGTATTTTGGTCGACAACGGCACGGTGGTCATCGAAAACATCGAGCGGCACGTCGCTCTGAACGAACCGTTGCGCCAGGCCATCGTCGTCGGCGCCAGCGAGGTTGCCGTTCCCACATTTCTGTCGACCCTTTGCATTTGCATCGTATTCGTGCCGGTATTTCTGCTGCAAGGCACCGCGAAATATTTGTTCTCGCCGCTATCGCTCTCCGTGATGGGAGCACTCCTCGCCAGCCTCGCGCTGTCATTCACCATGGTGCCGGTGCTCTTCAACATGCTCATGCGCGGATCGGTCCACGCTTTTCAGGTGGAGGAGCGGCATCGGCCCGTGGGTGAGCACGCCGCGCCGCGGAATCCCCTGGCGCGCATTCAGGCAGGCTTTGAACGCGGCTTCGAGTCGTTCCGTGACAAATATCGAAACGCATTGGCTTGGACGCTGTCCGAATCGGTCGCGACCATCGCGGCATTCGCCATCTTGATCGTCGGTTCCCTCTGTCTCTTCCCGCTACTGGGGCGCGATTTCTTTCCGCAGGTCGATGCCGGCCAGATGCGCCTGCACGTGCGCGCGCCGCCCGGAACGCGCCTGGAGAAAACGCAGCAATATTTTGCCGACGTCGAAGCCGAGATTCGGCGCCTTGTCGGCAACAATCAAATCGACGTGATGCTCGATAACATCGGCCTGCCTTACAGCGGCATCAATATCGCTCTGAGCGATTCGGCCACTGTGGGCCCGATGGATGGCGAGATACTGATTTCGCTGAATAAAAAACATCGGCCAACGGCGCAACTCATCGCCAAATTGCGCCAGGCGTTGCCGGCCCATTTCGCGCAGCTGCAGTTCTTCTTTCAACCAGCCGACATCGTGGATCAGGTGCTCAATTTCGGTCAGCCGGCGCCCATCGATGTCAGGGTCTCCGGGCCGGATCAAGCGGAAGCATTCAGCCTGGCGTCGAGGATCGCGAGGGCACTGACGAAGGTGCCGGGCGTGGTCGACTCGCACGTGTTTCAGGTCCCCAACGCACCGGCACTAACCGTGGATTTGGACCGGGCGCTGGCCACACAGATCGGCGTGAGTCAACAAGAGGCGGCGAACAACGTGCTCGTCGCCACGAACTCAAGTGCCCAAACTGCGCCGAATTTCTGGGTCGATCCGCGCAACAGCGTGAGCTACCCCTTGGTGGTGCAGGTACCGCCGTATCGGATCGGCACGTCGCAGGACTTGGAAACGATGCCGGTAACCTCTGAGAGCGACAGCGGACAGGGCCAACTGTTGGTGAATCTGGCGGCTTTTGGCCGCGACGCCATTCCTTTGGTCGCTTCCCAGCTGAATATCCGACCCGTGTTCGACGTGCATGCCGATGTGCAGGGGCGTGATTTGTATTCCGCGGCGCACGACATCGATGGCGTCCTGGCGGCAAGTCGGCCGGATGCCTCCAAAGCGCTTTCGGTCACGCTGAGCGGTCAAGTGGAGACCATGCGCGAAAGCTATACGGGTTTATTTACCGGTATCGCGCTGGCCATTGTGCTGGTCTATTTGTTCCTGGTCATGAATTTCCAGAGTTGGATCGATCCGTTGATCGTGCTCATGGCGGTGCCTTTCGCACTGGCAGGCGTCTTGTGGATGCTGTTCCTCTCGCAGACGCCGATGAGCGTACCGGCGCTGATGGGTACGCTGATGTGCATCGGCTTGACCACGGCCAACAGCATATTGGTGGTGAGCTTTGCCAACCAACGCATGGCGGCGGGAGACGACCCGCTACGCGCGGCGGCGTCCGCCGGCTACACGCGCCTGCGCCCGGTGCTGATGACCGCGGGCGCCATGATTCTCGGCATGGTGCCCATGGCCTTAGGCATCGGAGAAGGCGGCGAGCAAAACGCGCCGCTGGGCCGGGCGGTCATCGGCGGCTTATTGTTCGCCACGTTTGCCACTCTGATTTTTGTCCCCACGATGTACCGGTTGCTGCGCCGTCGGCCAGCCGGTGCTGTTGATTCGAATGCCATAGGTAGAGCCAATGCAACCGCATGACCCAGAACCGCTGCCGGACGACACGTCGCGAACCGAGGGGGGCGGAACCTCCACCGCATTTCAACCCGGCACGGACAGGACCCTGAAGATAGGCGCAGCTGTAGCGGCCGGAATCTTGGTGTTTTGTTTTTGCGTGGTGATGCTGATTCGCTTGGTCGAGGCGCACTCGCTCAGGAAAGCTGCGGACGCCGCCTACTCGGCCGCGCCCCCCGTCGATGTCATCACCGCCCAACCCGTCTCGGTCGGTCAGGACTTGGTGCTGCCCGGGCAGACCGCGGCCTGGTACGAAACCACGATTTACGCGCGAGTCAGCGGCTACGTAGCGAAGTGGCTGGTGGACATCGGCGATCATGTGAAAAAGGGCGAGGTCCTGGCGATCATCGAGACTCCCGAACTCGACGCCGAACTGAGTGCCGCTCGCGCGCAACTCAAAGCCTCCGAAGCGCAAGTGTCCGCGCGACAAGCGGAGGCCGAATTCAGCAAAACCACCAATGAGCGCTGGCGTGACTCGCCGAAGGGCGTGGTTTCCGAGCAAGAACGTGAATCGAAAAAAGCCGACTATGAGAGCTCAGTCGCGCGACTATACGCAGCCAACGCACAGGTCGCACTCGACAAGTCCAAGGTTGATCAATACACGGCGCTGGCGCAATTCAAGCAGGTCATGGCGCCGTTTGACGGCACCATCACCGAGCGCAAGATCGACATCGGCAATCTGGTCACGGCCGGCAGTGCCTCGACGACGACCCCGTTGTATCGGATGGCGCAAACGGATCCGTTGCGCGTCTTCGTCGATGTGCCGCAAAACTCCGCCCGCGAACTGATGAAAGCCGGTGTCCCCGCGGAGATCCGCACGACCGGGTCATCCGGCGACGTGTTTACCGGGACCATTACCAGGTCCGCGGAATCGATCAATGCGCAGGCGCGCACCATGCGCGTCGAGGTCGACATGCCGAATGCCAATCACGCTTTGCTGCCGGGCACGTATGTCAATGTCGCATTCAAATTGCAACCTCGCGGACTGGTCGAAGTGCCGGCGGCGGCCCTGATCTTCCGTCCCAAGGCGACGCAGGTCGCGCGAGTCAATGCCAGCAGCAAAATTGACTTCCAGAACGTCACGATTGCCCGTGATAACGGCAGCCTGGTGGAACTCGGCTCGGGCGTAAAGCCGGGCGATCGCTTAGTGCTGAACATCAGCAGTCAGATCGCCGAGGGCCAGAGCGTCACGCCAACCGACAGCGATGCCGCTCCCAATCGACCGGTCGATGCAAGGCGATGAAAAGCGCTGCCGCAATGATGGCGATATTGGGGCTTCTCACCATCGGCCTCGCCGTAGCTTTCAGCGGCTGCGCCGCGGGACCCAACTACCACACGCCGAAGCCCGACACACCACCCGCCTTTGTGGCGAGCGCTCCCGTAAATGCGGCAGCATCGAATACCGCAGCGGCCGCCCCGGATCCTGCCACGTGGTGGCACGCCCTCAATGATCCGGAATTGGACTCGCTGGTGGAACGCGCCATCAAGTCCAATCCAGACCTTGAGATTGCCCTGACCCGGCTGCAGCAGGCTCGCAACTACGAGGCGGTCGTCGCCGGCCATGCGCTACCGGAGGTGGACGCCAGCGGCGCGGCCGCCAAGGGCACGGGCAACGACCTGACGAAGGGCCGCGCTGATCAGGGCTTGAGATCAGCGGACAACTCCACTGGCCTGCAGCACATCAATACCATCGCCGGATTCGATGCGGTATGGGAGCTTGATCTCTTCGGCAAGTACCGCCGCGAATTCGAGGCCGCACGTTACGACGCGCAAGCCGCCGCCGCCGCACGCTCCGCCGTCATCACCTCGCTCATTGCCGACGTGGTGCGCGCGTACATTGATCTTCGTGGTTTGCAAATACGCGCCGGCATTCTGCGCAGCGCCAGCACCGTGCTGCGCGAATCCCTGCGCATCGTGAACATTCGCTACCAGCGCGGAATCACCAATGAGCTCGATGTCGAACTCGCCACGCGCGAACTCGACACCCTCGAAGCGGAAATAGCACCCGTAGACGCCGAAGTGAACGCCAGTGAGTACGCACTCGCCGTGTTATTGGGCGAATACCCCGAGAGCATCGTTCACGAACTATCGACTGCGGCCCTGATCCCTTCGATGCCCGCGCCTGTGGCAGCCGGCGCGCCGTTGGATCTCTTGAAGCGGCGGCCAGACATTCAAGAGGCCGAACGCCAATTGGCGTCGGCAACCGCGCGCATCGGCGTCGCCACGGCGAATTTGTTTCCGCAAGTCGCGCTGGTGGGCGCGATCGGATCTCAGTCGCAGGGCTTAGGAACCGTGCCGAACATCTCCAAGCACATTTGGTCGTTTGGACCTGGCGCCGTGTGGCCGCTGCTCGACTTCGGGGCACTCGATGCCGAAGTCAACATCGCCCACTTGGAGGCGCACGCGAGTCTCGTGACTTACCGCAAAACGATATTGAGCGCCGTTCAACAAGTGGATGCGGCTCTCGATGGATACACGGCGCAACAGGATCGCTTGAAATATTTGGGCGATGCCATGCTCGCGGGCCAGCGCGCGGTCGATCTGGCCAACGCACGCTATAATCGTGGACTAACCGACTTCCTCAACGTCGTCGATGCCGAACGCCAATTTTATGACCTTCAGGAGCAGTACGCTGCGGCGCAAGTCACCCAGGGAGAACAATTCGTTGAGCTGTACAAGAGTCTTGGCGGCGGATGGCAGGGCTACCAAGCCGTTCCCGCGATCCGTCGGCCCCAGCCCGCGATCATCGCGGCATTTCGCCGCACGTTGAGCAGTTCGGCGCCCTGATTGTCCGGGTCCAAGGAAGAAGGCTCGATACCTCCAACGCTGCTAAGCGCAAGAGCCGTTTACTTTTGGCTCGCGGTCATTCTCACCGGTGCCGGAGCCGGCATCGGGGCGATCGTTCTGACCAAGCTTTTGCAAAGCGTGCAGCACCTGTTCTGGCCAGGAACTGATCTCTTAACAGCCGCGTCGCAAGCGAGTCCCTGGAGACATATTTATGTTTTGCTCGGCGCCGGCGCCTTGACGGGCGCCGGACAAATCGCGTTGCGCCGACTGACGAGCGGCAACGGAATCGACATCACCCAGGCCATCTCCGAGTTCGCCGGACGACTACCCGCAGTTCGAACGGTCGGCACGGCCGTGCTGTCCGTGCTGCTGGTGGGCATGGGTGCCGCGCTGGGGCGCGAAGGTGCACCCAAACAAGTGGGGGCGGTGATTGCAAATGAGCTGTCCGACAGGGCGCGCCTGACTGATGAACAGCGGCGCCTGCTGGTCGCATGCGGCGCCGGCGCCGGCATGGCAGCGGCCTACGGCGTGCCTCTCGGCGGCGCACTGTTTGCATTGGAGGTGCTGCGCGGCGTACTCGCGTTGCGCTTGATTTTGCCGGCGCTGCTGGCGTGCATCATCGCAGCCGGGATTTCCTGGCTGGTCCTACCGAATGCGCCGACCTATCTGGTTCCCGCTTACAGTACCTCGCTATCGGTGGTGTGTTGGGCGCTGATCGCCGGGCCGATCGCCGGACTCGTATCCATCGGCTACGTGCACCTCGTCGCCTGGGCGGACCGCATCAAACCGCGCGGCTGGCGCCGCTTCGTGGCACCCACTATCGCGCTGGGAATTCTTGGGTTGGCATCCATCGAATATCCGCAAGTGTTGGGCAACGGCAAGGACATTGCGCAACTGGCCTTCAGCAATGAGGTCGCACCAGCGCTTCTCGTAATGCTTCTATTATTAAGACCGTTGGCGACGATTCTGTGCCTGGCGAGCGGCGTACCAGGCGGATTATTCACGCCATCGCTTGCCTTGGGCGCGCTGCTCGGCGGCGTGCTCGGGCTGGCTTGGTCGTCGGTGTGGCCCGGTGTGCCGCCCGGTCTTTTCGCCGTCGTCGGCGCCGCCGCGGTACTGGCAGCCACGACTCACGGGCCGATTTCCGCCATCGTATTGGTGATGGAACTCACGGCGCGCGATCGGTCGTTCATTCTGCCGCTGGTACTCGCGGTCGTCACCGCGACCATTGTCGCTAGAACCTTGGATCCGCGATCGATATACGATGCACGCTTTACCACGCGCGAAATCGAAGACCTGCAAAAGGCACGCAAGCCGGCAGCGACTTAAGATTGGCCGCAACCATGAGGGCGATTGGGCGAGTTTAAGCCGCGGTAACGGCTTGATCTTGCGCCGCTGGTGCGCTCGGCGAGAGGCGGCGTGCAAAAAATGCCACGATGAGCCCGAAGACCAACATCGGAGCCAAGTTTGTAGCGAATTTTACGGCCGTAAAGTGCGGCGCTGATGCCTTAAACGCCGAAAGTGGCAGCACGACCCAATTCATCACGAAAAAGATGATCACGCCATAGACGAGCCCGCTGGGTATCCAGCGACGCAGCAATCCCGGAACGGCTTTCAACAACACAACATAAATCGCCGCAATCAGAACGCCCATGAACTCCTGCAGCGCCACCCCCAGGATTGCAGTTCCGATTCCACCGCTGAAAGCTGCCCTGCCGAGCAGGCCGCCAGCGATAACGCGCGCGATAGCGACCGGGCTGCGGCCTGTGATCAGCGAGGCGGCGCCGATATCGAGGGTGGCCGCGATCATGCCGCCGAGAAGAATGGCTACAAGAATCTCACGATTTTTTTGCTGCATAGATTGCAGCGAGAGTAGGTGCATGCGCGGTCCTCTTCAAGACCCGCTTTGCGACTCTTTTAGGGGGCCACTTTGCGCACACGTTTAGTGCGCCGCGCGCACACTAATGCGACGCCGATAGCTTGCTGAGCTCTTGGTCCGCTTGGTGCTGCCAGTCGTCTCGATCGCGGCTCGGCGGCAGTGCCTGGATCAAATCGCGCGCGTGCCGATACGCATCTTGCGCGCCATGGGCGTCGCCGGTCTTCGCCAGCGCCTCGGCCAGTGCCAACACATTCGGCGGATAGGCGGGCCGCAGGGCTACTGCGCGGCGCGCCGCCGCCAATCCTGTCTCGGGGTCGCCGGGCCCCAGCGGCCACGCGGGCGCTTTGATGAGGACCAGGGCCTTCACGCGCGCGGGACCCGCTTGGTCATAGGATGGATCGGCGGCTTCGGCGCTGCTCAGCGCCTCGAGCATCGACTTCAGCACCGAACTTGCCTGCAAGGGATGCGCCCGAGCATTCAAACCCAATGCGACACCGTCGTAGTAGAGACAGGCAGCGGCCTGGGGTGCGCGCTCCAGGCAGGCTTGCGCGTTTTGCATGGCATCGGCGGCAAGCTGATCGCGGACTTTCGAATCCGTCTCGAGGTCGATGCGCCGCGCGTCCGCGGCGACTGCCGCCGCGAGCTGCTCCACTGTCATTGACGAGAGCGGTGCGGCCGGCCGAATCGGCGGCATCTTGCATCCCGCAAGTGATAAGGCCGCGGCAGCGACAGCCATGCAGCGCTTCACGGTAGACCGGCGTTGCCCGGCAACTGCGGCAGTACGAATCCTTTTAGCTTGAGCGATGCCAACATTTCCGCGCCGCCATTCGTAGAATTCAGTTTAACGAGCGCCGCCTGAAATGCCTTCGCACGTGCATCGGGCAAGCGCGCATCGACCACGGTAATGAGCGCCACCGGCAGTAGCGCGGATTGCGTCAGTGTTTTTAATTGCGCCGCGAACGGCAGAGTCGGCAGCGCGGCGGCCTGCGTCTGGTCGAGCAGCGCCACCACTGGCTCTCCGGAAGCGACACGCCGCAACGCGCTTAGGATTTGCCCGGTGGCCTCGATCTTAACGTCCGCCGGGAGGGGAGCCCACGCGGCGAGGGCCGAATGCTTTACAAACTCGGGCGCGTAGCCGGCGACGCTCAAAATCGTATAGCCCGTCATCGATGACGGGCCTGTGACCGGGCCACCGGCCTTTCCCACCAGCGTCCAATGTTCCTGGGTGCCGACGCCGGCCACATCGACCTGGGCGAGCGGCGCCAGGTGCAGCGCCACTGCGTGCTCGACATAGAAGGCGTAGGGCATGAACGCCAGCACCGAGTCCTTATCGCTCAGTTTTGCAAGGCCGCCCTGGTCGCTGGGTTCATAAGCGGCGCCAAGACTGTCCGGTTTCCAGCCCGCGGTCGTGGCGGCCACCTTGGCGAACTGGTCCACGTAGGGCTGACCATCGCCCGCTCCGCCGGGGTAGCCCGGTGCGCAAAAAACCAGGGTCGCCCATGCCGCCAAAGTGAGTGTGCTCATGCTGACAGGCTATCATTAGCCCATCATGAGTGACTATCGGACGATGTTCGTCTCACCCCGCCTGCTGCAAGTCTTTCTGCGGGTTTTGCAGGCGCGGCAAGTGATTGTGGGGCTATTTGCCTTGTTGACCCTTGCCGGCATTTATGGCGCCCTGCGCATACCCACCGACAGCTCGATCGACCGTTTGATCGTTAGCAGCGACCCGGTCGCTCAAGCCACCCGCGAGTTCGAGCGCGTGTTTCCCGAAGGCGAACAAGCCCTCATCGTGCTCGAAGCACCGGACCCCTTGAGCCCCGCCGTTCTGCAAGCTGTCGACCAACTGGAGCGTCAGCTCGACCAGATTCCCAAAGTCGCGGCGCACAGTCTGCTCACGCTGTATTTTCGATCCAGTCCGCCCGCCAGCATCGACGCCGATGAGGCGGCGAAGTTGCGATCCTTCGCGACGGGCACTTCCCTGGTCCGCCGCGCCGGACTGATGGGCGATCACTATCTTGGCATCGGGCTCGAGCTTCAGGTGAATACGCCCGCCGAACGCGACCAGGTTTTGGCCGGCATCGATTCGAAAGTTCTGCCAATCGACGCCAGCGGCCACCCTTTCACGGCCGTTCGACGCGTCGGCTCGCCCTGGCTCGATGCGTGGCTGGAGAAGCAAACGGGCGCGTCGACCAAAAAATTCATGCCGCTGTTCGGCATCTTTCTGCTGACGCTGGTGTTCATCGTGTATCGATCCTGGCGCGCTCTCGCCGCCATCGTTCTCACCCTCGGCGCAGTGGTGGCGATTGCGGTTGGGTTTGGCGAGCTGCTCGGATTTTCAAATAGTGTGGTATCGACCTTGGTGCCCTTGACCGTCATGGTCACCACCACAGCCACCCTGGTCTACATTCATTCGAGGTATATGGAGCCGGATGGCGCCCCGCCTCTCGAGCACCATGCCCGCGCGCTCGCCAATAAATTCTTGCCCTGCACGGCCTCGATGTTCGCCACCGCGGTCGGCTTTGCGGCATTGACGGTGTCCGACATTCGCCCAGTGCGAGAAATGGGATTATGGACGGCTTGCGGATTGCTCGGGGCGTGGGTGGGATGCTTCACGTTGTTTCCGGCGCTGCAGTCCTTGTTGCGCGCACCACGGCGATTGGACCCCATGACGGACGATAAGTGGTTCGCCCGATTTGTCGATGTGTTGGTACCAGCTACGCGACGCTATCGCTGGTTCCTGGTCACCGGCGCCCTGCTGGTTATGTTGTGCGGGGCAGCATCGCTTTTCGGCATCCCCGGCAAGCTTGCGCCGCTGCAGCTCGAGACCGACGCACTGACCTATGTCAATCCGCGCGAGCCCGTCGCGCAGGACACCCGCCAATTCGTACAGGCAAATGGATTGGACGTGCAGGATTTGTGGCTGCAGACGCAACCCGGTCACGCGTTGGATCCCGAGTTCCTGCGCAGCGTGGATTTACTGACGCATCGGCTCGAACAGCACCTGGGGATCAATGCCGTCGATGGACCCACCACGCTGCTGCGCTGGGCGCGCTATATACAAACCGGCTCCGATAAGTTGCCCGCCGCGCCCGATGCCTGGCCGAAACTCGCCGCGGATCTGGAGCAGATCCTCTTGACTGAACCCGGCGCCCGCAGCTACGTCGACGTTACCAATTTGTCGAGTGTGCGCCTGAGCATTCGCGGGCGCGCAGAAGTTTTCGGGCTTTCGGGTGCCATGCGCAAATTCATTCTGCGGAGCTGGGATGAGGCGCAGGCGAGCGATCCAAATTTCCGCAACGTCCACGGCCAAATGGCGGGCAACGGCGTGTTGTCCGCCATTATCACCGAGCGACTGCTGCCGACGCTGACGCAAAGTTTCGCGATCACCGCGAGCGTCATTTTTCTCGCCTTTCTTGTGGTGTTTCGCAGCCCCTCAGCGCGGCTCATGACGATGATTCCCTCCTTTTTTGCCATCCTGTCGGTATTCATCGTCATGCGTGTGGCGGGCATTCCACTCAACATCGCCACGATTCTCATCGGTTCAACCGTGCTCGGGGCCACTGAGAACGATCAGGTGCATTTTTTCTATCATCTTCAGGAGGGCCGCTCGAGCGGCACCACGGAGGGCGCGCTCAGGCACGCGATGCTCACCGCCGGCCGGCCGATTCTCTTCGCGACACTCATCAATACCAGCGGCTTTTTAGCACTGACGCTCTCGGATTTGCCGCCGATGCGCCAGTTCGGCGTGGTGTCCGCCTCCGCCTTCGTGTTGGCATTGATCGCCGACTTTACAGCGCTGCCTGGTGCACTCTGGATATTGAGCCGCGACACGCGGCGCAAAGCAGCAGCCGCAAACGTCTAGCCGGATCCGTCGGCGTGCGAGTTCGTTCCCCGCACGCCGCTGATCGTCGGGTTTTCCTAGCCTTTCGGAGTCGGGCCCGGATTCGATGGCGAATGGGGTATCGGCGGCGTTGTGGGCGGCGGCGGGGTATGCATTGTGCAGCCCAACGCACTTGCACTCAGCGCGATCGCCGCGAGGATGGATCTGGTCGCATTCATATTTCACTCTCCCCTATGGAGGAAGATAGATACTGACTACTCGCCGCTCACTGCGGCGTTGGAAGATTCCCCGCCTCCTTGTAGGAAAATTGGAGCTTTTGCGCTAGGAAGGACGCGTTTTGGCGTTTTAAATGACTTCCAAAACCTGCTTGAGAGCGCGCCGCGATTCTTGTGCGGCGCGTCCCCAACTCTGTCTTCCCGACAGCTCGCTGTGACCAAACGCAATTCGCCCATGGCGTTCGCGAATGACCTCGAGCGGCGCCGGATTGGACGGAGTTCCAAAATAGAACCCCGGTTGCGGCGCAATGTAGGCATGGCCCCAGCGGTTGATGACGATGCCCGCGATGTCATGCCTTGCGTCGAACCCGGAATCGCCGAGCATCTGTTGCAGTTGTTTGCGAATCTGCAGTTCGAAATCCGCGTAGCTTGTCGCGAACAACCGGGCGCGGGCGGCGCTGGTTTGGGCATCGATCGGAACCCCGGATTGGGGAAATCCGACATAGAACGTGAGCATCGCGGGCTTCGAGGGATCGAGTGGCACCGGGATACCGTTGATCTTCATGGGCTGACGAACGTTGACGAAGAAACCGAAACCATCGAACCAGTGCGCGGCCGCAATGCCGAGTTTCGCGAAAGCCTTCCAATTACGCACCGCGACATTCGCAACCAGTATCGGTCCATGGTGAAATTGCGCATACGCCGCGACATAGGACGGCGGCAAATCGCGCACGATTCGGCGCGCAATCCAACCGCCCGCAGCGATGATGGCGGTCTTGCCGCGAACGCGCACAAGTTGCTCGCCGACGAGGTAGGTCACGCTGACGCCGCTCGCCGACTCGGGTTGGCCGTCGTGCCGGACTGCCACGACCGTGGCGCCGAGCCGAATGCGCGTATGCTGCGGCCGGTCAAGTGCGGCGAAATCGATCGGCGCATACAGCACGTCGGCAAATGATCGCGTACCTGAGATGGCATCGGGCAACATCGCCTTGACGATGTGCCGAAGGATGGCGGCATTCCCGCCGGGAAACGAAAACACATCATCGCTGAGGATGTTCTCTCCAGTCCCAGGAAGCCCAAGCAATTTCGCGCCGTAGGCGGAAACCGCGTCGGAACTCACGCCATAGTCGCCTGTCGCGACCAGCGGATCGGAAAGCCGAAACACGTCCTTGGACAACCCAAGTTCACGGACTATCAGATCACCATACGACATCGAGTCGAGCCAACGATTCGTCGCAGCTTCGTCACCGTGAGTAAGAACGGGGGTGTGCTTCTTCCACTGCAGCCAACTGCGGCGGGTCTCTGGCGAAATCGGCGCTCGGCGCAAATCATCGGACCAGGGGTCGACCACCCACGCGCGTTTGGACGCGAACGGCTTGTCGAAGTAGTAACCCAAAGAACTCAAGCCCTCGTTCCAATACATGGGATTGTAATGATCGCGCGCGAATTTCAGCGACGACGCCGTTCCAGTCGGAGCAACGAAGTCATAGGAACGCGGCATGCCGATTTCGTCCCAAAGTCCAGCGACGTGCGCGTAGTTGTTGTCCGGACGAGGAACGACCGCATCGTTGGAGCCTTGCGGACCGGTGAGCATCACGCCATCTACCAACAACTGGTTCTGCTTGGCTTCGCCGCCGAATACGGGATGATTGTCGAGAACGAGGCAGCGCGAATTGGGACGAGCCTTTTGAAACTCATATGCGGCAATGAGGCCGGCGAAGCCGCCCCCGACGATGATCAGATCATAGAGCTCGTCGATCTGCGGCGCCGAATCAATGCGCGCTTCGTAGATGCCGTCCCGAATGCCGTGTGCCGCATTGACGACGGAGGCGATGTTGCCGTTTGAGCGGCTATAGTCGCCGATACCAGCATAACCGTTCCACGCAGAGCTGAGTCCTTGCGCAAAGGCCGGTGCGGCCGCGCCCAACAGCATTGCACCCGAGCCGATCAAGGTGGATCCGATGAAGTCGCGCCGCGTGATAGCAGAATGAAGTCCGAGCGAGCGCGCCTCTCTTGCGCTCAATCCTGGTTGACGAAATCGCCTCCTCATTTCTGCACTGCAGGCGCTTCGCCGGCACGCATGCCAGAGAGAATGCCCTCTAGCGCATAATTTCCCTCGTGGCAGGCGTACTCGAAAATCCGGCCCTTCGAAGGGCTGAATTCGTATTCGCCGCTCCACGGCCTATCCCAGACCGTGGGATCCTCGACCTTGAACTTATATAGGATGCGGTGAGGTGCGACGCGAGTGAATCGCTCAGTGACCTTCAATTCCTTCCATGCTCCTTGCAGTGCGGTGGCTTGCGGAAAATTGGTTGTCTCGACCACCAGTGTCGCGCCCTCGTACCATCCGATGGAATCCCCCATCCAAGGCCGCCCGCCATCGGTGCGGTGCTTTCCGCCGATACGGATCATGCGCACGTCGTGAACCATTTCAACGACGATTGCCACCGTGTCCTTGCTCTGCGCAATTTCATAGTTATTGTTGTACAGAAGCGGCAGCATCACCGGACCCGCGCTGTAGCCGAACGAACTTAAGCAGCGCTCCGCCAGCGTTTGATTCTCGGGGTTTTCGCCGTAGTGCAAGTATGGATTTTCAACCACCACGCCCGGCTTTGTCGGCGGCAGACGCCCATCGGGGGGATCGGTGATGAACGAGCTGCGCGGTTCGCCGTTGACCCGCATGACGTTGTTACCCGGATCGATCCAGGCAAAGTTGTAGCCGCAGCCCGCGCCGCTGAAGCCCTTGCCGCACTCATGCGGTAGGTCGGTAGTTTTAAATTTTGGATCCCTGGGGGCGGCATCCGCCGCATACATCTTTGCATCATCGCCTTCGACTTTCTTGACCTCTTCGGGAGTCATCACCAGACGCTCGCCGTATTCCTTCGGGCGCTCGAGCACGGTCAAGGTCGCGTTGGTCCAGGTCCCTTCCAGATCCGGCTGGCCGTAGGCGTTCAGCGGTGCTTTATAGACGCCGGCAGCGGCGTTCGCCGCAAACATG
>Ga0302326_10007787_pt1 | contig 23746 bp, 20 predicted proteins | sample Palsa_T0_3_FD_202264 | JGI IMG/M metagenome (GOLD analysis project Ga0302326, IMG submission 202264) | Peat permafrost microbial communities from Stordalen Mire near Abisko, Sweden - Palsa_T0_3 | ecosystem: Environmental > Terrestrial > Soil > Palsa > Peat permafrost | place: Sweden: Abisko... | reverse complement strand
CGCGGCCTCGATCGAACTGGGATCCACGAAAGTGCGCAGATTGTTCCGCAGTGTTTTCCGCTTTTGCCCGAAGCATCGCTGAATGAATTCGAGAAACTCCGCGTCGCCCGCGATTCCCAAATCCTTCCTCGCCCCCGGCACTTGCATATCGACCAAGGCGGAAGCCACACGCGGCGGCGGCCGGAATGCACCCGGTGCAATCGAAAAGGCAATTTTCGGCCGCGAATAGAATTGGCACAACGCCGACAGAAATCCGTATACGCGATGGCCAGGCGTAGCCACGATGCGTTCGGCGACTTCTTTCTGAATCACGATATGCAGCGAGCGGACCGCATCGGAGGCTTGGAATACCCGGCGGATCAGCGGGGAAGTAATGTAGTACGGCAAATTGCCGTAGACTCGGAATTGCGAGCCGCCCAGGTCAGCGAAATCCACGACCAACGCGTCGGACTCGAGGATTTCCACTCCGGCCCATTCGGCGGCGGCGCGATTCCTCAGACCGGAAGCCAGCGCAGGGTCAATCTCGATTGCGATTACGCGGCGCCCACCGCCCTGCAGCCGGCTGGTCATTTCGCCGTGCCCGGCGCCGATCTCGATCCAGGTCTCCCCAGGATGCAGCGGCAAAGTGCGCGCAATGCGATCGAGCCAACTCGCGCTATACAGAAAGTGTTGTCCCAAACGCTGGCGGGTCATCGTCCAGGAAGTGTAGCAAAGTGCAGCAAGATACTTGCCCGTTCTCGCGCCATTACGGATATTTCTCTCCGCACCATCTTTGTCTTTAGCGTACCGTGCGAACGGGCCTTGACGAAACTTCCTCGATTGTTTACCGTCGGGGGTAGCGCGGATTCTGATGAAAATTCTGTTCGTTGCTTCCGAGGGACTTCCTTTCGCTAAAACCGGCGGACTCGCCGACGTCATCGGCGCTTTGCCCAAAGCTTTGCAGGACCTGGGTCACGAGGTGGCGGTTTTCATGCCCAAGTATCGCCGCGCCGAGCCCACCAAGGCGATCATCCCCAGCCTTACCATTTCCCTCGGCGCCACCACCCGTTTCCCCTCGCTGGTGGAAGCCAATCCCATCGGCGGAGTGCGCTATTTTTTTCTGCAAGACCCCGCGTATTTCGAGCGCCCGGAGCTCTACCAGGACAAGACCGGCGATTATCCTGACAATCCCGAACGCTTTGCCCTGTTCAGCCACGCCGCTCTGGAACTGGCCAAACAAGTTTGGATGCCGGACGTGATTCATTGCCACGATTGGCAGTCCGCGCTAGTGCCGGTGATGCTGCGCAACCAGTACGCCACCGACCCGCTGATGCGCCGGTTGCCAGTCGTGTTCACCGTGCATAACCTCGGTTACCAGGGAGTTTTCCCGCGAGCGTCGCTTGCGCGGATCGGGTTGCCCGAGAGCCTTTTCCGCATGGATGCGCTGGAATACTACGGCAAACTAAACTTCATGAAGGGCGGTCTGATTTTTTCGGACTATCTGAGCACCGTTAGCAAGCGGTACGCGCAGGAGATTCAAACGCCGGAATACGGCGTGGGCCTGGAAGGCGTGATCCAGGGACGAGCTGACCGTTTGGTTGGGATATTAAACGGAGTGGACTACACGGTCTGGAGTCCGGAGCTGGATACGCTCATCGCCGCCAAGTATTCCGCGCAGAATCTGGCCGGAAAGGTAGCGTGCAAAAAGGATTTGCTGGCGGCGTTCCAGCTTCCGCCGGAGAATTTGGCTCGGCCGCTAGTGGGCATCGTCTCGCGGCTTACCGATCAGAAGGGCTTCGATTTGATCGCTGAGATGGCCATCGATCTACTCAAGGAAAATTTGTCGCTGGTGGTGCTGGGTTCCGGAGAGCCGAAGTACGAGAAATTCTTCCAGGGTCTGGCGGCGCAATACCCACAGCAGGTTGGGGTGAAGATCGCCTACGACAACGCGCTGGCTCACAAGATCGAGGCCGGATCGGACATGTTCCTGATGCCTTCGCGGTACGAGCCGTGCGGGTTGAACCAGATTTATAGCCTGCGCTATGGTACGGTTCCAGTAGTGCGTGCCACCGGTGGATTGGACGACACGATTGTGGAGTTCGATCCCGCAAAGGGGCAGGGCACCGGTTTCAGGTTTGAACCGTACAACGGCAAGGCGATGCTGCAGACGGTGCGGCAGGCCTTGCGGGTATTTGGCGACAAACGGGCTTGGCAGACGCTGCAAGCCAACGGGATGGCCAAGGATTTCTCGTGGAAAACCAGCGCCACCGCGTATGTTGCTTTGTACGAAGCAGCTGGGCGTTCCCGAATCCCCAGGGCGGCTGTTACATCTAATTAAACGCGTGCAGGTCATCGGGCAGCGGCCCCTCCCCACGCAGACTAAGGACCAAAATGTCAGACAATGTCACCGCAGTGACCGACGCAAACTTTCAAACCGAAGTGCTGGACGCGAGCAACACCCAGCCCGTAATGGTGGATTTCTGGGCGGGATGGTGCCGTCCATGCCTTATGCTGGCTCCTGCCGTAGAGGAAATCGCGGCGAAGAACGCGGGGAAACTGAAAGTGGTGAAGTTGAACGTGGACGAGAATATGACTTCCGCGGGAAAGTTCAATATCCGGGGCATCCCCACGCTGCTCGTTTTTAAGGGCGGCCAGGTAGCCGATCAAATCGTCGGCGCGGTGCCGAAGGAACAGATCGAAAAGATCGTCGGAAAGCACATCGCGTAGTCCGGAATGAGCGATGTGCGACTGATGGTCTTCCTCCGGGACACCAATCCGCGTGTCCCGTCTCAACGATGACTTATTCATGAGCCCGGCAGCGACGGCGGCGAAGGCAGCTTCTGCGGCAGCGCGCTCGAGGTGCGGCTGGGCGACCAGCGACATAATGATCGCCTACCACGATCTCGAGTGGGGCGTGCCGAGCCACGACGATCGGCACCTCTTCGAGATGCTGATCCTGGAAGGCGCTCAGGCGGGGCTGAGTTGGGAGACCGTCTTGCGCAAGCGCGAGCGGTATCGGCAAGTGTTCGACGGCTTCGATGCCTCGAGAATCGCGCGCTATGACGCGAAGAAGGCGCGGCGATTACTTGCCGATCCGGGGATCATTCGCAACCGGCTGAAGGTTAGCGCGGCGGTGGGGAATGCCAAGGCGTTTCTGGCGACGCAGCGGGAGTTTGGCACCTTTGACAAGTACATTTGGGGCTTTGCCAAGCCGCTGGGTGAGGCGAACTCGTCCCGCCGGCCTCGGCGAATCACGCGCACCGCGGAATCCGACGCCATGGCCAAGGATCTAAAGCGACGCGGATTCCGCTTCGTAGGCACCACCATCTGCTACGCCTTCATGCAGGCCGTGGGTATGGTGAACGACCACTCTCCCGACTGTTTCCGCGCTAAGTAGTTCCAGAAAATCTCCACAGATACGATCCCTTCCGCTCGTTCCTATGAAGTGCTGGCCTCGCATGGAAATGACGCTCCTGGTGCCAAACCGCGGGTCCCGACAGCCTGCGGAAAAGGGGGCAAATCCGAATCGCAACACGTGTAGAGATGCCCCCTCGTATCCCATTGAAAATAAGGCCCGAAAATTCGCTGAATCGCAACAAATCGCAAGATATTCGCGCTACAACGCGAGTCACGTTGAGAGAAGCTTCCAGGAGGCGATGACAAAGACCGAGTCGAGCGTTGCCCCATTCTTGAGCCGCTGAGGAGGAAAAATCGGAGGCATGCAATCCGCGGCGGAACCAGGCATGTTGCGTGCCGGATTGCAATCGGAAGTCTGAACGGCGCGAGCGCGTTATTGCCTTATGCCGTATGCGAGGGTACGATAGTTTTTCTTCCGAAGGATGTAACGGCAGACGGTAACGGCTTCGCAGGGCAATCGCAGATTTTTGGGCGGCGGGTGAAAGAATTCGTCGGTCGGCGTGTGAATCGGTGCGCGCGGGACGGGCCGACGCGAGGCGCGGGTAAACTCCTGGTAGCAAGGGGCCAGCACATTCCATGAGGGCAAAGGCAATCGTAGTGGTAGGCGCGCAGTGGGGGGACGAGGGCAAAGGCAAGGTGGTGGACTACCTCGCCGCGTCGTTTGATATCGTGGCGCGTTATGCTGGGGGGCACAATGCCGGTCACACCGTAATTTTTGACAACCTGAAATTCATCCTGCAGCTCATTCCCAGTGGCATTCTGCGGTCCGGCAAAAGGGCCATCATCGGTCCCGGCACGGTGGTCGATGTCGTGGCGTTGGTAGCGGAACTCGACAATCTTCTAAGAGCCGGCGTGGAGTATCGGGGGCGCTTGTTCCTGAGCAATCGCGCGCATCTGGTTTTCCCGTATCATCGCGAGCTCGACAAAGCGGCTGAGGCCGCCCGCGGCGAAGGCAAGATCGGCACCACCTCGCGGGGGATCGGGCCTGCTTACGAAGACAAAATGGCGCGGCGCGGCATTCGTGCCTGCGACCTGCTTGATGCGAATGGGTTTCGAGAGAAATTCGAGCGCGTGATTCAGGAAAAACGCGCGATCAGCCAGGGCACCTACGGCCGAACGCTGGATGATACCGGCGTAATGGAGCAATACCTGGCACTGGGCGAGCGCCTGAAGGGTTTGATCGTCGATACCAGCTATCTAATCGAACGTGCGATGGATAAGGGCGAATCGATACTGTTCGAAGGCGCCCAGGGCACCATGCTCGACATCGACCACGGCACCTATCCTTACGTCACTTCTTCCAGCGCGATTTCCGGCGGAGTGTGCACCGGACTGGGCGTGCCCCCGACAAAAATTACTGGCGTGGTGTGTGTGTCCAAGGCCTATACTACGCGCGTCGGTAGCGGCCCTTTTCCTACCGAAATGCCAGACCTGGAAGCCAGCGAAGTCCGCGATCGCGGGAAGGAATTCGGCGCGGTTACCGGGCGCCCACGGCGCTGCGGCTGGCTGGACTTGGAAAATCTGCGGTACGCGAAACTATTGAACGGCATGGATTCGCTGGTGATTACCAAGCTCGACGTTTTCGACGAACGCTCCGAAATTCAGGTCTGCACCGGCTACCGCTACAAGGGCCGGCGGCTGACGGAGATGCCGGCGGACCTGGATATTCTCTGCGACGTTACACCGGAATACGAGACGCTTCCGGGATGGCAGACGCCCACCTCCGCGATTCGCGAGTTGAAGCATCTGCCGGAAAAAGCGCGGGATTATCTGAAATTTATTTCCGACCAGCTGCAAGTGGAGATCGGCATGATTTCAACGGGCCCGGAACGTGATGCCACTATCGTCGCCCCAGGCAGCAAGCTTGCGGGCTGGCTCTAGCGGAAATGCTGTCCTATCGAGCGGCTCGGCAGATCGTCACCGACGTCACGCTCGACCTGCGCCACGAAATCCCCTCTGAAGAATTGGACCTGAACACCGATCTGGCGGATGCCGTCGGACGCATTCTGCTCCAGGATATATTCGCCGACCGCGATTACCCGTCATTCGACCGCGCCATGCGCGACGGCTACGCGGTGCGCTCCGCGGATGTGGCCGCAGCGCCCCGCACTCTTCGCGTGATCGGTGAATGCAGGGCCGGCACCGCCTTTAATGGCGAAGTCGCCATGGGTCAATGCGTGCTGATCATGACTGGTGCGCCGATTCCTCGCGGAGCCGACGCGGTGGTGATGGTGGAATACACCGAGCCTGGACCGGCGTGCGCGGTTGACCTGATCGTGTTCGACCGGACAGCGAGGCCCGGGCAGAATATTGTCTTTGCCGGAACCGAAGCGGCACAGGGAAAGAAAGTTTTACACCGCGGCCAGCGGCTCGGTTACGCGGAGCTCGCGTTGGCGGCGCAGGTTGGCTCTGCGCGGCTTCGTGTGGCGCGGCGTCCCACCGTGGCGCTACTTTCCACCGGAGACGAAGTGGTTCCGATCGATGTTCAGCCGGCCGCGTACCAGATTCGAAATAGTAATTGCGTCTCACTCGCCGCGCAGGTGGTGCTTTCCGGCGCGCGGCCGGTGCAACTGGGAAACGCGGCGGACAGCCTGGAGGACTTGCACGAACTCATTCCTCAGGGGCTGCAAGAGGACATGCTGGTGTTGAGCGGAGGCGTGTCGAAAGGGAAGTACGATCTGGTGGAAGAAGTGCTTCGCGAATTGGGGGCGGAATTTCTGTTTGATAGCGTCGACATTCGTCCGGGGCACCCCGCAGTGTTTGCGAAGTGCGGTGGGAAGCCGGTCTTCGGGCTGCCCGGGAATCCGGTATCGACGATGGTTACGTTTGAACTCTTCGCCACGCTCGCCATCGATATACTCACCGGCGCGGATCCGCGCTCGACGCCGCTGTTTCGTGCGCGCCTCGCGGCGGCGGTCGAACGGACCGCAGCGCTCACGCACTTCATTCCGGCGCGGGTGAGTTGGGAGTCCGGCGAGCCGATCGTTACCGAACTAACCCACCAAGGTTCCGCGGATATCGTGGGCCTAACGCAGTCAAACTGTTTCTTGCTGGTGCGTCCCGAACATCTGCGTCTCGCCGCGGGTGAATTAGTGGACGTGATGCCGCGCCGGGGTTCGCTATGAGCCCGGCTCGGAAGCGAGGGAAACCAGGAAGGCCGGCGCGCGCAGCGAAAAGGCTTTCGCACCTCGACGAATCCGGGCACGTTCGGATGGTGGATGTCTCCGACAAACCGGTGACCGAACGAACCGCGGTTGCCGGAGCGTTCGTGCGCATGCGCCGTTCCACGGTCGCTATGCTGCGGCGGACGAGAAATCCCAAGGGCGACCCGCTGGAAGTGGCCCGAATTGCTGGAATCAGTGCTGCCAAACGCACCTCGGAGCTGATTCCTCTTTGTCACCCCCTGATGCTGACGCACGTAGATGTGCGCGCCGTGCTATGCCAAAATGGAATGGAGATTACTTCTACGGTCACCACGACCGGGCCTACGGGTGTGGAGATGGAAGCGCTGGTGGCGGCATCTGTCGCCGCGCTGACGATTTACGATATGTGCAAGGCGGTGGAGCGGGGCATGACCATCACGGACCTCCGCTTGCTGGAGAAAAAGGGTGGCCGCAGCGGCCATTACGTGCGATCGGGGTTGGGGCGCAAGGAGCGATGAAACAAGTCAAAGTTCTGGTGGTCGACGATAACGCGCTGGTCCTGGATCTCTTGATGAAGGGATTGGCGCCGCATTGCGAAGCCCACGCCGCGGCGGATGGCGCCGACGCGTTGCTGAAAATCGTCGAGGAGCCTCCCGATCTGGTGATCTGCGATTACAAGATGCCCGGGCTGGATGGCCGGCAACTTTACGAAAAGTTGAGAGCACGTCCGCAAACCAACCACATACCGTTTATTTTTCTGGCTAGCCGCGGGGACATCGAAGAGAAACTGCGCTCGCTGGTCGATGGCGTGGAGGAATTCCTTCCCAAGCCTTTCTTCGTGAAGGACGTGGTGCGCCGCGCGAAAAAAGTGATCGACCGCCTGGCGCTCGAAAAATTACAGAGCCACGCCCATCGTCCCGGGATCGTACACGGCCGTCTGGAAGAGATGAGTATTCTGGACCTGATGCAGTCAGTGGAAATGGGCCAGAAATCGTGCGCGATCAGTATTCGACGGGCGGGCCGCACCTGCCTCATGTATTTCGCGGCGGGGCAGTGCAAAGACGCGCGGCTGGAGGACCTATCCGGTGAGGCGGCAGTATACGAGGCGATTCGCTGGAAGGACGGCGAATTCGAAATCGATTTCAACGCGGCCCCCCAGCGCAACACCATCGCGCGTTCCACCACCAGCTTGCTGATGGAAGGCTTGCGCTTGATTGACGAAGGCGAGCGCGACGCGGAAGACCTGCAGCCTTCCACCTCCTAAGGTCGTAACCAAAATTTCATGCGCGTAAAAATTGTAATCGTCAGCGATACCGTTTCCGCCGGCAGCAGGCAAGACCTCACCGGGCCGGCGCTGCGCGAACGCTGTGAGAAATTGCAATGGACCGCCGGCGAAGTTTCCGTGGTCGCCGACGACGAGCACTGGCTGGCCAGGTTGCTAACCGATTTCGCCGACTCGGCTGAGTTCGATCTGATTCTCACGGCGGGCGGGACGGGAATTGGGCCCCGCGATGTGACGCCCGAGGGGACCGTCGAAATTCTGGAAAAGCAGTTACCTGGAATTAGCGAAAGAATGCGGGCCGAGGGAATCAAGCATAACCCAAGGGCGGTGCTTTCGAGGGCGGTGGCGGGAGTGCGCGGTGAGACGCTGGTAGTGAATCTGCCGGGCAGCCCGCGCGGAGCCGTCGAATCGCTCGATGCCATCGCGGATATCTTGCAACACGCAGTGGATGTGCTGCACGGTGCGCGGCACGATTAACATCGAAACAGAATGCCCGTGACTGAACTCGTTACTTTGGCGCGGGGCCGAACGTCATGGTGAATTGGCGCGCTTGCCACTTTTGCCAGGCTTCCACGTTGTTTCCGTAGTGCTCGCCGGTAATGTCCATCAAAGCTTGGAAAATCCATAGGTGGGTCGGCACGTCGAACGACGGATCAGCGGCCAGCGTCACCAGCGCCGGAGTGGCTTTCATTCTCTGCCCGTGCGAGAGCATGCCGGATTGGGCCAGGTTGGCCGCGGCGCGCTCTTTCACTTTGGGTGAGGGATCGTTCTTGAGGGCGTCCAACAGAAGTTGAACCGTCGCATCCGTGCCCAGGTTTCCCAATCCCTCTATGGCCCATACTCGAATTTTCTCGTCGGGATCATGCGCGTAGGTCGACAGAGTGATGGCGGCGTCGAGCGGTTCGACGCCCCGATTTCCGAGCGCTCCTACTGCCCACAGCGCCCATGGCCGCGCTGAAGGTTCGGCGGCGATTCGCTTCTCGATGGCGGCGGCGCCGGCGGGAGTCTTGGGGACGTTGTACGCGGCTAGATAGGTATCCAGGGCGGCCGCGCGGACGGCGGTATCGTTGGAATTAACGGCGGTTTGAAGCAGTCCTGAGAGCCGCGGGCTCAACGTGATCTTGCCGTTCCACTGGCCGGCGCGTTGGGTAAGCATCTCCGCCGCTTGGGGACGATTGCGCGTTGCTTGTTCGGCGAGAAGCTCGGCTTGCCTTTGGGGCTGCAGATGATCGATGCCTTCGATCCAGCGGTCGGAATTATCCGGCGGGGCGTCGGGGCTGGCGGGCGGCAGACTTCCGGGCGCCACGATGTTTTGGATCCTGCGCCATGCCCCGCCCACAGAGGATGGGTTGGCGGCGGCAATGGCGGCGACGATTCCGATCGCGGCACACCACAGGCCAGCGTGCCATATCCGCTCCAGCGGAGTACGGGCGGCCCGACGGATCGGGCCTTGCTGCGAAGCGTTGAATTCTTTCTCGTAGTCCATAAAATTAAGCCGGGCGCAATCTCATCAAGCTAAGCGAGTAGGGCTAGCTGAGGCCTGGGAGCTGATACCAGTTTATAACTTCCCCACGCGCTTTGGGTATGGGAAATGATTTTGGTTGATGGGCACATTACCAATCAGCTAGCAGGGAATTCTTTCGCGGTCAGAATAAAGCAGAGGCTAGCGCCATCAGCCGTTTCCTATTGACAGTCTATAGGTAGGCCACTATATTCTTATAGAGATTCGATAGGAGATTGGTTTGAACCCGGAACCCACCACGCTTCTGCAGGGCACGCTGGACATGCTGATTCTGAAATCGTTGATCGCCGGCGAAATGCACGGTTTGGGCGTCTCCCGCAGAATCCAGCAGATTACCGGCGGCACTTTTATAGTGAAGCCGGGCTCGCTATTTCCGGCATTGCACCGCATGGAAGAAGAGGGATGGATATCGTCCTTTTGGGGCGACTCCGAAAACAATCGCCGCGCGAGATACTACCACCTGACCAGGGCCGGAACGAAGCAACTGGAAGTGGAAACCAAGCGATGGGGCCGCATCTCGTGGGCGATCGCGCAAGCTTTGGAAACATCGTAGAGGGGTACTTAGCATGCCGCTGCTTGTGAAAGCCGGAAGTTTTCTGCGCAATCTTTTTTCGTCGCGCCGCGCGGATCGAACTGGGAGGAATTGAACAAGTGAAAGAGCACGTGCGCGAAGCCCGCGTTGGCATTGGATCCGCTGCGTGATCGCCGATTGCCGCTACGGCATCCGCCAACTGCGCAAAACCCGCTCTTCACCACGGTCGCGGTGCTTACCCTGGCCCTCGGAATCGGCACCAACACCGCACTATTCTCTGTGGTCAACGGAGTGCTCCTCAATCCGTTGCCCTACGAGCATCCGGAACGCCTGGTGACGCTCTCCTCGCGCGACGCAGATTTTGAGCGCTCCAGCATTTCCTATCCCAATTTTCTGGACTGGCGGCGCGATAACCATTCCTTTGCCGCGATGGCGGCATACCGCGAGGAGAATTTCAATCTTACCGGGATGGGCGATGCGGAGCGCTTGAGAGCGGAGATGGTTTCCGCGACGTTTTTCCCGATCCTGGGAGTGCAACCGTCGGCCGGGCGCCTATTCACCGAACAAGAAGGTCAGGTGGGAGCCGCGCCAGTTGTGGTGATCAGCGAAGGGTTGTGGAAGCGCAAGTTCGCTTCGGCTCCGGACGCGGTGGGAAAGCCGGTCGCTTTGAACGGTACGCTGTACACGATTGTCGGGGTGATTCCCGATGGCTTTCATTATCAAGGCGGGAATTTCCATGCCAACAGCGAGGTATATGTGCCCATCGGACAGTGGAACGATCCATTGTTCCGCAGCCGGGCAACGGCCTTGGGCATGAATGGTGTGGGGAGGCTGAAGGAAGGAGTCACTCTGGAGCAGGCGAATTCGGACATGAGCGGCGTGGCGGCACAGTCTTACCGATAATGTCAAAATTTACATGCCTGCCGATCGGATCCTTGTCCGCGAAAACCAGCTTCGCGAATTGCGAATCGATCACGATCACGAACGGCGAATTTTCGTTGTCGGTGTCGGTCATCCCCGCCCGCCGCGCCACCCGCGTGGATCCCAACATCGCGCTGCGGTACGAATAGCCATCAGCTCGCTGAAGGGAAGCGAAGGGGGGTGCGCTTGATTCCGCTCTGGTTGCTTCGCGCGTGCAGTAGGCTACTTCGGCGAACGAATCTGGCTGAGGATTGCGGCGGCGTTGTCGGCGAAGGTGGCTTGATATTTGGGGTATTGCCGAAGATCCTGGTACTGCGGCAGCTGAATTTTTTGGCGCACCTGTTCTTCGGTGGCGCCGGCCTGAGCCAATTGCACTACTTGTGCGTCGAGATCCGCCATGTAATTGCGGAAGTGCTGCACGGTTTGCCTGGTGCCGACTTCGAAATGTCCGGGAACGAAGTGATCCGCGGGCAGCGCGAGAATCTGGTCCAGATCCTGAATCCAGTGCGCCGCGCTCCCTTCGTCCATCGCAGGCACGCTGTTTGTTAGATAGAGATCGCCCATCGCCACCGTGCGTTCTTTCGGGAAATAGACATAAATATCGCCCTTTGTGTGCGCGGGCCACGCCGGGATGATCTCGACCGGTTCATCGCCGAGGTAGATCGTAATTTTGTCACTAAGCGTTAGCGCGGCCGGCCGAAACAAGAATTCGTGACCAGCCGGCCGGGCTCGCTGCGGATTCGGTTCGGACGTGGCGGCAGCGATGGCGATCGTCTTCTCGCGGGTAAATGGGGAAGAGATCACCGTGACGCCGGGACCAAACGCTCCATTTCCGCCTTGATGGTCCGGGTGGTAATGAGTGTTGACGATGTACGCGATGGGGAGCGGCGAGATCTTCCGAATTTCGCCCAGAATTTTCCCGCCTTCGGTCCGGTCCAAGCCGCCATCGACCACCAGAATGCTCGTTGGGCCGACCAGGAAAGTGGAATTGGCGCTGCCGTCGTTATCGGAAATATAGGCGTAGAGATTTGGCCCCAGGGGCTCGACGCGCGGACCTGATGCCGCGGAAATGGCGATCAGCGCTACGCCGAGAACCAACGCGCACGCGGACAGAACTTGCGTTCCCCATCTCTTGAACAATCGCGTCATGATCACCGCCCGATCCCGCCCACCTGAGTTACCGCCGAACTTGCGTCGAGAGAAAGTTTCGGCGCCTTCCGCTTCCTAGAAGATAAACTTCAGCCCAAATTGGATCAGCCGGGGGCCTCCCGAACCGAGCCCGACGTTATTCTGTGCTACGTCCGGCGTCTGATACAACGCTCCGAATGACGGCGAGCTGAGAACGTTGTTTGGCAGCGCGAAGTTGGGATGGTTGAGGATATTAAAGAACTCGGCGCGAAATTGCATCTTCAGTCGTTCCGTGATCACCGTATTTTTCATCAGCGCGAAATCGACATCCGTAAATCCGGGGCCAGTAACGATGTTGCGGCCTGAGTCTCCGAAGGTAAGCGGGGCGTTGATGGAAAAAGCCGCGGTGTTGAAAAACTGCGCGACGGTATGCGGGCCGGAGTTTGGGTTGCCGGTCACATTGGCGCGATCGTCGCCCAAGCCGGTGCTGCTTTGGTCGAGGCCGGTCAACACGGAAAACGGCTGGCCGGTTTGAGCGGTGACGATGCCGCTAATCTCCCATCCGTCCGTCAGATGCTCGGCAACCGCGGAGCCTTTCATGCCCGGGAAGGCGTAAATGTAATTGAATACCAAGCGCTGCCGGATATCGAAATCGGAAAGGCCCTTCTCGGCGGCGGTGTCGTAGTTGTTTTGCGGGAAGATGGTCGAGCCGTTTGCGCCGGAACCAAAGAAGTCCGAAGCGCCGTCGAGGGACTTGGAATAGGTATAGGCGATTCCGAAGCTGAGGCCGCGGCCGATTCGTTTGTCAAGTTTAGCTTGCAGGGCGTTGTAACTCGAGCTCATCGAGTCTTCGGCCTGAAAGATTTGCGCGAAACCGAAGTAAGGTCCGCGGACGATCGACGGCATCAATGCGATGTTCTGCGAGAGGAATAATGCCACTGGAGGAGGGATTCCAAGCAGCTCCATTCGGGTGACCACATCCGGAGTGAGCGCGTTTATTTGCGACTGGGTAATGTAGGCCTGGTCGATTTGCCGGAATCGCGGCAGATGCGTCCCGGTGGTCCCGACGTAAGCAACATCGAGCAACATCTTCCCCGGCAACTCGTGTTGGATGTCGAAGTTCCATGCCTGCGAGTACGGAGTGGCGAGTTTTGCTTCGGTGACGGTGAGAACCGGGAACCCGGAAGTCCCAAACGACTGTGGCCACGCAGGTGAGGAGATGTAGTAGTCCGGCAGGAACGGCGGATTTAACATTACGTTTCCGGGAATATTTCCGAAAACCGTATCGTAGAAAATGCCATATCCGGCACGAAGGACGGTGTGCTGAGAACCGCCGAGCGACCACGCCAGGCCGACGCGCGGGGCAAAATTATTGTGGTCGCCGTCGTAGAGACCTCCGAGCTGGGCCTGTGTGGCGATGCCGGATGCCTGGAGCGCTGCGAGATCAGTCTGCGACGCTGTTGGCGAAAGATAGGTGGTGTACAGGTTGGGGCGCCAGGTGCTGGAGCGGCCGGTGGCATCGTGCAAGACGGTGTTGAGCTCATACCGCAATCCATAGCTGAGCGTCAGGTTCGGCCGCAATTTGAAACTATCCTGCGCGAAAAAATCGTAGCTGGTGGTGCGGTAGCTGCGTCCGGAGTTACCGTCGAACTTGAGCGACGAGCTGGGCAGGCCTTCGGCAAAGTCCACCAGCGGATTCGGAATTCCTTCTGGGTTGGCGGACCCGGTAAAACCAAGCTGTCCATTGAAGTAGAGATCGTACAGGCGGTTGTCGCGGATATTGCGAACCTCGCCCCCGAATTTCCATTCGTGCCGTGGAGTAATGTGAGAGAAATTGTCCACCCATTGCAGGGTGTTGATCCAGTTTCCTGAAGGGTTGTTTCCCGTTGCGCCCAGATTGGAGGTTGATTCCACGCCGGAGACCAGTCCGCCGGAAAAGGTGATGTTGGGTATGTCACCCAATCCAGTGGGAGCGCCCGCTGGATAGCCGGTATTGAATCCGTAAGTGGCGGCTTGCGGTCCGGTCTGGTTATAGGTGACGCTGGTAACGCGGGTGAAGCCGAAGCGAAATTCGTTGAGCGTGGTGGGATTGATAAACCGGGTATAACCCAACGAGGCCAGGTGACTGGTTTCCGAGTCGTCCACTCCATAACCTGGAACCGCGGTGGTCCCTTGGCCGGGCACAAATGGATAGAAAATCGTCGCGCCGGTGTAGCTGTAACGAGCGGTAAGGGTTCCGTTGGAGAGGTGATGATCGACCTTCAGCATGTACTGGTTGGTGTTATTTGTCAGATTCGGAGAAGAAACATAATTGCCCCCGGACTGGGTGGTATCGGGCTCGGGGAAGAGTTTAAAGAGCTGCGCGCTGGTGGGGTTCACCGCTACCTGGACGTTCTGCCCGCTGGCTGGATTGAAAAACAGCCCGGATCTTTCCGCGTCGGTGGGGACATTGGTGAGGTTGGTGATGCCGGCAATTTGACGAAAGCCCTCATAGTTGCCGAAGAAGAACGTCTTGTCTTTCTGGATCGGGCCGCCGAGGGCGGCGCCGAATTGATTCAAGCGAAGTTCGGGAGCGGAGAACGCGGGATCGGCGAAGTAGTTGCGGGCATCGAGATCGTTGTTTCGGAGAAACTCGTAGGCCGATCCGTGGAGCTGATTGGTTCCTGATTTGGTCACCAGGTTGACGATCGAGCCGCTGCTGCGGCCATACTCGGCGGCGTAATTGTTGGTCTGAACCTGGAATTCCTGGATCGAATCGATGGAGGGGAGCTGCGCGACGCTGCCCGCTTCGTAATTGTTGTTATCGATGCCGTCGACCATGAAATTGTTGGACGTCGAACGTTGCCCGTTCGATGAATACCCGGAGACGCCGCCTTCGCCGCCCTGCTGGCCTCCGCCTCCGCCCGATGCAGAAACTCCGGCATTCAGCAGCGCTAATTGTGCGAAGTTACGGCCGTTGAGGGGAAGCGTGGTGACCTGCGATTCCTGGATCACCCCGCCGAGGTGGGCTGTTTCGGTGTCGGTCATCGCCACGCCGCTCTCGACGGTCACCGTGTTCGTTGATTGCGCCAGGGCCAGGGCCACTTCAACGGTGGCGGTCTCGTCTACCAGGACCTCGATCCGCTCGACTTTTGCCAAGGCAAATCCGGATTTTTCGGCGGAAAGAGAATAAATGCCCGCAGGGACCGCGGGGAAGCGAAACGAGCCGTTATCCGGGGTGGTTACCGTGCGGACGAGTCCCGTCTCCGTGCTGGTGATGGTTATTGTCGCGCCGGGGACAACCCCTGTCTGTGGATCATGCACTGCGCCGGCGATTTCACCATAGTTCGACTGGGCGAATGCAGGCCCGGCGATGATCACGAGACAGAATATCAGGGCGAAAATTCTGTGAGACATAAGCGCTTCCTCCTTGGCATCGAGAAACTCGTCAACCGGCTAGCTCTCGCCGGCCCCACGTGGCCTGTCCCGATACACCGGGAAATGGTTAAAGACGCTCGCCAACTAGAAAGTTCCTTTGTAAACAACCCCGCCCTTCATAACGAAATCGATGTGTTGCAGCACGGTGATGTCGCTGAGCGGATCGCCATTCACAGCGACGATGTCGGCATATTTGCCGGTTTCGATCGCACCGATGCGGTCACTCCAGCCCATCAGGTCGGCCGCATTCACGGTGCCGGCTTGCAGCGATTGCACCGGCGTCAGCCCCAACTGGACCATTGACCAGAACTCCCCGGCGTTCAGCCCGTGCGGATAGACGCCCGCATCCGTTCCCAAGGCTACCTTCACTCCTTCGCGATAGGCCCGCGCCACATTTACTTTTGCCGCCGGAATGATGATGGCCACTTTTTCAATCACCCACGGCGGGAGGTGCAAGCTGTCCTCGTTTTTCTCGTACCAAAAAAGCGGAAAGGTGGTCGCCGAGAAATAGGTTCCGTGCTGCTTCATCAACTGGATGCCTTCTTCATCGAGATAAATTCCGTGTTCGATAGAATCGACGCCAGCGCGCACCGCATCCTTGATGGCGATCGTGGAGTGAGCGTGAGTCGCCACTTTTCGGCCCAGCCGGTGCGATTCGGCGATGATCGCCTGCATTTCTTCCGGACTGTACTGTTCGAGCAGCGGGTTATCGCCGCGAGACATTGTGCCGCCCGACGCAGTGAACTTGATGACGTCGGCGCCGTATTTGATGTTCTCGCGTACTTTGGCCATGACCGCGGGAACGCCGTCGGCCACGCCTTGAGCTGAAAAATGAAATTCGAACGGAAGAAGATTGCTGTCGCCATGCCCGCCGGTAATGCTGATGATCGGTCCGGAGACCTGCATTCTCGGTCCGATTACATCGCCGTCGATGATTGCGTCGCGGAGAGCGACGTCGGCAAACCCTTCCGCGCCGACGTCGCGTACCGTGGTGAAACCCGCTAGCAGAGTGATTCGCGCGTTTTTCGCACCGCTCAGCGCGTGGCGCGGAATGGAGACTCCCAGCGAATCGTAGCCCGCGGCGCCGGCCTTGGAGGTCAAGTGAGTGTGAACGTCGATGAATCCCGGAAGGACGGTCGCTTTGCGCAAGTCGATCTCATGCGCGCCGGCGGGGATCGCAAGGTTCGGACCGACTTGTACGATTCGCTCGCCGCGGACCAAAATGTCCTGGTTCTCAAGCATCCGGCCGGCGTGGGCGTCGAACAATTTCCCCGCGTGGATGATGGTGACTGCCGGCACGGCGGCGTCCTGCGCGGCGGCCGGAATCGAGTGCCCGGCCAGGCAAAACACCAACGCAAGGTAGAGAACTCCCGCCCGGTAGACATGCTTAAAGAGAGTTTTCATTGGGATTCCTTTCCAGGTACTCGCATTCCAATACCGGGGAGCGTGTTCACTGCGGAAATCCGGTGCCCTATGGGGCACGCGCACACGTGCGGGGTGTTCGCCGGATTGGTATCTAGGCGAAGGGCTGGAACCCGCGCTGGGATGCAGGCGCATCGGACGCCAATTGGCGTCAAGACCGCAAAGTCGCCGCCGGCGAGCACATTGAAATCCCAGTAGGCCCATGAAACGGTCCGGTTCGTAGCGCACCCGCCCCCATGGCAGGATGCTTGGCGGGGAAGCTAACGTGGAGGTGCATGCGTGTCAAGTACAATTTGCATGCCACTGGTATACGAAAAACAAATAGCCCAGTAATGGTACGACGCGCCCGAGGTTTGACACAGCCGCGGAACTCGGGAAGAATGCCTCTCAATTCTTGCGGGTGCGGGAGAGGTTAATTGGCGTCGCGTGGACGTTCACATCGGGATGGCTTGACGACGGCTTCGGCGTTGCTGCCTCCGCGGCCGGCGGCAACTAAGCCTGTCGCGACTCTCAGCGAGGAAGTTTACCGCGCTTTTAAACGCGATATCATCCACGGCGTCTACCAGCCCGGCGAACCGCTCAGCGAAAAAGACCTGGCGGCGCGATACAAAGGGAGCCGCACTCCGGTTCGCGAGGCGGCCGTCCGATTGCAAAACGAGCGGCTGCTGCGCATTGTGCCGAACCGCGGTTATTTCGTCAGCCAGATCACCCTGCAAGTGCTGAACGACATCTATGAATTTCGTTGTGCGGTGGAATGCGCTGCCGCGGAATTGGCTGCGGTGAAAGGGACCGATCCGGAGTTGCTCGCGTGGCTCGCGGAACTCTCTCAGGTTACGTGCAGCCCGGACGACCGGGAAAGCTGCGTCCGCTTTATCGAAGCAGATACCGCGTTTCACATGACCGTCGCGCGGCTTTCCCGCAACCAGATGGTGGTGCAGGCGGTCAGCGAGTCGCGCAGTCAAATGGAACACATCATGTTCGCCGCGATCGATATCAATTACTTTGGCGAAGCGCCGGACCGCGAACACCGCGAACTGCTGAAAGCCATACGGGATCGCGATCCGGAACGGGCCCGGCAGCTAATGTTCCAGCACATCATGCAATCGAAAGATAAAGTGCTGGGACTTACGAATTTCGCCCCGCTCTAAACCTGGTCAGCCGTTTGGCCACAACGCCACTACCGCATTGACCTCAGCGGCAAACTTATCCAGAATGCCATCACCATGAAAAACGCATTCGCGGGGAAGACTTTCGCAGTTCTCGGCGCCGGGAAGATGGGCGGCACGCTGATCCGCGCTTACCGCGCGCAACGCCTGGTTTCGCCGAGCCAGGTGACCGGGACCGTAGCACACGCCGATCGCGCGCGGGCGCTGACCGAATCCCTGGGCATTAAAGTCACGACCGACAACCGCGCGGCGGCGGAAAAAGCCGACGTGATTCTGCTCTGCGTGAAGCCGCAGGTGATGCGTTCGGTGCTCGAGGAAATCCGCCCGGTGGTGACCGCGAAGAAGCTTTTGATTTCTGTGGCCGCTTCGGTGCATACGCAAGCGATCGAGAGCGCGCTGCAGACCGAAACTCCAGTGGTGCGCGCGATGCCCAATACGCCCTGTTCGGTGGGTGCCGGCATGACCGGCATCTGCAAAGGGAAATTTGCGCGTCCGAGCGATCTGGAATTGGCGCACGCCCTGTTTGACGCGGTCGGGCGCACCGTAGTGGTGGACGAAAAGTTGATGGACGCGGTGACCGGCCTCTCCGCGAGCGGCCCAGCGTTCGCCTTCATCATCCTCGAGTCCTTTGCGGAAGCGGGCGTGAAAGTGGGCCTGCCGCGCGACGTGGCCACGCTGCTTGCCTCGCAGATGCTGCTGGGCGCCGCGAAACAAGTGCTCGATACCGGCGACCATCCCGCGCTGCTCAAGGACGCGGTGACCACGCCGGCCGGCTGCACCATCGACGGCATTCTGGAGCTGGAAGAAGGCAAACTGCGCGTAACGCTGATCAAAGCCGTGGTGAAGGCCACGCAACGCGCTAAAGAGCTGGTCGACGGATAGGCGTGCCCCGATCTCGCGGGTTATTGCGCCGCGACTGCCTTTTGCAAATCCGGATCGTCAGGAAAGAGCCTGCGACCTTCCTTCAATGTGGCGCGCATGGCCCGGCGATCCCCCAGCATCAGATCGATTCCCGCGAGCGAGCGAAAGATCGTCGGGTCCAGCTCCGGAAAGAATCGCACCACCCACTCAAAGTTTGTCCGCGCCGGACTATATTTCTTTTCCTCGCGATAGAGCTCGCCGAGCTCGAGATGGCACGCATAGCTATACGGATCCTTCGCCAGGCCCCGCAGCAATACCGGCTCGGCCTGGGCAAGGTTCGGGATCTTCTCCCAAATGGCGCCCAAGCGGCAGTATTCCGACGCCGGCGGATCGCCCATCACTACCATTCGATCGAGCTGGGTGTATAACGCGGTGCGATAGTCATTGCGATCGACCGCAAATTGCAGCCGATCCGTGAGCGCCTGCTGATCCGTTGGGTTGGCGGCCAATATTTGCGCGAGGAGTATATCGGCCGCAGCGTCCTGTCCCATGCGATGATCCGCAACCGCGAGCCAGTGCAGCGCCTCCGGCGAATGAGGCGCGAGCCCCACAGCCGCTTGCAGCGCGGCATGCGCGTCCTTCAAAAAATTCTGGCTCAGCGAGAACCGCCCCAGCGCAATTTCGCGCTCCGGCGAGTCGGGCTGCGAATCGAGAGCGGCGAGAAATTTCTGCGTGCCGATGGCATCGTTCAGGTCCAGATCGACGCCGACGCCTGCTCGCAGCGCAGCCGCGGTCTCGCCAGGATCGAGATTTGGCGGCAAAGGGCCGCCGCGGAAGCGTCCGATTAATTCTTCGTTGGCCTCGCTCAGGCCGTGCGCCAGCAGCGTCCGCGGCGCGTCATATTCCAATATGGTCCGATCGTCAGTATTCGAAGCGCTGCCGGCCGCGAGCCGGCGCAGTTCCGCGTCGCTCAGCAAGTAATATGCAGAAAAGCCCTCGGGTTGGTGGACGTCGAGCGCCTGAAAGTCCTTCTGTATCGCGGGATCTGCCCATAGCGCGCGAAGGCGGACGAACCGGAAGGGAACTGGATCGACGCGCCCGAGCAACAGTAAGTCCGAGCCCTCGCCGTGCCACAGCGTCACCTCCGGAAAGTGCGCGGCGAGCGTGCCGATCACCATGCGCAAGTCGTCCGGCGCAATCTCATACCCCTGCACCCACTGGACGAACATTCCCCCCGCCGCCAGATGCGCGCGCACCGAGGCATAATATTCGGTGGTGAAAAGCGTCGCCACGCCGGCCATCCAGGGATTCGACGGCTCTGAAATAATCAGGTCGTACTGCTCCCGCGAGGTAAGCAGAAAATTGCGCGCGTCTTCAAAAATCACGCGCATTCGCGGATCGGCCAGCACGCCTTGATTCAGCTTCTCGAAATACGGCGACGCACGGATCACATCGGGTTCAATCTCCACGCAGTCGATTTTCTCCACGTCCTTGTATCGCGCGATGGCCGCAGCGGTCATGCCACTGCCAAAACCCACGATCAGCACGCGCCGCGGTGCAGGATGAAATGCGGCGCCGAGATGCGCCAGCATGAGTTGGGTCCGCGCGTCTCCGCTCGACGCATCCACCTTTCCATCGACCCGCAACGACAGGTAGTTATCGGACTGGAAGACCGCGACCGACGAATTGATCCCGTCGGCCATGAATAGCAGTTCGTTGGTTAAGGCAATTTCCGGCAGCGTGAGGTGCCCCTGGTACGAATTGCCGTAGAGCACGGCGGAAAGCGAAAGCAGCGCGCGATTGTAAAAGAAAGAAGACGAGCCAACCGCAATCGCCGCCGCGATCAGCATGAAATTCACCACCTGCAACGCCAGCCGCCGCGGAACCGCGCGGAATTCCAGTGCCAGCGCAAGGGATAGATTGATGGCCGCGGTTACCGCAATCGCGCGGAAACTCCCCACCCACGGAACCAGCCAGAATCCCGCGGCGATCGAACCAACAATTGCGCCAGCGGTATTTGCCGCGTAAGCCCTGCCCACTAAAGTCGAATTCGAACCGCCAGCTGCGCGCGAGCCGCCCAGCAGCACGATCACCGCGGGGAAGTTGTAGCCAAATGCGATCGCTATGGGCAGCACTGTCAGCGCGCTGGTGGCAAACTGCGCCAGGATCAGCCCCGGAAAAGTGTCGTGCGTGGCGCGCAGCATTGCCGGAACGATCCGCGGTATCCAGTGAAACAGCGCGAGTGAAGAAACGGCGGCCAGTCCAGTGAGCGTTTGGGTCTGCGAAAACGTGCCCACGGTGATCTCGCCAGCGGTTCCGTCCGCGACGCCGCGCGCTGAAAAACGCTGAAAAGCAGCGCTGCCAATCACCGTCCCAGCGAGAAACGTCGCGAGCATGATGGTGAAGCCATACGTCGAGCTCCCAATCGAAATCGCCAGCAGCCGCGTCCAAGCAATCTCATAGGCAAACGCCGTCGCGCCGACCACCCCGAAAGCGGCCAGCAGAAGGTTGAACTCGCGCCCCGTCACAGCCACGCCGTCGTGGCCACCGATCACACCACCACTCACCACGGCCGGCGAGGAACCACCAGCGTCCGGCTTGGCGAACTCAGCGAGCCCGGCCCGACCCCGGCCAATCCGCCAAGCGATTCCCGAAGCCACCAGGTTCAGCGCAACCGCGCAGAGCAACGACTGCCGCAATCCCAACGCAGGCAACAGAAAAAATCCGCACGCCACCGTCCCCGCCACCGCACCCAGCGTATTCATCCAGTACAGCCCGCTAACGCGCTTCCCGAGCTCGCCAGAACTCCGCGTGACCGCGCTCACCAGTATCGGCAGCGTTCCGCCCATCAGAAATGTGGGCACGAACAACACCGCCGAAGCCCCGGCGAACCGCAGCAGCACCAGCAGCGCCGGCCACCCGCCCACCAGCGGGTAGGCGGCAATAAAAAGCGCCCGAACCGCAACTAGCGCCGCCATGGAAAGCGCTCCCGATGCGCCCACCAACAGTTCGATCTGCGCGTAGAGCCGAACCAGCCCCGCGCGGGGACGCCCCTCGCTCCATCGTCCGAGACACGCACTTCCCGCCGCCAAGCCGGCCATAAATGCCGCCAGCACCGTGGCGATCGCGTACACCGCGTGCCCAAACACCAGCCCTAGCGCCTTGCCCCACGCCACTTGATATATCAGTCCCGCCGCGCCGGAGAGAAATACGCACAGCATCAGCCCACGCGGCAGAGACTCTTGACGATCCTGAGAAGGTTTTTTCATGGACGAGCGCGACGAGTGTAACCAGCATGATGACTACGATGCGTGCGGCGGTAGCAGGCTGCCGATTCGATAACCGCGATCATATCGTACCCCGCACAACAATCTCGACTCCGCCGGGCCAGCACGAACAAGCAATAAGCGGCAGTCCCGGCGATTCCCCCAACAATCCGCGAACATTGCCGGCAACGCGTAACCCTATGGCCCATGGTTGACGCCTATGTTACGATTCGTCCGGAAATTAGGCCATGCCCGGCGAATACATCCCGGTCTTCATTTTTGCGCTGCTCGCAGCGGCGTTCCCAGCGGTTTCTCTCTTCGTTTTCAAGTTTATTCGCCCGGACATGCAGAAAATTGGCGCCCGCCTGGAGCCCTACGAATGCGGCATCCCAGCGGAATCGGACGCCCGCGGCCGCTATTCGGTCCGCTACTACATCGTGGCCATTCTGTTTGTTATCTTCGATGTGGAGACAGTCTTTCTGTTTCCCTGGGCGGTGAAGTACGGCGCGCTAGGGGTCTACGGCCTGCTCACCATGTTTGTGTTTCTCGGAATTTTGTTGGTGGGGTACGTTTGGCTCTTCAAGAAAGGCGCACTGGACTGGGTGTGAGTCGCGCCTCTTGGTCAGTGGTTCGCAGCATCGTTTCCGTTGTGGCTTATGATGAGGGACTAAGAACGTCAGCCCGCTACAGGGTTGCGCGTGAAAGCATGGGAGGGGTATCGCGAGCGTAACGTAGATCGTTGAACGCCATGACAGACGACCCATCGGAAAAGGACCTAAACAAGCAGCCGCCCGACGCGCCGTCAGGGGCTGCTCCCGATAAGCCGCAGGCTCCCAAGGAGCCCGCGGCGGCTGCACCGTCGTCTGCTGCTGCGGCTCCGCCTGTGTCTGCCGAGAAACCAGCTGCCCCGGCTGCTCCTGCGCCACCTGCAGCGGCGCCAAAACCTGCCGCGGCCTCGCCCGCGAAGCCTGCTGCCCCCGCTGGCGCGGCTCCCGCCGCACCAGCCAAGCCCGCTGCCCCCGCCGCCGGGGCCAAGCCAGCCGCTGCCGCCGCTCCGAAAGAGGCTCCGCCCAAACCGGTGCCTCTGGAAAACGAGTTTGTAACCAAGCTGAAGGCAAAGTTCGGCGACGCGATTCGCGAAGCGTGGATCGATCGCAAGCAATCGATCCTGGTGGTCGATCTGAAGGATTTCCTCACGCTCGCTCGCTATTTCCGCGATGAGGAAAAATTCGATTTTCTCACCGACCTGACCGCGGTCGATTGGCCGAAGCGTGAAAAGCGCTTCGACGTGGTATGGAATCTTTACTCCCTGCCGAGAAACGAGCGCCTGCGGCTAAAGGCGCACGCGGCAGAGAACGAGGCAGTCCCCAGCGCCACCGGTATATGGCCGGTAGCCAACTGGATGGAGCGCGAAGCCTACGACATGTTCGGAATTCCCTTCGAAGGGCATCCCGACTTGCGCCGCATCCTGCTTCCCGACGAATGGCAAGGCTTTCCGCTGCGCAAGGACTACGACATCCTGAAGCAAGATCAAGACTGGGTGCGAGAAAATCTAGGCATCGAGAGCGGGCAGTAGCAGTAGGGAACACGTAGCGAAAACGAACGAAATGGCCAATACCCACATCGAGCGAATGCCTGGCGTCAGCTCCACCGTCCTGGGAGCCGACGAAATCATACTAAATATGGGACC
>Ga0302326_10007782_pt1 | contig 23752 bp, 26 predicted proteins | sample Palsa_T0_3_FD_202264 | JGI IMG/M metagenome (GOLD analysis project Ga0302326, IMG submission 202264) | Peat permafrost microbial communities from Stordalen Mire near Abisko, Sweden - Palsa_T0_3 | ecosystem: Environmental > Terrestrial > Soil > Palsa > Peat permafrost | place: Sweden: Abisko... | reverse complement strand
CCGGGTCGGCGCAGTCGACCTGGAGCTGGCCCAGGACGGTCTCGGCGACGCCGTCGAGCAGGGCGGCCTTGCCCGGCGCGTGCCGGTAGATGATCATCGGGTCCCGGTCCAGGGCGCGAGCCAGGCGGCGCATGGACAGCGCGTCTGCGCCGTCGCGGTCAATGATCTCCAGCGCGGCGGCCAGCACCGCCTCGCGGGTGATCTTGCCGCTGCCGTCGCCGGCGCGACGGACGTCCGGGGTCGTCATGGCGGTAGCACCTTCCCTCCAGCGGAGGTAATCGAGTCAACAGCGTCTGTCTACGATGTTGACACTAGCATGCTTATTGTGTTTCACTGTAGGTCTACAGCGAATTTCACTGTAGACCTACAGCATCGAAGCGGTAGGACCGCAATCCCCGGCGTGACCGGGGTTCTCGGGCTACCACCGCCGATGTCCCCGTTAGCGCCCCCCGCGATGAGCCCGTGAAAGGCAGCCCCGATGAGTATCGCCAAGAAGATCGCGCATAAGGCCGAAGCAGTCAAAGGCAGCGCCAAGAAGACCGCCGGGCGGGCCACCGACAACCACCGCCTGGAGGCCGAGGGCCGCGGCGACCAAGCCAAGGGCAACCTCAAGCAGGCCGGGGCCAAGGTTAAGGACGCCCTCAAGCACTGACCACCGGGCCCCGCCATCATTCCTCGGCCCGAGTCTCCCACCCGTCCTGACTCACTGTCGTGAGACCTGCGGATAACGAGAGGAGTACCCCATGTTTATCGGCTTCGGAGCCATTGTTGTCATCGTGATCATCGTCCTTGTCGTCCTGTTCCTGCGCAGGCACTGAATCAGCTCACCGGCATAGCCGTTACCTTGTTCCTCGCCGGCCGCGGCGCGCTCTGTTTCTGCTCCGGCTGGCGAGGAATCTGCGGCACCGGCGAGCATCCGGCCGGCCCCGTTCCCTGACGGTCTCCCGTTCGGCTGGCATGGTTCGAGGCGCATGACACCGTCGAGCACGCCGTCACTGGCACTAAGGAGCGCTCCGCAAGCGCAGCTCGGCACGAACGACGCCGGCCTACACCGACGCTAAAACCCAGGTCATGTGGGACATCATCCAGCGGGCCGACAACTGGGCTCAGCAAACCGGCTGGGAACCAGGACCCAGCGACGCCTGACCGGCAGGCAGCAGGCTTGGGCCGGGCGCCTGGCCGGCTGATATCCCTCACCGGATGCGAGACTCGCGCGCCGTCCGCTGCGGCGGTCTGGCACGATATGCCGGTGGCAGGCGCGGACGGAGAACTGACGGCCAGGCAGTACGACGCGATGGGCGAGGCCTACCGCACGGCCAATGACGCGCGCGGCGTGACCGCTTACTACGAGAGGCCGGCAACTATCGGTCGTCGCCCGCGGCGCCGAGGTAGCGGCGGGCCATCGCCAGCCGCTCGCCGGGACCGGGTTCCCCCTCGCTGACGACCGGCCCCTCGGCGCCGACATAAGCGGTAAGGCGGGCTGTCGTCCTGCACGCGCAGGCCGAAGCGGCCAGCGGCGCGGATACGACGGCTGGCCGGGGCTGCTGAGGCCAGCACGGAAGAACAGTATTCCCGGCATGCGACGGCACGCTGCTAAGATGACCAGGCAGGCCCAGTGGCCAGCATTAACGCTGGTGAGCTGGCCTGAGTTATCCGGCTGAAGATAGTGGTTTCGGGCGGGAAATCGCGTCTTGTAAGCAGCAGGCCAGCGGTTCAAGTCTGCTCACCGGTCCGGACAAGCGCCGTCATGCGAACTTGTGACCTGAGGCGGGAGGCAAGGGTTGGGCCAGCGCACGCTATTCGGCCTCGCGAAGACCTTCAAGCGGGACCGGCCTGCCTTCCAGCAGGCCATCGACCCGCAGGAGGCTTTCCGCCTGGGGACCTCGCTCGGGCAGCAGGGCGACCTCGAAGGAGCGCGATCGGCCTATCAGCAGGCGATTGACTCCCGGGATCCCGAGCATGCCCCAGCAGCGGGGTTCCATCTGGGCATCCTGCTGGGCCAGCATGACGACATAGACGGCGCCAGGGAGGCCTACCGGCAGGCGGCTAACTCCGACCACCCCGAGTATGGGCCTGCGGCGGCACGCAACCTCGGGCACCTGTACAAGCGGCAGGGCCGGGGCCGCCAGGCGATTGCGGCGTACCAGGTAGCTGTCGATTCCGGTCACCCGGACGTGTCCCCCTGGGCGATGCTCTATCTCGGGAACCTGCTCCTCTACCTCGGGTACCCGGCCGACGCGCGAACTAGCTATCAAGCCGCCGTTGATTCTGGCCACCCCAAAGCCGGCCCGAAAGCCGCCCAGCACCTGGCGAATCTGCCCTGACCACCTGAAATTAGGGCAGCCGCCCCGAGATCATGAGCCAGCGAACAAATTATGGCTATGGATCGATTGCTCAGCGTACTACCACGCGCACTGGAACAGCACATCGTGTGTCAGGACCCCTGATAGGGGAGGTGGCCAAGTCTCCAACGGCGGGGGTTTCGGGGGCGTTGCTGTCTGCGGTGTCGTGGTAGCCGTCCTGGTGGGGGTTGAGGATTTCGGGGAGGGCTGTCCCGCCCGATGTCCCGCCCCCGGACACTGGAACCGGGTCCTTGGTCCTGCCCGGCCCGGCCCGCCGGGCCGGGCGGCACCGCGCTCCGGCCGACCGTGACGAGGAGCCGGTCACGAGCACCGGGCGCACCGGCCGGCACCACGCTTCCGCCGTGGACACGGTCGCGGCTCCCGCCGATGAGATGATCATCGGGATCGCCGCCGCCGCGCGCTACCTCGGCTACCGCAAGCCGGACAGCTTCCGCCGGGCCCGCACCCGGCACCCCATCCCCGGCGAGCACAAGACAGACGACGGCCGGCCCTGCTGGACCCCTGCCGCGTTGCGTAGCTGGCAGAGCCAACGCAAGATCGCCGGCATCCGTACCCCCGGCGACGGGCCAGATTAGCCGCACGGCACGCGGCGGGCACCCCGCTGTGTCGGTCACTCGAGCAAAATTTACGTAGTATCTGGCCTGCCGGGATACCAGACCGACATCACCGCCAGAGCAAAAGCTCGGGTTTCGGAGGCTGCCCTCCGCTAACTCCGTACCGCGACGTCACCTGGCAGCCGGTCTAGCAGGACGTCAAGGTCGGCCTCTTCGATCTGTACGCCGTCCGGGCAGTCCTCGGCAGCGATCCACAGCGACCGCCGCTTATCCCACAAGAACGACCACTGGTCACTTAGTGCGCCGATCCTGGCCAGCTGGCCCGGTGTCAGGTTCATGACGCGCCCTGCCGGGCTAGCTCTGCCTCAACCGCGTTCAGTTGCGCCACGATCGGCGCGCAGGCCGGCGAGCCCGGCCGGGCCAGGGCCAGGCTGGCCCGCAGCTCACGCCTGGCCCGCTCCAGCTCGCGGGGCGTCAGGCCCTCGGCCTCGTACCGGCGGATGACCTCAGCCATGAGCGAGCCGCATCCGCTCGTCCTGCTCGGCCAGCACCGCGTCAAGCGCGGCTCGCAGGTCATCTCGCGCTCCAGGAACCGGGTCCTTACTGGTGAAGAACGCGATGGCCTGCTCAAGCTGGTGACGGTAATCACGCAGCTCATAGGTCGTCATTGCGTGAAGCGGATGCTTCGGCCGGGATGCGGTCATGTGCTCGGTCATCATGGAGGGCGGGTCCTAACGGGGCATGTCGGCGCGGGAATCGATATAGCAAGCCTTCCCCGAGGGGCCTAGGCTGTGAATACGGACGGCCGTCACCCCGCAGGACAGACAGAACGGCACCTTGGACAGGGCTTGGACACGATGACCAGTCAGACTGCGGGCGAAAACCCGCTGAAGGTCTTCGGCGCGATGCTCGCCTATTACAGGAACCGCGTCGGCTTGACCCCCGAGCAGCTGGGCGCGCGGGTGTACCTGTCCGGCTCGCAGATCCGCAAGGTGGAGGCAGGAACCAGGACTCCCACCGAAGACCTGGCGAAAGCCTGTGAGGTCATCCCCGAGCTTGGCTGCAACGGGGCGCTGACCGAGCTGTACGGCATCTTGAGCGAGCACCTGAAGCGGCGGGCTTATCCTGGCTGGTTCGCCGGCTGGCCGGACAAGGAAGCGCAAGCTCGCCGGCTCCGGTGGTTCGAGCCGCTGGTCGTCCCCGGCCTGCTGCAGACCGAGACCTACGCGCGGGCGATCCTGTCCACGCGGATGGGCGCGACCCCCGAAGAACTGGAGGAAGCCGTCGCAGGCCGCATGGAGCGGCAGCGGGTACTAGGCCGCCAGCACCCCCCAGAACTGTGGGTGATCCTGGATGAGGCAGTGCTGCGCCGCCCCGTCGGAGGCCCTGACGTCATGCGGGGACAGCTTGACCGCCTGGCCCAGGCGGCGCAGCGCCCCAACATCGCAATCCAGGTGATACCGTTCGGCGCGGGAGCCCATGAGGGGTTGCGGGGCGGCGCGTTCATCGTCGCGGACTTCGATGGTGCCGCTACCATGGCATACCAGGATGCGGCCAGCTCAGGACAGATAATCGAAGATGCCGCCGACGTTGAAGCCCTGGCCCTCACCTGGGACACGCTACGCCTGGACGCTCTGCCCCGCGCGGCATCCACCAGCCTCATAACCTCAGTTGCGGAAGCGGTGTGATCCATGGATGAGATCAGGTGGCGGAAGTCCACCTACAGCAGCAACGGCGGTGCATCATGCATCGAGGTGGGCCAGGCCACCCACACCATCGCCGTCCGAGACACCAAGCAACACGGGCGAGGCCCCGTACTGCGCTTCACCCCGGCCGCATGGCGCAGGTTCGCCGAACGAGTAAAGGGCGCACGCAAGTTAGGGGAGGGAAGTCTTCGCCGCTGGACATGGCCGGTCGGCTCGCTGCCGCCATGGAGATCGCATGCGTATCAGCCTTGATGATGTGTCCCTGTGGTTTGATGTATCCGGGCCGTCAGTCATTCCGCAAGGAGACACGACGGTAGAGCGCCCGGTGCTGGTGGCTGTCCACGGCGGCCCTGGCCTGGATCACTTCTCGATGAAGTCCGCTCTGGCGCCGCTGGCTGACGACTTTCAGATCCTGTACCCCGACCTGCGGGGTCACGGCCGCAGCGATCACAGCAGCGCTGAGTTCTGGAATCTGCGGACCTGGGCTGATGACCTGCGGCGGCTATGCGACGCGCTCGGGCTGGACAAACCAGTTGTTCTCGGCAGCAGCTTCGGTGGCTTCGTCGCCCTCACCTACGCGGCGCTGTTCCCCGAACACCCCGGCGGCGTCATCCTGGCCAACACGACCGGGGGCCACCGGGACACCCAGCGCGTCATCGAGGCGTTCAGCCGCGTCGGCGGCGACGAGGCAACCGCCGCCATCGAGCGCAGCTTTACTGACGACACCGAAGAGGCCGACGCTGAGTTCAAACGCGTCTGCTTCCCGCTGTATAGCGGCAAGCCCGGCTGGGCCGAAGCATCCCGCCTGGGCAGGGCCCGGACCATCACGAGCCGGGACGTCAGCTCGTACTACTACAGGCACGAGCTCCCGGCCTTCGACCCCTGGAGCATGACCGGCGCGGTCAGCTGCCCCGTGCTGCTCCTCGCCGGTGAGGACGACCCCATCTGCCCGCTGCCCGTGGTCGAGGAGCTAGCCAGCCGGCTGCCGGCCGAAACCACCCGCCTGGTGCGGCTTCCCGGTGCGCGCCACACCATCTTCCGCGACCGCCCGGACCTCGCTTTCCCGGCTGTAAGAAACTTTGTCTCCCAGCTCAGGGCAAGTCAGCCCGTCAGCTGACCCCCGCGCCACCGACGGAGGAATGTTGTCCAAGTCCCCATCATCAATGGAGGCCCCAGGCGCGCCGGCTGAGGATCGAGGCCACCTACCATCTGTGATCCTTTGTCTGCCGCGCCATGATGTCCTGCGGCGCTCCCTGGACACTAAGGCCTAGGCCGGATCAGAGATCAGATCTTATACGTGGCCTCAATCGTAAGCCGACGCCCTGAACTGGCCAGAGTATTAGGGGACTTGTTCACCTCCCCTATTGAGGGGGTGATGACGGGCGATAAATTCGAATCATGCCGCTGAGTGGCGTGAGATGCCCGATAGTGCTGGAGAGACGGCACACCTGGGCATTCTGCGGCCGGACAGGCTAAGTGGCATGGGGGTTGCCGGCGAGGTAATCGTAGTCGCCGCGCGAATGGTGGAAGCGCCTGCCTTAAGGAAGCCTTCACTGGGAGCACGGCACGCCTCGGTGTGATCGTGTCACCCTTCGTATACGACACGGTCGTCAGGCATCATCAAGATCGAGACTGCGTGGCAAGCTACTTCACAGTTCCAGTCGAAGTAAAGGAGCCCGCGCCTCAGCCTGGATGATGCTCATCGGTTAGCACTCCGTCCTGGCTGAGGTATGACTCATCCCCTTGCCCGTCAGCTCGTCAGGCTGGCGAACATGCCGGGCTGATAGGAACCGCCCTGCTGGTGCACGATCACGGCTAGCCGGTTGGCCGCGTTGATCATGGCGACCGAGGCGACCAGCGCGGCGATCTGGTCGTCGTCGTAGTGCTTGCGCACCTGGGCCCAGGTCTCGTCGGACACGCCGTGGTGGTCGTCGGCGAGCCGGGTGCCCTCCTCGGTCAGCGCCAGGGCGGCCCGCTCGGCCTCGGTGAACACAGTGGACTCGCGCCAGGCTGCGACCAGGTTGAGACGGACCGCGGTTTCGCCGGCGGCCGCGGCCTCCTTGGCGTGCATGTCCAGGCACCAGCCGCAGCCGTTGATCTGGCTGGCGCGCAGCGACACTAGTACCTGCGTGGACATCGGTAGCGGCGACTGTGCGATCACCAGGCTGGCGTGGGCGAACCGCCTGGCGAATTTAGCGGCGATCTCGTTCTCGAACAGGTTAAATCGTGGTTCCATGACGTCGTCCTCACCCGTGCGGCTGCGTCCTGCTGGACTGAACGAACACGAGATGCCGGCGACCCGATCCTTGTGACAGTGACAACAAGGGCCCGTGTCACAGAACGGCGGGAAGCGGTGTCTGATGGGTAGCGCAGCCCGAAGGTGAACAGGAGCCCTGATGGTCGGCACGTCGCAGACCGCGGCCGGAGATCGCGGCGGCGCAAAGAGCCGCCCGGATCCCGCTACCGAGGCGTTCCTCGCCCACCGCAACCTGCTGTTTACTGTCGCCTACGAGATGCTCGGCTCGGCCGCCGACGCCGAAGACGTCCTGCAGGAGACCTGGCTGCGGTGGAGCGGTGTCGACCTCGGCATCGTGCGAGATCAGCGTGCCTACCTGGTCCGGATCACCACCCGCCAGGCGCTGATCCGGTTGCGTACGCTCGGCCGGCGCAAGGAGTCCTACGTCGGTCCCTGGCTGCCCGAGCCGCTGCTCACCGCGCCCGACGTAGCCGAGGACGTCGAGCTAGCCGACAACGTCTCGATGGCGATGCTGCTCGTGCTGGAGACTCTCACGCCGGCCGAGCGAGCGGTGTTCGTGCTGCGCGATGTCTTCGACCTTGCCTACGAAGAGATCGCCGAAGCCATCGGCAAGAGCCCGGCTGCGGTCCGCCAGGTCGCGCACCGGGCGCGGGCGCACGTCGCGGCGCGCCGGCCGCGCGCAGCCGTTTCCCGGACCGAGACCCGAGACGCGCTTGAGGCGTTCCGGCGGGCGGCCGAGACGGGCGATCTGCAGAGCCTGCTCGACATCCTCGCGCCGGATGTCGTCCTTCTGGGGGACGGCGGCGGGATCAAGCAGACCGTCGCGCGGCCCATCGTGGGGGCCGGCAAGGTGGGCCGCCTGCTGGTCGCCGCGCTGGGCCGGATCACCGCCGCAGCGTCGCTGCGGGCGGCACAGGTCAATGGCCAACCCGCGCTGATTCTCCAGCGCAACGGTGTGATCGACACCGTCATTGCGGTGCGCCTCGACGAGGGCCGCATCACCGGGCTCTACGCCGTGCGCAATCCCGAGAAGCTGTCACATATGGAGCGGGAGACCGTCCTGCGCCGCTGAGGCCAAGGCCTGAGGCCAGCGCCTGGGGACAGCCGCGGTCGCCGCGCGTGCGTCGTGGTAGACACGTGACATGACTGCCGTTGCGGTGCCGGACCTTGCTGACGTGCTCGCGGCGCGCCAGCGCCTCGAGCCCTACCTGCGGCCGACCCCGCTGTTCCGCTATCCCGTGCTGGATGGAATGACCGGAGCGCAGGTGTGGGTCAAGCACGAGAACCATCAGCCGGTGGGTGCCTTCAAGGTCCGCGGCGGGGTGAACCTGGTCAGCCAGCTGGGGGCGGCCGAGCGGCACCGGGGGGTCATCGCTGCCTCGACCGGTAACCACGGCCAGTCGGTTGCCTACGCGGCGGACCTGTTCGGCGTGCGGGCGGTGATCTGCGTACCGGAGCAGGCCAACCCGGTGAAGGCCGAGTCGATGCGGGCACTGGGCGCCGAGGTCATCTCCGGCGGCCGTGACTTCGACGAGGCTCGCGAGTACTGCGGCAAGCTGGCCGCCGAGCACGGGTACCGCTACATCCACTCCGGGAACGAGTCGGCGCTGATCGCGGGCGTAGCCACCTGCACGCTGGAGATCTCCAGGACCGGCCTGATATCGAGGTGATCGTGGTCCCGGTCGGCGGCGGCAGCGGGGCGGCGGGGGCTTGCCTGGTGGCCAAGGCCGTGCGCTCGGCGGTCGAGGTGATCGGCGTGCAGTCCGAGGCGGCCCCGGCCGCGTACCGCTCCTGGCAGGCAGGCGCGCTAGTCGAAGACGCCACCAGCACGTTCGCGGAAGGGCTGGCCACCAGGACCGCGTTCGAGCTGCCGCAGCAGATCATGCGTGAGCTGCTGGATGACTTCGTCCTGGTCTCTGAGGACGGCCTGAAGGAGGCGACGCGGCAGATGATCTCCAAGACGCGCAACCTCGTCGAGCCCGCCGGCGCGGCTGCCCTGGCAGCGGTGCTGAGCGATCCGCCGCGGTTCGCGGGCCGGAAGGTGGCGGTCATTTGCAGCGGCGGCAACATCAGCCCAGCGCAGCTAACGGCACTGTGGCCTAGCGAACCAGCCTGAAATCGGGACTCCGGGAACCCGGGACGCCGCTGACGGCGTTGGATCGGGTGAAGACGGGGTTAGCGATTGTCGCGGCGGCGATCTGGCCAAGCCCGCCGAGGACTCTGCGCTCTGAGCCCCTGGCTGGCATCGCGGAACGACCGACCTGAGACGGGCGAAGAAATGGCAGCACCGACGAAGACCGTCCCGCGCCCGGGCCGGGCGCTAGCGGCGCTCGTGGCGCTCATCGTGATCATGCTCGTGGGGATCCTCGGCGGGAGCTTGCTGCGCCCGGCCCACTGGCACCAGGATTTCAGGGTCGGCCTCGGCCTCGACCTGTCCAGCGGCACCCAGGTCACCATGCAGGCGACCACCCCGGCCGGGGGCAATCCGTCGGGCGCCGAGATGAACGAGGCCAAGTCCATCATCCTGGCGCGGATCAACAGCTCGGGTAACTCAGGCGCCGTGGTGCAGACCGAAGGCAGTCGAGATCTCAACGTATCGGTGCCAGGCAAGACCACTCAGCAGACCGAAAACCTGGTGAGCACCACAGCCCTGCTGACGTTCCGCCAGGTGCTGTGGTACGAGCAGTACAGCGCGCCCGCCGCCACGCCCAGCGCGTCCGCCACCGCCAGGGCGAGTGCTTCCCCGAGTTCGAGTTCGAGTTCGTCGGCGACTGCGAGCAGCAGCGCGTACGGGGACGCGAGCCTGGTCAGCAAGAACACGCTCGGGCTCTTCGACAAGCTGGTGTGCAAGCCGGGCGACGGCACCGCATGGAAGGCCGCAGTCGGTTACACCACGTCGTACGACTTCGACAATCCGAACGTACAGGTCGTCTCCTGCGACAACTCCGGTGACAAATTCGTCCTGGACAAAGCCGTGGTGCCGGGTACGCAGATCGGCTCGGCGGCCGCCACGCTGTCGACCAGCAACCAATGGGAAGTGGACCTGACCCTGAAGAGCTCCGGCTCGGCGGCCTTCGCCAAGCTGACCGCGCAGCAGGCTGCCGATTACTACCCGAACGCCTCGGCCAACGCGGACGACGCGGAGCTCGACCGGGTCGCCATCGTCCTGGACGGGAACGTGGTGACGGCCCCGGAGACCAACGGCTCGATTCCGGGCGGGACCTTCACCATCAGCGGCGGCTTCACCCAGGAGACGGCGGCGCAGCTGCAGAACGTGCTGAAGTACGGGTCGCTGCCGCTGAACTTCAAGATCCTCAGCGTCCAGTCGGTATCGGCTGTGCTCGGCCGGGCGTACCTCGATGGCGGCCTGATCGCGGCCGCCATCGGTCTCGGGCTCGTCGTCATCTACTCCTTCCTGTACTACCGCGGGCTCGGCCTGGTGTCGGTCTCCAGCCTGCTGATCGCCGGCGGCCTGGCCATGCTCGCCGTGGTCCTGCTCACCAGGTACCAGGGCTTCACGCTCGACCTTTCCGGGATCGCCGGCCTGATCGTGGCGATCGGCATCACCGCGGACTCGTTCGTGGTGTTCTTCGAGCGATTGCGCGACGAGGTACGCGAGGGCAAGCAGCTGCGGCCCGCCGTGGAGTCGGGCTGGAAGCGGGCCCGGCGCACGATCCTGGTCTCGGACACCGTCTCGTTCATCGCCGCGCTGCTGCTGTATTACTTCTCCATCGGCGAGGTCAAGGGCTTCGCGTTCACCCTCGGCCTGACGACGATCATCGACATCATCGTGGTGTTCTTGTTCACCAAGCCGATGGTGACGCTGCTGGCCCGGACGAAGTTCTTCGGTGATGGCCGGCCGATGTCCGGGCTGGACCCGGCCCGGCTGGGGGCCCGGACGCCGTGGCGGTCCTCGCCGGCCCGTTCCCAGGCCGGCGAAGGCGTCATCACACCGCAGCGAGGAACTCGCTCAGCGCGCCGGTGACCTCTACCGGGCGCTCCATCGGCGGGAGGTGCCCGGTCGACGCGAGATCCATCCGGCGCGCACCGGTGATCCCGTCGGCCAGCAGAGCGGAGATCTCCTGGATCCCCGGCACATCGGCAAGTCCGTTGATCACCAGCGTCGGCACCCGGATCTCCGCGAGCCGCCCCCGGGCGGGCGGCTGCAGGTGCCGCTCGGTGAAAAGCGGGCCGTTCCACTCGCGAGCGTAGACACCGCGGCACATCTCCAGGGCCAGCTCCCACACGGCTGGGTCGAGTTCCGCCGGATCCCGGTCCGGGCCGACCACCATCAGCCGGACGTTGGCCTCGGCCATGGCCGCGATATCCGCCGGCGCCACGCTGGCGGCTGTCCTGTCGCCGTAGTGCCGGAGCCTGTCCGCAGGCACCGCGCCGCTCATTCGTTCCCGCATCAGCTCCAGGGCCTGCGCCGGCCATTCGTGGCCGGACATGGCCGAGCAGATCAGCCCGAGCGCGGTCACCCGCCGCGGTGCCGCCAGCGCCACGTCGAGGGCATGCGCGCCGCCGTCCGAGCAGCCGACAAGCGCCCCCTGCTCCACCTGCAGCGCATCCATCAGCGCCAGCAAGTCCTCATGCCTGGCGATCTCGCCCGCGGCATCGCTGGACCCGCCGTACCCGCGCCAGTCAAAGCGGATGACCCGATGGCGCTTGCTCAGTGCCCCGAATTGGTGCTCCCACATCCGGCGGTCAGCCAGCCCGGCATGCACCAGCATCACGGCCGGACCGCTGCCGGCCTCGTCGTAGCCGAACGTCGCGCTGCCCACCTCGATCACCGGCATCTCTGCAACCTAGCCGCGAAGGGCGGTCCGGAGGAATTGCCGGCCCCACAGCACCAGCAGCGGCGGCCGCCAGGCTAGAGGGACCTGGCGAGGCCAGGTACGCTGCTCACCATGAGCCCCGGCGCGTCTTTGCTGGCCGCGGCGGTTCCCGGATTGGCGCGCAGCGATCCGCACGGGCCGGGCATCACCCGGGAACGGAGCCAGGCAGGCTTCCGTTACCGCGACCCGACCGGTGCAGAGGTCACGCAGCCGGAGACGCTGCAGCGTATCGCCGCGCTTGCGATCCCGCCGGCCTGGCAGGACGTCTGGATCTCAGTGGACCCCGCAGGGCATATCCAGGCCACCGGCGTGGACAGCCGGGGCCGGACTCAGTACCGCTACCACCAGTTGTGGCGCGAGCAGCGCGACGCCCAGAAGTTCGTGCACATGCTGCGGTTCGCTCATGTGCTGCCCGCGCTGCGAGCGGCCACCCTGCGCGACCTGAAGCGGCGGGGCCTTGATCGCGACAAGGTTGCCGCCGGTGCCGTCCGGCTCATCGACCTGGGCCTGTTCCGCATCGGCGGCGAGAAGTACGCCGAGCTGGATCATCACTACGGCGCCACCACCCTGGAAAAGCGGCACGTGACGGTGAAGCGTGACGGGATGATGTTCGACTACATCGCCAAGGAGGGCAAGCGCCGGGAGATCACCGTCACCGACGTGGCAGTGCTGCCCACCGTGCGAGCCCTGGCCCGCAGCGACAACGGACTCGACACGCTGTTCAGCTACCAGCAGGACGGCACCTGGCGCATCCTGCACTCGCACGACGTGAGCAACTACATCGCCACGCGGGCCGGCGCCCACTTCACGGCCAAGGAATTCCGCACCTGGAACGCGACCGTGCTGATGGCGCTCGCACTGGCGAACGCGGGGCCGGCGCAGGCGGCGCGCAGCCGCAGCAGGGTCATCGCGGCCGGCGTCCGAGAGGTAGCGGGCTGGCTCGGCGACACCACGACGGTGGCCCGCAAGTCCTACATAGACCCCCGGCTGATCAGCCATTATGAGACGCAGGGCGAGCTGCCCACGATCCCGGCGGGGCCGGCCGTACTCCCGGCACCCGGAGAAGCCGAGCTCGCGGTCGCCGCACTGCTCGCCGCCCCGTAACCGGCAAGCGCCCCCGTAACCGGCAAGAGCCCCCATCGTGAAGCTGGCCCGCCCCGGTGGAGTGGGTTAGGCTGTCTTCGGGCGTAACGGCCAGCCTACCCATGGTGCACATCCGGGTTCGGGTGGGTAGTGCCGGGATGGAAGCGGAGGCCAGATGAGCCAGTCGGCAGCGGAGCTGCGAAGCTCCCGGCAGGTCCCCAGGCGATACGGGACCCTCATCGGTGCCGCGCTCGCGGCAGGCCTGCTCACCGGGGTCGTTACCGCCGCGTTCGGCCCAGCGACGGTCAGCAGCACCGCCCTGGTTGCGCTCCCGGTGACGTCCCTGACGCCAGCCAATTCTGTGACGATTGCTGAAAGCAACCTCGTGATGGTCAACGCGCTGAACTCGGGCACGTCGCTCGGCACCCTCCGCGGTGACGTTCAGGTGACGAGCCCGACGCCAGGCATCCTGTCGGTAACCGCCCGGGGAGTCACCGCCGCCCAGGCCGAGGCCACGGCTAACGTGGTCGCCGAGAGCTACATCGGCTACTCAGATGCCTTGGGCAGCCCGGCCGGGCACATCCCAGCGGTCATGCTTAAGGCGGCAACGAGTGCGAGCGGAATGACGCGGGACATGCGGCTGCTGGTCGGCGTGCTGCTCGGCGTGGCATCCGGGGTCCTGATCGGAGTCATCGCGGCCTTGGCGAACCGGCGGCGGCTGACCTTGACCCGCTATCCGGTCTCCGGAGATCTGGCAGCTGGCCGATAGCGAGGAGCGACCTGCACCGTCGCGTCAGAAGCCGCGCACCTGCGCTTCGACCTTCGGGTAGATCTCGCCCTCCTGGCCGATCGGAACCGGCTTACCGTGAGCGGCACCGCCTCGGCCTGCCCGAACACCTGGTACAGCACCTCGCCGAAGACCTCACGGCCGCGCTCAGCGGACCCGCCACGCCAGGAGGGTACGCCCTATTGACTCCCCGCCGGATCGGCGTGCATCAGCCCGGTACGCCGGAGCCGGCAGACAAGCTCGTCACGCTGGTTGAATGCGCGGTGCTCGAAGACCACCAGCCCGGTTCGGGGCCGGGACCGGGACGGCCGCGCCTCGACCACCTCTGTCTCCACCCGGATGGTGTCCCCGGCGAAGACCGGCGCGGGGAACTGCACGTCGGACAGGGCGACCTGAGCGATGATCGTGCCCAGGGTGAGCTCGGGCACGGACAGCCCCACGACCAGCGCCGCCGTGAACATGCTGTTCACCAGCGGTCGGCCGAACTCGCTGCGGCCCGCGTACTCGGCGTCCAGGTGCATCGGCGCGGGGTTCATCGTCATCGTCGTGAACAGCACGTTGTCGGTCTCGGTGACCGTTCGCCTGGTCACGTGCTGCACCTGAGTCCCGACCGGAAGCTGCTCGAACCAGCGCCCGGAGACCGGCCGCCCGGCCGCATCCTCGCCATGCCCTGAATTCATATCGCTCCTCCGATTTCTCGCGCTCGTTCCGCCTCAGCATGCTCGAACGCGGGCGCCATCATGTCTATCTCTGCCTGCGACAGCCCGTGTGAGGTAGCGACAGCGCGCCAGCCTCGCACCGCCGTGCTGAGGTGCGCGAGCACCTCGAACGCCTCTGCGGTATTCAGGCGGAAGTAGTCCGCGACGCCCATGAGAGTGTCGATGCTCGCATGCGTGTCTGAATAGTCGATCGCGGTACTGAGCTCCGTTGGGCCGGGCGCTGGATTCGGATTGAGATCAAATGCAGGCGAGAGCACCCAGGACTCGCCTCGCTCATGCAAGAACCCGTGGTTACGGAGATGATCATCCGTATTGGAGATAAGGATCGAGAAGCCTATCCGCCGCCAGAGCTGGCGGAGGTCAGCCGTGGCGGCGGGGGATCGTTCCTCGATTACCCCGGCCATCTCCAGGTAGCTTCGCCGGTCACCGTCGCTGGCCTCGAGCATTGTCATCGCGCTGGCGTAGCCGATGCGGGTCCTACCCAGACGGTCGAAGCGGTCGACGATGAGAACGCTACGGGCTCCCACTCGAATGAGCTCTGAGCTGGGAACGATAACGCCTGCGGCATGGGCCAGGTCCAGTGCCACTTTCTCCCACGCCATCACATTCCAGGTGTCTGAGCTCGCACTGGGAAACTTGGCGATGGCGACCCGGCCGGAACTGTCCATGACGTGTGCTTTCGGGCGAGCTCCTCCTAGTGAGCTGCCTGCGCGTAGCAATTGTTTTAGTTCGTCATAGCCAGCAGTGTCGGATTCGGCGTGCTCGGCGATGTCCAGGAGCTTGGGCAGGGCCGCCAGCGGAGGGACTCCGGAGTCTTCGGGAGCAAGATATGGCCCCTGATCGCGGAGGCGGAACCGTAGTGCGCCCTGACGCAGGTCATCTCGCACGGCCAGCAGCACGTCCGCCTCGCTCATAGAGTGTGGTGCCGTTCCGGCGAGCCTGGCTCGGGCCACCTCGGCTCGCCTGATCAGCGTGCGCCCCCACCGATCGGGGGCGCAGTCGCTGAAAGCCCCGAATAGCGCATGGCCCACCGCGCTCTGCAAAGTGCCAGTAACGAGGGGCAGGGCCGGATCCAGCGAATAAGCACTCGTGTCGGCCAGGTAACTGGCGTCGTACAGAAAGCTCGCCGACTCGACCCCACCCCGGCGATGCGGGTATAGACGGCCTGCGAGCACGTTCTTCTCGCCGACGGCGACATAGACGGCGATGTCATCGGTCACGGCGTCCGCCCGAGTCTGGGCGGGTGTACCCGCTCCGGCAGCGCTTCTTGCGACCTGAGCCGGCCCAGGTCGGTCGCATAAGGGTCAAGCGCCGCGACCAGATTGTCCAGGACGCCAAGGACGCGGGCTACCCGGAGCAGATTCTCCATGCTGACGCCTTCGCCGCTCTCAAGGCGCCCCACGGTATGGCGCGAAATCCCGGCCCGGTCAGCGACCTGTGCGGCCGTCAGCTGGCGCAGCTTGCGCCAGGTCGCGAGCTGCTCGCCCATCCGCCGCTGGCCGCTGGTCACTGCCAGCGGAGTCCTCGTCGCCATCGCGACCTCGCTTAAGTAGCTAATATGCAACATTAAAACGGCTAAGGTTTAATTCTAGCAACCTAACTGTCCGTCTAGCCTGCGCTGTGACCTTGATACCGTACGGCTAGACGGCGGTGTAGCCGCCGTCGATGACAATGGTCTGCGACGTGAGATAGCCGGACGCGTCGGAGGCCAGGAAGCCCACCAGGCCGCTCAGGTCTTCCGGCCGGCCCATCCGCCCGAGCGGGATGGCGTCGGTCCACTGCCGGGCCAGGTCGGGATTCGCGTCGGTGAACTGCCGCGTCATCTCCGACAGCATGTAGCCGGGGGCGATGGCGTTCACCCGGACGCCGCGCGGCGCCCACTCGACGCCGAGCGACTGCGCCACCATTGACACCCCGGCCTTGCTCGCGTGATACGAAACCTGGAACTGGGGCACATTGACGATCTGCGCCGACATCGACGAGACCAGGATGGCCGAGCCGCTGCCGCGGGCCAGTGCCCGGCGGCCGAAGGACTGGCAGGCGTAGAACGTGCCGGACAGGTTAATGTCAAGCACGCGCTGCCAGGTCTGCGGCTCGACGTCCACGCTGTCGCCCCAGATGGTGATGCCGGCCGCGGTGACCAGCACGTCGGGTGCGCCGAGGGCCTCGGTCACCGTGCCGAACGCGGCCTCGACCGCCTCAGGATCACGGACGTCGGCGACGAGGCCGAGGGCTGGCACCTGCCGCTGCTGTCCGAGCGTCCTGGCTGTCTCGGCTACCTCCGGCAGGACGTCGAGCAGGGCCACCGCCGCGCCGTCGTCGGCGAGCGCTGCGGCCAGCGAGTAGCCGAGCCCGCGCCCACCTCCGGTCACCAAGGCCACCTTGCCGCGCAAGTCCTGGAACACGCCGTCCTCCTACTGTGTCTTGGTGTGAAATTATCGCTAACGAATCTCGACAAGGTCCCGGTAGTCGTCCAGCCGCGCGTCGTCCGGAGCCAGGTCGGTCACCAGCATGTCGATCTGGTCCAGGCCGATCGAGCGGACCAGTGAGCGCTGCCCGAGCTTGGACGCGTCGACCGCAAGCACCACGTGATCGGACACCGCTGCCATCGCCTGCTTCAGCGCCACCTGCTCGACCGTCGTCTCGCTGCTGCCGGCCGCCGCGTCCAGGGCCGCGGCCGACAGGAAGCAGCGGGCCAGCAGGAACTGGCGGATCGTGGCTACGGCGGCCGGGCCGACCAGGCTGTTGTTCCTGTCCTCGCACTCGCCGCCGGTCAGGAAGGTCCGCACGCCTGGCGTCCGGTGCAGGGACTCGAAGGCGGCCAGCCCGTTCGTCACTACCGAAATACCTGGTCGTGAGGGCAGGCCGGCCGCCAGCAGGTGCACCGTCGTGGAGGCGTCCATGCCGACCGCGGCATCGGAAGGCACCAGGTCGCGCAGCTTGGCCGCGATCTTCCGCTTGGCGGACAGGGCCCGCGCCTGGCGGCGGTCGAAGGCGTCGTCCGGGACGTGCAGCAGCCCGCCGCGGACCCGCCGGGCCACGCCCTCGCGCTCCAGTTGCTCGAAGTCGCGCCGGATCGTCATGGGATGCACTGCCCACTGCGCCGCCACCTCGGCGAGCCGCAGCCGGCCGTGCTCGGCCAGGCCAGCCCGCAGTGCCTCGCGGCGCTGCTCGGCCGTCAGCGTCCCCGCGACCGCCATCCGCACCCTCCTCAACCGGACCACTCCTGACGCTACCTTGAAGCACTGTCACAGAGCTGATAACTTCACATTAACGAACATCGTGAGGTGACGCCAGCATGACCTGCTTCGCGGCCGTCGACCTCGGCGGGCAGAGCGGCCGGGTCGTGCTCGGCCGGGTGCATCGCGATCGGCTGCGCTACCGCGAGGTTCACCGCTTCGCCAACGTCCCTCTTGAGGTGAGCACCGAGGACGGCACCCGCTGGCACTGGGACACCGGCACCTTGTGGGAGCAGACGCTCGACGGGCTCGCCGCCGCGGTCCGCGCCGCCGCCGCGCTCGGCGACCGCCTGGCCGGGATCGGGGTCGACAGCTGGGGCGTCGACTACGGGCTGGTGTCCGCGGCCGGAGATCTCATCGGGCCGGCCACTCATCACCGGTCCGCCTCCGCCGACCTGGTCACCGAGGCCGACGCCCTGGTTTCGTCGGCCGAAGCCTGGGCCAGGACTGGGATCGAGAAGGCGCCGATGAATACCTCGAGACGGCTGGCCGCCGACGCCCGGGCCGGGCGGCTAGCCCCTGGAGTGACCGCCCTGCTAACTCCCGACCTGTTCACCTGCTGGCTGACCGGCGCCCGCGGCGCCGAGCGCACCATCGCCTCGACGACCGAGCTGCTGGACGTCCGGACCGGTGACTGGGCGCTTGACCTGGCCGTGCGCTGGGGCATCGACCCGGCCGTGCTGCCGCCCGTCGTCCCGGCCGGAAGCGATGCCGGGGTCACCCTTCCTCACGTGACGGCCCGCCTCGGCGCGGACGCCCCGGTGCCGGTGTACCGGGTCGCCTCGCACGACACCGCCAGCGCCATCGCGGCGGCCACCTCGAACGCCGGCCGAGATGGCGTGGTGTCCTGCGGCAGCTGGGCCCTGGCCGGTTGCATTGCCGCCGAGCCGGCTCTCGGCGAGCAGGCCAGGTCCGCCGGGTACACCAACGAGGCCGCCGCCGACGGCCGGACGCTCCTGCTGCGCAACCTGTCCGGCCTGTGGCTGCTCGAATCCTGCCTGTCCGCCTGGATCCCCGACGGCTCCGCCAGGGTCAGCAGCCACGACCGGTCGGCGCGACGGGCCGAGTTGCTCGCCGCGGCCGCGGCGCTGCCGGCCGGCGGCGCGGTGGTAGACGCCGGGGACCCCGCGCTGCGCGCCCCCGGCGACATGCCCGCCCGGCTGGCCGCCCTGACCGGGCGTGACCTGTCCCCGGCGCAGACCGTGCGCTGCATCCTCGACAGCCTGGCCGCCGCCTTCGCGACCGCGCTGAGCGTCGCCGCCGATCTCACCGGCGTCGCCATGGAGCGGGTCCACTTGGTCGGCGGCGGATCACGGGTGACCGCGCTGGCCCGCAGCACCGCCCGGGCGACCGGCCTGCCCGTCGTGGCCGGCCCCGCCGAGGCGACGAGCATCGGCAACCTCATGGTGCAGGCGGTCGCCGCCGGCGCCTTCGACTCGCTTGATTCCGCCCGCGCCGCCACCGATCACGGCACGGCCGCGCCCGCCCTGGAGGAGCCATGACGCCAGCACCGCCCAACCCGCCGGCACCACCCAACCCGCCAGCACCGTCCGAGCCACTAGCACCGTCCGAGCCACCCGCTGCGACCGTGGTCGACGACCTCGTCGCCCTCTCCCGTACCCTCGGCGAACCCGGCAGGCAACTCGCCATCCTGGCCGAAGGCAACACCTCCGTGCGCCTGGACGGTGACGGCCCGTCCGGCCGGATGCTGGTCAAGGCGAGCGGTGCCTGGCTCGCCCGGCTCGAGCCCCACGACCTGGTGGAGCTGCGCCTGGCCCCCCTGATCGCCCTGCTCGACGACGAACGGGCCGGAGACCAGCAGGTCACCCGCACCTTCGCCGCAGCCACCATCACCAGGGAAGCTCCGGCGCCCCGGCCGTCGGTCGAGGCGCTGCTGCACGCGGTCTGCCTCGCCGAGACGCCCGCCCGGGTCGTCGCGCACACCCACCCGGTAGCGGCTAACGGCCTGCTCTGCTCCGCGTCGGCGGGGCTGCTGGGCGGCGGCGCGCTGTTCCCCGACCAGATCGTGGTGCTAGGCCGGCATGTCGTGGTCGTGCCCTACGTCGACCCCGGCCTGCCGCTGGCCCGCCACGTGCGCGGCCTGCTCCGGGACTTCGCGACCAGGCACGGCACCACGCCGCGCGTGCTGTTCCTGCGCAATCACGGGATCTTCGCGCTCGGGGCCAGCCGCGACGAGGTGCTCCAGATCACCGAGATGGCGGTCAAGGTGGCCACCGTGCTGCAGGCGGCGGTCGCGGCCGGCGGTCCCGTCTTCCTGACCGATACGCAGGCCGACCGCATCGATTCCCGGCCCGACGAACATCATCGCCGTCGCGCCCTGCTGGAACAGGTGCCACGATGAGCGCCGATCTGCACGGCCAGGTCGCGATCATCACCGGCGCCAGCCAGGGGATCGGCCTGGCCTGCGCGAAGGCCCTGTCCGCGGCCGGCGTGCACGTCGTCGCGGTCGCCCGGTCAGCCAGCAGGCTCACCGGCGCCGCCCAGAGCCTGCCCGGCCCCGGGCGCACGGCCGTACTGCCGGCCGACGTCGGCGACCCCGCCACCGGTGCGGCGGCCGTGGCCCTGGCCCTGGAGGAGTTCGGCCGTCTCGACCTGGTGCTGCCGAACGCCGGGATCTACGTCGGCGGGGACCTCACCGACACCGACCCCGCGATCATCGGCCAGCTGGTGACCACGAACATCGGCGGCGTGATGTCGCTGGTCCGGGCCGCGCTGCCGCACCTGGTGGCGCAGGGCCGGGGTGACGTGCTCGTGACGTCTTCGGTGGCGGGTCACCAGGACGTCTGGTGGGAGCCCGTCTACTCGGCGTCCAAGCACGCCGTTACCTCGTTCGTCCACAGCGTCCGCCGCCAGCTCACCGGGACGGGCGTCCGGATGGGGGCGATCGCGCCCGGCGTGGTCCTGAACGACCTGTGGGGCTTCGGCGCCGATCCCGGCGCCGTCCAGCGCGAGGTCGACGAAGGCCGCGGCATCACCTCCGAGGACGTCGCCGAAGCCGTCATGTTCATGCTGACTCGCCCGAGGCACGTGACCATCCGCGACCTCGTCGTGCTCCCGTCAGCTCAAGAAATCTAGGAGAACTCTCACCGATGAGCGACAACACCCCCGTCCAGCAACTGATCGCGCGCTCGAACCGGCTGGGCGCCGACCCGCGCAACACCAACTACGCGGGCGGCAACACCTCGGCGAAGGGCACCGCCGTCGACCCGGTGACCGGCTCCGACGTCGAACTGCTGTGGGTCAAGGGATCCGGCGGCGATCTAGGAACACTTCGGCCGAACGGGCTGGCCGTGCTGCGCCTCGACCGGCTGCGCGCCCTGGCCGGCCGCTATCCGGGCGTGGACCGCGAAGACGAGATGGTCGCCGCGTTCGATTTCTGCCTGCACGGCAAGGGCGGCGCCGCGCCGTCCATCGACACCGCCATGCACGGCCTGGTCGACGCCCCGCACGTCGACCACCTGCACCCCGACTCCGGGATCGCGCTGGCCACCGCCGCCGACGGGGAGAAGCTCACCGCGGAGTGCTTCGGCGACCGGGTCGTATGGGTGCCCTGGCGCCGCCCCGGGTTCCAGCTCGGCCTCGACATCGCCGCGATCAAGGCGGCGAACCCCCACGCCATCGGCTGCATCCTCGGCGGCCACGGCATCACCGCCTGGGCCGACACCAGCGAAGCGGCCGAGGCCAATTCGCTGGACATCATCGGCACCGCGCAGGCTTTCCTTGACGAGCGCGGTAGCGCCGAGCCGTTCGGGCCCGTGGTCCCCGGCCGCGAGCCGCTGCCCGAAGCCGAACGGCGCGCCAAGGCCGCCGCGATCTTCCCGACGCTGCGCGGCATCGCGTCCGCCGACCGGCCACAGGTCGGGCACTACACCGACGGCGACGTGGTGCTGGAATTCCTGGCCCGCGAGAAGCTGCTGCCGCTGGCCGCCCTCGGCACCTCCTGCCCGGACCACTTCCTGCGCACCAAGATCAAGCCCATGGTGATCGACCTGCCCAGCTCGGCCACCCCGGCGCAGATCATCGCCGCGGCTCGCGAGGCGCACGCGGCCTACCGCCGGGACTATCAGGCCTACTACGACCGGCACGCCACCGCTGACTCACCGCCGATCCGCGGCGCCGACCCGGCGGTCGTGCTCGTTCCCGGGGTCGGCATGTTCTCCTTCGGCCAGGATAAGCAGACCGCCCGGGTCGCGGGGGAGTTCTACGTCAACGCGATCAACGTGATGCGCGGCGCCGAATCGGTGTCGGCCTACGCGCCGATCAGCGAGGCGGAGAAGTTCGCGATCGAGTACTGGGCGCTGGAGGAAGCCAAGCTGGCCCGCCGGCCCAGACCTAAGCCGCTCGCCACCCGGATCGCCCTGGTCACCGGCGCGGCGTCCGGGATCGGCAAGGCCATTGCCACCCGGATCGCCGCCGAAGGCGGCTGCGTCGTGGTCGCGGACCTCGACCTGGGTAAGGCCCAGGCCGCGGCCGCCGAGATCGGCGGCCCGGACACCGCGGTCGGCGCCGCGGCCGACGTCAGTGACGAAACGGCCGTCGCCCGTGCGTTCGCGGCGGCGGTGCTGGCCTTCGGCGGGGTCGACCTGGTGGTGAACAACGCCGGCCTGTCGCTGTCCAAATCGCTGCTCGAGACCACCGTCGCGGACTGGGACCTGCAGCACAACGTGATGGCCCGGGGCTCGTTCCTGGTCTCCCGCGAGGCGGCCAGGGTGATGGGGGAGCAGCAGCTGGGCGGTGACATCGTCTACATCGCCAGCAAGAACTCGGTCTTCGCCGGCCCGAACAACATCGCCTACTCCGCGACCAAGGCCGACCAGGCGCACCAGGTCCGGCTGCTGGCGGCCGAGCTCGGCCCGCTGGGCATCCGGGTGAACGGGATCAACCCGGACGGCGTGGTCCGCGGTTCGGGGATCTTCGCCGGCGGCTGGGGCGCCAGCCGGGCCGCGGTCTACGGGGTCAAGGAGGAAGACCTCGGTGCCTACTACGCCAAGCGGACCCTGCTCGGCCGGGAGGTCCTGCCCGAGCACGTCGCCGCCGCCGTGTTCGCGCTCACCGCCGGTGACCTCTCCCAGACCACCGGCCTGCACATCCCGGTCGACTCCGGCGTGGCTGCCGCGTTCCTGCGCTGACCCGCGATACTGGCCGGGTGGATATCACCGACCTGGACGCCGATCCGCTGCGGCAGCTGGCCGCCTGGCTGGACGCCGCCCGCAGCGCGGGCGAGCCGATGCCCGAAGCCATGACCATCGCTACCGCGACCGCCGATGGCATCCCCGCGGCCCGGATGGTGGTCCTTCGCGGTCTTGAGGCAGGACTGGCCTTCTTCACCGACCTCGGCAGCGACAAGGGTGCTGAGCTGGCCGCCAATCCGCATGCCGCTGCCGTCCTGCACTGGCTTTCCCCGGTGCACCGCCAGGTACGGGCGGCGGGACCCGTCGAGCCGGTAACCGAGGAGGAAGCCAGCGGGTACTGGCGTACCCGCCGCCCGGCCACCCGGCTCAACGCCGCCGCCTCGTACCAGAGCAGCGTCATCGCCGACCAGGCCGTGCTCCAGGAGCGGATTCGGGACGTGCGCGATCGCCACCCTGATGGTGACCTGCCCCGCCCGGCCCGCTGGGGCGGCTTCCGGGTGCTGCCCGACCGCGTCGAGTTCTGGCAGGAGTCCCCGGACGGCCTGCACGACCGGATCCGCTACCGGCGAGCAGCCGACGGCTGGACAACCGAGCGGCTCTCCCCGTGACGATCCCGAAGCGGGCGAAGCCTGCCCCGGACGGGCGGACGGCCTAGGAGAGCAGCTCGGTCACTAGGTCAGGTGGCAGTCCGTGCGTCTGGTGCAGGTACTCCAGGTCGTCCTCGGTCAGCGGCCGCCCGGACCCGAACTGCGCCAGGACCTTCCGCCCGCGGCTGAGCAGCCCGGCGAAGCGCTGCTCTTCGCTGCGGACCACGTCGCGGACCGGCCCGCTGTCGGCGGGCTGCCCGAACTGCGCCAGGGTGTGCTCGAACAGCGACGCCGGCAGGTCGCTCAGCGTCCTGGTGCTGTCGTCGCGCCACAGCACGGTGAGCACCCGCCTCAGCAGCCGCCGCAGCACGTGGCCGCGGCCCGCATTCGCGGGCCGGACGCCGTCCCCGATGATGACGATGCTGGCGCGCAGATGGTCAGCGAGCAGGCGCAGTGATCGCTGGTC
>Ga0302326_10007779_pt1 | contig 23756 bp, 24 predicted proteins | sample Palsa_T0_3_FD_202264 | JGI IMG/M metagenome (GOLD analysis project Ga0302326, IMG submission 202264) | Peat permafrost microbial communities from Stordalen Mire near Abisko, Sweden - Palsa_T0_3 | ecosystem: Environmental > Terrestrial > Soil > Palsa > Peat permafrost | place: Sweden: Abisko... | reverse complement strand
GGAAACAATGACTTACAAGGAGGCAAGAAAAAAGGCGCAGAACGGAACCTGGGAACGACGAATTCGAGGGCGGCGTGGGATCAGATCAGGTGTGATCGGAGGTCAGGCGTGTGCATAATTCAGGTTCTACGGTTCGCGTCACGCTGGGGCGCAGGCGGAGGGCTGCACGGCTAACGCGGGCGACCTCGACCGTGCACGGTTCTATTTCGATCATTCGATCGATTTGGATCCGAAGAATTGGCTGGCATACTCGCACGCCGGCCGCTTCACGATGTACTATGACAATGTCCCGCTGGCAGAAAAGTCGAAGCAGTATCTCCTCCAGGCGATTAAGTTGCGACCGGACAAACAGAAGCCGTTCATTCATTTGGCCATTCTGCAAATGAAGGCTTTCAAGGACCCCGATGCCGCGCTCGATCTTTTGGAACGAGCCACCCATTGCAAGGAGTACGAAAAGGCCGGAAGCCCTCTAAAGAACCGTAACGTTCGCTATTTCCGGGCCTGCGCTCTGGCGCAGAAGGGGGAAGGTGCGGCCGACCCAGCGGAGCGAGCGAGGCTCTATCGGTCAGCCCTGGAACTCTTGGAGGAGGTTGCCGATGGCGGCGACCCGTGGATACGGGGCTCATTTTGCGACAAAGAATCCACGCAAAGCGCCGACCGGGACGGGTGCTTCCAACAGCTCTCGATAGATCCCGACCTGACTAAACGATTTGGAATTGTGGCTGCGAAGATCTGTGCATGATCGATGGTGACGCTGCCTTCCCGGCACAGCATGGGGAGAGGCGCCCGCTTATTTCGAGCTGCGCATCAACTGCTCGATATTAACCAACTCCGTCGGATAATTCCCCGTGTAGCACGCATAGCAATATTCGTGCTTCTCGCTATCCCCCACCGCCTCACGCAGCGAAGCCAGCGACAGATACCCCAGCGTATCCGCCTCCACAAACCGCCGGATGCCTTCCACGTTATTATTCGCCGCGATCAGTTCCCGCTTGGTAGGCGTATCCACGCCGTAGAAGCACGGCGAAACCGTAGGCGGACACGAGATCCGCAAATGCACCTCGCGCGCGCCGGCCTGCCGCATCATGCGCACAATCTTGCGGCTGGTCGTGCCGCGCACGATGGAATCGTCCACTAGCACCACGCGCTTGCCTTCCAGCAGGTACCGCACCGGGTTCAGCTTCAGCTTCACGCCGAAATCACGAATCGCCTGCGAAGGCTCGATGAACGTGCGGCCCACGTAGTGATTGCGAATCAGCCCATGCCGGAACGGCAGCCCGGACTCGGCCGAATATCCCAACGCCGCCGCCACCCCCGAGTCCGGCACCGGCACCACCACGTCCGCGTCCGCGGGATGCTCGCGCGCGAGCAATCGCCCCAGCATCTCCCGCGATTTCTGCACCGGCCGGCCGAAGACGATCGAATCCGGCCGCGAGAAATACACGTGCTCGAAGGCGCATTGCGCCAGCGGCCGCTCCGGCGCGTAGCGCTCGCGGGTGACTCCCTCCGGACCCACGATAATCATCTCGCCCGGTTCCACGTCGTGCAGGTAAGCCGCGCCGATCAGGTCGAACGCGCAGGTTTCGGATGCGAAGACGTAGGCGGTGTGGCCGTTCAATTCCATTTGCCCCATGGCCAGCGGGCGGAAGCCGTGCGGATCGCGCGCCACGATGATACGGTCTTCAGCCAGGAAAACCAGCGAAAACGCGCCCTCGATCTGCAGCAAGGCGTCGCGCAAAGCGCCGGCCAGCGTACGTTCGGAAGAGTGCGCCACCAAGTGCAGGATCACTTCCGTATCGCTGTTGGCCTGGAAGATCGAGCCGCGCCGCTCCAGTTCCGCGCGCAATTCGATGGCGTTGGTAATGTTGCCGTTGTGCGCCACCGCCACTTTGCCTTTATTGCAGGCGACCGAAAACGGCTGCGCGTTCAGCAGCGCCGTGTCGCCCGCGGTAGAGTAGCGCGTGTGGCCGATGGCCAGCTTGCCGGGCAGCTCCGCTAGCACCTCTGTGGTGAAGATCTCCGCCACGTGGCCCATGGATTTTTGACAGTGAATCTCGACACCATCGCTGGTGCAGATGCCCGCGCTTTCCTGGCCGCGATGCTGCAGCGCGTAGAGGCCCAGATAGGTCATCTTGGCGGCTTCTGGGTGGCCGTAAACGGCGACTACCCCGCATTCTTCATGGAATTTATCAAACATGTTTTATGACCCGTCTATGACCGCAATTGTTTTTCGAGCGACTCTTCGTAGATCGCTTTGAGGTCCTCGATAGTAACAGAAATCACCGTCGCGCCGCGAATGCCGACGGCCAGCGCGTAGTTCATGGTCACGCCTGCGCGCTCGGCCCGCACTCCATGCCGCGCCGCGATCGCCTCGACCGCTTGGGGATGGGCGCTCGAAATCAAAATTCGCGAGGGACCTTCGTGGAATAACAAGTACTCGTGCCTTAGGCGCGATTCGAAGGATAGCGCCGCGCCCACGCTTCCCATACAGCATTCGGCCACGGCCACGGCCAGACCGCCATCGCTCACATCATGCGCGGATTCCGCCAGCCCCGCCGCGACGATCTCGCGCATGGCGTCGTGCACCCGCTTCTCATGGTCCATGTCGAGCGCCGGGGGCAGACCCCAAAGCTCGTGCAGGATCACCTTCGCATATTCGGTGCCCCCGAAATGGACCTCGTCGCACTCGCCGACGCCGCCCAATACGAAAATAGTGCGCCCGGCCGTTTTGAAGTCGCGCGTCACCGGCGCGGCGGTCTGCATCAGTCCCACGATGCCGATCACCGGCGTTGGCCAAATCCCTTCGCCCAGCGTTTCGTTATACAGGCTCACATTGCCGCCCGTGATGGGCGTTTCGAAGAAGCGGCAGGCTTCGGACATACCCTCGATGGCTTCCACAAGCTGCCCCATGATTTCGGGCCGCTCCGGATTTCCGAAATTCAGGCAATTGGTGGCGGCCACGGGCTGGGCTCCCACGGTGGCGAGGTTGCGGCAGCATTCGGCCACGGCCAGTTGAGCGCCTTCGCGCGGCGAGAGGCAACAGTAGCGGCTGTTGCCATCCAGCGACATCGCCACGGACACCCCCGTCTCTTTGATGCGCACCACCGCCGCATCGGCTCCCGGCCCGGCGATAGTGTTGGTGCGCACCATGTAGTCATACTGCTCCCAAATGTAGCGCTTCGAGCAAATATCCGCCGATCCAAGCACCGCCATCAGGGCATCCTGCGCGTTAGGAATCGCCCCCTCGCCCGCTCGCCCCCTCGCCCGCTCAGCCCCTATCCGCGGGCGATGCGGCCGATCGTAGAGCGGCGCTTCATCCGCCAACTCGCGATTGGGGATCTCGGCGACGGTGCGGCCGTGTTGCTTCACGCGCAGCAAACCATCGCCGGTGACCGTGCCGATCGCCACGGCATCCAGCCCCCACTTGCGGAATACTCGGAAGACTTCGTCTTCCCGGCCCTTGGCAGCCACCAAGAGCATGCGCTCCTGCGATTCCGACAGCATGATCTCGTAGGGCGTCATGCCGGTTTCGCGCTGCGGCACCCAGTCCAATTCGATTTCAATGCCGGTGCCGCCGCGGCTGCCCATCTCGCACGTCGAGCATGTCAGCCCCGCCGCGCCCATGTCCTGTATGGCGATAATCGCGCCGGTCTGCATGGCTTCCAGGCAAGCTTCCAAAAGCAGCTTCTCGAGAAACGGATCGCCCACCTGCACGTTGGGCCGTTTCTGTTTGGATTCCTCGGTGAACTCGGCCGACGCCATCGACGCGCCATGAATGCCGTCGCGGCCCGTCTTGGCGCCCACGTAAATCACCGGGTTGCCGACTCCCGCCGCGCTGGCGTAGAAAATATCTTCCCTCTTCGCCACGCCCAGCGCGAAGACATTCACCAGCGGATTGCCGTTGTAGCAAGCTTCGAAAATACACTCGCCGCCCACCGTGGGCACGCCGAAGCAATTGCCGTAATGCGCGATGCCCGCCACCACCCCTTGCAGGATGCGGCGGTTGCGCGGGCCGGCCTGCGGATCGTCCAGCGGGCCGAAGCGCAATGAATCGAGCACCGCGATAGGCCGCGCGCCCATGGTGAAAATGTCGCGCAGAATGCCGCCCACGCCGGTGGCCGCGCCCTGAAACGGCTCGATAAAACTGGGGTGGTTGTGCGACTCGATCTTGAACGCGATCACGTAGCCGCCCCCGATGTCGACGACGCCCGCGTTTTCGCCGGGACCCTGCACCACGAGCTTGCCGCGCGTGGGCAGCTTCTTCAAGTGCAGACGGGAACTTTTGTAGGAGCAGTGCTCGCTCCACATCACGCTGAAAACGCCCAACTCCGTGTAGTTGGGCTCGCGGCCCAGAATCTCCACGATCTTGCGGTATTCGGGCTCGGTAAGCTGGTGCTGGGCGATCAGATCGGGGGTGATCGCGAGGGTGCTCATGCCCGCAGCGCCACCGGTTCGGCAGCCGTAACGGCCGCCATAAGCATGGAGCGGAAAATGACCAGCCCGTCGCTCGATCCCATCAGCGGCTCGGTGGCGCGCTCGGGATGCGGCATCAAGCCCATCACATTGCGGCCGGCGTTCAGGATGCCGGCGATATCGCGCATGGAACCGTTGGGATTATCCACGTAGCGGAAGGCGATGCGGTCTTCGGCTTCCAATTCGTCGAGGGTGCGCTTGTCGGCGACGTAGCAGCCTTCGCCGTGCGCGATCGGCATGCGCAGGATCTGGCGGCGTTCCGCGGCGGCGGTAAAGGCCGAATCCAGCGTCTCCGTGCGCAGCCGCACTTCGCGGCAAATGAATTTCAGATCGCGGTTGCGCATGAGCGCGCCTGGCAGCAGCCCGGCCTCGACCAAAATCTGAAAGCCGTTGCAGATGCCCAGCACCAGGCCGCCATCGGCCGCGAACTTGCGCACGGCCGCCATCACCGGCGAGAACTTGGCGATAGCGCCGCACCGCAGATAGTCGCCATAGGCGAAGCCGCCGGGCAGGATGACCGCGTCGATATCGCCGAGAGTCGCCGAATCGTGCCAGATGAATTCGGCGGGATGGCCCAGGTTGTGGTTCACCGCGAACCAGGCATCGTGATCGCAATTACTGCCGGGAAAGACAATAACGCCAAATTTCATGAGCTTTGATCTGCCGGGGAGGTTACACACCATCTTACCAGATGGCCCCCCGTGGCGCTCGCGCCCAAACGCGGGAGATTTCCCGCCGCCAAAACCTACGTTCATATCGTGCAAGAATACGACGTTGTCTTCAAGCTGATCCTGCAGTCCGTGGATCTGACCATACACGAAATCGGAGGGCCGCCCATCGTCCGATGGCTCAACGTCGAGTTGCCCGAGGTGCGCAACACGCGCGTGGACCTGCTCGGCGAAACCGCCGCCAGCGAACTGGTACACATCGAGTTGCAAAGCACCAACGACCCGGACATGCCTCTGCGCATGGCCGAATACTGCCTGCGCGTCCGCCGGAACTTCCGCAAATTCCCGCAACAGATCCTGGTCTACCTGGGGGAAGCGCCCTTAACGATGCAAAGCGAACTGAGCGGCCCAAGGCTGAGCTACTCCTACCGGATAGTGGATATCCGGGATTTGGACGGCGAGCGCCTGCTGGCCAGCCCGGAAGTGGGCGATAATATAGTTGCGATTCTGACGAGGCTGCCAGACCGCAGGGCTACCATCCGCCGGATCGTGGAACGTATTCGCGGACTCGGCCCCGGCGAGCGCGAGGCCATGCTGAGGCGGCTCTCGATCCTGGCTGGACTGCGAAACCTGGGACAGATGGAGAAGGAGGAAGCGGCAAATATGCCAATTACCACCGATATTCTAGATCACGACCTCATCGGCCCGGCCGCGAAGAACGCCGCCCTGGAGGCGCTGCGACCGGTCATCGAAGAGCGGTTTGGCCCACTTCCGGCATGGGCGGAAGAGCGCTTGGCCAGCATGCATCCCCGCGCCGCCATCGCCCTGGGCTCCCACGTGCTTCACGCCGGAACCCTGGAAGAACTGCTGCGGTAGAGTCGCACCAGCCTCTTGCACAGCCAGCTTGGCGAGCGCCTCGGCGCAACGCCGCATACGCGCGCGCACGCATTTTTCGGGAGCTTTCGCGCGGGCAAGATCCACGTTGATTTCGCGCAAGAATACGACGTTGTCTTCAAGCTGATCCTGCAGTCGGTGGATCTCACCATACACGAAATCGGAGGGCCTCCTATCGTCCGATGGCTCAACGTCGAGTTGCCCGAGGTCCGCAATACGCGTGTGGACCTGCTCGGCGAGACCGCCGGCGGCGAGCTGGTACACATCGAATTGCAAAGCACCAACGACCCGGACATGCCGCTGCGCATGGCTGAATACTGCCTCCGCGTCCGCCGGAACTTCCGCAAATTCCCACAACAGATCCTGGTCTACCCAAAGCTGAGCTACTCCTACCGGATAGTGGATATCCGGGACTTGGACGGCGAGCGCCTGCTGGCCAGCCCTGCAGTGGGCGATAATATAGTTGCGATCCTGACGAGGCTGCCGGACCGCAGGGCTACCGTCCGCCGGATCGTGGAACGTATTCGCGGACTCGGCCCCGGCGAGCGCGAGGCCATGCTGAGGCGGCTATGGATCCTGGCGGGACTGCGACACTTGGTACGAGTCGTTGAGGAGGAAGCGATTGAGATGCCAATTACCGAAGACATTATGAATCATGAATCCATCGGCCCGGCCGCAAGAAAGATCGCGTTGGAGGTTCTGCGGCCGCAGATGGAAGAGCGGTTTGGCCCGATCCCGGCGTGGGCGGAGGAGCGTCTGGCCGGCATGCATCCACGCGCCGTCATCGCTCTGGGCCCCCGAGTGTATCACGCCAAGAATCTGGAAGAGTTGTTGCAATAGGGGCGGCAGAAGTCGTCGAAAGTCAAAGGCGAGCGGAACCGCCTGCCTCACCACCGGACTGACGAGGAAGCGATCAAGATGCCGATTACCGAAGACATTATGAATCATGACCTCATCGGCCCGGCCGCGAAACGGGGCGCGCTGGAGGCGCTGCGACCGGTGATGGAAGAGCGCTTCGGCCCGATCCCAGCTTGGGCGGAAGAGCGTCTGGCCGGCATGCATCCCCGCGCCGTTATGGCTTTGGGCTCCCGCGTGCTTCACGCCAAGAACCTGGAAGATCAGATCTGCTGCACTAGGGGCGGCGGAAGCCCCTGAAAATCAGGCAGGCGCGCGGAAGAGCGCTCCCCAGGGCCGACTGACGAGGAAGCGGCATCGGCCCCTCGACCTCTCCCGATCCCCCCATCGCCCGCCAGCCTATTTAATCGCCACCGTGATGCCCGTCTGGCTGTCGATACCGCCGATTGATACAAACAGCGACGCCGCGCCCGCAGCCAAGCCGTCGGGAACGAGCGCGTCTATTTGCAGTGCGCCCGCCACCAAACCGGGCGCCGCGCCGACGTAAAGGATATCCGCCGCCGGCACCGCCACGTTACCGATCGTCACTCCTCCGAAAAGCAGGGGAGCGGGCAGCGGCAACTGCGTAGGTTCGATCAGCCCGTCCACGCCGGCTGGCGAAGTCTGGCCTTGTCCGGTGGCAAAGATTTGTATGAGCGCACCGGGGCTGACCGGATTACTGGCGGAAACCAGGTGATAGTGCGCGTCCAGTATGGCGCCGCCGCCCAAGCCGGATGCATCGGCGCTAAACACGCCTGGCGCCGCGGCCACCACCGGCACTGTCACTGTGTTGGATCGGCCGGCCCCAAAGATTACTTCGACCGAGGCGTTCGAGCCGGCGGTCAATTCATACGGGACGATGGTATTGATTTGACCCCCGCCGGCGTACAGAATCGGACCGGGGTAGCCGTTGAACGTGACTTGCACAGTGGCGAGCGTGGTCGGGATGTATCCCTGGTCGATGGTGGCCCCCACGCCCGCGGCAGGTCCCAGCGAAGTGCCGAATACCGTCACGATCTCGCCCGGCGCGATGCCGCCCTGCACGTAACTGGCAGCGTTGACTACCTTCTGGATCTCAGGAAGAGTAGAGACCACGGTAAGGGTGACGGCAATATTCAGTTGCAGTGTTCCGGAAGCCGCGCTCAGAGCTATCGTGCCGCTGTAGGTTCCTCCTTGCAGGCCGCCGGGATTCACCGAAACCGAAAGAGTGGCCGGCGTGGTCCCGCCGCTGGGCGTAACCGAGAGCCATCCGCCACTGCTCGAAGGGGTGGCCGTGAATGCGACTGCCTGGCCGGAGGAAGTGACCGAGACTGTCTGCGGCGCCGGAGCGGAGCCGCTGGCGTTGTATGCGAAGGCCAGCGAAGCCGGCGTGGCCACCAGGGAGCCGGCGCCCGAAACCGTCAGCGTGACAGCCACGGTTTGCGCCGTACCGCCCGCCGGAGTTACCGTAATAGTGCCGTCATAAGTGCCTGGAGCGAGGCCCGCCGGATTGACGGTAACGCTCAACGTGGCATTGTTCGTTCCCGAGGCCGGAGTCACCGCCAGCCACGTGCCGCCACTGCTGGTGGCTGCAATGGCCGTGAAATTCTGCGAGCCTGCGACCTGCAACGTCTGTGCGGGCGGCGCCGTTCCATTCTGGATATATGCAAATGCCAGCGCGGCCGGACTGACACTGAACCCGGAACTGTTGGTGGTCACCGTGAAAGTGACCGCGATCTGCGAGATCACGCCGCCCGCGGTGGTCAGTATAATGGCGCCCTGATAGATTCCCGGGGATAAACTGGTGGGGTCGGCGGTCACCGTCAGCGTCGTCGCCAGGTTGGCAACCCCGTTGGCCGGGGAGACGGAGAGCCAGTTGCCGCCGCTGACAGTGGTGGGGACGGCGGTGAAGGCGGTTGTGGCGGTCGACTGTACCACGACGGTTTGGCTGACCGGCGCGGTGGCCGCAACGGCGATGAAGCTCATCTCCGTGGAGTATGGAACCACCGCCGGTGCGTTCGTCACCAGCACCAAAACCGGCACCACTACGGTTGCGCCGCCCCCCGTCGGGGTCAGGAAGATCTGCGCCACGTACGTGCCGGTGGCCAGAATTTGAGCGTCCACTGTAACAGTGAGGCTGGCGGGAGTACTTAGGGTGGAGCCGCCCGAAGAAACCTGCAGCCAGGCCGGCGTTCCCGGCGCGAAAGTGAACCCCAGGGGCGATGTAGGAGTGCTGGAATTCACCTGGAGAGTCAGCGGCGAAAGACCCGTGGAGCCGCCGGAGTAAGCCAAAACAAATTCGCCGGGGTTGGTGGTGAGCACCGGACTCGCGGATACGATTAACGTAACCGGGATATTCTGTATGTGCGTGTTCAGGTTGATTTCCACCTTGCCGGAGTAAGTGCCTGCCACCAGCCCCGTGGGATTGGCGTTCACGGTGATCTGGGCGGGAGCCGGACCGCCCGTTGAAGAAACGGAAAGAAATGCCCCGGTAACCGTGGCCGTAAAACTGTCGCTGCCAAAGCCGCCCACCGCTATGGTCTGCGTTGCGGGAGGAGCCATCGCCCCCACCTGTGCCACGAACACCAAAGAGGTCGGATTGGCGATGGTCGACACGGCGCCGACCACCAGCGAGACGGCCACCGTCTGTGTGCTGTCGTCCGCGTCGACCACAGTGATGGCGCCCTGGTAATCGCCGGTCGCCAAGCCTGCGGGATTTACCGTGATATTCAGCGTGGCATCGGCTGGCAGCGATCCCGACACATTCGTCGTGGCGCCATTCACCAGCAGCCAGTTTCCGGTACTCTCGGCCCGGGCGACATAAGTATCGCTCGTAAGCGTGCTGAAGAGCGTCAGCACCTGCGCCGGAGGCGCGGTGCCGTCCGCCGCATAAGCGAATGAGAACGAAGCGGGGCTGACGGTCAACGTAACTGGGCCGACCTGCAGCGTTACCGGGATCACCAGTGGCGTCGCAGAGCCGGCTGCGGGAGTAATCGTGATGTCGCCCTGGTACGTGCCGCCCGGGATGTTGAGAGAATTTACCGTGACGTTTAAAACCGCCGGAGTAAACTGGGAGTTTGCGGTTGCGCTCAACCAACTGCCGCCCCCCGAGGTGCTCACGGCCACCGAGAAACCCACCGAGCCGTTACTGGAGAGTTGGACGTTTTGAGAGGACGGGCCGGGCACATTGAACGTCAGCGAAGAGACCGAAGGGACGATTGTGAGGGTAGCGCCGATAACGAACGTGACCGGGATCTTCAACTGGCTGAACCCAGAGGCAGTCACGTTGATCGTCGCTGTATATGTGCCCGGTTGGCTGGCCAATTGATCGAATGTCGTAGTGTCGTAATAGACTTGGAGCGTGTCGCCGGTGATTGCCGGCGTGGGGAAAAGCGATTCGGGTGCGGTGCCGGGAGCCATGGACGCCTGAATAACAGGCGACGTTCCATTGCTGGCAGTCACTGTGACAAACACCGGCAGCGGCTCCGGTTCAGGCGGGTTGTATTGAAAAACCACGGCGCTGGGAGACGCCGACAGCGTCGGCACTGTGGTGGCTAGGGCTATAGAAGCGGCCGCAACCGTACATAAACAGACATTCAGGGCAAGAGATCCACGCATCTTCATATAAACCTTCGCACTTAGAATGATACCGCAAAAAAGCTCTTAGCGATCGGGTTTCAGCGGCCAGCTTAAAGCATTGGCCTATGAATAGTAACGTGAAGGACTTCCACGATCTGAAAGTGTGGCAAAAGGCACCAGTTGACACTGGCGGTGTATCCGATCACGGCCACTCTCCCGCGCGCAGAGCTCTACGGGCTGACCAGCCAGCTTCGGCGCTCCGGTGCCTCGATCCCCGCCAATTTGGCGGAAGGCTGCGGACGGAATGGCGATGCCGAGATCGCTCGCTTCTGCTCGATCGCCATGGGACCGGCAAGTGAACTCGAATATCACCTCTTGCTGGCACGCGATCTCAAGCCCATTTCAGCCGCGGAACATGATGACCTCTCCCAGCCCGCCGTAGAACTGAAACGCATGCTCGCCGGTCTCCTGCAGAAGCTGAAAGCTGACAGCTAGTAATCTATTTCAGAATCTGAAATAGATTGCTATAGTCGTCCGTCCACATCCGCATCTTGCGCGGCATCGGTACGGCCACCGCCGCCGTGCGCATCGGCCACTTGTCGAAGAAGCCGTCGCCGGAAGTCACCAGCACCCATGTAGATCCGAACACATCGTTCTCTTCGTCCTCCGTATCCACCACGCGCGCATCCTTATGCAGCGACGCGGCGGCCAGCTTCACCACCGGAGTCAGATCCAGATGCTTGTTCGACACGTGCACCGCCAGCACGCCGTCCGGCTTTAAATGCCGAAAGTACAATACAAAGGCCTCGCGCGTCAACAGATGCACCGGAATCGCATCGCTCGAAAACGCATCCACCGCCAGCACGTCGAAATTCTCGGCAGGCTCCCGCTCAAGCGAGAGCCGCGCGTCGCCCAGCGCCACCTCCAGGCGCGCCTTGCAAATCTTCAGATATGTAAACTCCGTTTGCGCCAGCCGCAACACCAGCGGATTGATTTCGTAAAACCGGAAATAGTCGCCCGCCCGCCCGTAGGCGGCCAGCGTGCCCGCCCCCAGCCCGATCACCCCCACCCGCACCGGACCGTTTTCCCGATCCTGCCGTATGGCGCGGCCCACACCCGAGTTTGGTCCGTAGTAAGTCGTGGGCCGGCCCTGGAACTCCGGATTCACGTACTGTTCCCCGTGCGTGATGGTGCCGTGCATCAGTCTGCGTACCGGTTCGTCGCTATCGTCCGCGGTCTCGTACAGCACCTTCAATCCGCCATAAAAATTCCGCGCCATCACATGTGCGGATCTGCCGCTTTGGCGAATGACGAATCCCAGATAGCCCGCCACAGCCAGCGTCAGCAGCGCTGCGCCCAGCGGCGCGGGCCTCTTCCAAGAGCCTGCCAGGACGCTCTCCGGATCGGCGCGCAACGCCGCCAACACCACGCACACGCATGCCGCCAGACCCACCGGCAGTTCGTAAAACCCGGAGAACACGTGCGGCGCGATCAACGCCACGAAGACTCCTCCGATCGCGCCGCCCAACGCGATCATGACGTAGAAACTCGTCAGCCGGCTGGGCTGCGGCTTCAGACGCGCCAACTCCCCGTGGCATACCATGCAGCAGACGAACAGGCCCACGGCGAAGAATGGAATCGTTATCTTGATTGGATTATTCTCGAACTCCGGCGAAAGCGCATATGCCATGCTGCCCACCGCCACCGCGAATAAGCCAAGATATGTCGTGCGCCGGTACCACCAGGCGCTCTCGAAGCATAGGATGAAGCTGAGTAGATAGATGCTCAACGGCAATATCCAGAGAAAAGGAATTGCCGCCACGTTCTGCGTCAAATGATTGGTGATCGCCAGTAACAGGATCGAAGCGCAGGCGGGCAGCGCGACCCAAAAAACAATGGTGCGCGGGGAGTCTCCGATATCCGGCTCCGGTTCAGGCTGCGCCGCCGCGTCTCGTCCCAGCCACGCCGTGGCGCCGCACAGCAGGATGAACACGCCATAAGCCCACGACCAACTCACCGCCTGGTGGCGCGTGCCGAGCCATGGCTCGAACAGCAGCGGGTAGCTGATCAGGGCGAACATCGAGCCGGCATTGGATAGCGCATAAAGCCGGTACGGCATCGCGCCCCGATTGCGCCGCGCGTACCATGCCTGCAAAAGCGGACCGGTGGTCGAAAGCAGGAAGTACGGCAGCCCCACGGTCACCGCCAGCAGCAGCAGGATGCGCAGCGTCGGATCGGCGCCGCCCGTGGGCTTCCAGGCGGCCGACGGCCAGATCGGCAATACCGCCAGGCTCGCCGTTAATAGCCCGATATGCGCCACCACCTGGGCGCGCGGCCGCAGCTTCCGGTACAGCCAGTGCGAGTACAAATACCCCAGCAATAATACGGACTGAAAGAACAACAGGCAGGTTGTCCAAACAGCCGCCGACCCGCCAAACCAGGGCAGGATAATCCGGGCAATCACCGGCTGCACCTGAAACAGCAGGAAAGCGCTCACCAGGATCGTCACGGCGTAGAGGAGCATGATTGGCTGCGTACCAAGTGAAACACATTCTATAACTTATTGAAGGTTTCGTGCGCCGTGGCCCATGCCTTCGACAGCGTGGACTGGACTGGACCTGCCTCCGGTCCGGCTACCCCGGTGGTCGCCCAGAAAATGCGTGCCCAGCAGTTTGATGTGGTAGAGATTGCGCATTCCGCCGTCGATGACCGTGGCGGGATAGACGTCGTGCTCCCGGAAAAGAAACGAGAGCGGTCCGAAACTCACATGTGCGTCTACCTTCACCCTGTGGCCATCGGGAGCCAGCGTGTATGTTTCGTCGGAGCGCCAGAGAGTCAGCCAGGATTTATGGATGCGGATGCGGTTAATCGCCACACCGCAAACGCCGCGGTCCCGATGGGGCGTCGATTCGGAGGAAATGGACGCATCGCCCAAGACTCCCTGAAATAGTTGCATGGCGCTGGCCAGCAGCTTGTTCTTCAGGGACATGGAAGAGGACCACAGCGCTCGCCAGCTTGTGACTTGAAACGTAAAAGCGCCGCTCCATGCCCCGGGAGCCACGTCGAAATAATAAACCTGGTTGGGAGGCGTCGCGCTGGTGGCAGCCGCCGCTGTGAACGTGAGCGGAAGGAGATTGCCTGAGTCCAAAGTCCGGATCGCCTGTGAGACATCTTTCACCTCCGCCGCGCCAATGATGTCCACCACTCCGGAACCCACAAAACCCGGATCGATAATCCCCTTTCCAAGATCCGCGATCGGAACGTTCTCCAGGGCGATGGCTTCCTCCTGCGCGGACGCCGGAAGCAAGGCCAGCTTCTGCGTCATCGCCCAACTGGCGTCCCGCGCGGCAACCAGGCTGAAGTTGATAATGGATGTCTCCGCATCCTCCGACAGATCCGCGAGCAAGTGCAGGTATGGCGACAGCACGCCAATCTCGGAAATCACCGTCGGAACCACGCTGGCCAGTATGTCGTTGATCTTGTCGAAGTCGCCCTGCAGCGCGGCGATGGAGCTCCCGGGGCAGGTTCTGGCAGCGGCCACCGCCAGATCGATATTGATATGCGGATTCATCGAGAGCAACAAATGTTGCACGATGATGAGGCCGTTCCGATTCGTGGCATCCAGCGCCACACCCCATGCTTTCGGCAATGCCGGGTCCTGAGAGCGAAATTGTTGGACCGCGGAGAGATACCGCGATGCGAACGCCGCATCCAGCATCGCCATGCGGCTGTCGTCGTCGAAGTAGCCTGTGCCGATCTTCGAGCGGATGGTTTCCGTCACCCGCAGATACAGGCTGGCGAAATAACCGATACGGCTGGGCTGGGCCAGCGCCCAGTCAATCAGCGACCTCAATTCGCCGATCACGCCGTCTATCGGGTTGATGGCTTGGGGAGTGGCCATAGCACACGCCAACCGACAAAACGCCCCCGGCACAACGGCTGCCCCCGGGAAGATTCCCGATCAGCCCCGCAGCCGCGCGCCAAAGGCTGTACCGTATCGCACAAAATTATCGCAATTCCCTATTGACCGGGCGGTTTGCGCCGGAATACACTTAAATCCGCGCGCGGAGAATGCGCGGTATTGTTCCATGACAGGAGGTTCACAGTGCGTGACACATTACGGCAAACGCGCAGGCGCGCAGGCCTGCTTTCGGCGGCCGCCATCGCCCTGCTCGGCGCTCCCCAAGTCCGCGCCCAGGATGTCGGGTTCGTTTGGAACAACAACCCGACCACCGCGGGCACCACTACGCCCGGTCCGGCTTACAGCTTCAACTCATCGGGCGGTGCAATCGCCATTACTCGCAACGCAAAGGGCAATTACACCGTAACGTTCACCGGCCTCGGCAACGCGCTCAACAGCAACGTCGTAGTAAGCGCCTATGGCGCTGGCCCGGACTTCTGCATCTCGGGAGGTTGGTCCTCGCCGAACGGCACCGACGTCCAGGCACTGTATTCTGCTACGACAAATTCGGCGATTTGGCCGACCATAGCTTTACCCTGCTTTATCAGGCTCGTATTCACGGCAACCCCACCACGCCCTCCGTCGCGTTTTTGTTGGCCAACGAACCTTCCACGGCTAGCTACACGCCGGACCTGACTTATCAGTACAATCCGGGCGGCGCCATGAACACCATGACGCGCAGCAGCGCCGGCACCTATACGGCGACTCTACCGGACCTCACCCAAAAGGGCGGCACTGTGATTGTCAGCGCTTACGGCAGCGCGCCCGCGCACTGCCAGGTCACGGATTGGTCCAACAGCAGCGCCGGCACGGCGGTAGACGTCAATTGCACAAATGCGGCCGGCGTCGCGGCCGACGAGGAGTTCACGCTGGCCTACTCGATCTCGGAGACTGCCGGGTACAGTCCCGGTTCCGCCAACGGCGGCGCGATTTGGGCGAACAAAGACAAGTCCTCGACGCCCTACGACGTCAGCACCAAGTACAGCATCCCCATAGACGGCGAAGAAATGTTCGCCCAGCGCACCGCCAAAGGCAAGTACGCCTGGACCATGAACGTGGAAGACCAATGGACGTCCAGTACCGTGTTGGTGACCGCGTATGGCGCTCCGGGAAATTACTGCGGTACCAGCGAGTGGACTAGCACTTCCACGACGACCACAGTGTACGTCGACTGCTTCGACGCCGCCGGCGCGCCCGCGGACACGCGCTTTACCGCTACGTTCCAGTTGGCGGGGGTGGACTAAGGCGGCGTAAATAAATAAGCTTTACAACTGATCTTATTCGTTTGGATGAATCGTGTAGTTCCACTCGCCATGAAACTTGTCGGGCTTCAGATTGACATGGGCCCGCGAAAGACCGCCATAACCCAGTTCCACAGCTTTGCTGGCAGCCACCAAGCGCCGGGCGTGTTCGTCCAGATGCGGCCACATGCCTGCGAAGTACTGGGTGAGTTGGGCATCTGCGTCCATACCCAACGTGATAACACATTAAGATTGCAGATGTAAAGTTTATTTATTTACGACGCCTAAGCAACACCTTCACTTATAAGCGGCGATCCCAGTGACTCGCTCGCCGATCGCCAGCGTGTGGATAACCATTGAACGCGTGCGCGCAGGTATTGTTTCATGTCTCGAGCGAAGCAAATGTTGGGGAGCGCGCCCCGGAGCGTTAGCCGGTCGTAGCGGGACAGCACCCCCGTGATGGCCCGGGGAAGCGCTGCCCCCAACAACTGCCGTACGCTTGTTCTCTACAGTGGAGTGGCCGCGGAAGTTTTTTTCCGCACGGCTGCCTCTCATTGGGCGTGGTATCAGGCCTCCCGGCCCGTCCTAACAGCCGATCAGTACAAGCCCTTTACCAGCCCGCCATCCACCGCAATCGACGTGCCGGTGATGTAGGCGGCTCGCTCGGAAGCCAGGAAAACCACCAGGTCCGCGAATTCTTCGGGCTTTCCCACTCGGCCCAGGGCAGTCTGACGCGCCCAGCGCTCCTCGATCTCTGCCGGATCGACACCCTCCCTTCCGGCCAGCGTGCGGCTCAGTTCCACCAGCCGCGCGGTGGCCGTATACCCCGGGCACACGTTGTTCGCCAGCACGCCGTAACGCCCGTATTCGTTCGCCAGCGTCTTGATCAGGCCACTGACCCCGGACCGCACCGCATTGGAAAGAATCAGCCCTTCCACCGGCTGCTTCACCGCCACCGAAGTGATGGCGATGAACCGGCCCCACTGCTGCCGCTGCATCGCGGGCAGCGTTTCCTTGGCGAAATAGACAGTGCTCATCAGGTTCAAATCGGCCGCCGCGCGCCAATCTTCGATAGTGGTTTCGGCGAAGCTCTTGGCCGGCGGACCGCCCGCGTTCGCCACGCAGATATCCAGCCGCCCGAACCGCTCCACCACCGCGGCGACGAACCGCCTCACGTCGTCATAGCACGCAACGTCCAGGGCGCGCGTCATGACTTCGGTGCCCGTCTCGCGCCGGATCTCCTCCGCGGCGGCCTCCAGCGCCGCAGCGGTGCGCGCGCAAAGGGCCAGCTTGGCGCCTTCTCGCGCGAGTCCCCGCGCCACAGCCAGTCCCAAACCGCGGCTCGATGCCGCTACCACCGCCACGCGATCCTTGATCCCCAGGTCCATCGCGCTACCCCCGCCGCAGATAGTCGTCCTGCCCCGTCAGCCAATCCACGCGAATCGGGCTGAAGATGTCCAGGTCGAGCGTATCCTCCAGCGCCACCGCGCGATGCGGCACGTGCGACGGAATGCGCAGCACCTGGCCCGCCGAAACCACGATCGTGCGGCCTTCGATTTCGAACTCCAGCGCGCCTTCCAGGATATACGTGATCTGCTCGCTTTCATGATGGTGTTCCGGAACCACCTCCCCCTTGGAGATGAAGACCTGCGCCACCATGGCCTTTTCGCCCGTGATCACCTTACGCCAGATCCGCGGATTCAGAACTTCCTTCTCGACGCTATCCCAAGTGTAATGTTCCATTTGTTACGCCCGCCCTTAGCCATTGTACTTCGTCCAATTGACAAATAATTGATCTCCCGTCCGGCTACACTTCGGAGCCCTGCTTCGTCTGATGGTTGTAGACAAAAAAGAAAGTCCGCCGCATGGCGGCCCATGAAAGGAAACACCTGTGAACTTAGATAAACGAATCGTACTCACTCTGGCGCTTGTAACTCTCTTCGCCCTGACCGCGGCGGGAGCCAGCGCCGCAACGTTGACCAAAGCAACCTTCACGCTGCCCGCGCAGGCTTACTGGAACGATACCCTGTTGCAGCCCGGCGCATATACCCTCTCGATAACGGGCAATGTCTCGGGAGTCCCTGTGATCCGCCTCCAGGGCGAAGGCATTACCGCAATGTTTTTCGCTCCTGCAGGCGCCGAAGAATTCTCCGGAAACAGCCGTCTCAAGGCTGACAACGTCGATGGAACCTATGTCATCCGGGAACTCGACGCCGGTCCGCTCGGCAAGTCGTTCCAGTTCCCCGTGTCCAAGGCCGTCCGGAACCAGACGCTGCGCGGCCAGATGCAGCCGCTAACAGTTCCCGTGTCAGCCGCGTCCGGTTTGTAAGGAATTAACCACCGATGCACACGGATAAGAACCGCTCTTATCGGTGTGCATCGGTGTTCATCTGTGGTTCCATGATGCCCCGCAGCAACTCCTGAAATGTTAGCTCCCCGCGCAACGCATCGAAGCGCGGTTCCACTCCCAGCCAAGTCAGCCAGACGTCCCGCGCTTCGTAAGCCCCCTCCAATGATTCCAGCGCACGCGCGGTATCTCCCAAGCCGGTATAAACCAACGCCAGCCAATACGGCGAGACATACCGGCGCCGCGACAGATCCTCCAACTCGCCCAGTATTCCGGCAGCTTCGCCGGCTTCTCCGGCGCGGGCATGCACGTGCGCCAGGGCCGCCAGCACCGCCGGTTGATCCCCCGCGCATACGCGCGCATTGCGCAATTCCACGATGGCGTCCTCGGTCAGCCCCATCTGCGCGTATGCCAGCCCCAAAGTATATTGGGCCGCGCCGTATTTAGGCTCCATCGCCAGCACTTTCCAGCACTGTTCCGACGCGCCCTGAAAATCCCGCGCCACATAGAGCCCCCACGCCACCCCCACATTCACCATGGCCGACAAAGGATCCACCTCTTCGGACCGGCGCAACTCCCGCAGCGCCTCTTCCGTCTTTCCGGTGGCCGCCAGATGCGCGCCATAGCCCTGGTGTGTCGTCGCGGAATTCGAACTCAATACCAGCGCGGTAAGATACTCCGCCTCCGCGCCGGCCCAATCCCATTCAAACAGCCTCTTCACCGTGGCCAGCGACGCATGCGCATCGCCCAGATCCTGCCTGGCGTGCAGAGCCTTCAACGCCATCTCCTTGGCGCGCGGATATATCTCGCCCGGCGGCGCCATGTTCAGCAATGCCGATAAGCAATGCGCGTCCGCCAAGCCGGCATAAGCGAAAGCGCAATTCGGATCGTGCGCCAAAGCGGCGTTGAAATGCGCCACGCCCCGGTGCAGGTCTTCTTCGGTCAGCTTGTGGCAGAAATACCGGCCCTTCAGGCAATCTTGCGGGATTTCGGCGCCTGCCCCCGCGGCATTTGAGTGCACCAGTTGCATGCCCGTCTCCGCCCGCGCGCCGCGCACGCCGCCCACCTCTTCCACTGCAGCCAGAAAAACATATCCCAGTCCCGTGCGCGTTTCGATGAAGCGCGCGTTGCGCGAGGCGTCGCCCAGCGCGCGCCGCAGCGCGTTTACCGCGGTATTCAGGCTGCGGTCGAAACTCACGTGCATGCCGGGCCACAGAAGTTGCGCCAGATCGGCGCGACTCGTCAGTTGGCCTTGCCTCTGCAACAGGAATTCGAGAATCTGAAACGGCTTGCGTTGCAGTTTGATGCGGATCCCGTGCTTGCGCAGTTCTTTGTTTTCGAGATCCACCTCGAAGGGTCCAAAACGCAGCTTGATACCGGCGCTCATGGATTTTGGCGCGGGAAATGACATGATCGGTTAAACCCTTTCAAATGCGTTGCTTCCAGCATCAGATACAATTGACGCCCTGCTGATAAACTTCGCCCTTGCTTCGCCCATCTATCACATAGACGAAGCAAAAGCCTCAAAGGGTTCAACCCGGCGAGGTTCATTAAAAGGAAAATAACCATGAACCTACGGAAACACTTTACCATCGGCTTGGCGCTGTTGGGTTTAGCGCTCGGCTTCACCACTGCGCGGGCCAACGCCCAACCGGTACTCAAGGGGACTTTCGAACTGCCCACAGCGGCATATTTCGGGGATACCCTCTTGCAGCCCGGCCAGTACACCATCTGGATGAGCACCGAGGTGCGCGACATGGCGCATGTGCCGGAAATCCATCTCAGCGGGGAAGGCGTCAATGCAACTTTTCTCGCGGTTGCCCGGCCGGCTCAGGAGTCCGGACGCAATTTCCTTGATGTTGCCAACATCGACGGCACCTATGTAATTCGGGCGTTCGATGCCGGCTCCATCGGTGAATCGTTCGCTTTTGGCGTGACCAAGAGTGTCAAGAACAAGGCCCTGCGCGCCAGCGTCGAACAGCCGGCGATTGCCGTTGCAGTCTCCGAATAGTTAGCAGCTTGAAGGGCCCGGCCAAGTAGCCGGGATATCCCCGTGGCGCAGGCACTCCTGCCTGCCGCGCCGACACTCCTGTCGGCGCAGTAGGACAATGGGATCGTGATCCGCGTCCGAATCGACAAGTGGCTTTGGGCAGCCCGATTTTTCAAGACGCGCGCGCTCGCCTCGCGGGCGTGTGAACTTGGCCGCATTGAGTCGAACGGACAACCTGCCAAGCCCTCGCGCGAGGTCCGCGTCGGCGACCTCATGCAAGTGAAGAACGATAGCGGCGATTTTCAGGTGGAGGTGTTGGCGCTCAGTGACATGCGCGGCCCGGCGGCGGTTGCGCAGACGCTCTACCGTGAGACGGAACTGAGCCATGAATTGCGCCTGAAGGCGGCCGAAGAACGCAAGCAGATGCCGCATTTCGAAGACCAGCGGTCGGGCAAACCGTCTAAACGCGACCGCCGTCAAATGGCCCGTCTCCGAGGTTTGTAGGGCGGGCGATTTCGCCCGCAGCCGGCTTTTAGCCGGCCCCCGCAGCTACCAAGTTGTAGGGTCTTTGGGAGCGGCGCACAAGATAGCTCGCGTCCGGGACGGGCAGAACCTGCGCTTCGAACAAGTGGGGCTGAACAACATGAGAGCGGAAATACTCCAGGCTGCGCTGATCGTCGATGCGTCCGGGCGCCATGAAGGCTACCGGGTCTTGCCTCGGGCGACCGTTAGCTCGAAGAGTTAGAGGCGCTCATGCCTGAATTTAGAACCCGTACATCACCATGCTGGGCAGCAAGCAGATTCGGTTCTCGATATCCGCTGGTTCCGGGGCCTCGCAAACCAGCAGCACTAGATCGATCGCCTCCGAGACAGGCAGGCGCTGGGGTACCAGAATCACGCCGGGCGAGAGGGTCGTCGCGACGATCGCGCGCAGATGATTAGGCATAGTGCTCACATCGTGGCTAACCAGGACTCTACGTTCCTGCGCCGCCACAGCCAGGACTTTGGGATCTTCCAGACCTTCGAGGGGAACCTCCTCGGCGCGCTTGAAATCGATGCTCGGGTTGCGCCGGACCACGCCGGTGACGATCGCCGACTTCAAGTCGGCATCTGCTAGCAGGCGGAGCATCACGGGTGCTCGGCAAACATGCGCGACCGCGCAAGATCGATCTTTTTCTGCAGTTCCGCCCCAGGTGGCTGACCCTTGCGCCTCAGTTCCTCCCACTTCCAATTGAGGCGCTCTAGATACGCCTCCGATTCCTCTGGGTGGCTCAGATAGAATGCGATGCTTCCATAGACCTGCGCCAGCGAAAGGGATGGAAAGTCGTGACGGATGGTCTCGGGCGACGCCCCGTCGCGGAACTCGTAGATGATCGAAGCCAAAGAAACCCGGCTTCCCGCAACGTAAAAGTCGCCTTCCCGCTCTTCGACGTATTCTCGAGACATTTGTGATCGGCCTCTATTGATTATAACCGCGGCCCGAGATCTTGGATCCCGGAGAAGTTTCCCCCCGCGGCGCCACATAAGTAAGGGACCTCCCGACGCAGGCGCCACCGACGGCACAAAAAGTTCAAAAGAGCCACGCCCAACACGAATTCGGCCGCGTCCTGGCACCCGCGAGCGCAGTCCCCAAGAAAGTCCGCCCCGGACTAATGGGAACATACAAGCGCTTTACTATCAGTCCATTGGGCTTTGTTCGTCAGCCCGTGCGGCCATCGCTGCCTAACCTTCGGCGCAACCCAAGGTTACAAAATGTTACACAAATCGGAAAAATCCGCCCCTCATTCGCACCCTTGGGTGAGCCCGCCACCATCTCGCCAAATCTGGCTGGCATTGCAGATCAACCCATTGATTCTAAAGACACAATTGGGTTCGTCTGGCCAGTTTTTCACGCACCCCAATCCCGCCGCCGAATGCCCAAACCTGCACATTCTGCACAACCTCCGAAAGCGCATCGCCCCCTCACCCGCTCGCCCCCTCACCCGCTCGCCCCTTCACTCCCGTTCCCCCTCATCCCCTCCAAGCGAGACTTCACCCCCGCCCACTCCTCATCGATCACGCTGAAATATACCGTATGCCGCACCCGCCCACTCTCCGTCGTCATGTGCTTCCGGAACGTGCCCTCCTCCACTGCCCCCAGCCGCAGGATGGCCCGCCGCGACCGCTCGTTCAGCGAATCCGTCTTCAGTTCCACCCGCATCGCCCCCAGCGTCTCGAACGCATGCCGCAGCATCAGGTACTTCGCTTCCGTATTCACCGCCGTGCGCTGCCACTGCCGCCCGATCCACGTCCAGCCAATCTCCAGCCGCCGGTTCCCGCGGTCGATGTTGCCGAAGCGCGTGCTGCCGACGGCCCGACCCGACGCGCGCTCCACCGTCGCGAATGGCAGCGCCGACCCATCCGCCTGCGCCCGCAACGCGATCTCGATGTATTCCCGCATATCGTCCGCCGTGCGCACCGCCTTCGGAATCCAGCGCCACAACTCTTCGTCCAGCCCCGCCTCGCACAGATCCGCATGGTGATCGAGCGTCAGCGGCTCCAGCCGCACATGCCGGCCTTCCAATGTCACAGGTTGTATATTCATCCGTCCATTTTACGAATTGTTCGGCTTCCAGACCCGCGCAAACGTCACCGATGCGCTTGGGCATGGAGAGAGGCTACGCGCACGCTGAGCGATGGTATCCTAGTATGAGTATGGCGTATCTTGCAAAGGGCGTCGCACAGGCCTCGGACCTGGTCAAAAGGTTCAATCGGCTCTCGCACGTAGTCATACCCGGCGTCGAGAAATGGAACTATACGTTCGAAGACGACTGGAGCGGAGACCCCGCCATTTTCTTTTGGGTGATCGTGAACGATGAGGCGAGCAAACCGCAGAATCTTCGGCAAGTGAGGGCCGCATTCATGGCCCAGATTATCGATCTGCCAGGCGAGTGGGGGCTGATTCCGTATTTCAATTTCCGCAGCCGCTCCGAGCAGGCGAAACTGAAGGACGAGGTCTATGAATAAGCTCCATGGCCCTCGCTGACGACCTTCTGGAACAGGCGCACCACCTTGCAAGGCGAGAGCCGAAACGTCCAAGGCAGGCGAGCCTGCGCCGTGCCGTCTCCACTGCATATTATTCACTGTTTCACTTGTTAGTCTCGTCTGCAATCGTTCAGTGGAGAGGCGTGCACCAACGATGGCATTTGGCACGCGGTTTCGATCACAACCAAATGAAAGATGCCTCAAAGAAGGCGGTCAACAGGCACTTTGATCCCCACGACGCGGCTATTGCCTCCCAATTGAAGACCGTCGCGCAAGCGTTTATCGACCTTCAGCAGAATAGCCATGCCGCCGACTACAGCTATTGTAAGAAATGGTCGCGCACCGAGGCTCAATCCCATGTGGATACCGCGGCCACTGCACTTGCGGCCTGGAAGACTATCCAGCATCAGAAGCTTGCAAAGGACTACTTAGTCTCGTTGCTCATCAAGGAGCGCAAGGATTGAACCATGAAGCACCTAGCCCTCCAAGCCCTCGACGCAGTCGCCCACCCCGCCGTCACCTACGCCGACACCCGCGTCATGGAAATCCAAGACCGCCAGGTCTCCACCAAGAACGGCAAGACCGGCCATGTTTCGAGCGGCGTCTCCATGGGACTCGCCATCCGCGTCCTGGCCGACGGCTGCTGGGGCTTCGCCGCCACCGACGATCTCACTCCCGATGGCATCCACGCCGCCGCCGCCCTGGC
>Ga0302326_10007777_pt1 | contig 23760 bp, 18 predicted proteins | sample Palsa_T0_3_FD_202264 | JGI IMG/M metagenome (GOLD analysis project Ga0302326, IMG submission 202264) | Peat permafrost microbial communities from Stordalen Mire near Abisko, Sweden - Palsa_T0_3 | ecosystem: Environmental > Terrestrial > Soil > Palsa > Peat permafrost | place: Sweden: Abisko... | reverse complement strand
CTCCCCGGCGAGCAGCTGCATCGACTGCCGCTCCCAGGCTTCGTTCGGGCCGGCCCAATCGAGACCGGTCATCAGCAGTGTCCCGAACGGGCCTACTTCGTCACGGAAGGCGACGAGCTTGTCGATCATCGTCTTCGGCGAGCCGTACAGGATGCAGCCCTCGGTGATGGTCTCGACGGTTGCTTCCTCGTCCGTCATGTCCGGACGCGGTTTGAGGATCGGCAACAGCCCTACGCCGCTCAGCGCCGCGCGGATGTAAGCAAAGAAATAGCGATTGGACGCTTCCTCTCCAAAGACGCGATCGCGAGCTTCCGCGTCAGTCGGCGCCACCATGACATTGCGCGACACACGCCAGTTCTCGCCTGACGCCCGCGTGCCGGCGTCGGTGTGGGCCTTGTTGTAGATCGTCCAATGCGATGCCACCGAATAGGTCGGGATGATGTTGGCCGAGATGATGCCCCAGCCCTGCAGCGCTGTAGTGCGCGCCGACGAAGAGTGCGGGCTGGCCAGCGACAGCGAAATAGGCGGCCCGCCTTTCTGGTAGGGCTTCGGCATATAGCCGATGCCGAGATCGGGGACGACGTTGTTCTTCAAGCGGACATTCCAGAATTCGCCTTCGATGTCGTAAGGCGGATCCTGCGACCAGATTTGCCGCATGATGCGAACCGCTTCCACCACCTTGCGATTACGGACCGCCGGGTCAGTGTGACGGAACAGTTCGAAATCGGAGAGCAGCCCGCCCGGTCCGACGCCGAGCATGAAGCGGCCGCGGCTCATATGATCGAACTGCGCCGCTTCTGCCGCCACCACCACCGGATTGTGGTTGGGCAAATTGATGACGCCGGTGCCGAACTGCAAATTTTCGGTGCGGGACACAAGGCCCGCCATGAACATCAGCGGCGAAGGGATCGGCTCGCTGGTCGCGGAAAAATGCTCCCCGAGCCACAGTTCGGCAAAGCCGAGGCGATCGGCGAGCAGAGATTTTTCGGTATCCTCCGCGAGCGTTTCAGTGAATGACCGTGCCGGCGGATGGACCGGCATCATGAAAAATCCGAGACGCATATTCCCCCCCAAATCCGGTTGTAGCGACGTGCCGCGGCGGTTGCACCCCGCTTCTTGATTCCATTGTGACGCTGGCGCAGTGTGCCGTCAAAGGGAGGAATTTTCATGAGCTTAGCCGAAATACGGCCGGCCGCCGCGCCGGATAACGCCCCGACCGCCGCCGAATTGGTGGGCCGCGCCCAAAAACTCGCGCCAAAACTGCGCGAGCGCGCGATCAAAGCCGAACGGGACCGCAACATTCCGCGCGAGTCGGTCGAAGAATTCATCGACGCAGGCTTGATCCACACCCTGCAGCCGAAACGTTGGGGCGGTTACGAGCACGATCACGAGGTGGCGTTCGACATTTCCGTCGAGCTTGGCAAGTCGACCTGCGGATCCTCGGCGTGGTGCCTGAACTATCTCGCGGATCACGCCTGCATGCTCGCGCTGTTCCCGGAAGAGGCGCAGCACGACGTCTGGAGCGAGAACAAGGCTGCTTGCATCGCTACTTCCGCCGCGCCTACCGGAACCGTAACCGTGGCGCCCGGCGGCTATCGCCTCGACGGGCGCTGGTCGTGGTGCAGCGGCTTGCGCCATTCGCATTGGATCATGATCGGCGGGCTCGTGTTCCGCGCCGGCGAAGATCATCCCGACATGCGGCTCTATCTCGTGCCGGTTTCGGAGGTGAAGCAGGACGACACCTGGTTTTGCGCGGGGTTGCGCGGCACCGGTTCGATCACCGCCGTGCTCGACAACGTGTTCGTGCCCGAGCATCGCACCGTGTCGTTTTCAATGCTGCGCGACGCCTGTTCGCCGGGATCCAAGGTCAACACCAATCCGATCTACCGCACGCCGTTCATCGCGGTGCATTCCTACGCGCTGCTCGGGCCTGCGCTTGGATCGGCGCGCGGCGGCTACGCCGATTTCGCGGAATGGACGCGGCAGCGCTACCTGACATACACCCAGCTCAATATCGCCCAGCACGTGCCGGTGCAGCTCAAAGTCGCCGAGATCGCCGCCCAGATCGACGCGGCCGAACTCCTGGCGCGGCGCGCGCTGGCGACGGCGCGCAAGGATTATTCAGGCATGTCGATGGAGACGCGGACGCTCTTGCGCCGCGACTTCACGTACGCCATGCGCATGCTGCGCGACGCGATGGATTCGTTGATCAAGATCAGCGGTTCGAGCGGCCTGATGGAGAACAATTCGGCGCAGCGCTGCTGGCGCGACGTGCACGCCATCTCCTCGCACGTGGTGATGAATTGGGACGTGCCGGCTGAAAACTACGGGCGCGCCGAGTTCGGGTTGCCGCTCAATCCGGCCTATCCGATGTTCTGACCCTCAGACCGTCGGCCGGTTGTGGCCGACGGTCTTGAGATACTGCAACGTCTCGTCGAGCGACACGACGTCGGCATACTTGGCGTTGAGGTCGAACAGGCTTTGCTCGTGCGCCGCCACCGAGCGGTCGCCGACCGCCTCGGTTACCACCACCGGACGAAAGCCGTTCTGCAGCGCATCGACCGCGGTCGCGCGCACGCAGCCGCTGGTGGTGCAGCCGGTGATGATCAACGTGTCGATTCGCCGGCTGTTCAGCCGGGGGACGAGATCGGTGCCGAAGAAGCACGAAGCGTATTTCTTGACCAGCAGGATGTCCTTCGGCTGCATGCCGACACGCGGATCGACCTTGACCGCTTCGGACCCGGCGGTGAGAGTTTGTGCGCCCTTCTGCTTGAGAGCCCAAATGCCGGCATCCTTGATATCGGCTTCCTCGTAAATCACCGTCGAGAATATGACCGGGATGTCGCGCTCGCGCGCAACCTTGATGAGCGGTTTCTGCGCCTCAATCTGCGTGTCGAGATTGGCGCCGAGCGGCATGGAACTGTCGGTGAATCCCTTGATCATATCGATAATGATCAGCGCCGGCCGCTCGCCGAAGCCGATCTTGATGCCAAAGCCCCGCTGAAGGAAGAATTCCTCGTCTTCTTTGCCGCTGGTCACGATCCGCACTCCCTGTCGCTTCGCTTGCCTATCGACGGTGACGGTTTCGACGGAGCGCGAAGCCCTTCACCTGCGCCCCTCTTATATGCGAACAATCGCGCCGCGAGAAACGGGGAGGTCGATCAATGACGAAAAGACATCAGGGCAAGACCGTGGTTATTTCGGGCGCCGCGTCCGGCATCGGTCAGGCGTCGGCGGTCCGGCTGGCGGAGGAGGGCGCCCAGATCGTCATTGTCGACCGCGACAAGGCGGAGAAAACGCTGCAACTGATCGCGGGCGTCGGCGGAAAGGCGACCGCGGTGCAATGCGACGTCAGCGATCCGGCGAGTGTCGCGGCGCTGAAGCAGGAGGTCGAGAAAGGCGGCGGACGCTGCGACATCCTGGTGAACAATGCCGGCATCTATCCGATGCAGAGCTTCGACGACATCACGTTCGAAGACTGGCGCCGGGTCCTCTCCGTCAATCTGGATTCAATGTTCCTCATGACCAAAGCGTTCTCCGGCGGCATGCGACAGGCCGGATGGGGCCGGATCGTCAATATCGCTTCGGATACGGTCAGCCTCCTTGTGCCAAACCTGATCCATTACATCAGCAGCAAGGCCGGCGTTATCGGCTTCACGCGCTCGCTCGCCACCGAGTTCGGCGAGCGCGGCGTCAACGTCAACGCCATCGCGCCCGGACTCACGCGCACGCCCGGTACGCTGGCCGACAAGGAGATTCCGGGAGGAATGTCAAAGGAGGCGCTGTTCGAGATGATGGCCCACATGCAGTCGATCAAACGTAGCGAAGTGGCGACGGATCTGGTTGGCGCCATATCGTTTCTCGCCAGCGAGGACGCGGCGTTCATCACCGGGCAGACGCTCTACGTCAACGGCGGCCTTACGCGCACGACGTGAACCATCAGGCGTATTCGCGCCGGTGTACGCGACGCGCCACTGGGACAATTGCACTATATCCTGGTTCAACTATCATCGCCGGACGGCGGCCAAGAATAAAAAAAGCCGCTTGCGATCGGGTCCGGGAGGACATGGCGTGAATAACAAAGCCCGGGTCCCGACAAGGCCGGTTGGAGCGCGCACGCGCTGGTCGCGCAGCCTGTTTGATCGGCGCGCTTGATGACGGCGATAGCAGTATCGCAAGCCGCGGCGCCGGCCGCCGAACCGCGGGAAGCCCGCGCGGGCGCGGAGCAAAGCGAAGGTGCGGCAGCTGTCGTCGGCGTCCGCAACATTTCGAAGAGCTTCGGTCCCATTGCCGCGCTCAAGGAGGTATCGCTCGACATCAGTCCCGGCGAAATCCGCGGCATTTGCGGCGAGAACGGCGCCGGCAAGAGCACGCTGGTCAAGATCCTGACCGGCGTCTATCGGCCCGACCATGGGACCGTCCTGGTCGGCGGCGCGCCGGTGAGCGTTGCGACACCTCGCCAAGCCCAGGAACTCGGCATCGCGATCGTGGCGCAGGAATTGAGCCTGTGTCCTGACCTTTCGGTCGAGGACAATATCTGGCTCGGCTCGCTCCGCGTTCCGTTTCTGCACAAAAAGCCGGAATTGCGCAAACGCGCCGCGGAAGCGCTGGCGCTGCTCGGGGCCGACCATATTTCGCTCGACGCGCCGGTCGCGCGCCTGAGCATGGGCGAGCGCCAGCTCGTCGAGATTGCGCGTCTTCTCACCCGCGACGCCCGCGTGCTCATTCTCGACGAGCCGACGGCAACGCTGACCGACGTTGAGATCGAACGCATCTTTGCCGCGTTGCTCGCAGTCAAGCGCGAAGGGCGTTCGATCCTCTACATCACCCACCGGCTCGCCGAAATCTACACCATCTGCGATCGGGTAACGGTGCTGCGCAACGGCGAACTGGTCGCCACAACCGGGCTCTCCGGATTGGACCGCGCCGCGCTGATCGGGTTGATGCTCGGACGGCCCAGCGGCGACATGTATCCCGAGGAGACTCATGTGCGGGGCGCGCCGGCGCTGGTGGTCGAGGGGCTGACGCTTCCCGGTATCGTCGACAATTTCTCGATGACGGTGCGGCGCGGGGAAATCCTTTGCATTGCCGGCCAGGTCGGCTCGGGAGCCGCCGAGATCGTGAGCGCGCTTAGTGGTCTCGTGCACGATGCGAGCGGCCGAACCACCGTAAACGGCCAGCCGCTGAAGCTCGGTTCGCCGGCGCGCGCCGCGCAGCGCGGCATCATGTTCGTGTCCGGGGATCGCGCCGCCGAGGGGGTGTTCCGACGCTTGAGCGTGCTGCACAATCTGGTGGCGACGCGGCTGCGCGAACATTCGCTATTCGGCTTTCTGCGCACCGGGTTGCTGCGAGCTGCGGCTAGCCGGCTCGCCAAGCGTGTCGGTGTCGACCGCCGGCGGCTGCGCTCGCGGGCCGAGGAGTTGAGTGGCGGCAACCAGCAGAAACTCGCCTTCGGGCGCTGCATCGAGCGGCAAGCGAACGGCGTGCTGTTGATGAACGAGCCGACGCGCGGCATCGATGTCGGGGCGCGGGCGGAAATCTACCGGCTCATGCGCACCTTCTGCGAGGAAGGCTACGCGCTGGTGATGTCCTCGAGCGACCTCGAGGAGATCGTTGGCGTCGGGGACGTCGTGATCACCCTCTATCGCGGCCGTCAGGTCGGACACTATCGGCGCAGCGAAGTCTCGATGCATCGAATCGTTGCCGACATCACCCATCCGGCGGACGCCGCGCCATGAGCGAGCAGACGCTGCCATTCGCCGGGCGGCTCAATTGGCGCGCGCCGCTGCCGCACTCACGGCGCGGCAAGGTGCTGGTGGCGATCCGGCTGGCGGGCGTCGTGGCGCTCGCCGCAATTGCTGCCAATACGCCGGGCTTTTTCACGGCGGTCAGCTTGTTTTCGCTGCTGAACACCACATCGTTCATCGGTTGCGTCGCGATCGGGATGACCTTCATCACGTTGAGCGGCAACATCATGTCGTTCGCGCTCGGCGTGACACTCTCGACCAGCGGCATCGTGTTCATGGCGGCGTTGCCGCTCGGACTCGGCGGCGCGTTGATCGTTGCCTTTGCGTTCGGCGCGGCGGTCACCGGCGCGCAGGGCTTCGTTGTCGGCTATTTCCGCGCCAACCCGATTATTGTCAGCATGGCGGCGCTGGCCTTGATCACCGGCGGCGCGACACTGATCACCCAGGGGCAGGGCGTCTATCCGCAGGGCGATGCCGCAGCCCCCCTCAAGGGCCGCGTCTTCGGCGTTTCGATGCCGCTCGCCGCTTTCATCTTTACGGTGGTCGTGGCCCAGATCGCGCTGTCGTTCACTCGCTTTGGACGCCAGCTTTACATGGTCGGAAGCAATTGGCGGGCGTCGCTGGCCGCGGGCCTCGACCCGGCCCGGATCGTGCTCGGCGCCTACATTGCCGCCGGTCTTTGCACGGCGCTCGCCGGTATTCTCATGGCGGCGCGCTACTCGAGCGGCGATCTGGAGCTTGGCATCGGTTACGATTACAGCGCGATCAGCGCCGTGCTGGTAGGCGGCACCGCGATCTCGGGCGGCGAAGGCTCGGCGATCCGCAGCTTCGTCGGCGCGTTCATCATCGCGATCTGTCAGGTGCTGCTGCTGCTGCACGGTTTCTCAACGCAGATTCAATATTTGACGATCGGCGTCATCGTGCTTCTCGTGATCATGCTGCAGACGCTAGCCGACACCGATTGAGCAAAGATGCGTCCGCTCCTCGCCAACCGCTCCGTGCGCCCGTATCTGCTGCTGGTGGCAATCACCGTCGTGCTGTGGATTCTTGACGGCGGCCAGGGCCGGTTCTTCACCACGGCAACCGCCTTCAGCGTGCTGCAGCAATTCGCCACCATCGGCCCAATCGCGCTTGGTCTCGGTCTGTCGATGATCATCCGCGAGTTCGATCTGTCGGTCGGCGGCATGATCAGCCTCGCGGGTTGCATTGCGGTCCTGACCGGGGCGAGCCACCCGGAGCTCGGCGTCGCGCTCGCCGTGCTGTTCGGCCTCGCCTGGGGACTGTTCCAGGGCGCCATCATGGTTTGGCTCCGCCTTGGCTCGATCGGCGTAACGCTCGGCGGGCTGCTGACGCTGGGCGGACTGGCCTATGTCGTCACCGGCAATTTATCGATCAGCTATCCGCGCATGGATGTGGCGCTGGCGGTGAACCGACCGGTACTGTCCATCTTTTCATTCCGAAGCCTGATTGCATTTGCCGTCTTCCTCGTCGCCGCATTCTTCATGGCGCGCACCCGCGTCGGCCGCGACGTCTATGCAACGGGAAGCGATCGCCGCGCCGCGATGGTGGCGGGCGTACGCACGTCCGCGATCATTCCGGCGGTGTTCGCATGCTCGGGCATGCTCGCCGCCCTCGGCGGATCGTTGTTGAGCTACAGCCTGGCGGCGGCCTCGGGTGAGGCATTGACCGACGCGCTGGTGCCGGCGACCGCGGCGGCGATCATCGGCGGGGTATCGCTGATGGGCGGCAAGGGCACGCCGATCGGCATGATCGGCGGCGTGCTGGTGCTATGCCTGCTCCGCGCCGGCCTCAATGCGGTCGGCACGCCACCGGCGGTGCAGGACATCGTGACCGGCGGGGTCCTGTTCCTGGTCGCCATCGCTGACGCGGTCGATCTTGACCCGCGCCTGTTCGCAATCCGGCGCTATTGCGCTGAAATGTTTTTCCGGCGCGACGATCTCGGTCGGCCGCGCCAAGCGTCGCCGGCGGAATAGATTTTCCAAACGAAAGCGGCGCAGCGCCGAGCGCTGCGCCGCTTTGGCATTGCCGCAAGCTAGAAAGTGCACTCGGCCTTGTATTTCTCGACGTTGGCCTTGGTGATGATATCAAGGCTCCGCGATTGTTTTTTCGGAACGGACTGTCCATCCAGGATCTTCTTGACGGTGTTGGCGGTGTCTCGCCCCATATTGATCGGCGTCCAGTAGAGGGTTGCGTACATCGTACCCTGCTCGATGTCGGCAACGCCCATCGCCAGGCAATTGCCGCCGACCACGACCAGCTCGCCGTTGCCGGTCCCGAGTTTCACGCCCGCCGATTGCGCCGCTTGGACCGCACCGTTGGCCAGCGGATCGTTCATGGCGTAGATGCCGTCGAGGCCGCCCTGGCCGGAGAAGCGCGCCAGCAATTGTCCGGTGGCGCGCTCGGCCTCCGGCGGCGCCCAGTGGGTCTCTTCGACGGCAACCACCGTGATGCCGGCATGTTTTGCCATCTCGCTCTTGAACGCGGCGACGCGCGCCGGAGCAATTCCTTCGTCCATACTGCCGGCGATAATGGCGACCTTCGCGGCGGTACGGCCCTTGAGGCCTTCGGCCACGGCTTTCGCTGCGGTCGCGCCCATGTTGTTGCTGTCTTCGCCGACAAACGCCGTGTAGAGGTCCTCTTGCGGGATCGGCGTGTTGATCAAGATCACCGGGATATGGGCTTCCTTGGCGCGCGTGAGTGCCGGTATCAGCGCCTTCTGGCTCATAATCATCATGACAATGGCGTCGACCTTGTTGGCGATGGCGTCGTCCATTTGCTGCGCCTGAAGTGCCGGATCGAACGGACTTTGCACAACTGAAACTTCAAGTCCCGCTGCTTTGGCGGTTTCGGTGAAGCTGCGGGTGAGGCCGCCGATATACTTGTCCGCGAGCGGCCCATCGAGAAATGCGACCCGCTTTGCGCCTTCTGCCGAGGCGTGTGGCACAGCCAGCGCGACCGACGCGGCGAGCCCCGCGCAAAGCGCGATTGTTCGCGATCTCATACTCATAGTCCTCCCTGATGATCGGAGCGATTTAAGGCCGCTTGCCGGCCGCCGCTCTCGCTGGCGATGATGGTCCTGGCCTGCCTAAAAGGCAACGGCCTGCTGGTGTCGGCAGTCGTCGACTATGGGCGGCTAATTCCAGCGCCAGACGCCGTAGGCGTGCCCGTTCTGCATCTGCGGCGCGATGTAGTTCGGCTTGTGATTGCCGATGGCGCCGAGCATCGCGATCCAGTTGAGCACTTCGCCACCGACGTTGCCGGCCTTGAGCATTTGGTGTTCGGTGGCTTCGCCGAGAAGCTTTTCGATCTGCTGCTCTTCGAGAAACTTGATGGTCCGCCAGGCCCAATCCGGATCGGGCACCCCGTCGGTGCGGCCGGGCGCCATGCGCGGGCCGGCAACTTCAAGCGAGAAGCTGCCGCTACCCATGACCACGACCCGCAATGGCGCCGGCCACGACGTGATTGCCCGGCCGACGGCCTGGCCCAGCGCATAGCAGCGTTGCGCTGACGGCAACGGCGGCAGATGCCCGCTGATAAAGAAGGGGATCACCGGCACCTGCATGTCCGGGGTCAGGAAGTGCAGCGGCACGGCGACCGAATGGTCGACGGAAAAGTGCTGGGTGAGCGCGATATCGAAGCCGGCTCCGATGCTGGTTTGGCGGATATGGGCCGCCAAATCGGCGGCGGATGGGATTTTGTAAACCGGCATTTCCCGTGGCTCGTCGTTCGGGCCGGAGAAACTCTTGTCCACGCCAACGGCGAAAACCGGCAGATTGTCCAGGAAGAATGTATTGAGGTGATCGGTGTCGAACATCACGATCACGTCGGGACGCGCGGCGGCGAGCTGTTCCTTTTGCGCAGCGAACAGCTTGGCGGTTTCGCAATCGGGACCATCGCGCTTGACAAAGAACGGAAAGACCGGGGTGTGCGGCACGCCAAACCCGGCAACGATATTGGCCATCTCGTGAGCTCCTTCAGTGCATTCGCTTGCCACGCCGCTCTTGTGCGACATTAGTCGGCGCGGCACAACGCCGCCAGATCAATACGCTTGAGCATTCGGGAGGAATATGTGCCGCGCAAGCCAGTCAAAAAGCCCATCAAGAAACACGCTGCCAAACCGCAGACCGCCGCCGCAACGCGTCGTCGCGCGGGAATGACCGCCGCGCCGCAACCACGCATACCGACCGAGCATGATCGATTCGAATACTCGGCGATCGTCGACCGGCCGCGATTGTCCTGGCCGAATCGCGCCCGCGTCGCCGTGTGGGTGATTCCGAACATCGAGCATTTCTTGTTCGATCGCCCCTCGACCCGGCTGACCAACCTGCCGGTCAACCCCGATGTCCTGAACTATTCGTGGCGCGACTACGGCGTGCGGGTCGGGATTTGGCGAATGATGGAGGTGATGGAGCGCTACGGCATCAAGGGCACCGTCGCTCTCAATTCCGACGTGTGCAAACACTATCCGCGCATCATCGAAGAAGGAAAAAAACTCGGCTGGGAGTGGATGGGGCATGGCAACAACAACTCCACGCTGTTCAACACGCAGTCGGAGGTGGAGGAGCGAGCGCTCATCAAAGAGGTCGTCGGCACGATCACCAGGAGCGTCGGTAAGGCGCCGCGCGGCTGGCTCAGCCCGGCCTTGAGCGAGACCATGCGCACGCTCGATATCCTTGCCGAGAACGGCATCGACTACGTCGGCAATTGGGTCAACGACGACCAGCCGTATCCAATGCGGGTGAAGAAGGGATCGATGATCGCCATTCCCTATTCCGTGGAGATCAACGACATTCCGGCGCTGCTCGACCTCCACCAGAGCCCGGAGGTTTTCGGCCAGATGATCTGCGACCAGTTCGACGTGCTCTACGAAGAGGGCGCCAGGACCGGCCGCGTGATGTCGATCTGCCTGCATCCGTTCCTGGTCGGCTACCCGCACCGCAGCAAGTATTTTGCCAAGGCGCTCGCCCACATCACTTCGCGTCAGGAGGTGTGGCTGACAACCGGCGGGGAAATCGTCGACTGGTACAAGCAGAATTATTTGACAGAGCGGCAGTAACCGTAGCTCGCCTAAACCGGCTTTCCCACTTCGTCGACCTTCACCGCGCGCATGCGCTGGTTGTAATTTTCCATGTTAAGTCCGCAGACTTCGAAGCGGGGGAGATAGCCCATGAGAAAGCCGTTGACGCCCATGCGGTAGAGCGCGCCGACATCGCCGGCAATCAGCGCCCGCCGCTCGTCGTCGGTGAGGTCGAGCGGCGCCAGCGCCTTGGCCGGATCGGCCTTCATGGCCGTGCGGAAAGCGTGATCGCGCAAAACCTCGCGGCACAGGTAGTTCACTGCGAAAATGCTCATGGTCAGGTCCGGCTGGTTACCGCATTGCGTTCAATGGTGAGCCGGCTGGGCGTGCCCTTAATGAGCAATCTCAACGGCTTGGTTTGTCAAACCGCACTAATAGCACCCTGCACGCGCAAAGGGCAATTTCAGGCATTGTCAAACCGCCGGCCATCGCGCCCCCCGGAGAAGCACTAGGGCGGGACGCCAGGTGCCGCGATCTCCCTCAAGAGCGTACGTATTTCGTTCGGCAAGTCTCGCGGAACCTCATAGCGTGCCTTCAATTCTTGTCCGATCGTGGTGCGCACCGCGCGCCGCGCCGCCACTTTCGAGTAACGCACGTTATTCGGCTCGTAGCTTGATCGAGGGCGGTGATCTGTCATGAGCGCATCGCTCTTGCGCCCCTCATGATGCCAAGGAAAGGAACCGACAATTTGTTCCTAAAATCGATCTCTATTTATCATCCTGGCCAAGGCCATGACGCCGCTCGAGCCTGTAATTCGCTCGCTGTGCTTGCCATGATGCAGGTCCCCATAATCAGACACTATTTTTTTGCTATTTAATGCTGGCTCCATATTTGGGTTCCATGTGGGTGTCATGAAATTATGGTGCCGGGCCGTTTCGGATGGAACGATTTTGCGCATTCCTCCGTTCGGTTTCAATCGGGGAACTGCATGTCGGCACCGAAACACTATCAGCGATATGCGATGCGATGCCTTCAAGAAGCGCAAGTAACGCCGCCCGATTCGCCACGCCGCTCATTCCTGGTCGAAATGGCCCAAGCGTGGCGGAAGCTCGCTGAACAGGCGACGGGCACCCGGAGCAATCAACCGGACATGCCTATAGAGCCGGATCGGGGCGACTAGAGCGCGGCGCCGGCTCGTGCAGCTCCGCCCTCCCTCTCACCGGCCGATCTCGATAATGGCAGCGGGATGCCGGGAACCGATTCCACACCCTTGAGTTGCCCTGTTGGTCCACGGGTACCGGAGCAATTGCGGAGACAGGCCAATGCCGCCGTGTAACGGAGCTGACTATTTGGCAAAGGCGAACAAGTGCGAGCTTCAAGCAGAATCAGCCAGCAATGATCTACTAAAACATCAGTTTCACGACATCGCCAACCAATGGCGGAAGCTGGCGAAGCAGGCTGACAGACACGCGGATCAGGACTCTCGCGCTATCCAAACACGCCAGACTGGCTAAAACCGGCGTCATTCCGGCTCCGCCGCCAACCGACGCGTTGAAGACGCTAGAGCACAAAATGCGAATGGTGAGCCGGCTGGTACTCGAACCCAGGACCCCGTGATTAAAAGTCAAAAACGGGGCGGTCGGCTAACCAACTGCAATGTCCTTAGTTTATGGTATTTCATCAATAAATGCAAGTGTTTCCGTCATTCCTCTCGTTTCCCGGTGTAGCCGGCTTTGTCCTTGAATTTCCTCCCACGTGTGTGCACAGTGTGTGCACGAGAGGAAACGATTGCGGGTCAGAATTGCCAAGCGCGTGGTCGATGCGCTGGCCGCCGGCGACCTGGTGGCCGACGACGAGATCAGAGGTTTTGTCGCGCGCCGGCTCAAGAGCGGCATCGTTACCTACGGCTATAGGTATCGCGAAAAAACCACGCGCCGGCAGCATTGGATCGGTCTCGGGCTGCATGGAGCCATCACGCCCGACGAGGCCCGCCGGCTGGCGAAGCAACGTGCCCGGGAAGTCGCGGCTGGCCGAGATCCAACTGCCGAAAATCAAATCGCGCGCGCCGCGGCCGCCAACACCGTCAATGCCGTTCTGGATAACTTTGTCGTTCGGCACGTTCGCAAAGTCGGTTTGCGCAGCGCCGCAACCATCGAACGTACTTTCGATCGATGCGTTCGACCCCATATCGGCACCCGCTCAATATACGAACTTTCCAGAAAAGACGTCGTCGGCATGCTCGACGCGATCGAGGACAAGAGCGGACCGGTCATGGCTGATCGAACCTTGGCCTATGTCCGCAAGGCGTTCAATTGGCAGGCGGCTCGTGACGATCAATTCGCGCCCCCAATCGTCAAGGGAATGGCGCGAACGAGGCCGAGGGATCGCGCCCGCACGCGGGTTCTGAGCGATGAGGAGGTCCGCGATGTCTGGACTGCCCTTGATCAACTGAAAAACCTGGCACCCGATTGCTACCCGGCTTTCGTGCGGACGCTGCTTCTAACGGCGCAAAGACGCAGTGATGTTGCCTTCGCACGGTGGGAAGAAATCGAGGGGGACGTTTGGACAATTCCAGGACAACGGTACAAGACCGGATTGCCGCAGGTGGTGCCCTTGACTGAGAGAGTGCGACGTTTGTTCGGGCGCGCTCGAAAGAGCGGTTACATTTTTTCAAGTGACAGGGGCAAGACGGCCTTCAGCGGCTACAGTAAGGCTAAACGCGCTCTCGATCGAAAAATCGACGAACTGCGGAAAGCGGCCAGACGCGGGTCCATGGACCATTGGACGCTGCACGACTTGCGGCGGACCGCGCGGAGCTTGATGTCGCAGGCGGGTGTGCCATCCGGACATGCGGAGCGTGTTTTAGGGCACACGATCCCTGGCGTTCGTCATGTTTATGACCGGCACGCCTATGTTGCTGAAAAATGGGAGGGGCTCATTCGGCTTTCCAAACAGATTGATATCACGCTAGATCAGTCGACCGAGGGCATCGCGGCGTTGCCCCGTAATTCTGAGGTCATTGGCCGCTGACGCCTCTGAATTTCGACCCGCAAGCGATGCTGCCGATGGCGCTTAGAAAACACGGCAACCACCAAGCGCGAAAGAAGGACTATGGCGGATCAAGTGTTCGCGGGAACGGTCGTACTGCCTGATCGGATTGTCGATGACGGTTACGTCCTTGTCGGCGACGGCCTGGTGCAAGCTGTCGGGTCCGGCCCGATACCGGCAGGCGAGAAGCATGGCGGCGCCGGATTTTTTGTGCTGCCCGGCGCGATCGACGCGCAGGTGCACAGCCGCAGCCAAAAGGGCCAAGAAGACTTTATCTGGTCGACACGCAGCGCCGCTGCCGGCGGCGTGACGACGATTGTTGACATGCCTTATGACGACGGCTCCTTGATAGCGACCGCGGAGCGCTTTCGCAGCAAAATAACGGAAGCCGGCGCGCAGGCGCGTGTCGATTTTGCACTCTACGCCACGGTTGATCCGCAGGACGGGGCCGCGCGGGTCGCAGAATTGATTGACGCCGGTGCCGCCGCTTTCAAGTTTTCGACGTTCGGCACGCATCCGACGCGCTTCCCGCGCATTCCGCCGCAAACGCTCTACGCCTGCTTCCGTCTCATCGGGCCGCGCGGACTTGTGGCCGGCATCCATAACGAGAACGACGAGATGGTCCGCGCCTTCACCGCCGAGGTTGAAGCCCGCGGCATCACCGACTACCGGGCGCACGGTATGTCGCGTCCGCCCGTTACCGAGGCTCTCGCCAATGCGGAAGTCTTTGAGCTTGGCGCGGGTGCCGGTTGTCCGGTGCACATAGTACACAGCTCGATCGCAAGAGGATACGAACTGGCCGCGGCCTACCGCGCCCAGGGGCACGCGGCCACCATCGAGGCGTGCATCCACTATCTTACCCTCGACGAGGAAAGCGACGTGCGCCGCCTGGGTGGCAAGGCGAAAATCAATCCGCCGCTCCGCTCGCGGCGCGAGGTCGAGGCGATCTGGCATCATCTCGCCGCCGGCAATGTGACCGTCGTGTCGACCGATCATGTAAGCTGGTCGGAAGACCGCAAGACCGATCCGAACATGTTCAGGAACGCATCCGGAGTGCCCGGGCTTGAAGTTCTCTATGCACTGCTGATGAAAGGGCTAAGCGAGCGCAGTTTGCCTCTGACCCATGCGGCGCGGCTTCTGGCGCATAACCCCGCAGCGCTGTTTCGGATCACCCATGTGAAGGGCGCGCTCGCCGTCAGCCGTGACGCCGATATCGTGCTGATGCGGCACGATCCTCGCCCGTATCGCGCCTCCGACAGCGGCAATAACTTTGTCTCTTGGAGTCCGTACGATGGCATCGAGTTGCCGTTTCGCTCGGTTGCCACTTTCTTGCGCGGGACCTGCGTAGCTGCCGACGGCCGCGTGATCGCCGCACCCGGCGAGGGCAGGTTCGTCAAGCCGTCGATGGCGGCGCACTGACCGGGAGCCGAATTTGTCCGTCATCGATCTGCCAGTCGACGCCAGTCGTCTTTGGGCCGACGTGATGACGCTGGCGGAGATCACCGATCCCGAACGTCCCTATACCCGCCGATCGTTCAGCCCGTTGTTCCGCGAAGGCCGAGCGTGGCTCGCCCGACGTTTTGCCGAAGCCGGCCTCGTCGCTCACATCGATCCTGCCGCCAACCTAATCGGCCGGATCGAGGGCAGGACTCCCTCGCGGGGCGTCATCGCCGTCGGATCGCACAGCGACACCGTTCCGTCGGGTGGTCGTTTCGATGGGATTGCAGGCGTCGCGGCCGGGCTCGAAGTGGTCCGCGCCTTGCGAGATGCGCAGATAAGGCTCGACCACACGCTCGAAATCATCGACTTTCTTGCCGAGGAGCCGAGCGTTTTTGGCTTGTCCTGTATCGGCAGCCGCGGCATGAGCGGAGCGCTCGAGGCGCGGATGCTCGATATGATCGAGCCAGGAGGTGAAACACTGCGTGACGCCATACGCCGAACCGGCGGTGATCCAGATCGCCTCGATGCGGCGCGGCGTAACGATATCAAGGCGTTTCTTGAATTGCACATCGAGCAAGGCATCGTGCTCGAGTCGCAGTCGCTCGATGTCGGCATCGTGACCACAATCGTCGGCATTCGCCGCGTCGAAATTGTGTTCGATGGCACGCCCGATCACGCTGGCACCACGCCAATGGAATTACGGCGCGATGCGTTGGTTGCGGCCGCCAACACCGTCGTGTCGGTACGCCGGGTTGCCGAACAATTATCGGCCGAAGGGTCGGATTATTTCGTCGCGACCGTCGGCATCCTGACGGTCGAGCCGGAAGCATCGAACGTCGTTCCGGGACGATGTCGGCTGGTGATCGATGCCCGCACCACGAATCCTGCGCTGACCGAACGCTTCATCGAAACGATCGAGCGCGAAAGCGGCAAGCATGCAGCCGAGGCCCGGGTCTCGCGCGCACCGCTCGTCACTCTGTCCGATGGACCGCCCGCGAACTGCGATCCTGCGCTGCGCGACGTGCTCCGCCGGAGCGGGCGCGAACTCGGGCTCGGCCAAGCTGATCTTGCCAGCGGCGCCGGGCACGATACAGCGTTCATGACCCGCATCTGTCCGTCGGCTATGGTTTTTGTGCCCTGCCGCAAAGGCAAGAGCCACGCGCCGGACGAATGGGCGGATCGCGACGCGCTCGCCGCTGGCGCCGCTGTCGTGTTGCAAGCGGTCAAGTCGCTCGATCGATCCCTGACGGGCACCGGTAAGCTGACGAAGGAGTAGCGGTGATGGGGCGCGTTTTGGGATTGAAGGATGTCGAGGCGGCGATCCGCGGCGGCTCGGTATTCGCCGCCGGCGGCGGCGGATGGGTTGAGCACGGCCGGATGCTCGGCACCGCCGCAGTGACCATCGGCGAGCCCGAGCTGGTATCAATGGACGAGGTGCCCGACGATGCCTTCATCGCTACCGCCGCCGCCATCGGTGCACCGGCCGGCACGACCGAATGGCAAATGCTGGGCGTGGATTATGTGAAAGCGGTCCAGATGCTGCAGCAGGCCCTGGGGGCGCCGATTTATGGCCTCATGATCGGCCAAAACGGCATGTCGAGCACGATGAATGCCTGGCTGCCGTCGGCACTGCTCGGCACCAAAGTTGTGGATGCGGTCGGCGACATTCGCGCTCACCCGACCGGAGATATGGGCTCGATCGGGATGGCAGGAAGTGCGGAGCCGACGATCCAGGTGGCGGTCGGCGGTCATCGCGCCAGTCACTCCTACATCGAACTCGTGGTCCGCGGCGCTACCGCCAAAGTATCGCCGATCCTGCGCAAGGCCGCCGACATGTCCGGCGGCTTTATTGCCAGCTGCCGCAATCCCGTGCGGGCTTCATACGTCAAGAAGCATGCTGCGCTCGGCGGAATCTCGCGCGCGCTCGAACTTGGGCACGCCATCATGGCGGCTGAGGCGAAAGGCGGCCGCGCGGTCATCGAGGCTATCTGTGGGACGACCTCCGGCAAGCTTCTTGGCGAGGGGACGGTCATCCGCAAGTCCGTCACTTATACGGAGGGCGCGTTCGATATCGGTACGATCACGATCCACTGCGGCCGACGCGACCTCGAGCTCCACGTCATGAACGAATACATGGCGGTTGAGGACGGAAATTCCCGATTGGCGACATTTCCCGACGTGATCACGACGTTGAACGCCGACGGCCGGCCGGTCAGCGTCGGCCATATCCGCGAGGGCGACGAGCTTGCGGTTTTCCACATCGATAAATCACATCTGCCCCTGAGTTCCTCGGTGAAGGATCCAGCCGTTTACCCGGTGGTCGAAGCGGCGCTCGGCATTTTGATCACCCGCTATGCCCTGGCTTGAGCCACGATGAACACCCGCTTCGCCGTCACATCGGGGTCCAATCTGCGCTGCCGCGGCTGGCGGCAGGAGGGATTGCTGCGACTTTTGGAGAACGTCCTTGCCGTGGGCGAAGACCCCGCCAATCTCGTGGTTTACGCGGCGCTGGGCAAGGCGGCGCGCGACTGGCCCTCGCATGATAAAATCGTCGCGACCTTACGTACGATGTCCGAGGGCGAAACGCTTATCATCCAGTCCGGCAAGCCGATTGGTCTTCTAAAAACCCACGACAAGGCGCCGATCGTGATCATGGCCAACTGCAACATGGTCGGCCAATGGGCCAAGGCGGAGAACTTTTACGAATTGCAGAAACGAAACCTGATTTGTTGGGGCGGGCTCACGGCGGGAGACTGGCAGTACATTGGATCGCAGGGGGTGATCCAGGGTACTTATGAAATCTTCATGCGGATTGCCGAGCGGCACTTTAACAACAGCCTGAAGGGCCGCTTCATCCTGACTGCGGGGCTCGGCGGCATGGGAGGCGCGCAGCCGCTCGCCGGGCGCATGGCCGGCGCGGTCATCCTGTGCGTGGAGATCGACGAGGAGCGCATCGCCAAGCGCATGGCGAATGGCTTTCTCGAACACCGGGCCCGCGATCTCGATGCTGCCCTCGTAATGGTCGATGCGGCCCGGCGCGAGGGCCGCGCAGCCTCGATCGGTCTGCTCGGTAACGCCGCTGACGTATACGAGATCCTTCTCGCGCGGCGCATCTTCCCTGACGTGGTCACCGATCAGACATCGGCGCACGATCTCCTCTACGGCTATATCCCCTCGGGGAGAAGCCTCGCCGAAGTGCGCACCATGCGTCAGGATAATCCGGACGCCCTGATCAAGGAGAGCCGCGCCACGATCGTGCGCCATGTCCGCGCCATGCTGGGTTTCAAGCGTGCTGGAGCAGTCGTCTTCGACAACGGCAATTTGATCCGCACGCAAGCGCGCGAGGGCGGCGTCGAGGACGCGTTCGACATCCAGGTTTTCACCGAGGCCTATTTGCGCCCGCTTTTTGCGCGCGCGATCGGACCGTTCCGCTGGATATCGCTGGTCAACGCTCGCGAGGACATTCGCAAGATCGATGACCATCTGCTTGAGGCTTTTTCCGGCAATCGCATCCTCACCAACTGGATCGCACTGGCGCAGCATGTGCCGTTCGAGGGTTTGCCGGCGCGCATCGCCTGGCTCGGACATGGCGAGCGCACCGCGCTGGCGCTTGCGGTCAACCGCATGGTGCGCGAGGGCGTGCTATCCGGCCCAATCGCGTTCACCCGAGATCATCTCGATGCCGGAGCGATGGCCCATCCCAACATCATGACCGAGCGCATGCGAGACGGCTCCGATGCCATCGCCGATTGGCCATTGCTTGATGCCATGGCCATGTGCTCCTCGCAGGCCGATCTTGTCGCGATCCATTCCGGCGGCGGCGGCTATTCGGGTTATATGACCAGTGCCGGTGTGACCGTGATCGCCGACGGTAGCCGCGAGGCCGATGAGCGCCTCGGTCTGTCGCTTACGAACGACACGAGCCTCGGGGTGATGCGCTATGCCGATGCCGGATACGCCGAGGCGATCGAGGAAGTCCGCAGCAAACGGCTGCAGCACTTTCAGTTGCCTTGACAAGTGCGGGCGCGCACGATGGACCAAACGGTGTAGCCGCTTCAGGCAGTCGCAATGCGTGGTTTCTCCGGACAACAGGCGAAAGATGAAATGAACTGGCCCGCGGCAGTATCGCGTCAGTCGATGCGTGCGTTCATGGCAGCACTCGACAGGGCAGGGGAGCTGGCGCCGATTGCGCAGCCTGTGAGTCCGGAATTCGAGATCGCGGCCTGCCTGGCCCAGGCGGACAGCGGATCTGCCCGGCGTTTTGATCATGTGACTGGGCACGCAATGCCAGTGATTGGCAATTTGCTCAATTCGCTGCCGCGGATCGCAGCGGGGCTCGGTGCGACGCCCGAGACGTTGCAAGGCTCGATCATCGCGGCGATCGAAGCGCCAGTGGCGCATCAAGTCCTTGCATCGGCCCCGTGCCAAGAAAACGTCGTTGTCGATCCGACACTACTGGATGAATTGCCGATCCCTCGCTTCTTCGAACACGAGCGCGGTCCGTATATCACCGCAGGCGCGATCGTCGCCAAAGACCGCCGCAGCGGTCAGGCCAATCTATCGATTGCCCGGCTGATGCCGCTTGGCGGTAGCCGGGCGTTCGTCGGCATCGCGCCAAATCATCATCTGGCGGTTTTGTCGCGGGCAGCGCAAGGCCGCGGCGAGAAACTCGACATCGCCGTCTGCATCGGCAATCACCCGGCCGTGCTGGTCGCGTCCTGTCTTTATCTTTCGTTGGGTGATGACGAGCTTAAGATCGCCGGCGCCTTGCTTCGCGAACCGCTTGATGTAATCCGCTGCCTCGGGTCCGATCTGCTGGTGCCAGCGCATTGCGAATGCGTGCTCGAGGGCACGCTTGATGCCGGCGATCCTGTGGCGGAGGGGCCGGTCAGCGAATTCCATGGCCTCTATGAGGACTACGGCGCCGGCGTCGTGGCGACCTTCACACGGCTGACACGGCGGCGTGACGCGGTATTTCAGGTCATTCTGCCGGGCTTTCATTCCGAGCATTGTTTGCTTGGCGGGGTCGCGATTGCTGCCGGCCTTGCGCGTGCCGCTCGCGTCAGCGTCCCGGCGGTGCGGGAGGTTGCGGTCGGCATGGGCGGCGCCGGCCGTTTGCACGCGGTGGTCTCGCTCCGGGAGCCGCGCCCCGGCGACGCCCGCAAGGCCGTGTTCGCAATCTGGGCATCGGTCAATCTGATCAAGCAGATCGTGGTGGTAGACGACGACGTCAACCCGTGGGACGCGGTGCAGGTCGAATGGGCGATGGCGACGCGCATGAAGCCCGATCGCGACCTCATTGTTGTGCCCGGCGTGCGTGCGGACCGCTCCGAGCCGCTGGAATCGAACGGTACGGTCGCCAAGCTCGCCATCGATGCGACGCGGCGGGAGGGCGATCGAGCCGATTGGACCAAAGCGCAGCCGCCCGAGCGGGCAATCCATCGCGCCCGCGAACTGCTTGGCGCGCTTGGCTCCGGGGCGACCGAATGATGGTGTGTCTGATTCACCCTGATGGAGCGAGCCATGTTGCAGCATGCGTCGAAGTTATTTGTCTTGGCCCGTAAGGCTCTCGTCGGCCTCGCCGGGCTTGCGACCCTCGGGCTTATTGCCGGCACGCCAGTGAGCGCGCAGATCAAGATCGGACTTCAGGCGCCCCTGACGGGATTCGCCGCGAGCGACGGCAAATCAGCCAAGGTTGCTGCTGATATGGCGATCGAGGAAATCAATGCGTCCGGCGGCGAGCTGGGACAGAAGCTGGAGCTCGTAGTCTACGACGACCAGGCGAAATCGGATCAGGCGATCTTCACCGCGAACAAGTTGATCGGCGAGGACGGCGTCAAGCTTGCGGTCAACGCCAGTTATTCGGCCTCTGGCCGCGCCGCAGCGCCGGTGTTCCAGAAAGCGGGCGTCGTCATGATCTCCGCCTATGGCGTGCATCCCGACATCACCGGCGCCGGCGACTATATGTTCCGGCTCGTCCATCTCGGGCCACCTCAGGGGCGTGCTACGGCGTTGTTCGTCGGCAAGGATATCAAGCTGAAGAAAATATCCGCCATCACCATGGATAACGACTACGGGCACGCGACGATGGACGGCTTTCTCGAAGCTGCGCCCAAATACGGCATCGAGGTCGTCAACAAATACAGCTATTCGCTGAGCGATCGGCAGTTCGGATCGATCGTTGCCAGCGTCAAACGTGACAATCCGGACGGCATCTACGCCACTGGCTATTTTTTTACCGGTGGCCCGCTGGTAGCCCAATTGCGCGGCGGCGGCATCACCGCGCCGGTGGTTGGCTCGCAGGCCTTCGACTCCCAAAAATTCATCGACATCGCCGGTCCAGCGTCAGAGGGTACCTACATCGTCGACAGCTTCGATCGCAGCCGTAGTGATTCGGCTTTGCAGCGTTTTTTTGCCGAGTTCCAGAAGCGCGCCGATTATCCGCCCGAAAACGTAGCTGCGATTACCTATTCAGCGGTCACGCTGATGGCGGACGCCATCAAACGGGCGAATAGCGCAGATGCAGCCAAGGTGCGTGATGCACTCGCGGCGACCAAGAACTTTCCTCTTCTTACTGGCGATCTGGTCGGGTTCAACAGCTTGCACGAGGTCATCATGACGATCAGCGTCAATGTGATTAAGGACGGCAAGTTCAAGTCCTTTAAGACGATCGGCGACCTTGAAGCGTTCGCGCCGCCCGAGAAGTAGCAATTCGACGGGCGCTCCGGGCGCCTCAATCGTTCCCATCATGCGGACAGAATAGGGACCAACCGGTGTACTACGTCGATCTTGCGGTGACCGGCTTGAGCTTCGGATGTATGTACGCCTTGATGGCGGTGGGGCTCACCCTCGTCTACGGCCTGCTACGCATCCTGCACGTCGCGCACGCCGCCGTGTTCGCACTAGGCGCCTACGTTACCGTCATTGTCGCCAACGCCACCGGAAATATCGGCCTTGGCATCCTCGCCGCCATCGCAGTGACGCCGCTGTTCGGTATGGCGATCTACCGCCTGCTCTATGAGCCGCTGCTGGACTATCGCCCCGACGTGCCGATGATCGCCTCGGTCGGACTTTTGGTGTTGATGCAGGACGCTTTTCGCATTGCCTTTGGCGAGCAGGGCGTCACTTTCCGCCACAACATTTACGCCTTCAAAATCTTTGACATTAGCGGAGTGAGGGTGAACGCGGTACAGATCGCGATCCTGGTCTGCGCCGTGAGCGTATTCATCGCGCTACATCTCTTCACTACGCGCACGCGGATCGGGATCGGCTGGCGCGCCACGGTGTCGCGGCCGAAGATCGCCACGAGCTTCGGCATCGACGCCATCAAGGTGCGCTATCTCAACTTCGCCATCGGGTCGGCGCTCGCAGCATTGGCTGGCGGCCTGGTCGGCTTGCTCAACAACCTGGTCGATCCTGTGATCGGCTACGTGGTGAGCTATAAAGCGCTGGCCATCATCGTGCTCGGCGGGTTGGGCAGCGTGCGCGGCACGCTAATCGCGAGCCTAGTCCTGGGAATGGTGGAATCCTATGGCACGATTTTTATCGGCTCGTGGCTCAACCGGGACGCCATCGCGTTTCTCGCCCTGATCGCGCTCTTGATGATCCGGCCGCAGGGTTTTACCGGAGCGCGCGCCGCATGAGCGCCTACGAAATTAGCCTCATGTCGGTGATCGGTCTCAACGTAATCCTCGCGGTAAGCCTCAATATGATCAGCGGCTTTTGCGGGCAAATCAGCCTCGGCCATGGCGCGTTCTACGGCGCTGGCGCGTATGCCGCCGCGCTTACCATGATCGCCAGCAGCAGCGTGCCGCTGGCGCTGCTGTGCGCTGCCACGGTCGCGGCTCTACTCGGAATCGTGGTCGGATTCGCTTCTCTGCGCGTGCGGAGCGATTTCCTCGCCGTCACCACGATCGGCGTGAGCTTTCTGTTCACCGGCTTCGTGCGCAAGCAGGCCTGGCTCGGTGGCGAGATGGGCATCAGCAACGTTCCCGGATCGGGGCTCGGCGCCGTCGGCAACATGGTCATGATCTTATTGTTCGCCGGCTTGACCATCGCGCTCAGTCTCTACGTAGGCGGTTCGTGGATGGGCTTCGCCTTTCGCGCGGTAGGCCAGGACGAGGACGCCGCGGCGACGCTCGGCATAAATGCCGGCGCCTTTAAGCTCGCCGCATTCGGCATCGGCACGGCGCTGGCCGGTTTGGCGGGCGGCCTCTATGCCTTCTTTACTCAGTTCGTCACCGCCGACACATTCGACTTCATTTTGTCGGTGATGCTGATGGCCATGGTCGTGATCGGGGGGATCGGATCCACCGCCGGCGTCGTTGTTGCCGCTGTGGGTCTCACGCTGCTGCCGGAGGCGATCCGGTTCGTCAACGACTACCGCCTCTTGGTTTTCGGCGGCCTGTTAGTGCTTTTCATTCGACTCGCGCCCGGGGGCCTCGCGGGCGTGACCAGAAGACTAACTGTGCGGGCAACAAAATCTTG
>Ga0302326_10007775_pt1 | contig 23765 bp, 20 predicted proteins | sample Palsa_T0_3_FD_202264 | JGI IMG/M metagenome (GOLD analysis project Ga0302326, IMG submission 202264) | Peat permafrost microbial communities from Stordalen Mire near Abisko, Sweden - Palsa_T0_3 | ecosystem: Environmental > Terrestrial > Soil > Palsa > Peat permafrost | place: Sweden: Abisko... | reverse complement strand
ACCCGGTGCTGCGGCGAAAACTGAGCGTTTGGGGCAGACTGTGGGCTACCAACGAGTGGTCCCTGCAATCGGCGGCGCAGCGATTCCTCTCACAGCTCAACTGCCTCGGAACATTGTCGCAACTCGGCGTTGCCCCAAGGACCGGGTTCGCCGCCGAATCGCCCAGCGCCCCGAACCCGATCTATCTGAACTTGCAGGCGCCTGAGCGCGTCGCCCCCCACACGAGCGGCGGCCCCATGGTGCAGGCGCGGCTCGCCCGGCTGGAGGCCGAGCGCGATCAGTTGCAGGCGCGCATCCGCCAGATTACCAGCACGCGTCTATGGCGCATGGTCGCCACCGTCTATCCAACCTATTATCGCACCATTCACGCCCCGTACGTTCCCGGCTGGCTCCGCGGAGTCGTTCAGCGCGGCGTCAGCGGGCTCGGAAACAAACCGCCGGCAAAGAAACCCGCGGCGGCCGCGCCCGAGGCCGATCCGGCTCAGTCCAAATGAGAAGAGGGTTCAGGGTTCAAGCTTCCTACACGCTTTCCCACAATGACCTCCTGGCCGCGCATCAGCATCGTCACCCCGTCTTTCAACCAGGTGCGCTATATCCGCCACGCTGTTCGCAGCGTGTTGCTGCAGGACTATCCCGACCTGGAATACATGATCTTCGACGGCGGATCGACCGACGGCACGGCCAAAGTACTGACCCCATATCTCGATCGTCTGGCACACTATCAAAGCGCGCCGGACAACGGCCAGAGCGATGCCGTCGCCAGCGGATTCGATCGCTCCACCGGACAAATCATGGCCTGGCTCAACAGCGACGATATGCTCGCGCCGGGCACGCTCCATTTTGTCGCGCAATATTTTGCCGAGCATCCCGAAATCGACGCCCTCTATTCCCATCGCTGCATCGTCGATGAGCACAATCACGTGCGGTCATATTGGATTCTTCCGGAACACCGCAACTACCTGATGCGGCGGTGGGACATGATCCCGCAGGAAACCTGCTTCTGGCGGCGAGGGCTTTTTGAGAAATGCGGCAATTTGAATCGGTCATACCACTTCGCCCTCGACTACGACCTGCTGTTGCGTTTCATGTCGCAGGGGCGCTTTGCGCGGGTAAACCGTGTGCTCGGTGCGTTTCGCAAGCACAAAGAGGCGAAGACGTTGCGATTACTGCGCACAGAAGGCCGCGATGAGATCCGCGCGGTGCGGCGGGCGCATGGTGTAGAAATTTCGCGGCCGGAGAAACTTGTGGGCGCTATTTTTTTTCGATGGGTGGTCGGTCGAGGCTGGTTGCATGCCGTTCGCCGGCAAACGCTTCCAGGGGCATTGCCTGGCGTGGGTTACGATTACGACGATGTCTGGGACGGTCGGCTGAGTGAGGCGGATTTGTGAGAGGGTTCAGGGTTCAGAAATGGCACGGAGGAGGCACGGAGGAGCTTATTTCCCCCATTTGCATTCCCACCGCTTTCCTGAATCCTGAACCCCGAACCCTGAACCCCGAACCCTGAACCCCGAACCCCGAGCCCTCGCAATCTGATATTCGTCGGCGCCAAGGAATTCGGTTACACTGTGGCTCTGTGCGAACCGCCCTTGCCGAATCCCTTTCGCGCCCGGTGATGGTTTCCATCGCCGCCAGCCGGCCAAAGCCGCAGGTTCTTGCCATTGTTCCGGTCTTTAACGAACGCAACTCCGTCGCCAAGGTGGTCCATCGACTTCGGCGGGCGCTTCCCGAGATCGACGTGTTGGTCATCGATGACGGATCGACGGACGACACCGCCCGGCAAGTTCCCTGCGGAACACCCGTGGTCAGCCTGCCGTTTAACCTCGGAATCGGCGGGGCCATGCAAACCGGTTACCGCTATGCGGCCCTGCACGGCTACGACATTGCCGTGCAGGTCGACGGCGACGGCCAGCATCGCCCCTCCGAAGTCCGCCGGCTCGTCGAAGTCCTCGTCGAAGGCAACGTCGATCTGGTCGTCGGCTCCCGGTTTCTCGAAGCGACAAAATTCTATCAGACCCCGCCGCGCAAGCTCGGCGCGTGGATGCTGCGGGCGCTGATCCGCCAGCTCTCGGGGCTCACGATGACTGACTGTACCAGCGGCTTCCGCGCTGCCAATGCCGGCGTCATCCGCGCCTTCGCCCATTGGTATCCCGAGGATTATCCCGAACCCGAAGTCATTCTTCTTCTCCACCGCGCCGGATACCGTATCGGTGAACTGGCGGTGCGCATGCGCCACCGCCGAACCGGACGCACCAGCATCGGGCTGATGCGCGGCTTGTTCTATGTCATGAAGGTCTCGGTCTGCCTGCTGCTGGACCTCGTGCGCGAGCCTTGGCCAAGTGGAAAGGTGGGAAAATCAGATGAACCTGTTCCGGAGTTGCTCTCTACTGGCGATCGGTGGCAGCCTGCTGCTTTTGGCCGTTCTCCGTCTTCGCAAGTATAAGCTCAAAGAGCGCTATACCATCCTCTTCCTCCTGATCGGCACGCCGTTTCTGCTATTGGCCGTCCGCCCCGACACCGTCGGCTGGCTCGCCAAGCGCCTCGACATCCAATACCCCACGTTCGCCCTGATCTGCGTCTCGGCCTTCCTCTTCCTGATCGTCTTCGAGCTGCTCTCGATCGTCAGCGTTCAGGACCAGAAGATCACCGCCCTCGCCCAACTCGTGGCCATCCTGATGGAAAAGCAGAAGCTCGCCGAGCAGCCCCCGCAGGATCTTACCCCACGCTGATCAACAGCCCGCTCGGGGACACGCACGCCGAATCTGAGGCCCTGCGAAGGCTCGGATCGAGTTTCGCGGCTCTTCATTCATCTTTCATCTCATCGCGGCGTATGATCGTGCCGGCTCCGGGCTGGCCCGCCGGCACTGGAGAGATTCCTGGCCGTGTTGATCAGGCCGATGTGTGAAAATGCCTGGGGGAAATTGCCCACCAGCCGCTTGGCGACGGGATCGTATTCTTCGGAGAGAAGGCCGACGTCGTTGCGGAGTGAGAGCATCCGCTCGAACAATTCTTCCGCTTCGCTGCGCCTGCCGATCAGCGCCAGATTGTCGGCCAGCCAGAAGGTGCAGATGAGGAAGGCGCTCTCGCCGCCGGCGAGTCCGTCGACGCCGGTGCCGAGCGGGTAGCGGAGCAAGAAGCCGTCTTGCATCAATCGGCGTTGCACGAAATCTATGGTGCCGCGAATCCTTGGGTCGCTGGGAGGCAGGAAGCCGACCAGCGGCAACATCAGAAGGCTCGCGTCGGGATCTTTCGAACCGTAGTACTGCACGAAGGAGTTGAGCTTTGGATCGAAGCCTTTTTCACAGACCTGGGCGTGGATGGCATCTCCGGCCTCGCGCCATTTCTGCACATAGCCGCCATGGCCAAACTGTTCCACGGTTTTTACTGCGCGATCCATCGCCACCCACGCCATGACTTTCGAATAAGTGAAATGCTGGGCTTCGCCGCGAATCTCCCAGATGCCTTTATCGGGGTCGCGCCATTTACCAAGCAGGTATGTCACAAGCTGACTGCCGACGCTCCACATGTCTTCGCTCTGGGGCAGACCCATCTTTCGCGACTGGTACATGGCATCGGCCAATTCACCGAAGACATCGATCTGGCGCTGGCGGTATGCATCATTGCCGATGCGGACGGGGCGGCTGTTTTCGTAACCGGCCAGCCAGGGGAGTGTCAGTTCGTTCAGTCGTCGTTCGCCGGCGACGCCGTACATAATCTGCAGATCATCGGGAGTGCCGGCGACGGAGTTGAGCAGCCATTCGCGCCAGGCCTTGGCTTCTTCGATGTAACCGCATTCGCCAAGGGCCAGGAGGGTGAAGGTGGCGTCGCGCAGCCAGCAATACCGGTAATCCCAGTTGCGGCCCCCGCCGATCTGCTCGGGGAGCGACGTTGTAGCGGCCGCGACGATGCCGCCAGTAGGCATGTACGTCAGGGCCTTGAGCGTGATAAGCGAGCGAAGCACCGCTTCATGCCATTTGCCGTGATACGTGCATTTCGCCGACCACTCGCGCCACCAACTGTCCGTCTCCTTCAGCGCCCGCTCCGCATCGCGCTCCGGCGGCTCGTCGGCGTAAGTGGAACTCCATGCCATGGTGAACGGAACGCGTTGCCCCTCCGTCACGTCGAATTCCGCGACGGTGGTCAGCTTCTCGCCGCGCATCTCGATTGGCGTGCGGCAATAGACGGTGTCGGGTCCGGCCGTCGCGCGGATGCCGCGTTTGCCCTCCAGTTGCCGCACCCACGGCACCGCGGTTCCATAATCGAATCGCAACACCAGCTTCATCCGCATTGCCACGCGCCCGCGCCGGCCAACCACGAGGCGCACAAGTTGAGGCGACTCCGCTCGCAACGGCATGAAATCGACCAACGTGACGGCGCCGTCGGCGGTTTCGAAATCCGTCTCCAGAATCAGCGTCCGGTCGCGGTACTTTCGGCGAACGGAGGTGATCTCCCCGGCGGGCGCGATCTGCCAATAGCCATTCTCCCGTGTGCCCAACAGCGCGGCGAAGCAGGCGCCGGAATCGAACCGCGGCAGGCAAAGCCAATCGATCGAGCCGTTCTTCCCGATGAGCGCTGCGGTCTCGCAGTCGCCGATCAATGCATAATCTTCTATGCGTAATGCCATCGACTAGCCCTTCGGTTCGCCGGGGCCGGCCGCATCTTCGGTTTGACGCAAAATGCGCTCTCTGGCTCGGCGCTTCGCATCCAATAGACTGGATGTGTAGCCAACACCGTCTGAGGCTTTCTCCTGGCCTTTTGCCTTGTCAGACGCGGTGGCCTTCGCGCCGCCGACAAGGTTCGTAATGTCTCCTTCGACGCCCTTGGCGACGGTGAATCGCGCTTTGGGATCGGGGACGGAAATCGGCGGCGAAGGGGCTGTTGCTCGACTGAGCGCCTCGGTGCGGCGGGTGACGACGTCGCGGCGAACGTCTTTCAGCGCGGCCAGTGTGCTAATCGCGTCGCCGCGGCGGAGCGTGGTGAAACTGCGGACGTGATTGGCTGCCGCCGCCGCCATTTTCCTGGTGGATTGCCAGTCCCAGGCGATTCTTCGCACGGCAACGTCCATCAGAACGAGCCCGAGCAGGATCATCAGCAGAATGTCCCACAGGGGAGCGGACTGCATGGCGGGAGCGAGGCCTTCACGGTTGAAGATGTCGGCGTCGGCAGGATCCCACGACACGATTCGCCGGCCGCCGGTGCGGAGGCGGATTTCTTCGAGCTGGGCATCGTTGCTGTGCAGATCGCGCATTTCCGGCGAAGAGTCCATCGACACGCCGGACATCAGCAGGCCGCCCTTGCCTGCGCTGTCGCCGTAACGGAGACCGGCGACATACGTGCCGGACTCGGCGGCGGCAAAGTCCCCCTCATAGACGCCCGGAGCCGTTTGATCGAGCCGGACGGGAATGTTCTTCATGTCCGGGCCGACCACCGCGCCGCCGATGTTGAGAAAGTTGCGTCCGCCCCCTTCGGCATCGATCGCCTGGACGCGAATGTGGCCTTTGCCCGCGTCAATCTGCGTGTCGACCTCGAAGTCCGGGGACTGCGGGGCGCGCGAAACGCTGCGAATCACCTGCGTCCAGAATTTGGCGTACGAGGGAGACGTTACCCACAGCGCGCCCCACTTTGGGCGCGCATCGCTGGTGAAGACCACCGATTTGCCGAGCCCCGCCTGCCAGTGGGCGAGAATCGGATCGCTCATTTTGCCGGAAACCAGAGGCATCTCCACGCCGGGATCGATCTTGCGGCTCGTCAGCACCTGGCCGAAGACCGGCTCGAACTGGCCCATGCCGCGAACCAATTCATCGGAGGCGTCGACCAATCTGACGGGAATGCCTTTTTCGCTTTCCTGAATCAGGCTGCGGCGAACGATCTGGGCTTCCTTGATGAAGATCTGCGGCAGCTGATTGGGAGCCTTGTTGATCGGGCCGTAGGCGCGGCCGTGGGTCGCCTTGGGGATGTCGCTCATCGCCTGCGGCACATTCGGAGCGCTCGGATCCTCGGCATATGCCGTCACCGTCGAGACGCTGATCTTGTTGTCCACGTATTGCTGGATCGTCGCCCCCTGAGCCCCCTGCGAGTCGCCGTCGCTGATGATGATCACGTGTTTCTGACGGGCGTCTGAGGCCAGCAGCCCCTTGGCGCCGCCCCCTCCATTGAGCACGAGTTGCAGGGCCTGATCGAAACTCGGCAGGTCGCCGTCGTGCATCTTTTTGATCGCATATTTCGCGGTGTTGCCATCCCCTTTTTCCCGGAGCGGGAGCACCCATTCGCAGCCGCCGCCCATGGGATTGTAATCGACGATCCCGACCTCATCCTGCGCGCTGAGGGCGTCGATCGCCTGCAGGGCGCATTGCTCGCCCCAGTATGCGCCATCGGAAATTTCCCCGGGATCCATCACCAGCACGAGCGCGCCCTTGCCGATCATGCGCTGAGCGGGGATGTCCATGTCAACGGGAAGGACCTTTTCGACCTCCGAACCGGCCCACCCGCCCGCACCGAAGGCGTGATCTCCGCCGATCATCACCAGCCCGCCGCCAAAGTCGTGAACGTAATGGCTCAGCATGACGTCCTGATCGGTGGTCACGCCGCCGCTGCCGCGCGGCACATTGTCGAGAATCACCACGTCGAATCCCTGCAGATACATCAGATCGTTGGGAAGCGCATCCACCGTGATCTCATGCAGGTTGATCTTCTCGTTCTTGAGTGCGGTCGGCAGTGTCTCGTCGAGATTCCCGGCGACATCGCGGGAGTTGTTCACGTACAGCACCTCGCCCTTGCCGCGCACCACGGTGAACGCGTCGCCGGTGTTGTTTTCCGCCAGCGTGTCGACCTGACCCTGACCGGGATCGGGGATGAACTCGGCACTAAACCGGTGGACGCCGGTGCTCTTGAGCGCGGGAATCTGGATGGCTTCGTGATTCAGACCCGGCTGCAGCGTCATCGCGACGGGATGGCCGGTGAGAGGCACCTTCCCGTCGCTGGTTTCGTGCATCACCACCACTTTCCCGGTCACCGGGACGTCGTTGGTGGATCGGATGTAAACATCAAGGCTAAACGGCTCATTCTCACGTCGCCACGAGGGAGTCACGACGCGTTCCATCATGATTTCGTGCTTGAGTTCGTAATCGAGCGGGAAGACATCGATAGGAATGTGCATCGACGCCGCCAGGGAAACCGCGGCGTTGAGATCGCCGGTGGTCGGATTGCCATCCGACAGCAGAAGGATGCGGTGCATCGTGTCGGGGGACATGCTGGCCATCGCCAGTTGCAGGGCCGAGGCGATATTCGTCCCCGAGGAAGAGACCGGCGTGCCACGGCCATCGAGGCTCAGCGTGGTGTCGGCAATGGCTTCAACCAGCGGAATTCCCCGAAACCCGACGACGCCGATCTTATCGTCCGGCTTCTTGCGCGGGTCCTTCGCCAGACCCATGAAATATTGGTCGATCGATCGCTGCAGCGACGGGCCGGGATAATCCTGCACCATGGTGGTCGAGTCGCTGGCGTCGCGCAGGCAGTAAACTTCCACATCCGTCGCCGCCCGCTGCCACCGCAGACCCGCCAGCAGCGCCACGAGCACCAGCAGCACCGCCAGCCGCACGGAAATCGTCACCCACTTGCGGACGCCAGTCATCCCCGCCAGCGAATGGATCCCCAGGAGAACAATCGGCGTCGCCAGGAGGACAAAGAACAGCATCGCCATCCACCAGGAGCAATACTCCAGGCGGAAAGGGAGTTGAATCTCGCAGATGAGCAGCGGCAACTTGCAGGAAATCATTCGGCGTCCGCCCAGCGCGCAGGCCACCGCCTGCGTCAGAGTAGTCTAGTGTTGGAAGAGTCAACCTTCTATGCCGGGGGAAGAGAAGAGCCGTGAAGGAGCGAAGAAGTGGGAGAGACAAAACAATGGGCAACTGAAATGAGCGATGCCCGCCCAAGCCTTATTCAACCAAACCGCTTGAGTGATCTTCGCGCCCCATGCCGGATGCGGAGGACGCGGACGACCCTTTCACCGTCGATTGCGCGAAAGTAAACGATGTACGGATGGACGATGACTGACCTAACCGGGTGTTTGGGGCCGACCTGGTGCGTAGGCAACGCGGCGCGGTGGGGAACGGTGCGCAGCAGCTCAAGCGCGTCCATGATCCGCAAAATCATCGACTCGGCGTTCTGCGGTGAGTCTTTCGCGATGTGGTAGTGAATCTTCTGCAGTTCGAGAGCAGCCTTCGGCGCAACGATAAGTTGGCAGGGATCAATCACGGTTTGGTGAATCGCTTGGACATCTCGGCCCGAAGCGTGGCCAGATCGATGCCCTCACCGCGATCAATCTGCGTCTCCGCTTCGTCAATAGCGGCGATATCTGCCGCGCCGAGCGACTCGTCGATCGGGGTTTCGGTCAATTCAACCACCGCCGCCTCCACCACCGCTTCGGGGGTAGGAAACCGCCCCATGCGAACTTGCTCAACAATTCGCCGTTCGATCTCAGGACTCAACGTGAGGTTCATGACAGCGAATTGTACCAAATAATGCAAAGCGGCGGTAACCGGCTAGGGGACGAGCCGATCGCTACCGGCTACGCTTGTACAGGAAAATGCCGTTTTAGCTTCAAAAACCATTTCTCGTAGCAATGGAAGCTCGCATACGCTGCCGCAAACGAGATCATGCCTGCGATGAAGAAGTAGAGAATGGCTTCGGGCAGGGCTCCGAGGTGAGGCAATCGCGCGCCAATCGATTGATGAAGGACGTGATTGATCAGCTGATGGATTACGTACATTCCATAGCTGTAGCGTCCGAGAATAGTGAGCGGTGATTTGGCAAGCAGTCGCATCATGAAAGACGTTGCGCTCAGCAGCAGCGCACCTTCTGCAACCAGCCAACCGAAGAGAGCGGCCAGGAGACTGGAATCAAGATGCCGAAGCATTCTAATTGGGAATGAGCGGCCCGCGACTCGGTTGCCGATCAAGAGAACTGCGGCGCAGATACCGATCGGCCGCAGCGTGCTGAGAAGCTGGCCACGGGTGTGCGTTCGCAAGGCCGCCGCGAGCAAGCCTCCGATGGCCAATGCATCGGCCTTGCAGGGCGTGAGCAGATACGCGGTGCTGCGGACATGGTGCCGAACGATCCACAGGCGAAATGCCAGCGAAGTCAAGACGCACACGATCGAGACGACGACCAACCCTCTTCTGGACGAAAGATAAACAACCAGCGGCCAAATCAGGTAGAAATGCTCCTCGACCGCCAAAGACCAGAAGTGTGTAACGATCAGCGGAGCGGGGTCCGGGAGCCCCCAGCCGAGCTTATACACCTCGAAGTTTGCCCCATAGAGCCACAGCCAGGCTTGGTGGGAAGCGCCAGCTTGAATTCCGGCCCAGGCCAGCGGCGTGCGCGGGAGCACGAGAAAGACAACTGCGAGGACCCCGTAGTAGAGAGGAAAGATGCGGAGCGTGCGCCGGGCGTAGAAATTTCGAAAAAAGTGCGGGGAACCGTTGGAATCAAGCAGTATTCCGGTGATAAGGAAGCCCGAAAGCACAAAGAACAAATCGACGCCCATCCAACCATTGCTGGCGACCTTGGCGTAGATGCGACCCAGTGGAGTTTTGGAGAGCGCACCAGCGTACCAATAACTGTAGTGCAGCATCATGACCGCCAGTATGGCAATCCCGCGAAGACCATCCAGGCCAGGCATGTAGCGACCAAATGCCGGTGGGTCATCTTGCGGCGGAATTCGAGACGGAGCATCAAGCATCGTGGCAGGGTTCTAAGCGATGAAGGGAGGGCAACGCAATCGCGTTGGCCGCAAGCTCGATGCCTCGTCCCCGGCCGGATGTCCGAGCGCAACGGCTGGCGCTACCTTAACGACAAGCTGCCGGTGAAGTTGGAGAAGCAAGGTGCCATGGGGGAGAGTGATGGGATATGCCGCTCTATCGCCCGCATACGATCTGAACGATCTTGACCGCCAAAGTTTTTTGTGTCGTATACTGAAGAATCCGGAATCCGCGGATAGGTGATTTGCGCCTGGCGATAACCGGCAAGTGATCATGCTCGCAAGCTCCGGCTGTCCAAGGAACAAAAATGCCCGATGCCAGACGGTTCAAGATTAACGAAAAATATGTGACCGCCAAGGTGATTGATGGCGAGGTCATCATTATCAATCTTGCCAATGGCCTGTACTACAGCCTCGAAAGAACCGGGGCCCTGGCGTGGGTTTTGATCGGAAGTGGATACAGCCTGGACGAATCCGCTGACATCTTGAGTTCGCGTTTTTCCGCACCGGTCGAGCAGGTGCGCAACGATCTGGCCAAGCTGCTGGACAATCTGCTCGGCCAGAAGCTGGTGGTGGTCGTTGAGGATATCCCGGCTCGGCCGCAAGTTGCGCTGGATCCGCCAACGGACGATCCCTATGAGACGCCGATTCTCAACATCTACGATGACATGGGGGAAGTGCTGGCACTGGATCCGCCGTTGCCGCAGGTCGCGATCGAAAATGATTCGTGGGAGACCGACCGCTGATTAAAGGTGATTGAGTCATGACCACACCTGGCATCAGCCTGATCATTCCGGTCTACAACGGCGGCCGGTACCTGCGCGAAGCGATCGATTCAGTGTTGAACCAAACTGTGAAACCTCGAGAGTTCATCATCGTGGATGATGGGTCAACCGACGATAGTCTTCAGATCGCCCGGAGCTATGGGTCTACGTTGAAGATCATCGCACAGCCCAATGGGGGGACCGCGGCAGCGCGCAATCGCGGGCTGGCGGAAGCCGACCAGCCGCTGATCGCGTTCCTCGACAACGACGACCGATTCGTGCCGCAGAAACTACAGCGGCAAGTTCAGTGCCTGGCGCAACACCCCGAAGCGATGCTCTGCCTCTGCCGGGCCCGCGCCTTTTGGTCGCCCGAGGTGCCGGAGAACGCCCGCGGGGATGCGGATCTGACGCCGCAGTTTCGACCGGGGCAGCCCAGCACCTGGCTGGCGCGACGAGAAGTCCTGGAGCGCGTCGGGGGGTTCAGCGCGCAGCCGGAATGCCACTTTGTCGAAGGATCGGAATTGTACCTGCGCATCGAGCAGGCTGGCTGTCCGGTAGCGAAAATCGATGATGCTTTGCTCGACCGCCGACTGAGCCTGTCGAACAAGACAGCCGACTCCAAGGGCCACCTCGATGGAATCATGACACTCATGAAGCGCCGGCTGGACCTGCGCAGGAGCCTCGCATGAGCCAGCTCTGTGAGTTCCCGCTGGTGAGTTGCATCATCGCCGTGTTCAACGGCGAGGCGTATCTGCACGAAGCGATCGATTCGCTGCTCGCCCAGAATTACCCGCAGCTGGAGGTGATCGTGGTGAACGACGGATCCACGGACGGGACTCCCGGCGTGATCGGGCGGTATGGAGATCGCGTCCGCCTGCTCAACCAGGCGAACTACGGCGTGTCGACCGCGCGCAATCGCGGTGTGGAAATTTCGAACGGCGAGCTGCTCAGCTTCCTGGACGCCGACGATCGGCTCGATTCCCGGAAGATCGCCATGCAGGCGGACGCTTTCCGGGCCGACCCGCGGCTGGAATTGTGCGACTGCTACACGTCATTTTTCTGGAGCCCGGAGATTTCGCCGGAGGGGCTCGAGCGGGATTTTCGTTACGCGTCGCCGTTCTGGCGACAGACGTTGCCGAGTCACATCAGCAGCTGGCTGCTTCGCCGCGAACTGTGGAATCGCGTGGGCGGATTTTCGCCTGCCATGCGGTACTCTGAAGATACGGACTGGTTCAGCCGGGCGCGCGATCTTCCCATGCGGCGTCTGACGCTTCCCGACGTGCTGACGCATCGCCGCCTTCACGAGGCCAACGTGACGGCACGAAACCGGGACGAACAGCTTGCGTCGCTTGCCCAGATGTTCAAAGCCCACCTGAAGCGGGAACAAAGCAGGACCGCGGAGTGAGCCGCAGCGAACGATCCCTCTCCGCGTCCGATCCGCCCCTGGCTGACACCCTGCGGTTGATGCTGCCGTCTGCGCCCACGAACCTGTTGTTGCAGGCGGCGTTGCTTGAGGGCGAGGGGGCGGTTGAGGCGTGGGGACAATGGCGGCAAACCGTTTGCGATCCCAAGGCATTCCTCGCATCCGATCGCACAGGAATCAAGCGCCACTTGCCGTTGTTGTACCGTAACCTGGTGGCGCACGGTGCGGCTCCCGGCCGCGACCTGGAACCTTACCTCCGCGCGGCCCGCGCCCGTGAGGAACTTCGCAGCGCCCGGTTTCGCCGGATTGTCGGTGAAGCACTGGGCGCACTGGGGCAGAGCGGCGTTGAATTCATCGTGGGCAAAGGTGTCACGGTCGGTGAAACCATCCATCCCGATCCGGTGTTGCGGCATTGCCATGACATCGATCTGCTGGTGCGTTCGCCGAATATGCCCGCGGCCGCGGATGCGCTGCGGCGGGCGGGTTTTTCCCCCGTCGAGTCTGGTCTGGGCAGTGAGCCGCGATTCGATCACGACTCGGGATTGCCCGTGGAACTGCACGATCGCCTCTACCGAACGCCGTTCTACGACGGCAGCCTGGAAGCGGTAATCAGTCGTGCACGCTCCGCGCAGCTTCTGACAATACCCGTGCGGGTGATCAGTGATGTCGATCTGCTGGTGTACGCTCCGGTGCACGCATCGGTAGTGCCGCAAAGAGCCGGTCTGAGTTGGATCATCGATGTTGTGAGCCTCTTGCGACAACGGGAATCGCAGGGGGTGACAACCGACTGGACAGCCGTCACACAGATCGCCGCTGACGCACACGTCCAGCTACCGCTGTACGCGGCATATCAGTACCTGGCGGCGAAGTTTGGCGCGCCCATCCCCCCGCACGTCATAGAAGAGCTGCGGCGCTCGACGGGGAAGTGCGGACGGCTGGAGCATCTTGTCGCGCTGGATGGTCTGCGGGCAGCACCCCACATGCGGCTCAAGTCGATCTTGCAGGCCAGCGGATGGCGCTCGCGCGGTGCGATCGCCAAGGCCACGCTTCTGCCGCCCGCGAAATATCTCGCAGCAAAGCATCAGACAAAGGGCGCGGTGCCGCTGACTCTTCTATATATCGCCCGCCCGCTTTGTTTTGCCGGCAGACAACTCGACAAGACCCAGCGACGTTTCCGGCGACGATGGTTCAGTTCGGACCCAACTGCAGCCAGGCGGGCATTCATTACCCGGCTGTTGCCGGAAGAGCGGCTCCTGCTGGGGTGCATGAGAAGCGAATTGAGCGACGCGACAGCCCAACAAATTGCCGGCGATCTGCAGGACAAGCCGATCGATTGGAAGATCGTGCTCGAGACGGCTAAACGCCAAGGCGTTGCGCCGCTGCTGTCCTTGAATCTGAATAAATGCCGCGAGCAGGGATTGGCCGTTCCGGACGACGCATTGAAAGGCCTTCGCGCCGCCATGTTCAAAGCGATAGTGACTCAGGGAACGCACGCTCGGCAGCTTCACGAAGCTCTGGAGTTGATCAATCGAAATCGGCTCAGCGTCATGCTCATCAAAGGAGCGGGGCTGGACGCAGTGGTGTTTCAGACGCCGTGGCACGTGGTGTCGCTGGACATTGACCTTATGATTCGCGAGCCGCTCGCGGAGGTATCCAAGTCGATTAGCGATCAGATATGGGACCTCGACCGCTACGGTCCGTTCGAATGCGGATTTGCTTCGCATCATGACCTGAGCATCAACCGCCTGCTTGACATTGATAACCGGGAGGTGTGGGGCGACGCTCGACGTGTTACCGTGCACGGACAAGACGCATATGTCATGTGCCCCGAGGACATGCTCGTTGCGTCCTGCGTCAATGCCTGTCGAAAGCGATTTTTCCATCTCAAGAACCTTTACGGCATTCGCGAACTACTCACCCGATTCAAGGATCTGGATTGGGACCGGGTTGCCCGGAAGGCAGCGCGCTACCAGTGCACGGCCATCGTCTATGCAGCGCTGGCCGCCGCGAGGCTGGCGGTGGACGCCGATGTGACTGATGCGTCGTTGCAGAAGCTGAACGTGCGGCCGGTACAGGCAGCGATCATCCGCTTCCTGGCGCTTCGTCGCTCGTTCGCGCCTCTGACGGCGCGCCAAGTCATGAACGAGCAGCAGTACACACTGTGGAATAAGCGTTTGGCGTCGTTGGCGAATTTATCGGTGCTCCTACCTTACGCCGCCTACACCTGGCGGCAGCGGATGGCCCGGCTGCGATGGTTGGCAAGACCAAAGGCGACCAGCAAGCCTGCGGCCAAAGCCGACACGGTGGAACTGTCTGCGGGGACCATCCCGACCGTGGGACGGCGTTGACATAATAGAAGGTCATCCGTCGAACGGCCTCTGCGTCTGCCAGGTCATCGAGCGTAATCAGCGAGAAGGGCTCGTCATTGGGATCGAAATATCCGTCGACCCGGTCGGCGAGGAGTACGAAGATCCGCGCGTCGGGGTGATGGCGCCGGATCGACTTGGCCAGAACGCGGGCAGCGGGAATGTATCTTTTCGTGACAACGGTGCAAAACGCAATGCCATCGCTGCGATGGACGGTGACAGTCGGCATGTCGAAACTATCAACCATTGGTCCGGCAATGTACGATCTTTTTATCCGCGGTGAACCGGCATGGTAGATCAAAAGTTACTCACGCCATTGGAGAAGACGCTTCAGCGGCTGTTGCTGAACTCGCGTTTCATTGTGCTCATCGCGGTGGGCGTCAGCCTGCTGGTTGGACTGGGCATGTTCCTGGTAGCGACAGTGGACGCGGCGTTTCTGGTCGCTCCGGTTGTGACGTATCCGTTCGCCCACTCAAACGCCGACCATGAGGTGCTGCGGAATCACGTGGTGACGCACATCGTCGAAGTCGTCGACGGCTACCTTCTGGCCTCGGCAATGCTGATTTTCGCCTTCGGCCTCTACATCCTCTTCATCGCCCGGATCAGCCCCAGCGAGCAGTCCCAATTGCCTGGCGGGGTGCTGATGATCCGCACTTTCGACGACCTTAAGGACCGTCTGGCGAAAGTCGTGCTTCTGATCCTGATTGTGAAGTTCTTCGAGCACGCCCTGGAAATGCCCGTTGAGCGTCCGCTTGATCTGCTCTTCATGGCGCTGGCCATCGCCCTCGTCGCCGTGGCGATCTCGCATGGCAAAGCCGCACAAGATGCCATTAGTTCCATCAAGCCCGATGCCGACAACGAGGTCTGATATCCGGCACCGACACGGCGAGCATGCTCGCCGGCTACACATAGGATTACGCGAATCGCATTCTCCCTTCAGTATCACTCCAGACGATCCCTATCCCCTTCGCGTCGTTTCTTCGCGCCTTTGCGACTCTTATTCCTGGCGATGGCGGGAAGTTTTTCCCGCCGGCGTTATACTCTCCAGCTTCTCCCGCAACTGAAAACGCGGAAAGTCCCGACAATGCGCGACAAACGTCTCTTCCGCTTCTTTCTCCAACTGGCGATCCTCCTGCTGTCCGTCGGCTTGCTGCACCATTTCTGGCAGGCCAATCCGCCTCCTCCGCCGCCGGTCGGCGGAGGGGACAATGACGAAGACGACGTGAAATATACGCCGACGGTGCTGGTGAGCGTCGCGCCGGTCACCGTCGCGACGCTGCATGGCTATGTCATGGCGTTTGGCGTGGTCGAACCCGCGCCGGCGCGAGGAGGCGAAGCGGCTGCGAGCGCGGCGATCCGGGTCCCCGCTTCCGCGCTCGTGGCGGAAGTCAACTGCATCGAAGGGCAGCATGTCGAGAAGGGTCAGGCATTGTTCAAACTCGACGGGCGCGCTGTTGCGGCGGCGATCGATCGGGCGGGCCGCCAGTTGGCGCTGGCCAACGACAATCTCGTTCGCTTCAAACAGGCGACCGACGTCCCGCAGCAGTTTCTGCTCGCCGCGCAACACGATCGAGACCTGGCGCAAGCTGCATTGGATGCCGCCGACGCCCAGGAAGCGATGCTGAACTTTGCATCGCCGCTGCCGGGGACCGTCGTGCAACTGAACATTCGGCCGGGGGAACTGGCCGATCCGGCGACGCCCGCGGTGGAAATCGTCGATCTGAGCAGGTTGGTCATCGCAGTCAACATACCGGGCTGGCAGTTGCGCAACATCCGTACGGGCGAAGAAGTCGAGGTCCTGCGAGCGGCGAAGGACGCTGTGGTCCCAGCCAGCGCGGCGACTCCAGCAACCGAGCCTTCAACTTTCACCGGAAAGGTCGTCTTTATCGATCCGCAAGTGGATCCGACCACCGGCATGGCGTCGGTTGATGTTTCAGCGCCGCCGGAAATGAATCTGCGCCTTGGCCAATTCGCCAGCGTGCGGATCGTCAGCGAGGAGCACAAGGATTGTCTCACCGTTCCCGCGATCAGCCTCGTTCGGGATGCCGGGGACCACTGGGGTGTGTGCCTTGCGGTGCGTGAATTCACCCGTGCGTTCCGGCACCCGGTGAAGGTGGGACTCACTGAAGCGGGCCGCGCCGAGGTGGAGGGCGAAGGTCTCAAAGCCGGCGAATACGTGGTAACGACGGGCGCCCAGGCGCTGCCCGAACAATCCAGAATCGAAGTTTCCAAATAATGGGGGAGCGGCAAGACATTCGATGAAATCTGCCATCGGACAATTCGCCGTCCGCCATACCACCTCCATCCTGTTTCTGATGGTGGCGGCCTGCGTGGGCGGCGGCTATGCGGCGGTGCACATGCCGTCGTCGGTCTTTCCGGAGGTCAATTTCCCGCGCGTCATCATCATGGTCGACAACGGCACGATGAAGGCCGACGAGATGATGGCGACGATCACCCGGCCGATCGAAGAATCGATGAAGGACATCCCCGGCTGCAAGACCATCCGCTCCTCGACGGGCCGGGGCTCGGCCGAGATCGACGTCTTCTTCACCTGGGACGTCGATATGAAACAGTCGGAGCTGTACGTCAACAGCCGGCTGTCGCAGCTTCGCGGAACGCTTCCCGCCACGGCCAATGCCACCGCATACCGGATGACGTTCTCGGCGTTTCCGATCATCGGCGTTGGCCTCACCAGCCCCGTGCGCGACACCAGCACCCTCTGGGAAACCGCGCGCTACAACCTCAAGCCGCGATTGCTCCGCATCCCCGGCGTTGCCCGCGTGGACATCGTTGGCGGCCGGCCGCCGGAGTATCAGGTGACCGTCGATCCCTCCCGGCTCGCGGCGGTGCACCTGACCCTGGGGCAGGTCGCCGACGCATTGAAGCAAAACAACGTCATCGTTCCATCAGGTCTGCACGAGGAAGATGCGCGGCTGTACCTGACGGTCGTCGACGGACGGCTTCATTCCCTGGAAGACCTCGAGAATCTCACCGTTCCCGCCGGCAACGGCACGCCTGTTCAGATCAAGGAAATCGCCACCGTCGATCGCGGGCATGAGCCGGCGTTCAGCCGAGTGACCGCCGACGGCGCGGATGCCGTTCTGCTGAACATCTTTTCGCAGCCGGATGCCAGCACCGTCGATATCGCCGACCGCGTTCAAGAGCAACTTCGTGGAATGCATCAGCAACTTCCCGCCGACATGGCGCTGCGCTTGTTTTACGATCAGTCGCTGCTGGTCCGTGCTTCGCTCAACGGCGTGTGGGAGTCGATCGCGTTCGGCCTGATCCTGTCGGCCGCCATCCTGTATCTGTTTCTCAAAAACTGGAGCAGCACGCTGGTCGCCGTGGCCGTCATTCCCGTCGCCGTGCTCTTCACGATCCTGGCGATGAAACTGCTCGGCTCGAGCTTCAACCTGATGACGCTGGGGGGAATCGCCGCCGCAATCGGATTGGTGATCGACGACGCCATCGTTGTGGTGGAAGCGATCTACACGAAACTCGCCACCGGCCTGAGCCGCGCAGATGCCGTGCGAGTCACGATCGGCGAAATTCTCTCCCCCCTGCTCGGCTCCACCCTCACCCCCGTCGTCGTCTTCATCCCCCTGGCGTTTCTCGACGGCATCACCGGCGTCTTCTTCCGCGCTCTGGCACTCACCATGACCGTGGCGATTCTCACGTCGCTGGTGTTGGCCCTCACGCTCACGCCATCGATGGCTTCCTGGCTCATGCGCGCACCATCACAACGAGCGATGCCGGAACTGCAGCAAGCCGAGGAAAGCGGCTTTTTGCTGCGACTGGCCATCCGTCTGTACGAAATTTGCGTCGTCCAGGCGCTGCGGCACCGCTGGTTCACGCTCGCCCTCTTCGCATTGGTGCTGGTTTTCACGTCCCTGCTTTACTCGAAGCTGGACAGCAACTTTCTGCCAGCCATCGACGAGGGGGGATTTGTCATCGATTACATCGCGCCGCCGGGCACCAGCCTGACCGAGATCAATCGCCAGATGCTCCAGGCCGAGCGAATGCTTAAGGCCGTTCCCGAAGTGGAAAGCTACTCCCGCCGGACCGGCGAGGGGCTCGGCGTGCAGCTCGTCGAACCCAATACCGGCGATTTCCTCGTCAAGCTCAAGCCCGATCGCCAGCGCAACACACAGCAGGTCATTGCCGACGTCCGCGAGAAATTCAATGTCGCCCTGCCGCTGATTAAATGGGACTTCCCCGGCATCCTGAGCGATCTCATCGGCGACATGACACTGGCCGACCAGCCAATCGAAGTGAAATTGATCTCCAATGACATCGAGTTTCTCAAAGCCAAAGACCCGCAGGTCGAGGCCGCCCTGAAGAAAGTTCCCGGCGTGGTCGATGTGCTCAACGGCATCATCTATACCGGCCCAACCATCGAGATTCACGTTCGCTCCGCCGACGCGCAACACTTCGGCCTCAGCACCGACGAGATCGGCAGCGCGGTGAACCTCGCCATGCTCGGGCAAACCGTCTCCGCGGTGCCCGAAGCCGACCGGCTCGTCAACATCCGCGTGAAAGGGGACACCGAGTCGGTTGAAAGGATCGACAGGCTGGCCGAACTGCCGTTGCGAGCGGCAAACGGCGCACTCATCACGCTCGCGCAAGTGGCGGATATCCAGCAGACGCCCGGTGAATTGGAACTGCACCGCGACGACCTGCGACAGGACCTCTCGATCGACGCGGAACTCGAAGGCCGAGACCTCGGCAGCACCATGGCCGAGATTCGCTCCATTCTCGATAAGGACAAAAGCTTTCCCCCCGGCAGCATCGAGTACGGGGGCACCTACGAAGAACAGCAGGAGTCGTTCCGAAAGCTGATGGTGGTGCTGATCCTCGCCATCGTGCTGGTCTTCACCGTGGCCTTACTCGAATTTCGCTCGTTCTACGCTCCCCTGGCCATCGTCTTTGGCGCGATGCTGTCCCTGTTTGGCATCGTTGCGGCCCTCACGATCACCGGAACCTCGCTGAGCGTCGTCGCCTTCCTGGGCGCGATCATCGGCATGGGCATCGTCCACAAAAACGGCATCCTGCTGATCGATTACGTCGAGCATCTCCGCTCGCAGGGAATGAGCCTGGAAGAAGCGATCCTCTACTCCGGCCGGCGTCGCCTGCGTCCGGTGCTGATGACATCGCTGGCCGCCGCGATGGGAATGCTCCCCCTCGCCTACGGCATCGGCTCCGGCGCCGACATGCTCCGGCCGCTGGCGATCGCCGTCATCGGCGCGGTCTGTATTTCCGTGCTTCTGTCGCTGGTCGCCACGCCGACGATGTATTATTTGCTGCTGAGGCTGAGGGAAGTGATGAGACCGCCCCACTCCGTAAGCGGCTCGTCATGACGAGCGCCTTTGGGACACGCCCGCCAAGGCGGGCGGCTAAAGGTGGGACATGTCTTTGCTTCGCACCAACTCCACCCCCGTCGCTTCCATCTCTTCCACCGCCATCGCATTGCGGCGAATCGTCGCGGAATCCGCGCGATACGCCGCTCATGATGACGCACTTCGCGTCAGCTTCGGAAGAAAAGACCACGTTTGTAACGTTCGCTTCTCGGACATCGACCCCCACGCAATTGCCATTTTCACAGCTGTCATGCGGCTGAGCCTCCTTCAGTGCGGAGGAACTGGACGTTTTATTTCGCGGAGCACCGTGGATGCGCGGCTGCGGCGTTGAGTTTGCTAAATCTAAATGAGGTTTCGCGAGGGTCACGCCATCTCCCGGCGTGCCGTTATGTATCACAAACCTCCGGCAACGTCCGGAACAAGCTTAGGAGAGAACATCATGGTGAACAAAATTCATGCGATGCTGGCGCTTGCCGCCAGCGCGACAATCGGTGCGGGCGTGTTAATGGCGGTCGAGCCGGGGCAGGGATTGGACAACCACACACAGAGAGAGGCAGTGCCGCCGCCCGGCCCGGGCTCTACAGCGACCCCCGAGGAGCAGGCTCATACCGATCAGTTGATTGGGCAGCAGCTGAATGCGATTTCACAGGACCCGAACACCGCGCCGGACAAACTCTTCGTGCTCAACAGCGCCATCGACAGCATGGATGAGGTGCGGCTGAGCCGGACGATCCAGGATCGGACAACGGATGAGCAGGTGAAAAACCTGGCAGCCAAGATGATCACGGACCATGAGGCGCTGAACTTGAAGCTGGCGCAGACGGCACAGGAGCTGGGCGTTACGCTTCCGCAAACTTTGCCGAGCATGAAGAACCAGGAAGCGATCATCTTCGCGGCCCTCCCCGCAAAAACGATCGATCAGCAATATCTTGCGGACATGAACGCCGGACATGCCAAGGCGATCGCCTGCTTCGAGGCTGCCAGCACGCTCTCGCAGAACCCGCGCGTCCGGCAGCTGGCCACCGATACGCTTCCAACGCTCCATGAGCATCGCAGAATGGTGCAGCAAGTCGCCCAATCGATGGGCATTAACTTCAGGCAGGAGAACGAAGCGATGCCGGCCGGCGCCCAACTGCAGGGAAACGAGCAGAACACGAACAGCTCCAATACCAAGAGCGACAGCCCCGCGAATAATCCAGATCAGACGCTTCACACGCCCGACAAGGGCGGCCGTTGATTGATGTTCGGCAGCGTCTTTAATTGCGCATCTGAAGTGCACGATCGTGATTGACCCCAGAAATCCAAGGGACGTGAGAGTCGCGCCAGCGCGGAGCCGAGCGACTTGTCGCCGGGCGGTCTCGGTCGCGCGAACTTTGGCACGTTCACGCGGCGCGCGTTCACCGGGCACTCTCGGCAGCAGCGCGCCGCAAGCGACTCAATCTCGTCCCCGCATCCGCTACATGCGCCGGATGCGGAGATATCGCTGCAACTCTGGATACATCCAGACGAACAGAGCGATGCCGAGCGCAAGCAGAATCAGACCGCCTGCCCCAAACGAGTTCCTGGCCAGCGAACCTGACGTGGTGTCGTCTGCGACGCCCTGCAGAGCATCGTACGGACGACGCATTGCTTCCTTCATCGAGATCATGTTCGTTCTCCTGATTCGATCCTGTGAGGTTTCGCGCCAGCAATGTCGCGTTCCTCAGGACGGCGACGATAACGTCATCGCAGCGCCACCAATAGTAAAACGCCGAGCCCCACGGCGTCAGCGCCGGAAGTTTCAATTTCTCGTAGTTTCCGACTGTCCATTGATTGCCTTGGCTTACGACCTCTCTCTCACCCCCTTTCCTCTCTCCTGCTACAGGAACTCAACCCGATTTTGCATTTGCTCTGCCGGCACCCGCCGAGACAACGCCAGCAGCCGCGAAATGAGTCCTCCTGCTTTGTATTTCTGGTTGTGACAATACGCAATGCCGGCATGGGTCACGCCGGCCGCAGCGAGGCGAAGCATATCGGTGTCGTGACTCACCATCACGCGGTTCTCGCGCCGGCAGAAAGCAAGTTGCTCCAGATCCTCCGTCCCCAGCAATCCCGCCTGCGGCGTGGTAGTGACATCTATGCCCCGGCGACGAAGCCCTTGCGCGACCGCCTCTGAGACGTGCTCATCGGTGTGGAATGTCATGTTCCAGAGATTCGCCTCGTACCTCCCGCATCGTCAGCGAGCGCTTCGAGGGGTCCCGGACCTGCACTTTCGCGAAATTGCTCGGCAAACCGATCGTCCTCAGCGGCCTGTTCGTCAATCGCCTCGCGATTGTCATAGTAATATGCAAGAGCGGCATGCACGTCCGAAAGCGTCAAATGTGGGAATCGAAGGAGAATCTCATCAGGAGATTCCCCGCCCTGCGCGTGTACGGCAATGTCCCAGACGCGCACGCGTGTGCCGGCCACGCACGGCTTTCCGCCGCAGATGCCGGGCGTGCTCGTAACGTGCTGTTTTGGCGGCGCGATGCTCATTCGATGCATTCTATCGGCTCTTCCGCTCGCCGAGCAACCTGCTGTGATCGCCAACCAATCGGATTTATTTTGAGCGACCTGCAGTCGGCCATCGCATAATGGACGCAACAACATGAGCGAGACACTTCAGACAATCTACCTGGCACGGCACGGCGAAACTGCGTGGAGTCTTTCGGGACAGCACACCGGACTCACCGACCTGCCGCTGACGGAGCGCGGCGAGCGTAATGCGCGGAAGCTTGGCGAACGCCTCGATGGAATGGCGTTCGCCAAGCTCTTCGCCAGCCCGCTGCGGCGTGTTCGGCAAACTTGCGAGCTGGCCGGCTTCGGCGACCGCGTGGAAATCGATCGTGATCTGCTCGAATGGGATTACGGCCAATACGAAGGACGCACCAGCGCCCAAATCCTCGCTGAGCGGCCGGGCTGGCAGCTCTTCCGGGACGGATGCCCGGGAGGAGAGGCGCCCGGGCAGGTAGCCGAGCGTGCCGATCGCGTCGTTGGGCGCGTGCGCGAGGTCGGCGGCGACGTGCTGCTGTTTTCCAGCGGGCATTTCCTCCGCATGCTCGCCGCCCGCTGGCTCGGACTGGAAGCGGTGGCGGGAAAGTATTTCATGCTGGGAACCGCCAGCCTCAGCGCCCTCAGCTACGAACACAACCTGTCTCAGCCGGCAATCAATTTCTGGGACGACACCCGCCACGTCCCGGCGTGACCTTGAGAGGATAATATGAATCGCTGTCGGTCATCGCGTCCAAGAGTGAGGCGCTGAAAAAAGCCAGCTAGTATCGGAGGTTTCAATCATGAATGTTCTCGCGATCGATATCGGTGGAACCTGGATCAAAGTTCTCGCCACCGGGCAGACTCAACACCGGCAGATCCCTTCGGGCCCGGCGTTCACCCCCGAGCAAATGGTCCGGGAGGTGAAGAAGAGCACGGCGGATTGGAAGTACGACGTGGCGTCAATCGGCTATCCGGGCCCAGTCGTCCACGGAAGACCCCTTAGGGACCCGTGGAACCTTGGGCCGGGCTGGGTCGGCTTTGACTTCCAACGCGCGTTTGATCATCCGGTTCGCGTCATCAACGACGCGGCGATGCAGGCGCTGGGGAGCTATCGCGGCGGGAAGATGCTCTTCCTCGGCTTGGGCACTGGCCTTGGCTCAGCGATGGTTGTCGACGGAATCGTCGAGCCAATGGAACTCGGCCATCTGCCGTACAAGGACGCGACTTTCGAAGACTACGTTGGTGTCCGAGGCTTCAACAAATTTGGCCTGGATAAATGGCGGGAGAACGTCAACGATGTGGTCGCGCGGCTGATCGCTGCCGTGGAACCGGATGAAGTGGTTCTGGGCGGCGGCAATGTCAAGAACCTTGCCGCGCTGCCTCCCGGCTGCCGGGCCGGCGACAACGATAACGCGATTCTCGGCGGATTCCGGATCTGGGAAGCTGGCATCGATGGAAGGTTGTCTTTTGGGAACAAGCTCCCCCCGGCCCGATGCTCCGGCGACTAGCGTGCGAGTATGGGCACGTCGAATTGCCCCCTCTCCCGGTACTCCGGGAGAGGGCTGGGGTGAGGGTGATTTGGAGCGTATA
>Ga0302326_10007772_pt1 | contig 23770 bp, 20 predicted proteins | sample Palsa_T0_3_FD_202264 | JGI IMG/M metagenome (GOLD analysis project Ga0302326, IMG submission 202264) | Peat permafrost microbial communities from Stordalen Mire near Abisko, Sweden - Palsa_T0_3 | ecosystem: Environmental > Terrestrial > Soil > Palsa > Peat permafrost | place: Sweden: Abisko... | reverse complement strand
CCTGTGCAGCGGTTCGTGCTGCGGACACGGCCTTGTAAAAAGTGTAGGCAGGGCCGGAGAAAAGTCCCACTTGCTGGCCGGTGACAATGGCTGCCGCGCCGCCGGCGAGGCGGTCGAGGTTGGCACTAACCTCGGGACTGAGCTTCTGGCCTGGAGCAAAGCCGCTATTCTGCTCTCGCAAAATCTCAACGACGCTTCGGCGCACGGGGGGATCCAGGCGAACTTCGCGGGCCGCGGCAACGATTCCCTGCGCCGTCGGCGGGTGCGCGTAGAAAGAGGCGACGCTGTCAAAATTCTCGAGAAAGGACTCGAAAAACTTGCTGGTATGCGGGATTTCGCGAAACGAAAGACAATGGGCTTCCATGGAGGCCGTCATGATACACGTGCCCCGAAACACGGGCAACCCTGGGCTGGCCGAGGCGCATAAGTCCAATGGGTAGAAGGAAATGGCATCGGCTGAATTAGATTCGCTTAAGCGGTGAAGGATTCGGAAAACTGCTCACCGCAGAGGGGCCGAGGAAGAGAAATTGGCTTTGGATTCCTTCCTTCGGGTTAAGGCAATGCCGCGGCTTTGCGGCGGTGCAAGTCCTGGATGGCGGCGACTTCGGCGCCATGCCCCACCCTCGCCCGAATGCCGCGAGCGGCGGCGCTGGCCGCGGAAAGCGTGGTGATGCAAGGCACGTTGTAGCGCACCGCAGCGCGACGAATGGATTTCTCGTCGTAGAAGGACTCGCGGCCGAGGGGGGTGTTGATGACCATGTTGACCTTGCCGTTCTTGATGAGGTCCACGATGTTGGGCCGGCCTTCATTCACCTTGTAAACCGCTTCGATTTCAATTCCCGCACGCGCGAGCGCGGCAGCCGTGCCGCGCGTGGCAATGATCTTCAGTCCGGCAGCAGTGAGGTCCTTGGCGATGGGAGCAGCGTGACGCTTGTCGTGGTCGTTGACGCTCATGAACACGGTGCCGGAAAAGGGCAGGCGCTGGCCCGCGGCGAGTTGGGCCTTGGCGAACGCCAGCCCAAACGACGAAGAGATGCCCATGACTTCACCCGTGGAGCGCATTTCCGGGCCCAGAATCGTGTCGACCCCACGAAACTTGTTGAACGGGAAAACCGGAGACTTCACGGCGAAGAAATCTCCGACGGCGATTTCCTTGATCCCTTTATTATCGACGACCGGAAGGTGCAGATCCTTGAGCTTGCGGCCGGTCATTAGGCGCGCCGCAACTTTGGCGAGCGGAACGCCCGTCGCTTTGCTGACGTAGGGGATGGTGCGCGAGGCGCGCGGATTCACTTCCAGGACGTAGACGATGTCGTGCTGGATGGCATATTGCACGTTCATCAGGCCGACGACGTGCAGGGCCTTGGCAAGGCGCGCGGTGTAGTCACGGATTTGTTCCAGCACCGCGGGCTTAAGCGAAACGGACGGCAATACGCAGGACGAATCGCCGGAATGAATGCCGGCTTCCTCAATGTGCTCCATGATGCCGGCGATGACCACGTCTTCCCCATCGGCGAGAGCGTCGACGTCGACTTCCGTGGCGTTTTCAAGGAATTGATCGATGAGGATGGGGCGCTTGGGATCGGAGGCGGTTCCCATCTGCACAGCTTGCAGAACATATTCCTCTACGGTTTTCAGGTCGTAGGCGATGACCATGGCGCGGCCACCCAGTACATAGCTGGGTCGCACCAGAACCGGCAGGCCGATCTCCGTGGCAGCGGCAACGGCTTCGGGTGCCGCGAGGGCCGTGGCCGCGCGAGGTTGGGCAATTCCAAGGTCCGCAAGCAGAGCGCCGAAACGGCGGCGATCTTCAGCCAGGTCGATCGATTCGGGATCGGTGCCGATAATTTTTGCGCCATTACGCTTAAGGTCGAGCGCGAGATTGAGCGGCGTCTGGCCGCCAAACTGCACGATGACGCCCTGAGGTTTTTCGCAATCGAGAACTTCCAAGACGTCTTCGAGCGTGAGCGGCTCAAAGTAGAGGCGGTCGGACGTGTCGTAGTCTGTCGAGACGGTCTCCGGATTGCAGTTGACCATTATTGTTTCGAAGCCGTCTTCCTTCAGGGCCAGCGCGGCGTGGCAACAGCAATAGTCGAATTCAATTCCCTGCCCGATACGGCTTGGGCCGCTCCCGAGGATGACAATTTTGGGACGGTCAACGGCCGCGGATTCATCTTCGTCCTCATAGGTCGAGTAGAGATAAGGCGTGAAGGATTCAAACTCCGCGGCGCACGTGTCCACGCGCTTGAAAACGGGACGCACGCCAAGCTCGCGGCGGCGAGCGCGCACGGACGCGGACTTCACATTCCAGAGCTTGGCGATTTCTTCGTCGCTCGCGCCGGAACGTTTGGATTCCAGGAGAAGCTCGCGCGAGACGGTGCGCAAGGTGCTACCGGCAATCTGGCGGTCGACCACCAGCATTTCATCGAGCTGGCGGATGAACCAGGGATCGATCTTTGTGAGGTCGCAGACTTCCTCGACCTTCATGCCGCGCTCAAGGGCCTCAAAGAGCCAGTGAATGCGGTCGGGTCCCGGCACGTGCAGCTTTTCGCGCAGAAGCGCGGTGGTGACCTCAGCAGGCGGACGCCAGGCGGTGCTAGGTTCGAGTGCGCGAATGGCCTTGCACAGGGCCTCCTGAAAGGTGCGACCAATGGCCATGACTTCACCGACGGATTTCATCTGCGTGTTCAGGGTCGTATCGCTGCCGGGAAATTTCTCAAATTGGAACTTCGGAATCTTGGCGACCACGTAGTCGATGGTCGGCTCGAAGCACGAAGGCGTTTTTCTGGTTATGTCGTTGGGAATTTCGTCGAGCGTCATGCCGACGGCGAGCTTGGCGGCTATCTTCGCTATCGGAAAGCCCGTGGCCTTGCTCGCAAGCGCCGAGCTGCGCGAGACACGCGGGTTCATTTCAATCACCACCATGCGGCCGGTTTGCGGGTGGATGCCAAACTGAATGTTGGACCCGCCGGTTTCAACTCCGACAGCGCGGATGATGGCTGCCGCTGCATCGCGCATCTGCTGATATTCCTTGTCGGTCAGCGTTTGCGCGGGCGCGACGGTGATGGAGTCGCCGGTGTGCACGCCCATGGGGTCGAAATTCTCGATCGAGCAGATGACCACGAAGTTGTCGCGAAAATCGCGCATGACCTCGAGCTCGAATTCCTTCCAGCCGATGACGGACTCCTCGATAAGCGCCTGATGCACGGGGCTGGCGTCAAGCGCACGGGCGATGAGGTCAGCAAAGTCCTCTCGGTTGTAGGCGATGGAACCGCCTGTTCCGCCCAGCGTAAACGATGGACGGATGACCACGGGGTAGCCGAGCTTATCGGCAACCTCGACGGCGTCGGGAACCGATGTGACGACGGAGGAGTCGGGAACTTCTAGCCCGATGCGACGGCACGTTTCCTTAAACAGCAAGCGGTCTTCGGCGATATTGATGGACTCGAGCGATGCGCCTATGAGTTTGACGCCGTATTTTTCGAGTATTCCGGCTTCGGCAAGCTCGACGGCAAGGTTGAGGCCCGTTTGGCCGCCGACCGTAGGCAGCACCGCGTCGGGACGCTCGGCGGCAATGATGGCTTCGAGGTAATCCTTCGTAAGTGGCTCGATGTAGGTGCGGTCGGCAATTTCCGGATCGGTCATGATCGTCGCGGGATTCGAATTGACGAGGATGACCTCATAGCCCTCGGAGCGCAGCGCTTTGCAGGCTTGCGTGCCGGAGTAGTCGAATTCGCAGGCTTGGCCGATGATAATCGGCCCGGAGCCGATGATCAGAATTTTCTTGATGTCGGTTCGTTTAGGCATGGGTTATTTCTGCATCATGGCGATGAAGTCGTCGAACAGATAACGTGCGTCGTGCGGCCCTGGCGACGCTTCCGGATGGTACTGGACGCTGAATAGCGGGAGCGAGCGATGGCGTAAACCCTCATTTGTTTGGTCGTTCAGGTTCAAATGCGTGATCTCCACATCACTGGCGGGCAGCGAGTCTGGATCCACGCAGAAGCCGTGATTCTGCGAGGTGATTTCGACTTTGCCGGTGCGCAGATTCTTCACCGGATGGTTGGCGCCGTGATGGCCAAATTTCAATTTGAAGGTCTTCCCCCCGAGCGCGAGACCGCAGAGCTGGTGTCCCAGGCAAATACCGAAAATCGGAGTGCGGCCGAGAAGCTTGCGGATGTTTTCGACGGCATAGGCGATTGGCTCAGGATCGCCCGGACCATTGGAAAGAAATACGCCGCTAGGTTTCATCGCCAGAACATCTTCGGCGGAAGTTTTGGCGGGTACGACGGTCACTTCGCAGCCGCGGTCCACCAGCAGGCGGAGAATGTTTTGCTTGATTCCAAAATCGTAGGCCACTACGCGAGGGCGCGAGCTGGCGTGGCCGGCAGCATTTTGGGAGCGTCGGCCTGAACCGCGAGCCAGCGAGCCAGCGGGAGCGAGCGGCGTGGCGAGCTCGATTGAGCCTTTATCCCAGGCGTATTGCTTTTCAGTGCTGACGCGGCCAGCGAGTTCTTGTCCTGCCATTGTCGGCAGCGCTCGGGCTTCGGCGATCAGCTTCTTGGCCGGCGTGCCGTCGGTAGAGACGACGCCTCGCAGCGCGCCCACATCGCGAAGGTGACGAACAAGCGCGCGCGTGTCGAGGTCCCAGATCACCGGGACGTCATGGCGTTCCAGATATTGCTGTGTCGTCTCACTCGAGCGCCAGTTGGAGGCCAGCGCCGAGAATTCGCGCGCCACCAGACCTTCGATGTATGGCCTGGGAGATTCCTCATCATCGACGTTGGCACCCACATTGCCGATGTGCGGATACGTAAGGCAGACGATCTGGCCGGAGTAACTGGGATCGGTGAAGACTTCCTGGTAGCCGGTAAGGCTGGTATTAAAAACGACTTCGCCGCCGCGGCTGGTGGTGGCACCCGCGGCGCGTCCGTTAAAGACTCTTCCGTCCTCGAGCGCGAGAATCGCGCGGCCTGCGAGGGCTTCGGTCAGTGTGTCCTCCAGAAAATTTCATTTGGATGCCGCATTGACGGTGGAAGTGGAGGCAAGCGATCCGAAATGATCCACCGGCCAGTAAGCGAAGACTGCCTTGCCATAGATGTAAGACCGCGGGACAGAGCCAAAGACACGCGAGTCATTGGAACTGTCGCGGTGATCCCCCAAAACGAAATAGTTGTCGTCGGGAATCTGCCGTGGCGCGTAATTAGATCCGTCGAGATATCCAGGCGGCACGTATTGATCGGGCAATTCCTGACCATTGACGTAGAGATGACCGGAACGAATCTCGACCGTTTCACCCGGCAGGCCCACCGCGCGTTTGATAAAAGATTTCGAACGGTCAAGAGGATACCAGAAAACGATGACATCGCCGCGCTCGATAGGCTCGAATCGGTAGATAAATTTGTTGATGAAAATGCGCTCCTGATCGCTCAAGAGCGGATTCATGCTGGTGCCTTCCACTTTGACCGGCTGGTAGAGAAAAATCATCACCACGATCGCGAGGCCGAGGGCAACGGCAAGATCGCGCGTCCAACTGCGCAATTCGCGCCTCAAGGGCGCAGGGTCGGGCGCGGAAGTATCGGGCTGTTGAATCTCCTGCATGAGGCCTCTTCCATTTATATCACGGCGGCGAACAGAGGCCAAGGAAGCCCCTACGCGGGAACCGGAAAGGAAACAACTACGGCGCGAGAGCAAAACGCATGACGGCGAGCGCGGCGATGACGGCAGTTTCCGCGCGCAGGATATTTTCTCCCAGTGAAACTTCCACGAAATCAGCCGCGCGACCCGCGGCTAACTCGGCGTCCGTCCAGCCGCCCTCAGGGCCGATGGCCAACGCTGCAACATTGGGCGGGCTCGCTGCCGATTGTGCAGCTTGGATTAGGGGCGGAGCGCCTGGGCGCTCCGAGAGCAGGATATTGCAAGCGGCAGAAGAGTACGCGGCAAAGGCTTTTTCGGCCGGCAGCAGATCCTTAAGCACCGGGGGGCGGAGGCGGCGCGACTGTTGCGCAGACTCGGCCGCAATCTTCTGCCAGCGCCCGTGACGCTTCGACGCTGCGGCCGCAAGCGGCTTGTCCGAGCGGGCGGCGAGCACGGGGACAATTTCACTTACGCCCAGTTCCGTCGCCTTTTCCAGACACCACTCGAAGCGGTCGAACTTGATCAGTGAAACAAGCAGGTGAAGCACCAAGGAAGGCTCCTGCGACGCAACCGGCTCAACCAGGGAAAATTCGATAGAGCTGTCGCCGCGCTTCGGAATAGCGACGCGCTCGATCTTGGCGAGCCAGACGCGCTGGCCGTCGCTCAATTCGTAGAGCTGGCCTGGTTCGGCGCGCAGAACGCGCCCCAGATGCTCCGCTGTTTCACCGCGAATGACCGCGGAGTCGGATTCGAAGTTCTCGACGAAAAAGCGTCGGCGCATGCAGCTAGCCGAAGATGTCTTTTACTTTGTCGAAGAAGCTGGAGGACCGCTCGACGGGCTTGTTCTCGACTTTCATCGACTGAGCAAGCTGTTCAAGTAGGCGGCGCTGTTCGCGGGAAATCTTCTGGGGAGCCACAACGCGGACATTTGCGTATAGGTCGCCGCGGCCACCGTGCGGGTTGGGCAATCCCTTTCCTTTGATGCGGAAGATTTGACCGGACTCGGTTCCCTCGGGAATCTCCAAATCATGTTCGCCCTGCAGCGCGGGAATTTTGATTTTCGCGCCGAGCGCAGCCTGCGGAATACTGATGGGAATCGTGCAGTAAAGATCGGCGCCACGCCGCTCGAAGAAGGCGTGCTCTTTGACTTCGAGAAAAATATACAGGTCGCCGGCAGAGCCGCCGTTCGATCCCGGCTCACCTTGTCCAACCATGCGCAGGCGCGTGCCGGAATCGACCCCCGGCGGAACGTGCACTTCATGAGTGCGTTCGCGTTCGATGCGCCCCTGGCCTCGGCAAGTTTCGCAGGCATCCTTGATCACCTGGCCGGCGCCACGGCAGGCGGGACAAGTCCGCGTGATAGAAAAAAATCCCTGTTGGTAGCTCATCTGGCCGCGGCCGCCGCAGGTGCGGCAGGCGCTCATACCACTGCCCGGCTTCGCGCCGGTTCCGTGGCAGGATTCACAGAGCTCGTTGCGAGCGACGCGAATCTGGGTGGTAACACCGGCGGCAGCTTCCTCGAAGGTCAAGGACATGTCGTAGCGCAGGTCCGCGCCGCGTTGGCCCCGCGAGCCACGGCTGCGGCGCCCAGCCCCCGCTGCGCCACCGAAAACTTGATCGAAACCGAAAAGGTCGCCGAAAATATCCTGGAATTCGTCGAAGATGGTGGGGTTGAAACCGGCGGACTCGAACCCGCGATTGGATAGGCCGGCGTGACCGAAACGATCATAGATCGAGCGCTTCTGTCCATCCGATAGAACGCTATAAGCCTCGGTGGCCTGGCGAAATTTGCCTTCGGCCTCGGTCTTGGTTTCGGGATTGCGGTCCGGATGCCACTTGAGCGCCGCCTTGCGGTACGCGGATTTTATTTGGTCGCCTGATGCGTCGCGCGCAACGCCAAGGATTTCGTAGTAATCCAGCTGGGCTTCCGGCATACATTCCTTCCAATTTGGTTTAGCCGCTTGCGTTTCGCTTATTATCTTCGCTTACAAACCGCCGCTTCGCTTGTCAACCGCGCGGACCGGCTCAGTTCTCGCGCCGAGTGGCCCGCTCAAGTTTATTGTCCGGTGCGCTCGCCACGCGCACCATTGCCGGCCGCAGAACGCGCTCGTGAAACAAATACCCGGGCTGCAATTCCTCGACGACGGTTCCATCCGGATGCTCGGACGTTTCCACCCGATCGATGGCGTGATGGAAATGCGGATTGAATTCCTTGCCCACCGATTCAATGCGTACCACGCCTTGCTTGGCAAGGGCGTCCCCAAGCTGGCGGCGAATCAACTCGAAGCCCTTGCGATATTCGTCGTTAGCCCCTGTATCGGCGCCGTTCAAGGCGCGGTCGAAAGCGTCGAGCACGGGAAGAATCTGTTCGATCAGCAATTCGGCGCCGCGATGGCGTTCCTGGTGGCGATCCTTTTCAACGCGCTTACGGTAATTCTCAAAGTCGGCCTGGCGGCGAACGAGGGTGCTCATCAGCTCCTGTTTTTCGGCCAGGAGCTTACCGTACTCATCGAGAGTGTCCCCCGTGAGCGTTACGTCTTGCTCGGGAGCTTCTTCGCCGGCGGGCTGCTCGGGGGACCGGCGAGAGGGATCGAATTCAATAGGCTTGTCCTTACGTGCGCTCACGATGGGAGGTTCTCCTCAGACTCGGTCGAAAAGAACTGAGCCATAAAAGCCACTGCGGTGATCACACGTTCGTAGTGCATGCGCATGGGCGCGAGAATTCCCAGCGTTCCTTGCACCTGATCGTTTGAGGTATAGGAGGCGGAAACGAGCGCCAGATGCTTGCCGGCGCCGGACATCTGGTCGAGTCCCAGCTCGACGTGCACGGGCTCGGGTGATTCAATGCAGCGGTTCAGCAGGGCGATCAGACGGTCCTTCTCTTCGATGGCTTCGAGCAGCTCGCGAAGTTGATCCTGATCGGTGAATTCGACCGAGGACGCAATCCGCGCCGCGCCCTCGACGTAGACCTTGCGGTCGCCGGCCGATTCGCCAAGGATGGCTGGATCACAGAGCATCAGTGCGTCCGTTGCCAGCCGGCCATACTGTTCGCGATCGCGTTCAACCTCGGCGCGCAGATCGGCGCGCATGGCTTCGAGCGTTCGGCCGACGTAATGAAGGTTGAGATATGCGGCGATGCGATCGAGATCCTCCTGGAGGAAGGAGCGCTCCGGACGAATCAACTTATCACGTGTCTGCCCGCCAGAAGTAACCAGGACGACCAGGATGCGGTTGTCAGGTACCAACAAGAAGCGCAAATGCTCCACCACGCTGCGTGCTAGTGGGGGAGAAATAAAAATGCCCAAGCCGCGGGAAACAGCTGAAAGGACGTGGCTGGCGCGTTCCATGACCGCCTCCGGAGTTTGGGCGGCTTCCAACTCGCGGCGAATCCACTGGCGGTCTTCGGGGCTGGCGGTAGCCTGCGCGGTCACCTGCTCAACAAAGAAACGATACGCAGCGGCTGTGGGGACGCGCCCAGCGGAGGTATGAGGCTGGTAAAGATATCCACCTTCCTCCAGTTCGACCATTACGTTACGAACGGTCGCAGAACTAAGGGGCTCGATATGGCGCTGCGCCACGCTGCGCGAAGAAACCGGCTCGCCGGTTTCAATATAAGCGCGCACGACATCGGTGAGGATCTGCTGGTGGCGCCTTTGCAAAGTAGAGGGGCTCATATTGGGTGCCGACGATAGTGCGGAAATCCGCTCAGTCTCTCAGAAAATTCTAAACGGGAGCAGGGAGAACGTCAACTTCGCCATGCGGCGGGGCTGGCGGGAAAGACACGCCGTATCCCGGCAAAACGAGTGCAAAAAAAAACCGGGCGCAAGCCTTACGCTCGCGCCCGGCGCAATTCGCCGAAGCGACAGCTAATCCGGAAGCAGCGCCACCTGGGGCATCTGGAGCTTGGCCTTGGCCAGGGCGCGGACGATGTTCGTTTCCACGGCCTGCTCGGTAGTATTTCGCACAGTGGCCAGTTCGCTGATCAGAAGATACTTGGCACGTTCCAGCATCTTCTTTTCGCGAAACGAGAGAGGCTTTGTGCGGCTCAGAGCTACCAGTCCCTTTAGAACCGCGGCTACTTCCATCAGGGATCCAGTGCGCATCCGGTCTGAATTTTCTTTGAAGCGGTGTTTCCAATCGTGGTGGGAAGCGGAGCGGCCCTTTTCCAGATAAGAGAGGACTGCGCCGGCTTGGGTCGAGCGGATGATGGGTCTTAACCCTACGCTTTCAATATTGGCTTGTGGAACCATTACCTTCAAGCCGCTCGAAAGGATCCGCAACATGTAGAAGCGTTCCGATTTTCCGTTTACATAACCGTAACTGATTTGTTCGATTAGCCCGACGCCGTGATTGGGATATACAACCTTTTCGCCTAGCTTGAAATCCATAGACTAGAGCTCCCTCCCCCAACTACCTAAACGGATCTTAGGCTCATGCCTACCCGGCGTCAAGGAATTCTCATCAGTTCCTGGTATCTATTTTCCCGGAAGGGCCTGTTTTTGCGGTGTTTGGCAGCACAATTGCCCTATAATGGGGCACGTGCTTACTCTCGCCTTGGATACATCTTCGCCCACTGGAAGCATCGCGGTGCTGCGCGAAAGCGAATGCCAAGGCATCGTTTCGACGCGCGGCGACGAAGCATATTCCTCACGCCTATTCCGCCAGCTTCAATTCCTGCTCGATGAGCTCTCGTTGAAACTTGAAGAGTTTGATCTGTTTGCCGTATGCACCGGTCCAGGCTCATTTACTGGCCTGCGCGTGGGACTTGCGGCGGTAAAGGGATGGGCCGAGGTTTATCAAAAGCCGGTGGCGGCTGTGAACGGGCTCGGAGCCGTCGCCGCGCAATCGCGATGCGGCGCGAACTTGGTAGTTCCGGTACTGGACGCGCGCCGCAGCCAAGTCTATTTCAGCAAGTATCGACGGCAGGACGATACGATACCCGCTTCCTGGACCGCTGAAGCTGAGGAATGCGTGATGACGCCACAGGAATTTATTCAAGAACTAGCCCTCTGGCAACGGCAATCGCGGTTCGGGACCCGGGAGATGGCAATTGTGACACCTGATGCGGCGCTCGGCGGTGTGATGGAGGAATTCCGGGCGTCGAATGCATGGGCGCGTAACATCCAGGCCGAACAGGTTTCCTCGGTCTTGGCGCCGTATATCGGACAGCTCGGAGTGTTGCACGCCAAGCAGGGCCGGTTGACCGATGCGTTAAGCTTGGACGCTAACTATGTACGGCGCTCGGACGCCGAACTGAAGTGGAAAGACCCAGCTGCCCTTTGAACGTTCGTGCGCTCGAGCCGGGCGACGCCGACGCTATTCTCAGCATACAAGCGGAGTCGCCGGAGGTCGCGCAGTGGAGTAAGCGCGCCTACGAGCGTCTCGTTCAAGAGAAGATGATCGGATGGACCGCCGAAGCAAATGGAAGCATCTCCGGGTTTGTCGCCGCGCGACAGGTGGCTGGCGACGCCGAGATTCTAAACTTTGCGGTGCGATCGGATGCACGACGCCGCGGGATTGGCGCGCGGTTGCTGAACGAAGTTTTGGCCTGGGCCAAGAACGCACGCGCCGAAAAGATCTACCTCGAGGTTCGCGAATCGAATCAGGCGGCGCGGGCATTTTACGAGCGTCACGGATTCCGCGAGACCGGACGGCGCCCGCGCTACTACGACGCTCCCACCGAAGACGCTCTCCTGCTGACACTTTCCCTCGCCCCCGAAGCGTCGCGCGGATGAAGACGTGAACACGTTCGATGTGGTGATCGTGGGCGGCGGATTGATTGGCGCATCGATCGCTTTCGAGCTGGCGTCAGAAAAGCTCCGCGTCGGCCTGCTCGACTCCCAACAGCCGGGGCGGGAGGCTTCATGGGCTGCGGCGGGCATGTTATCTCCCGCCCCAGAGTCCGCACAGAATACCGCTCTCGTCCCGCTGGGAAGAGCCAGCCTCGATCAATATCCGGAATTCGTCGCCGCTGCGGAAAGCGCATCGGGGAAGTCCACGGGCTATACGCGCAACGGTGCGCTGGAAATCTTCTTGCCGCCGAGTGTCTCTCCCGAACGCGACGAGCGAATCGCGCTGTACAGAAGTCTGGGAATCGCCGCGGAGCCTGTTTCTACGTCCGAGTCCGCGGCGGGAAAAGCGGCACGCAAGGACAGCGGAGCGATATGGCTGCCCGACGAAGCGACCGTGGAGCCACGAGCGCTGTTCGAGGCCGTGCTCGCCACCGCGCAACAGCGCGGAGCCAAAATCGAATCCGGCCGCCGCGTCATCGGGCTCCTGCTCGAGGCCGGCCGATGCACCGGCGTGCTGACCGAGGAAGAAAAAATCGGCGCCCATCACGTGGTCATCGCGGCAGGATGTTTTTCCACCGAAATTTTCTCGCGTGGGAGCCGCATGGCGCGATATGCGCCGACACGCCCGGTGCGCGGTCAAATAATTGCATTTCGACACGGCGGAGCAGCCCTCGAAACGGTGCTGCGCTCCGATCGCGGCTACTTGGTTCCGCGTCGAAACGGGACGATCGTTGCAGGGAGCACGTCGGAAGAGGCTGGATTCGAAAAGCGAGTGACGCTGGAGGGTCTACGCAAAATCAAGGAAGCCGCCATCGAGCTGATGCCCAGTCTCGCCGAAGCCCAAGTGCTTGATAGTTGGTCCGGCTTGCGACCCGGCACTCCGGACGATCTTCCCAGCCTCGGGCTCACGGACACGCCCGGACTGCTGATGGCCACTGGACATTATCGCAACGGAATCCTGCTGGCGCCAGTCACCGCAAAACTCGCGCGGGGTTGGATTCTCGGCGAGCGCGCGTTGCCTATCGATACCAGCGCATTTTCGCCGATGCGATTTGCCGCGGAAAAGCCACGCGCGGGCCGAGCCACGCAGAAAAACTAGAACGGAACCTTATTTCGTTGCGGTTCCCGATTGGGCGGCCCCGGCAACGCCGAGGCTTGGCCCGGGCCGGTGAACTGCACTTTATCTGCGTCGAGGAAGATCGAGCGATTGGTCACGACTTCGACGGTGGATCCGCGCGGCAGCTCTGCTTCGGGTCCGCGCGAGAGCAGCACCGCGGCTAAGCCGGCAGCCACGCCAATCCCCGCACCAATACCCGCGCCTTCCCCGCCGCGCGCGATTCCACCAATGCCCGCACCGGCCGCCGTGGTTTTTGCCACCGTCGCAACGTCAGAAGCCTTGTCGCTGTCTCCCACAACTGTGCCTTCTCCATTCACCGTCTCGCCGCCACCGGTTCCGGCATTGCTGGGTGAGGCATTCAGATTAACCATGTAGGCGTTGGGAAGGATCATCGTGGTGAGTTTCAACGCGATCTCAGCCCGCCCCTTCACGCGGCCAGGCCGCTTGGACTGCGTCACTTCACCGCTGACGTAGGAGCCGGCGGGAATCGCCACCTGGCCGTTGATCATGATCGGAAAGAGCGTCTCGAAGTACACAGGGTCCCCGGGACGCGCACTGCGCGTGGAAATGCCGTTATGAAGCACCAGAGGAATATGCGTGCCGCCGGGAACCTCGATCTTTCCCCCGTGCACCGGCGCAGTGGGCTGAGCCGCTGGCGCAGCCGGGTTGGTCGCCTGCGCGCCGGCTGCATCCTGCAAAGCCGTAGGTGACTCCGGCACGGTGGGGCCCGGCACAGACTGGGCGTGACCAGCCGAAGCGCCGACGAAAACAAGGGCAACGGCGGCAGAACACATCAGGAAATGTTTGCCTATCATAATCCCCCCAAACCGGCTCAGGCGCATTGCTAAAAGGATGCGCTCCACCCCAACCGGGATGCCAGCGGCGGAACGTCGAGCAAGACAGGCCGCTTATCACGCCATTGTAAGCCGTAGAGGCCCTCGGGGTAACGAAGATCACTGCTGGCGGCCATGCCGCGGCCGGCTGCACGAGGAGACCCCGTGTACGACTAGGCACCTGCTCGCCCGCCCAGCTCTTGGCCGACCTATACTGAAATAGCCAATTTAGGCTTGGGATTGCGCCAGAATGATATCGAGACTGTACAGCTCCCTCCGCGGGAAGACTCTGTTCATCATCTTGTTGGCCTTCGCTGGACTGATCAGTGGACTCTATCCGATCGCCCGCATCGTAATCCTGCGCGGCTTTTATAAGGTAGAAACGGATTTCGCCTTCCAAAACCTGGAACAAGCTTCCAGCGCAATTTCTAACGAGTTGGATACCCTGCGGCACAGCGCGGACCAGTACTCCGACTGGGAGACTCTGTTCGGTCGAGGCGACCAAACTGCGCGTAGGGTACGCGCCGTCTTACCCCCCTCTGCCTTCGAGCAGTTGCGCATCAACTTCGCGGTGGTCGTGGATAGCCAAGGCCACACGCTTTTGTCGCAAGGCTTCAACTTGGCGGCTATGCAGCCCGCGCAAGCCCCGTCCGACATCGACGGTCACTTGCAACCTGGGTCTCCTCTCTTGGGCGCAGACCATGACGTGAGCGGCATTCTGATGCTCGCGAGCGGGCCGGCGCTGGTCAATGTCAGTCGTATCGCACCGGGCGATTCAGCGGAAAACTCCTCCGGTGCAACTCTTATTGTCGGGCGCGCCCTCGACGCCGATGAGATTTTGCGGCTCAGCGACATTACGCATGTGCCCTTGGAGATGCAGCCTCTTGACGCATCCTCCGCGCCAAGCGATTTCCGCCTGGCGGCTCAAACCATCACAGCCCACGATCCCGTGCTCTTCCGGCCTTATTCCAAGGACTCGTTAGCCGCGTACAAAGAACTTAGCGACGTTTATGGAAAGCCGATGGTGCTCATTCGTATTCTTCTGCCGCGCACCATCTACGAGCAAGGCCAGACCAGCTTGTGGCAATTTTTCCTGGTGCTTCTGGCAGCGGGCTTATTGTTCGGAGCAGCCACGATGTTCCTGCTCGAGCGTTTCGTCATTTCACGCGCCGCAACCTTGAGCGACGACATCGCCAGCATCGGCACGAGCGGAGACCTGGCCGCCCGCCTGCCGGTCTTCGGCAACGACGAAATCGCTCGTTTGGGAAGCGTCATCAACAGCATGCTCGACGACCTGGAGCGGGGGCAGATTGAGCGTCATGAGGAGCGCGCACGCCTGGCGGTCATGGTGGAAGAAATGCCGGCGTTGCTGTGGACCACCGACCCACAGCTGCGCTTTACTTCTTCGACGGGGGCGGCTCTGGAAGCGCTGGGCCAACATACCAACTCGATCGTCGGCCAGACACTCTCGGAATACTTCCGCACAGACGACCCCGGATATCCCGCCATCTCCGCGCACCGCAAGGCACTGGCGGGGCAAACGGCCACCTACGAGCAGGAATGGGAGGGGCGAATTTTCGACTGCCATGCACGGCCTCTGCATGACAGCCAGGGCGCGGTGGTGGGCGTCATCGGCGTGGCGCTGGACGTTACCGAGCGTAAGCATCTAACGGATCAGTTGCGCCAATCGCAGAAGATGCAGGCCGTAGGCGAACTCGCCGGAGGTATCGCGCACGATTTCAACAATCTATTGATGGTGATGAAGGGCCATGCGCAGCTGCTCCTCGACCAGCTGACGCAGTCCCCGAGCATGCACCATAGTGTCCAGCAAATTGACAAAGCGGCGGACCGCGCCGCGGGGCTCACGCGCCAACTACTGGCGTTCAGCCGCAAGCAGGTGTTGCAGCCGCGCGTTTTGGATATGAACGATCTCGTGGCGAGCATGATCAAAATGTTCTCACGAGTGATCGGCGAAAACATCGAAATGGCGTTCGTTCCGGGCGCAAATCTGGGGCGTGTGAAGGCCGACCCCGGACAGATCGAGCAAGTTCTCCTGAACCTGGTAGTCAACGCGCGGGACGCCATGCCCACTGGCGGGCGGCTGACCATCGGCACGTCCAACGCGGAATTGGACCGGAGCTACGCCGCTCAGCACGCCAGCGTCATTCCCGGAATGTACGTCATGCTGACCGTGACCGACACTGGACACGGTATGGACGCGAAAACTCAAGCACGCATCTTCGAGCCATTTTTTACAACCAAGGGGCCTGGCAAAGGGACAGGACTGGGGCTCGCGACGGTCTACGGAGTGGTTAAACAAAGCGGCGGCTTTATTTGGGTCTATAGCGAAGTGAACCACGGAACTACGTTCAAGATTTATCTGCCAAAGGTATTGGCTGGCGTCGACGCTCCGCTGGCTGAGAAGGAACCGGCCGCGGCTCTCTCTGGATCGGAAACCATTCTCTTCGTGGAAGACGATCAGAACGTGCGCGAGTTGGTGCAAGTCTACCTCAAACAGTCGGGATATCACGTCATCGAGGCGTCGGACGGAGGGCAGGCGCTGGAAATTGCGGCGTCATACAACGGCCCGATCGACCTGCTCATTACGGACGTGGTGATGCCCCGTATGAGTGGCCGCGAAGTCGCCACGCAGATGGTGAATCAGCGCCCTGGTATGAAGGTGTTGTATGTCTCCGGGTATACGGACGACACGGTCTTTCGCCACGGGGTGCTGGAAGGCGGCGTGGAGTTCCTCCAGAAACCGTTCAACATGACTTCTCTCGGCAAGAAAATCCGCGAGGTGTTGAAGGGCCAGCCGGCTCCCGTAGCTTAGATTCACACCGCCGGCATCGGACCGAGAACTCTAGATTAGAAATACAGTTTGACCGCTCAGTTCGATGCGTTTGCGGCAGCGGATATTCCTGCAGGCCACCAAATTGTCGATCCGAACCATGTAAGACCGCGCCTTTGCGAATTGCTTGCGGTACTCATCATTCGCGCCCCCGGGAACCTGGGCCTTCTTCGTGCGCACCATCCAGCGTACCGGGTAACTGTTCTCCTGCCGGCAAAATGGGCAGTTCACCGGGATCTGCTTGGTCTCTTCCTTCTCATCGTAGAACCGTTTTTCGTCCATGATTCCTGTCCGCAGCCGGCTTATTTAATTTTCCGGATGTATCTCATCCAGAGTCGTAAAGCGCATCCCGGCATCCTTCCATCGCGGAATCCAATATTCGAGCGCGAGCGCCGTATGCCGACGATCCGCATTTGCCGCGCGTGGATCGCCATCGTGCAGTAGGACGATATCGCCTCCCTCAACGCGGCGCAAGCGCTCAATCACCGTTTCGGCGGCCTGAGGTTTCCAGTCCCGAGCCATGGCGGACCACATCACAACACCCGCGCCGCGGCGCTTGCGAACCACACCTGCAAGCTGTGGCCCGCGAAATCCGTAGGGCGGACGCATCGATCGGGTCTTCTTGCCCGTTGCCGCTCCGATAGCTTCATCGCAGCGATTGAGCTCCGTGGAAATTCGCCCCGTCGAGCAAAATGCCAAGGCGGGATGTGTATCGGTGTGATTTCCGATGGTGTGCCCCGCGCCCGCGATTTCCGCGGTCAGGGCGGGCGCGGCAGTAACCCACTTCCCTATCAAGAAAAATGTCGCTCGAACTTCGTTGCGATGGAGCAATTCGAGGAGCGAGGGAGTCAGGGCCGGATTTGGGCCATCGTCAAACGTGAGCGCGATCGACGTCGGGTCGCCTGTGTAGCGGATGGTCGGGCCGAACATCTGTGATAAAGGAGCCACCGCCGCCCATGACCAGGCTCCTGCGGCCGCGCACGCGCCGCCTGCCGCAGCAATCGTTGGAAGCATTCGCACGGTGAGCATTTTCGCACTGCCCAGTGCAAAACGCTACGCGCAGCTCGTGTCCGACGTTTGATACCATGGCGCGAGCGAGAAACAGATGGTTCACACGCGCGCCCAACAACACATGTTTCCGGATTGGCTGCGATGGGCGGCCCTCGCGTGGCTGGTGATCTGGGCGGCGATTTACTCGCGCACCTGGGGTGCCGCCAATTTTCTGCATTTGTCAGACGTGGCCGTAATCCTCACCTGCATTGGGCTTTGGAGCAATAGTGCGCTGCTGATTTCCAGCCAGGCTGTCGCCTCGTTGGCCGTCGACACGGTGTGGACACTCGACGTTGCCTGGAAGATCTGTTCCGGCCGCCACCTGATCGGCGGCACCGAGTATTTATTCGACACGAATTACCCGCTGTGGGTACGACTCATCACTCTGTTTCATGTAGCGATGCCGCTTCTGCTGCTGTGGGCATTGCATCGCAGCGGATACGATCGGCGCGGCTGGGCGCTGCAATCCGCAATCGCGCTGCCGGTATTTATCGCTTCGCGATACACCGTGCCCGCCCAAAATACGAACTTCGCTTTCGCCGACCCGTTTTTTCATCGCGCGTGGGGTCCGGCGCCGTTGCACGTCACGGTAATTTTTCTGTTTATGCTGCTGGTCGTGTACCTGCCAACACACTTCCTGCTGCGGCGCATCTTCCCTGCGCCCCATGTGGCCATCACTTCTTCGTGAGAGCTTATTCTGGTTGGCGAAGGGCACGCAGGTCGATGCCCAGTTGCTGGCACTTTTTATAGAGGTGGCTGCGCTCGAGCCCCAGCGCTTTTGCGGTGTTGGTCATGTGGTTGCGATTGCGTTTCAGCTCGCCTAACAGCGTTTCGCGCTCGAAGTTCTCCACGCGCTGCGCCAGGGTTCCCGTAGCCAGTCCCCCGGAGATTCCCGCGGCTGCACCGGGGGCGGCGAAACTGGGTGGCAGCGCTCGCTCGACGGCAACCGCGTCGATTTCCGCGCCGCTCGCCAACAATAAAGCGCGCTCGATCACATTGCGCAGCTCGCGCACGTTACCCGGCCAGGTATAGCGTTCCAGGGCGTCGAGCGCCTCGCGCGAAAGTGATTTTGGTTTCCAGTGATTCTGCTCGGAAAGCTGGTGAACGAAATGCTCGGCCAGCACGCGGATATCCTCGTGGCGCTCGCGCAACGGCGGCAAAACAATGGGAAACACGAACACGCGGTGGTACAGATCTTCGCGAAAGCTTCCCTGTCGCACTTGCTCTTCGAGGTTGCGGTGCGTGGCTACGACCACGCGCACGTCCACCGCCAGTGGCTTGTCGCCTCCCACGCGCTCGATTTCGCCCTCTTCCAACACGCGCAGCAGTTTGGCTTGCATGGCGAGCGGCATGTCTCCGATTTCATCCAGAAAGAGCGTGCCGCCGTCAGCCTGCTCGAACTTTCCGGTATGCCGCGAAGCAGCCCCTGTAAAGGAACCCTTTTCGTGGCCGAACAGTTCGGACTCCATGAGTTCGGCGGGAATCGCCGCGCAGTTCAGCGAAACGAACGACTCGCCTCGCCGCGCGCTTTTCTCGTGAAGGGCGCGAGCGATCAGCTCTTTGCCGGTGCCGGTCTCGCCGCGAATGCACACCCGAGTATCGCTCGCAGCCACAGTCTCGACTTGCGCCATCAAGTCGCGCATTGCCGGACTGGCCCACACCATCTGATGCCGACCCAGTTGCCTCTTCAGATCGCGGTTTTCTTCTTCCAGCCGCGTGAGCCGTAGGGCATTTTCCACCGTCAGCAGGAGTTTGTCGGTCGAAATGGGCTTCTCCAGAAAGTCGAGCGCGCCCAGTCGAGTGGCTTTCACCGCCATTTCGATGGTGGCCTGCCCGGACATCATTACGCACGGCGACGTGACGCCCGCACCCCTCATATCTTCCAGGAGCGCGATGCCGTCTTTTCCTGGCATCACCACGTCGGAGAGGATCAAATCGAATCGCTGAGCTTTGACCAGTTCCAGGGCGCGTGCGGCGTTATCGCAGACTGTGGCCTCGTGGCCAGCCAGACGAAATGCACGAGCGAGCGATGCGAGCGTGTTGGCATCGTCATCGATGATGAGGATGTGCGCCTTGACGGACATGCGAGACTACGATTCCTCGGTCTTCGCGGCCGGTTCTTCGGTTGTGACGGCTTCTTCGACTGTGGCTGCAGCGGCGGCTTCCACGGAAACCGTTTCCGGCGGCGGAATCACTTCAACTCCGCTGCGCCCCGCCGCGCGCAGCGGAAGATGGATGCGGAAGGACGTGCCGACGCCCGTTTCGCTCTCGACGGAAATTCGGCCGCCGTGATCGCTGACCACCGACTGTACGATGGCCAATCCCAATCCCGTGCCGTGCTGCTTGGTGGTGTAGTACGGAGTGAAAAGCCGGTCACACTCTTCCTTTGTAAGGCCGCCACCGGTGTCGGAAATTTCCAGACTTACTCCATTTCCCTCCTTCGCGGTGCGCAGCATCAGCACGCCGCCGGAAGGCATCGCGTCCATGGCGTTCAGCACGAGATTTTCGATTGCCCGGTGCAGTAGCGTCGCGTCCGCCTGAATCACTGGCAGGTTCCTTTCCAAATGCAGCTCTGAAGTAATGGGCGGCCGCCCCACAGCGCTGAACTGCGCTTCGAAAAGCTTCACGGCTCCCCGCACGATGTCATTCAGATCTACGGGGCCGAGTTCGGGTTGGGGCATGCGCGCGAAGTCACTGAAGCGCCCCACAATCTTTTTTAGATTTTCGATTTCAGCCAGCAAAATTGCAGTCGACTCCTGAAACACTTCTTCGAACTGTTCGGGATTCTGTTCCTTGGCGCGCTGAAGGTTTTCGACCGTGGTCTGCAACGGGAAGAGCGGATTCTTGAGCTCGTGTGCCAGCCGCCGCGCCAGCTCGCGCCACGCTGCAACGCGCTCGGTCTGCACCAGACGTTCCCGCTGCTCGGTAAGTTGCTCGGTCATTTGATTGAAGGCGCGCGCCAGTTGCGCGATTTCGTTCTGGCCGTGTACTTCCACTCGCGTTCCCCAATTCCCACGGGAAACTTCGTGGGCGCCCTGCGCCAGCTTTTGCACCGGACGCATAACCCGCGCCGCGCCCCACCAGCTCATTAGTAAGCCGACGAGGAGTCCCACACCCACAACGCCGGTCGCCAGCCACAAAATGCGCCGTTCGAGAGTGACGACGTCGTGCTGCGAACCTCCCACCAGCAACACCCCTAGCAATTCCTTCTGGCGGCCCACGAGAGGCAGCGCCTGGAATAGCTCGGCGCTGGCCGCATCGGTACCCCACGCGATCGTGGCAGCGCGGGCCGCGGGATCTTGGCGTTCGCCGTTGATGATGGGAATGAAGCGCTCGGCATGATCGGCTGCGCCGGACGCATCCACCAGGTCGGCTGGCTGAAAGTCCGTGTCGAGATTCATGTACAGCAGCGAACGCATCCCGGCGGGCAGCACCAGCGAAGTGAGAAAATCCTTCCCCATGCGCTGGCCGCCAATCACGTAGATGGCTTTATCCGCCACTGGCACGCGCGACACGGCCATCAGCCCAAGCTGCGGGCCATCCTGCGTGTCCACTTTCATCAGAAACGATCCCAGCGAAACCCAGTCTTCCGGCTGCGCCACCCAATCCATCTTGTAGCCATAGCGCGCGGGCCACTCGACCGAAGAAATGATCGTGCCATCGCTGTTAACGAAATCCATGAAGTCCAGTTGATGCGATTGCGAAACGCCGCGCGCGTCGTTCACGTAAATCGACGCATCGCCCTTCGGCAGACTGAGTTCCACGGCCATACGCACCGTGGCTTGTTCCTCCGCGATGGCCTTCACGCGATTGACGATCTCCTGCCCGCTACGCGCGAACTCCTGGCGAAACTGTCCAACGAATGCATCGGTGTATTGTCCGTTGAGCTGATTGAATGCGCGGCGTGCAACTTCGGATACACCAACAGCAATGACCGCAACCGAGAGCGCCAGCGCCAGCGTGAAAATCCAGAATAGTTTGGCGCGAAATGTCACGGCGCATCTCCCAGCCAAACATCCGCAAGGGGCCAGGGATCGCCCGCTGCGGGAGTCGACCAATCGCGCACGCGTGCGCTCAAGCCATATACCTGTGGCAGCCAAACCAAAGGTACTACGCGGTAGCCGTTCGCCAGGGTCCGCTCACGTTCATATATCTGCTCTGGCGTTGCGCTTGGCGTACCGGTGCGCGCCCCTTCCGGCGAAAGCGATTTCGCATCCCAGCCTGCGATCGGCGCAAGCATCGTCTGCAAATTCCCCAGCGCTTCACTTGGATTCGGCGAATTCATGCGCATCCGCACCAGCCGCGCATCGACGTTTGCCGATGCTGCGGCCAGCCCAGGTATGGCTTGGATGCGTAGCGTAATGCCTGCATCGCGCGCGTTGACCACAATTCGCTCCGCCACGGCCTGCTCCAGTGGATCGCCCGCATCATATCCCAACGCTATCTTCGGCGAGCTCGTGATTTGCCCCCACAGCGCACGCGCTACGGAAACGTCAACAGCCGTCGAAAACAGAAACGCGGTGCCGCTCGACCACCCAGGCAGCAAGCCACCGGCGGGCTCGCCCTCTTTCTGCAAGATGAAATTAACGATCGCCGCTCGGTCAATTGACCGCGAAAGCGCTTCGCCAACACGCGCATCCGCCGTCGCAGGACGCCCGGCAAGCAGCACAAGCGCGAGCAACTCATCCGGCTCGGACGCACTCACGCGAATGCCACGGTCGCGCGCCTGCCGCACTTCGCCCGGCGGAAGCATCGCGAAATCCGCTTTGCCGAGTTCGAGATCAAGCAGGCGGTCGCGATCCGAGCGCCCCATCTGAATTTCGATCGAGTCGAGGAATGCCCTTCCCCCTGCAAAATCGGGATTAGCGGCCAGCGAGGCGTGCTTTCCCGGTTCCCACTCGGCCAGACGAAAAGCTCCGCTTCCCGCAGCGCCAGCGAACGTGCCATCCGGGCTGCGGCGCGCGTAGAGCAGCCCATTGATCTCCTGTTTCGCTGTCGCTTCTGCGGGATTCGCAGCCGGCGTTGTGGGATCGACCGAATTCACTACGGCGGCGATCTCCACGCGCAATGCTCCTCCGTATTTTGGCCGCCGCGAACTTCGCGCCGGCAGGGCAACAACCAGGACGGCGGCCAGCATAACGGGCAGCACCACGCTAGTTGCCGCAAGTAACGGAGACAATCGACGCTTCATACATTCCTGTGCGCAAGTTTCGCGCCACCACACGGGCAGACTTCAAATCAGCCGAGGGCCAAAGCGAAAGCACCGGCCCGGCAAACGGCAGAGGGTCGCCGGAAGCCACCAGAACATCGTCCTTCAGCTCGAGAGTCTGGATCGAATCGGGCTCCGTCCAATCTCCTGAGCCGGTGACCAGCGCCACGCGGCCGCCGCCGCAGTTTAGATCGAGCAGCAGGCCGTCTCCCGATTCGCGACCATTCGCAGCGGGCGCGGCCAGGGGCAATTGCTCGAGTTCGCGAGGAAATTTTCCGTTCGAATTCGCAGCGGCACACTGCATGGCCGCCGGCTTGGCCAAGTCGCCCGCGCATTCCAGGCCGGGCAACTCGACCTTGCGATTGTTCAGGTCAATCCACGCGCGCAGATCACGAGGCCACGGCGATGGATGACGCAGCGGAGTATTTTCTGCCGTTACCCACTGCGCGCCCGGCTTGGCGTAAACCGTGAGCGCCTCCGGTTGCACGATCAGGAGTAACGGGGTGGCGCCCGCGGAATCCGACGGCAGGTTTGCAAAATCCAGAATCGGCCGTCGCTGCTCCCATACTGTTTTACGAGCGAGCGTAGGCGTATCTCCGCTGGGGCCTCCCGCGCCACTGTTGCGCGAAGGACCCGCTGCGATGGCCACCTGATCACCCTCCACCCGGTGTACGCGAGCCACGAGCAGATACTCGCTTGCCGATTCGGAGAGGGTTGCTTCAACCTGGGCGTTCGCGGCGGAATCTGGGGATAAATGAACTCCGCGCCGGTTCAGTTCCGCGATTAATTCGAGGCGAACCGCAGCTGCTTGCGCGGCATCCACCGAAGAAATGTTTTTGAAATCCAGATACAGCGTACCAGTCTGTGGAACAAAAGAAGCGATTCGTACGGCCAGAGTTCGCACGGCATCAATCCACGCGGACGCAGGTTGCGATCCCGATTGCGCAAGGGAAATAGCGGCCGCGGCGCAGAGGCTCACCGCCAAAGCGCAGCCGCACAGCAGAATAATGAATCGGAAGGGGAGCCGCATCGGCTTGGAGCGAGCGTGGAATGCGTTGAACAAGTGCGATCATAACACATTACCAAAAACCTCTCGGCAATCGCCGACACCGCAGTTTCTCAACTTCTGCTTGTTCGGAATGACGTCAAGAACCACACCCTTGAAAAACACAAGGGTGCGGCACCCATCGTCTTTGCGTCTTTGCGTCTTTGCGTCTGTGCCTCCGTGTCTCTGTGGCGTGCTTAAACCTGATCGCGCCGGCGGGCGGCTTCGTCTCGCAG
>Ga0302326_10007770_pt1 | contig 23771 bp, 20 predicted proteins | sample Palsa_T0_3_FD_202264 | JGI IMG/M metagenome (GOLD analysis project Ga0302326, IMG submission 202264) | Peat permafrost microbial communities from Stordalen Mire near Abisko, Sweden - Palsa_T0_3 | ecosystem: Environmental > Terrestrial > Soil > Palsa > Peat permafrost | place: Sweden: Abisko... | reverse complement strand
TTTCCGTCCAGCCCATCCAGCGCGCCCTGTTCGATCCGGTGCACCAGTTTCCGCGGCTCGCCCTTTGCCGGAATAAAATAAAACCAGCGTCGCGTCGCCATTCCATTCCTGCCTACACCCAGGATGTTCGCCGCAATCGGGTCGCGATGGTGATGATCGTAAAAAAGCCAGCCATCAATCTTACTGTCGCGCATCTCCGACTGAATTGCTTTAATGTCCGGCATAGCGTTTCACCCGCCTCCGCAACAACCTTTTAAATACCGAGCGCCTTGATTGCTTGCGCGCGCGTCACATCTGCAATGGAAACTCGCTTCGTGCGGCCCTTTTCGCCCGCCACGATTCTAACAGCCGCCATCGGTACGTTCAAACGCTCGACGGTGCCTCGCCGTCATCCCGCTCGGTCACTTCCAAGTTCGGCCTCCCGCTCCGTAAGCAATTGATTCTAAAAGCATGAAATAAATCATGCAGCCGCCTCGAACTTCAGGTAATATTTCGCGCTCCCACTGCGTATCAGGATTGACCGCCAACAATATGGACGCTATCACACTCGAAAACGTCACCAAATCCTATGACTCCGTAACCGCCGTCAACGGCGTCAACCTGCGCGTTCGCCAGGGAGCCATTCTCGGCCTGCTGGGCCCCAACGGAGCCGGCAAGACCACCACCATTCGCATGATCATGAACATCCTGGTCCCGGACGAAGGCTCGATTAAGGTCCTCGATCAGCCCGTCACTGACCGCACGCGCGATTTAATCGGCTATCTCCCCGAAGAGCGTGGCCTTTATCCACGCATGAAAGTCCTCGACATCATCGTTTTCCTCGCCGCGCTTCACGGCCTCACGGAAGAGGAGGCCGCACGCCGCGCCAAAGAATGGCTCGACCGGCTCGGCTTGGCCGAGTGGTCCGGAAAAAAACTCGTAGACCTCTCCAAGGGCATGCAGCAGAAAGTGCAGTTCATCACCGCGGTGATCCACAAGCCGCCGCTGGTGATTCTGGACGAACCCTTCTCCGGCCTCGACCCCGTGAACGCCGCCACGGTCGAAGAAATCATGCTCGAGATGCGCTCGAAAGGTTCCACCATCGTTCTCTCCACCCACCGCATGGAACAGGTCGAGAGAATGTGCGATTCGATTTGTCTGATCGACAAAGGCCGCAACGTCCTCGACGGCGAGCTCCGCGCCATCAAGCAGTCCTACGGCAAGAACACCCTGCACATCGAGTTTACCGGCAGCGAGAATTTTCTAAGCAATCCCTCCATCGTCAACATAACGCGCCTCGGAAACGGTGTGGAAGCCAAGCTGAAGCCTGGCGCCGACCCGCAGGAAATCTTGAAAGCTGCCGTGCAAGCGAACGTCTCCATCACGCGCTTCGAGCTTCTCGAGCCCTCGCTGAACGAAATCTTTATCGATAGGACTACCCGTGCGTAAACTTCGCCTCATCATCAAGCGCGAGTATTTGACCCGCGTAAAAACCAAGGGCTTCATCATCGGAACCGTCATCGTGCCGCTGATTGGCGTGGCCTTCTGCTTGCTGATTATATTTCTGGTGAACCACAAGCCCACCCAGACCATGCGCCTTGTGATCGTGGACAATTCCGGCACCCTCGCGCAGCCCATCACTCACAACCTGGATGCCAAGCTCGAAAATGGCCAGCCGGAATTCACCATTGTGGAAACTATCGTTCACCCTGCGTCTCCCGACACCGTTCAGCAGGACCTGCGTTCGCGCATCAATTCCGAGAAGATCGACGCCTACCTCTGGATTCCCGCGGACCCAACCCAATCGTTCGAGCTGCACATGCGCAATCCCGATAACTTCGCCCTCATCGGCCCTCTTTCGGGCGCCGTCGATCAGGCGGTAATCTCAGCCAGACTCAGCGATCGCGGCGTCCATTTGGACGACATCAAGGAAATTCTCCGCGGCACGGACCTCAAACTCCTCAAGGTCAGCGAAACCGGTGAGTCCGTGGAAAAAGGACAGAGCATCGGCGTCGCCATCGCTCTGGTGATACTGCTTTACACCGCGCTGCTCATGTACGGCATCATTACCATGCGTTCCGTCCTCGAGGAAAAAACCACGCGAACCATGGAAGTCCTAATCTCCGCCGTCAGTCCCTTCGAGCTTCTCTGCGGGAAAATCCTGGGAGTAGCCGCAGCCGCCTTCACCCAGTTCGCCATCTGGATGATTTCCACCGCTTTGCTTTTTACTTATGGCGCTTTGGCCGCCGCCGGCATGGGCACGGGCTCGGCGTTGTCCGGGGTTCACATTCCGATTTCCCTCGTGCTCTACGCCGGCATCTTTTTCTTCGGCGGATATTTTCTGTATTCCGCGATGTTTGCCGCAATCGGCTCGGCCTGCTCCAACGACCAGGACGCCCAACAATTGCAATGGGTCGCCATGGCCCCGCTGGTTTTCTGTATGGTGATTTACAGCGTGGTCCTCAACGATCCCACTTCCACCACGTCCGTCGTTCTCTCTGAGATTCCGTTCTTTTCGCCTGTGCTGATGTCTCTGCGCATTTCGTTGCAGACGCCGCCCGCGTGGCAGATCGTCCTGGCTCTGGTCCTGCTCTTTCTCACCACCATTGGCTCGATCTACGCCTCCGCAAAAATCTATCGCGTGGGAATCCTGATGTACGGCAAGCGCCCCTCCCTAGTCGAAATGTTCCGCTGGCTCCGCTACTCCTAGAATGCTGGCCCTATTCGTCGCCCGCGCCTGCGCCCGCTTTTCGTAGCGCCGGCGTCTCGCCGGCTCTTTTTCTTTTCCTTCCGGATGGTCAGACTCACTGATTCAATTTCCGCTCGCCGAAAATCCCCGTCCCCACTCGAATCTCTGTCGCGCCTTCCTCAACCGCAATTTCGAAGTCGTGGCTCATCCCCATGGAAAGCACGGGCAGCGGCCTGCCAACGCGGCGAACCAAGCCGTCACGAAGCTCGCGCAATTTGCGAAAATAGGGTCGCACACTTTCAGGATCGTCCAGAAACGGCGGAATCGTCATCAGCCCCAGCAGTTCCAAATTTGCTAGCCCGCCAACGCCTTCCGCTAGCATCGCCAAGTCCGCTTCCGCCACCCCGCTCTTGGTACTCTCGTCGCCCAGCCTCACCTCGATCAAAACTCGAAGCCGTTTGCCATTCGCGCCGCCGCTTTTCGTAGCGCCGGCGTCTCGCTGGCTCTTTTCCGAAGAAATTAATCGCGCGGCCTCCGTTCCGACCCCTTCCGCCACCGCCGCATCAAGCCTCTGCGCCAGCCCCAAACTATCCACGGAATCCACGCGATCAAACAGCCCCGCCGCTCGCCGCGCTTTATTGCTCTGTAAATGCCCAATCAGATGCCACGTCGCCTCCAGGTCCGCGACGCGCCCCTGCTTCGACTCCCACTCCTGCACCCGATTCTCTCCAAAGTGTCGCAACCCCGCATCGTAAGCCGCGCGAATCGCCTCGAACGGAAACGTTTTTGACACCGCGACAATCGTCACATCATCAACGCGCCGGCCCGCGCGCCCCGCCGCCCGCGCCACGCGTTCCCGTATCCGCCCAAGATTCTCAGCAATCGCAGACTTTTCCGTCGCCATCGCGCGCGATTCTACCACGCACCCAACCGCAGATTCCGCGCCTGCTACTATTGATATGGCACGTTGTTACAGGCAATATCTGACGATGCTTTTTACTACATCCATCTCGAGCACGAGGTAGCTCGGATGCCCGATATCGCCGCGTCTGCCCAAAGTGCGCCCCTGTCTGCGCAATCCGTAGGACACCTCGAGCATTTCGACGTCCTAATCGTTGGCGCAGGTCTTTCCGGAATCGACGGCGCCTACCACCTCCAGACGAAATGCCCGTCAAAAACTTTTGTAATTCTGGAAAGCCGCAACGCGATTGGCGGAACCTGGGACCTCTTCCGCTATCCTGGCGTCCGTTCCGATTCCGATATGTACACGCTCGGCTTCGGTTTCCGCCCCTGGCGAGACAAAAAATCCATCGCGAGCGGCCCGTCCATCCTCAAGTACCTCCAGGAAACTGTTCGCGAATACGGCTTCGATCGCAAAATTCGTTTCGGTCACCAAGTTACCCGCGCGTCATGGTCTTCGCCGGACGGTCTATGGACCATTGACGCCACAGGCCCGGAAGAAAAGCCCGCCCGCTTCACCTGTAATTTTCTTTACGTCTGCAGCGGCTACTACGATTACTCCGAGGGTTATATGCCGGGCTGGCCTGGCATGGATCGCTTCCGCGGCCGCGTCGTTCACCCGCAGCACTGGCCCGAAGATTTCAATTGCGACGCCAAGCGCGTCGTCGTAATCGGCAGCGGCGCCACCGCCGTCACCCTCGTTCCAGAGCTCGCCAAGTCCGCCGCCCACGTGACCATGCTGCAGCGCTCGCCCACCTACATCGTGGCGCGCCCCTCGGAAGATCCCATCGCGAAGTGGATGCTTCGGCATCTGCCTGCATCCGTTGCGCATCACTTAGTCCGCTGGAAGAATGTCCTCCTCGGCATGTACTTTTATAACGCAGCGCGCCGGAAGCCTGACGGCACAAAAAAAGTCCTGTTGGGTTACGTCCGGCAATATCTGGGCCCCGATTACGACATTGAAAAACATTTTTCGCCGCGCTACAACCCCTGGGACCAGCGTCTCTGCCTCATTCCCGACGGAGACCTGTTTCTCGCCATCCGCTCCGGAAAAGTATCCATTGCCACCGATGAGATTGAGACATTCACCGAGACAGGTCTGCGGTTGAAGTCAGGCCAGGAACTCGAAGCCGACATTATCGTCACCGCAACTGGATTGAAGTTAAAGTTCCTCGGCGGCATGCGACTGTCGATAGACGGCTCTCCTGTCGATACCGCGCGAACGATCAGTTATAAAGGAATGATGAGCAGCGACATCCCGAATTTCGCCTGCGCTTTTGGTTACACCAATGCTTCCTGGACGCTGAAGTGCGATCTCACCTCCAAATACGTCTGCCGCCTGCTGAATTATATGGACGCTCACGGTTACTCCTATTGCACGCCGCGCCGCCGCGATCCCAGCATCGTCGAGGAGTCCGCCTTCACCATGACCTCGGGCTATCTCCAAAGGTCCAGCGCGATTCTTCCCAAGCAGGGTTCGAAAAAGCCCTGGAAGTTGTACCAGAATTACGCCCTGGATCTCGCCGCGCTCCGCTTCGGCAAAGTTAACGACGGCACCATGGAGTTCACTCGCCCCAAGAACGGGACGCGATCTTTGAAGCAATAGTTTCCTAAACTCAAAAGGGGAATCCTACGATGCCACGTTTTATCACTGCACTAATTCTGCTCTGCGCATTCGGGAGCACGAGCTTCGCCCAAACCACTGCGGCCCCACCCGCAACACCGGCTCCCGCGCAAGAAGCACCAAAGCCCGCGCCCGTCGCGAAGAATGATTACAGCAACGGTGACAACTGGCTCTGCCGTCCCGGCCGCCAGGACGCCTGCGACGTTGACCTCTCCACCACCGTCATCTCCGCCGACGGCAAGATGACCCTGGAAACCTGGGCCGCCAATCCCAACGCGCAGATAGATTGCTTCTACGTCTATCCCACCGTCTCCATGGATCCCGGAGGCAATAGCGACATGCTTCCCGGTCCGGAAGAAAAAGGCGTCGTGCGCGTGCAGTTTGCCCGCTTCGCTTCCCAATGCCGGCCCTACGCGCCCATCTACCGCCAAGTCACCCTCACTGGCCTTCGTTCCGCGTTGTTCGGCGCACCAATTCCTATGGATCGCGCCCTGGCCTACAACGATGTCCTCGACGCATGGAATTACTATCTGGAACATGACAACCACGGTCGCGGCGTCGTGCTCATCGGACACTCGCAAGGCTCGGGCGTGCTCACGCAGCTCGTCAAGAACGAAATCGACGGCAAGCCGGTTCAGTCGCGCATCGTTTCCGTGTTGCTGCTGGGGACCAACTTTCCAGTGCCTAAAGGCAAAGATGTCGGCGGCGCTTTCCAGCACATCCCGCTCTGCCACGCGCCTACTGAAACGGGCTGTGTGATCACTTACGCATCGTTTCGCGTGAATGTCCCGCCCCCGGCCAACACTCACTTCGGCAAAGTAACCGGTGAGGGCATGATTTCCGCGTGCACGAATCCGGCGGCGCTTGCAGGAGGCAGCGGCGAGTTGCACTCTTATCTTAGAAAGAACGGCAGCGGCTTGCCGGGCGGTGCGGAGGCGACGCCGGGCCCCTGGGTCAAGCCCGACCAGCCCGTCACCACTCCATTCGTCAGCGTACCCGGCATGTTGACCGCCGAGTGCGTCGCAAACGACCACGGCTCTTATCTCGCCATCACTGTTCACGGCGATCCTGCCGGTCCTCGCGTCAGCGATATCACCGGCGACGTGATCTTCAACGGCCAGGTCATGGCCGATTGGGGCCTGCACCTGATCGACGTGAACCTCGCAATCGGCAACTTGGTTGACATCGTTGCCCAGCAGTCCAAAGCGTATCTGTCAGCCGCGCCGCGGAAATAACCCTCTCCGCGCCTAACTCACACCCTGTCATTCCGAGGAGCGCAGCGACGAGGAATCTGCTCTTTCCTCGGTTGGTAGACGCACCCTTCCAACCATCAGTTGAACTTCTCCGGTGTCCATTCTCTCGTGAGGTTGCGAAAGCGCGGGACGCTTTTGAATTCCCCTATAAACTTCTAATCAGTATTGCGAAGGCATAAATTCAGTACGATTTTTCGCCCGGGTGGGTTGGGCTCGCCGTCCCTTTTACAAAGCAAGAATCACAAACCCGCGTGCCGTCTTTCAACGTGAAGTCAACTCGCCGAGTAGGGTCTATCTCCGCCCCGCACTTTCCGCACCGCTCGTCGTTTGCCTCGCCCATGAGTATCCCTCTTGCTCTATTAAATCACAGGTCGCGATGAAGCACACTCACACCCAACTGTGCGAAATGATACAGACGGCTGCTTGAGCCGGGGCTACTGTGGTAACAGTTCGAGAAAGACGGAGCTGAGACGTGCCAAACAAAAAAACTATGAAAGCGGCTGTCGTTGAAAAATTTGGAGAACCGTTGGTCCTGCGCAAATTTCCCATCCCAACGCCGGGTCCAGGGCAGGCACTAGTCGAAGTGTTTGCGACTGGAGTGTGTCATACAGATCTCCACGCTGCGGACGGCGACTGGCCGATCAAGCCAACCCCGCCATTCATCCCTGGGCATGAAGGAGCGGGCATCGTAGTGGCCCTCGGTTCCGGGGTCACACACTTAAAGGAAGGCGACCGCGTCGGAACCGCATGGCTGTTCAGCGCCTGCGGGCATTGCGACTACTGTCTTTCCGGATGGGAAACACTTTGCCCCGAGCAGCTGAACTCCGGATATTCGGTGAACGGAAGTTTTGCGGAATACGCATTGGGTCAGGCGGACTACTTGGGACGAATTCCCAAGAATCTTTCCCTTGTGGATGCGGCTCCCATCCTTTGCGCCGGCGTCACTACTTATAAAGGATTGAAGATGACCGAGGCGCGGCCCGGTGAATGGGTTGTGATCACTGGAATAGGGGGCCTGGGACACGTGGCCATCCAGTACGCCAAGGCCATGGGTCTGCACGTCGCTGCAGTTGACCTGGGTCCGGAAAAGATGGCGCTGGCAAAGAAGCTTGGAGCTGAAATCACAATTGACGCGAAAACCCAGGACCCTCCAAAGGAAATTCAAAAACAAATCGGCGGGGCGCAGGGAGTGCTGGTAACGGCGGTTTCGCCCATCGCCTTCAAGCAAGCGGTCGGCATGCTTCGTCGCGGCGGGACTTGCGTGCTGAATGGCCTGCCACCCGGAGAGTTCCCCGTTTCGATTTTCGACGTGGTTCTAAACGGCTACACCATACGCGGCTCCATCGTTGGCACCCGTTTGGACCTCGAAGAGTCGCTTGCTTTTGCCGCAGAGGGCAAAGTGAAGGCGACGATTGAGGTCTTGCCACTTGAATCCATCAATGACGTGTTCACCCGCCTCAAGAAGGGACAGGTTAATGGGCGCGTCGTACTTGGTCTAAAGCAGGAAACGTTCGCCAAGGCAACGCCGGTACGGCTTGCGAGCTAATCCAGGGTTCGCCATGCTTCTAAGCGCGGTTCGTCGGGTTGCGTCTTTGACCCTTCTATACACAGCAGGCTGTGACAGTCAAAAGTCCCGGTAGTTATCCCGATTTCTGCGTTCGGTGGGGCAAGTTGTGGCTAAAAGGAGAAATTCTCAATCATGCAAGCGAATGAACGGACCACCTCCGCGGGAAACCGCGTAGGCAACAAGATCCTGCTATCAATTGCTGACAAGGAATACGCGCTGATCCGTCCTCACTTGGAATTTATCCGCATGCCTCACCATCTCGACTTGTACGAACCGGGCCAGCCGCTGGAGTTTGTGCATTTTCCGAATGCAGGCATGGTCTCTCTCGTAATTGCGACCGAGGATGGCAGGACTGTTGAAGTAGGAGAAGTTGGCAAGGAAGGGTTTGCCGGAGTGCAGGCGGCGGTTGGCATAAACAAGAACCAAGTCCGCGAAGTCGTACAAATCGCGGGAGACGGGTTCAGGGTGAAAATCGGGGCACTAAAAAGGGTCTTGCAATCAGCTCCGGAGCTTCAACGGATTCTGACCCGCTACGCAGTAGTCCAGGGGATGCAATTCGCTCAAACAGCCGCATGTAATCGGCTCCACAATATCGAACAGCGCCTCGCGCGCTGGCTGCTCATCACTCAGGACAGAGTGGATTCCCCCACCCTGGCTATCACCCACGATTTCCTTGCAACCATGCTGGGTACGGACCGGCCCACCGTGAGCTTGGCAGCTCGCGTTCTGCAGGACAAGCAGATCATCGAGTACACGCGCGGCGCAGTGCAGATTCTGAGCCGGGCAAAACTCAAAGAGCGCACCTGCGAGTGTTACGGCGTTATCCAACAGTATAATCGCGAGATTGGGCTGAAATAGCCGCCGAAAGTGTGGGATATCCTACAGACAATAATCCTCGCTCCAAGTTACATTTCTGTTGAGGATTCATTTTCCTGGGATGGACAAAAGAAACAAGAATACAAACCTGAAGGCCCCCGCCTTCGATGCCCAAGCTTTTCTCGATTCCGCCGGTGTAGCTCGGAAAGTCAGGGAGTTCAAGAAAAAGGAAACGATCTTCTCTCAGGGGGACGCCGCCAAGAACGTTCTTTATATTCAGAAAGGCGCCGTACGGCTTTCGGTAGTCAATGAAACTGGTAAAGAGGCCGTTGTCGCAGTTTTGGGACCCGGCGATTTTTTTGGCGAAGGATGCCTCGCCGGTCAGCCGATTCGCATAGGGTCGGCGGCTGCGATCACCGTCACCATTGCACTTTTGATCGAAAAAAAGGAAATGATTCGCGTTCTCCACGCGGAACATGCCTTTTCCGACCGTTTCATCTCTTACATGCTTTCCAGGAACATCCGCGTGGAAGAGGATTTGGTCGACCAGCTTTTTAACTCCAGCGAGAAGCGGCTGGCGCGCACCTTGTTGCTGCTCGCGCGCTACGGCAAGGAAGACAAACCCCAAAAGATGGTCCCCAAAATATCGCAGGAGATGCTCGCCGAAATGGTCGGCACCACCCGCTCACGCGTGAATTTTTTCATGAACAAATTCAGAAGACTGGGCTTCATAAAGTACAACGGCGGCCTGCACATCGATACTTCGCTTCTGAGCGTCGTCCTGCACGACTGAAAAGCAGCTCCGCCGATTGCAATTAAGTTACCCGCCACCCCGCCCCGCGCGCTAAACGGCAAACCCTCAGTTTCGCCACGTGCTTATGCTGACGGATGCTTCAAAATATTCGCCAAAGCATGCAGCCGCGCCGCGTCAGCCGGACTTGTCGACATAGCGGCGTTCTTTTCCAACGACGGCGCCATGCCGCTCAACTTCGCAACTTTGCTCTTGCTCATGTGCGAATTCTCTGCATCGCGGATTCCCGCTCGCAGAGCTGCGATTCGCTCCGCCGGCAAAGCCTGCGACCTCTCCAGCTGATCCACGTACGCCTTCGCTACCACCAATTGCGCAGGCCACTCGATCTTCTGCTGGTCCTGCACATTCAGCTCACCCACCCGAACCGTCTTCGCCGCGTCGATTTCGTTCTGCGTCAGAAACTTCGTCGGCGTCAGCTCAAAAATATCCAGCCCGCGCGCAATCTCCGATCCGTAGATGTCGCCGTTGTACCAATACGCCGACCATTCGCCGCCCAGCACCAGCATCTTCGAATCGATCGGCCCGCGGTCAAAGTACGCAATCTCGAAAGGGTGAGCCGCATCCGTGAAATCCATAACCGAAACGCCGCCCTGGTACCAAGCCTGCACTTCGATGTCGCGCCCGGGAACCGGAATCAGCGAGCCGTTGTGCGCCACACAGTTTTCCGTGTCGCTCTGCGCCGCCGGCAGCTTGTAATAACTCGCGAACGTCAACTTATCATTATTGAGATGGAAGATCGCGTCCGCGCCCCACTTGTTCGGGTCGTTCGGACGGCACCGCGCCCCCAGCCCTCCGCCCCACTCGTCGGTAAACACCACCTTCGTCCCATCGTTCGAAAACGAAGCCGAATGCCAGTACGAGTAATTCGGGTCGTTCACCGCATCCACACGTTTCGGATGTACCGGGTCCTTGATGTCCAGCAGAATTCCATTTCCCGAGCACGCGCCCGCCGCCAACCCAATCGCCGAATACACCGTGATGTCGTGGCAGTGGTTCGTGTCCGCCGGCTTCATTTCATCCTTGTCATGGCTCCCGCCGTTGTTCAGGCTGTTCAGTACGCCCGTGCGCGGATCGATAAATACCCGCGGGCTGGACACCACTTTCGCGTCCTGCGGCGCCGCCAGCGGAACCTTGATCACGTCGATACGAAACAGCGCCGTATTCGGATCTTTGTCCGGCGCTTCACCCGAGCATCCGGCCAGTTCTTCCGCCTGCCGCACAAACGACGCGCCCGACACGTATATATAAACGTTGTCCTTGTCGTTCGGATCCACCACCAGCGTATGCGTATGCGATCCGCGGCACGTCTGCACCGCTGCCACTTGCTTCGGGTTCTTGATGTCCGAAATGTCGAAGATCCTCACGCCGCGGAAGCGGTCCTTTTGCGCCGCGGGCAAGCGCCGTTCCCTCTCATGCCCTGCTGGCGGCGGAGGTTCCGGCGGAAACCCCTGCGTGCCGCAATCCAGCCGTCCGTTCGGCATCTCCACCGACATAAACAGCAGGTTTTTATATACCGACACATCGCCCTGCCCGCCCGGGCACACCAGCGAAGTTACCAACGCCGCTTGCGCCGGATTGGAAATGTCATAAATATTCACGCCGTAAAAATTCCCCTGGAAAAGGTGCTTCCCCTGGAACGCTAAGTCCGAGTTCGCGAACGCCAGCTGCGCGATCACTATCTGCAGCTCCTTCGGCATCCTCGACGCGCCCCCCATGCCCAGTTGGCCAAGCATGTGTTGCACCTTCGGATCGTCGGGATCGCTGACCCCCAGTTGAAACGCGTCCGGCTTCTTGAGCAGCAGCACGTGCTTCATGCCCATCGCCGCTTCACCCGCGTCATACATTCCCGGCGTCAGCTTGTATCGCGGATCGTTCACATCCGACCCCGTCATCCCCGCCGGCAGCGGCTGAGCCGGCTTTGGAGCAAACGGATTGTCGTCCGGCTCCGGCGTCTTCCCGGTTTCCTGCGCGGGCGGCTGGGCCGCAGGCGTCTGCGCCTGCATCCGGCTCACTCCGGAACACAAAATAATCGCCGCCACTGCCACACGAAAAGCAACACTGGGCCCTCGGTTCATCGTTTCTCCTCTAAAGGTTTTTTCTCCAACATCGCCTGCATAATCCTGATCTCTGCCCGTTGCGTATTATCCGCATCCGTCGCGAAGTCGAACAAGTCCGCGTCCTGCCCCGCGCCCGCCGTGTCGAACAAATCCTTCACCATGATCAACGCGCCATTGTGGTGCTGAATCATCCCCGTCAAAAATAACTGGTCGAACTCCGCGCCCTTCGCCTTCCTCAACGCCTCCATCTGCTCCGCCGTCAGCATTCCCGGCATCAGCGCCATCGCTTTACCCGACGTATCCATGCCCGGCATTCCCGCCATCGCCATGGAAACCGGTTCGCCCCGCGCCGCCAGCCACCGCTGCATAAATTTTATCTCGTCCGACTGCGAGCTGCTGATCCGCTCCCCCAGCGACCGCACATCCTTATTCTCCGTGTGCGACGCAATCAGCGCCGTCATCTCCACCGCCTGCTCATGATGCATGATCATGCCCTGCATGAACTCCACATCCGCCTGCGACCATTGCGGCGGCGCGCCCTTTGTCGTCGGAGGCAGCGTCTTGCTCGGCTTCCCCGGCGCACCCGGCTGCACCACCACCGGCGTCGCCGAATCACTCTGCTGTGCTCGCGCAGCGCAACAGAAAAAACCCGTGGCAGCGCTCGCCGCGAGCAGCATGCCGCACAACACCGCAAATCCCCTTGCAGAAAGGAACTTGCGCTCGCCGCGAAAACCGCAAAGCTTCCACGTCCGCGCAAACCTAAACATCAGCGTCCCCCATCTCTATTAAATCACAGGTCCCCACCGTCCATCCGTCCGGTTAACGGTTAATATAGGTCTGCCAAAGCGCTTCAGGAGAACCTTCGCCATGTCACCCAAGCTCGATCTCTACAACAACGCCTACGGAAATTATGAATCGGATGCCTACCGCGAAGTCCGCATCGAAACCTACGGCGAAGACCTCGGCCAAACAAGCTGGGTCACCACTGAGGAGTCCGCCGAAATTCCCGAACTGCTCGCCCTCGAGCGCGATTCGTATGTCTTGGAAGTTGGCTGCGGTTCCGGCGGCTACGCCTTGCACCTCGCCGAAAAAGTCGGCTGCCGCATCCTCGGTCTGGACGTCAACGAGTCCGGCATCCGCAACGCCAACCAGCTCGCGCAATCCCGAGGCCTCGCTTCCCTGGCGCAATTCCAGCAAGTTGACGCTTCGAAAGATCTCCCTTTCGACGAAGAGACTTTCGATGCCGCATTCTCAAACGATGTTTTGTGCCACGTTCCCGGCAGGCTCGGCATCCTCGCCGAAATCTTCCGCGTGCTGAAACCCGGCGGACGCTTCCTCTTCACTGACGCTCTCGTAATCGCCGGAATGGTTTCCGCCGAAGAAATCGCCACCCGCAGCTCCATCGGCTTTTACGCCTACAGCCCAGCCGGCGAAAATGAGCGCCTCATGCGCCAAGCCGGCTTTTCCGGCATCCGCGCAATTGATACCACCGAAAACCCCGCCCGCATCTCCAAGCGCTGGCACGACGCCCGCGAAAAACGCAAACCAGACTTGCTCGCCGCCGAAGGCGCCCCGACCTTCGACGGGCTGCAACACTTCCTCTCCTCCGTCCACATCCTCTCGACCGAAAACCGCCTCCTGCGCCATCTCTACTTCGCCACCAAACCATAGCGCCGTTCTCGGCGTCGGCGCGTGCCCGACTCTTCGCTTTTCGTAGCGCCGGTTTACCCTGAGCTTCGAAGGGGCTTCAGCCCGGCATCTTGCCCGTGCGGCCGACCCTTCGGTTTTCGTAGCGCCGGCGTCTCGCCGGCTCTTTTGACTGTGGGTCTGACCCTTCCGCTTTCAATGTAGCGCCGTAGGTGCGTCACACGTCTCCCGCTCCTTCGTAGCGCCAGGCTAAGCCAAAAACCTGAACCCAACATCCCCAAAGCAGAATCAAATCCTGCACGGGAAGAGCAAAGCAAATCGATCGCACGCGGAATGCCGCACCAAGGAGACCTTCACATGGCGAATGAAAAACTGTTTTCATCCGGAGCTTTGAATCTTTGGGACACAACCATCGACCGAGCCGACAAGCTATTTTCCAGCCTAACTCCCGATCAACTCGCAAAAGAAATCGCGCCAGGCAAGAATCGCTTGATCTATCTCTGGGGACACCTCACCGCAGTTCACGACCGCATGCTCCCGCTGCTCGGCTTGGGCCCCAGGCTCCATCCCGAGTTCGATGATCCTTTCCTCTCAAGTCCTGACAAAGCCGCGCCGCACACGCCTTCCGCTGAAGTAATAAAGAAAAGTTGGAACGAAGTAAACGGAAAGCTGCGCGCCGGCTTTGCGACCCTTTCCCCCGCGGACTGGCTCCAGAAGCACGCCTCCGTCTCCCAAGAAGATTTCGCCAAGGAACCTCTGCGCAACCGTTTCGCAATCCTCCTGAGCCGCACCAACCACCTGTCCTACCACTTAGGACAGGCAATCTTGGCAACTAAATAGCGCACTCGCGTCTACTCTGAAGTTCATATCGTCGTAGGCGCGCCACAAGCTAGCCCAGCCCGTAAGGGCTGGGTACGATTGCCCAGAGGATTTAGCGCCGGCGGTGCGACACCCTCAAATTTTATCCGTGGCGTGAACTGCCGTGAGGCGTGAGGTCGAAGGGTGGCCCACCCGCTATTCCTCTTTTGCGCTGTTATCAGTCGTTTTGAACAGGGCGGGTGGCAGACCCTTCCACGCGGCACCGGAGTTTGCTTCAAGCACGACTGAAACTCGCGGGGGTGCCGAACCCTTCGGCGTGTGAAGGGTTCGGGTTTTGACGTAGCGCCTCTAGCCGAGATTAAGCCCCAAAATCGCAGTTTCCCATTTTGGGAATGAGCCTTCCAACCACCTCTCCCAAAACGACTTGCGAAATGCTCACACAATTCTGGATTTGCATCGTGTGTTAGCCTTGAAGTGGGCTATGTGCAGCACAGAAAAAGTCGGCGCAGTAAGCAGTTCAGGAATGGCAGCCGCCATTCGTGTTTACCCTGAGTCGGGATGTCTTTACCCTGAGCTGCAAAGTCCCCCCATTTTCTCGCGACTTCTTTCTCACCGCGAGCTCTCGCACGCCGCTCCGTTCTCCGCAAATTCCGCCAAATTAAATCGCCAAACTCCGGAAATAGAACACCTCGCAACCCGCACAAAACAAACACCGGTGATCTGCTCAAATCGCCAAAAAATCCACTTCTGGTTCGATGAAAATCAGCGCCTCATCGGGTTACGTCAGGGCACGGCTTCAGCCGTGCCGAAGAGCGTCCAAAATTCTGGGGTTTCAACCCCTGAGGTTCGCGACACCAATAGTCCGGCCGCTTACAAGACGCGCTCAAGCCACTCACAGCCCACCGGTCTTCCTCTAACCACCAGTCACTCATCATCCGCCACTGATCCCTATGTTAGACTTGGCGGCAATTCGATGCCTGCCCGCGGAAAATTTATCGTTCTCGAAGGAATTGACGGCTCCGGCAAACGCACCCAGCTCGAAATGCTCGTGCGCGCCTTCGCCTCCCGCGGCGTCGCTTGCTCGCAGATCAGCTTCCCGCGTTACGACGGATTTTTCGGCAAGATGGCTGGCCAATACCTCAACGGAGATTTCGGTCCGCTCGAAGCCGTGGACCCCCACTTCTCTGCCCTGCTCTACGCCGGCGACCGTTTCGAAGCCAAGCCGCGCATCGAATCCGATCTTGCCTCCGGTCAAACCGTCGTCGCCGACCGTTACATCGGATCGAACCTCGCGCATCAGAGCGCTCGCGTCCCGCCCGAAAAGCGCGCCGAATTCCTGCAATGGCTCAAGCAGCTCGAATATCAGGTGTACGCGCTGCCCGCCGAAGACCTCGTCATCTATCTGCGCGTGCCACCCGCCGAAGCTCATCGCCTGGTCGGCGAAAAGGCTGCCCGCGATTACACAAAATTGCGCCACGACATTCAAGAATCCGACCTCGCGCACTTGCAGGCAACTTCGGAAGTCTACGATCAGCTCGCGCGCCAGCCGAATTGGGTGAAAATCGAATGTTACGATAGCGCGGCGGCCGCGTTGCGCGCTCCCGAATCAATTCACCAGGAAATTCTGGCAGCCGTGCAGGCGCGCGTCACTCCCACTCTGCGGGCCAACAAATAATATGGGCTTCGGCGAATTTCTCGGTAACGAACGCATCGTCACCGCGCTTCGCGGTATGTTGCGCCGCGAACGCGTTCCCAGCGCGCTGCTCTTCACCGGCCCCCGCGGAATCGGAAAATACACCCTCGCCCGGATGTTCGCCCAAGCCGCCAACTGCGAACGCCTGAAAGACGATTTCTGCGGCGAATGCGAACCCTGCAAAAAAATCGCGCGCCTTGCCGATCCCGCCCCTCTCATCGAACTCGGCCTCGCCGAACGCGGCGAGAGCGCCGACGCAGCCATGGTCGAGCGCATGCCCCTGCTCATCGAAACCAATCCCGATGTTTGGCTCATCGTTCCCGACCCCGTGCGCCTGCGCACTCCCGTAGCGCGTCCCATGATTCGCGTGGGCCAATTGCGCGCCGTGCAGCGCGCCGCCTATTTCAAGCCGCAAGGCCGCCGCCGCGTCTTCATTCTCGACGGCGCGGACACCATGCGCTGGACTGACGCCGACGTCTTCCTGAAAATCCTGGAAGAACCGCCGGACTCCGCCACCTTGATCCTTCTCGCCCCCACTCCGGATTCTTTGTTGTCCACCATCCGCTCGCGCTGCCTGCAATTCCATTTCGCCCCGGTTCGCGAGGAGCAGATGGAAGCGTTCCTGAAGGAACGCACCGGCGCGAAAGCCCCCGACCGAAAATTGCTCGCGCAACTTTCCTGCGGCAGCCCCGGAATGGCGCTCACGCTCGATCTGGAAGAGTCCTCGCGCCTGCGTCGGGCTGTTTTGGCCCTGCTCGGCCAGGCCATCACCGGAGAAAAATCCGGTCAGATGTTTGCCGCCACCGCCCAGCTCGCCAAACGCGAAAAGGAATCGTTTGAAAATATTCTGGACCTGTTTTATAGTCTGCTCACCGACCTTCTGGAATTTTCCCAAGGTCAGAAACAAAACTTGCCTCGAAACCCGGATCTACGCCGGGAGCTAGAGGCCCTCGGCCAGAAAATAAACTTTGAATGGATCTTGCGGGCTACGCAGGGCTTTGACGTGCTGGATAGCCGCTTGCGGCGAAATGTCGGCCGGCAACTCGGCCTCGACGCTCACCTGGCCTCGCTCGCAAACCGCTAGGACCAAATAAAATTTCGACTATTTTTCTAAATCCTGCAACCGAATCTCACTTGGCGCAGTCATAACTAGGAGAAGGTGCAAGGAGCACTTATATGGTAAATCGCAAACTTTTCCGACCTAGCCTTACGGAGGTGAAGGACCAGTTCGCCGCCGCGCCCCGCCCGGTGCAGTCCATGCCCCAGCAGGTCGCGCCGCGAAAAAAGCCCGCGCCTCCCGAACAGACGCACGCTGAGAATTTTTACTTCGTCAAGCAGATGCAGTCCCGCACCCCCGTCGCCGTAGTACTGAACGACGGCGAAGTGCTGCGCGGCACCGTGGAATGGTACGACCGCGAATGCATCAAGCTGACCCGCTACGGCAGCCCCAACATCCTGCTCTACAAGCACTCCATCAAGTACCTCTATAAGGATGGCGACGAAGCCGCGCAGGGTGGCACGAACGGGCAGTAAGTCGTGGCCAGAGTGTAATGGTCGAAGGGGAGAGGGAAACTAGGACCGGCTCTTTCGATTTTTTCTAAACGGGCCCACAAAGAAAGTCATCAGCGCCTTGGCCACCAGCCTGCCCCGCTCGTCGCGCACGTCGCAATCCACCACCGCGATGTGCCTCCCCCTGCGCACCACCTCAGCTTCGGCGAACACCGTACCCGCTTCCACCGCTTCCAGAAAATTAATCTTCATCTCCACCGTCGCCACTCGCGTCCCCCGCGGACACGCCATGTACGTCGCCAGCCCTCCCGCCGTGTCAGCCAGCGCCGCGAGTACCCCGCCGTGAACCACCCCATAAACCTGCTTGTGCAGCGCCTTCACCGGCATACGCAGCGTCACTTTCCCCCGCTCCGCCTTATCGATGACGAAACCAAGTTGTTTCGCGGTATTGCTGGTGCGGATACGTTCCCGCACGTCACTTGCCGCAAGATACTCCGTCGGCTTGGAAGCTCGCGCCATATCAGGAAGCGGTCTGACCTCCATCGATTGGAATTACGGTGCCAGTAACCCAAGAAGATTCGTCGGACGCGAGATACAAAGCCATGAGCGCGATGTCTTCCGGCTTTCCAAAACGCCCGAGCGGAAGTTCCGCGATGCGCTGCTTTCGCGCTGCTTCCGGGTCTCGCGCCTTAGAGAGCGAGAGGAGTGCCATCTCGGTCTCGACGATCGCCGGACATACGCAGTTCACACGAATGTTATCTTGCGCGTGGTCGAGCGCCATCGCTCGCGTCAATCCGGCAACCCCGGCTTTTGCCGCACAATAAGCGGCGCGCTGACGGCGGGCTACGATTCCAAGGTACGAGCCGACGTTGACGATCGAGCCGCCCCCGGACTTCCTAAGGGCCGGTATCGCTGCGCGCGAGACGAGAAATGTGCCGGTCAAATTTGTCGCCAGCACGCGGCTCCAATCTTCCTCGGAAGTTTCTTCGGCGGTTCCAACCATGACGGCTCCCGCATTGTTCACAACGACGTTTAGATGACCAAAGTGCAGCGCGACACGTGCGATTGCAGCTTCCACGGCTTTGCGATCGGCGACGTCGCAGGTTACCGCCAATGCGTTGCCGCCCGACGATTCAATTTCTCGCGTGACGGCTTCCAGGGGCTCTTTCCTTCGACCAGCTAGGGCAATTTTTGCGCCTTCCGCAGCGAACGCCAAGGCACAAGCACGCCCGATTCCCGTTCCGCCACCGGTGATGAACGCTACTTTTCCCGAAAGTCGCTCCACCCTGGGGCCCCTACGGCGCGTCTAATGTGCAAGCAGCCGGGGAGCGAATCTAGCATCCAAGCATCAAGCGCGCAAGCGAACGCACAGGTTGCCGCCCGCAGCACGCGGCTGCTACAGTACAGTGAGGTTGAATGAAAATCGGAATCACATGCTATCCGACATACGGCGGCTCCGGGGTGGTTGCGACGGAACTGGGTATTGAGCTTGCAGCGCGGGGCCACGAAATCCATTTCATCAGTTACGCGATGCCGATCCGGCTGAGTTCGGCGCACGAGCGGATTTATTTTCACGAAGTGGAAGTCACGTCGTATCCGCTTTTCGATCACCCTCCTTACACTCTGGCTCTGGCGACCAAGATGTTTGAAGTTGCCGAGGAAGCCTCGCTCGACTTGCTGCACGTGCATTACGCGATTCCCCACTCGGTGAGCGCGCTGCTGGCGCGAATGATGGCGCAGCCGAAGAAGCTGCCGTTCATCACCACTCTGCACGGCACGGACATCACACTGGTGGGCAACGACCGCAGCTACCTTCCTATCACCCGGTTTTCAATAGAGCAGAGCGATGGGGTCACTGCGATTTCAAAGTATCTGCGCGAGCGAACCATTCACGATTTTGAAATCAAGCGGCCCATCGAAGTAATTCCGAATTTCGTCAACTGCGATCTGTACACGCGGTGCAAGGATCAGTCTGCACGGCAGCAATGGGCGAAGAACGGAGAGCCCATACTGATGCACTTATCGAACTTCCGTCCGGTGAAGCGGATTTGCGACGTAATCGAAATCTTTGCGCTGGTCCGTGAAAAGATTCCGGCCAAGCTGGTGCTGATGGGCGACGGTCCGGACCGTGGCTCGGCTGATTTCATGGTGCGCAAGAAGGGCCTGACAAAGGATGTATTTTTTCTGGGGAAACAGGACAACGTTCAGGAGAAATTGGGTCTGGCGGATTTGTTTCTTTTGCCCAGCGACGAGGAATCGTTCGGCTTGGCGGCACTGGAGGCCATGGCCTGCGAGGTTCCGGTGATAGCGACAAACGTCGGCGGGCTGCCGGAAGTCGTCACGCACGGCGTGGACGGCTATTTGATTCCGCCGCGCGACGTTAAAGCCGGAGCCAAGTATGCGCTTGAGATTCTCACGCGTCCTGACCGCGGCCGCTCAATGGGCCAGCAAGCGCGCGTCAACGCCCGCAGCAAGTATTGCTCGAACGATGTAATCCCACAGTATGAGAACTACTACCGGAGTGTGTTAGAACTCCACAATAAAGCGAAGGGCTGAGGCCTAACGATCGATGATAGGGACAGGTTGAAGAGAGCGCACGGCCATGTTGATATCGCTCTGAGTGATTTTCGCGCCGGAACCAAATGCCACGGTGAAAATAAACCGGAATTGGCGATTGCTATCGTCGAATACACGTAGCGCCACCGGTTGGCCTTTCGCTGGATCTCCGAACTGAAACCCACGGTTTTTTCCCCAGTCGAATGAATAGAACTCCGGCCCGGCAATCGACGGCAAGTCAGGGCCAAAGGACAGCTTCCAGAGCAACAGCACGTTATCGCGCCGTGCTTCCTCCACCTTCATGATCGGAGAGAATTGTGCCGGTGACGCCGAGTACACGGCTTGATACAGGGCGTAATTCGATTCAATCGGCTGATTCGCGAATACATTCGCGAATTTCTGGTATTCAGTAGGGTTCGAAGATTTCAGCGAATGGATCACGTCTAATTGTGAATCGGGATCGAAGAACACTACCACTTGTCCCGGGCTGGAGACGAACTGGATGTAAGACAATGACTCGACGTTTTTTATCTTAACATTCCACGGAACATTGAATTCATACTCGAAGGCTCTAGCTTGCGAACCCTTTAACGTATCGCCGGAAGATGTGGGTAGCGCCTGCGGAACGTCCGCGAGCCAAGGACTTGACGCTTCCCATCGCTTGGCCTCAAACCAAGTCAGCGTCTGCGCTCCGAACTCCACACAAAAAACGGCGATTAGAATGACCAGGAGCAACAAAATAATAGCGGGAAGCGCGCCACCCTTGTCTTCCTCTTCGTTCATTCGAGCTAATTCGTCCATGGTATCGAGAACGGTCATTCTACGCCATCCGGTCGCGCGACGCTGCAGGATTCAGTTTTTCGCCTTGTTGCGGCTGCATGACAGAAAAATGAATTTTCTGCGCTGCCGGCGAGGGAGGGTGACCTCAAGGCTTCCAGCAAAGACACGCTCGTTCATCTTGACAATTGCTGTTCGCGAGGATATACGAGCCCGCAGAGTGCCCGCGGTCCGGGCATCGCTACGTGAAGGAGCTCGTGATGAACTGGACCCAGGTATATGACCCGCTCGGCCATTGGTGGCTCTCCACGCTGGTCGCGGCGTTGCCAATCATCGTACTGTTCACGCTCCTGGCCGGCTTGCGAGTAAAGCCACACTGGTGCGCCATTGCCGGAGCCTCCACCGCCGTGCTTGTCGGGATTCTGATATTCCACATGCCGCTGATTCTCGCGGCATCGGCTTTCGGGTACGGCGTGGCATATGGGGTCCTGAAAATCGCATGGATCGTTCTCGCCGCGGTATATCTGTACGACATCTCCGTGGAAACCGGCCAGTTTGAAATTATGAAGGAATCGATTGCGGGGATTACGCCCGATCGCCGCCTGCAAGTACTGCTTGTTGCGTTTTGTTTTGGCGCGTTTATCGAGGGCGCTGCGGGCTTCGGAGCGCCGGTCGCAATTGCCGGCGCGTTCATGATTGGTCTCGGTTTCCGCCCGTTTCATGCTGCGGCGCTCAATCTGATTGCGAACACCGCGCCGGTCGCATGGGGCGCAATCGGAACTCCTGTCCACGCACTGGCTGCCGTTTCCGGGCTGCCTGAATCCGACCTTAGCGCTATGATCGGCCGCATCCTTCCGTTTACGGCGGTTATCGTGCCCCTTTGGCTGGTGCGAACGATGGTGAATTGGGAAGAAACGTTTGAAGTGCTTCCTGCGATTCTCGTCGTGGGCGTTTCATTTTCCGTCACTCAGTATTTTTGGTCGAATCATGTGGACAGCAACCTGGTGGATATTGCGAGCGCGATCGTTTCCATCATCGTGACAATTGTGTTCCTGCGCTTCTGGAAGCCGAAAAGAATCTGGCGCTTTGATTACGACAAACCCGAACTCACCTCTCCCGTTGCGCCTCTTTCCGGCGAGATCGCGGACGACATGGGCGGCAAGTGGCCCGCCAAGGAATATGACGGGTACGTCGCGCCGAAAAAATATCCCGCCGGCGTGGTGCTGAAAGCCTGGATGCCGTTCGCGATTCTTTCCGTATTCGTTCTGCTCTGGGGACTGCCAAAGGTGAAACTCGCCATCAACCAGGCGACCACTCCCGCGTTCCGGGTGGTGCAGGCCGACGGAAAAGTGCGCCCCGGGCAGCCAGGATGGGATTGGCCCTATCTGCACAACGCCATCTCGCGCTCGGCTCCCGTGGTGGCGAAACCGACGCCCGAAGCCGCGCGCTACGATTTCAACTGGCTTTCGGCAACGGGCAGCGGCTGCTTTCTCGCTGCGCTCGTTTCCGGGCTGCTTTTGGGTATGAGCCCCATCGCGCTGATGAAGACATTCTGGCGCACGCTGGTGCGCATGCGCCTGGCCATGGTGGCTATCTCGTTCATGTTGGGCTTGGGATTCGTCACGCGCTATTCGGGACTCGACGCAGTGCTGGGCCTGGCCTTCACTCGGACCGGCTGGATGTATCCGTTCTTCGGAACATTTCTCGGCTGGCTCGGCGTCGCGCTCACCGGCAGCGACACATCTTCAAACGCGCTCTTCGGCAGCCTCCAGCGGATCACGGCGCAGCAGCTCGGCATCGATCCCATCCTGATGTGCGCGGCGAATAGCGCGGGCGGGGTGATGGGCAAGATGGTGGACGCGCAGTCGATAACCATAGCCACCGCCGCGACCGAGCAGGTAGGCAACGAAGGTATGATTTTCCGCTACGTCTTCTGGCACTCGATCGCGCTCGGCGCAATCGTTGGTGTCATCGTCATGCTTTACGCATACGTCTTCCCGCATCTCGTTCCGCACGGCTTGACGTTCCTGAAGTGACGCTCTATTCCGCGCGCAATGCATCGACGGGGTCGATCGTTGCGGCGCGTCGGGAGGGCAGGTAGCAGGCCAAGTAGGCGGTGAAGACGACAACGATCGTCACCGCGGAGTAGGTGACGGGGTCGAGCGGACTCACGTTGAACAAAAGCGAGGACATCAGGCGCATCACGGCGAAAGAGGCGACGAGGCCGCAAGCGATGCCGACGCCGGTAAGCAACAATCCGTGGCGAACGAACATCGAGATGAGCGTTTGCCGTTGTGCGCCGAGCGCCATGCGAATGCCAATCTCGCGAGTGCGCTGCGAGACGGAATAGGCGATCACGCCGTAAATCCCCACGATCCCGAGCAACAATGCCATGCCTCCCGCAACGGCGAGCATTACGAGAGTGAACGAAGTGCGCGCCATGGACTCGGTGTAAAAATGACCGAGCGTGTGAACGCTTGAGAGCGGCACATTCGGATTGACGGACCACACCGCCTCACGGACTTCCTTCAGGAAAGATTCCGAGCCAGCACGGGGACTACGGATGGTGAAAGCGATGTCGCGGCGCAGCGATTCCTTCTCGCCCTCGAAGCGGTCCATCATGACCGGCCAGTACACGGAAGTGGGCGCGTCATGGTTCACGCCGTCGTCGTGCACGTCCGCGACGACGCCGATAATTTCACGCCAGTCGTCGGTGCTGGACGCGCGGACTCGCTTGCCGAGCGCGTTATTCGCGTCGTGCCAGTACTCGCGCGCGAAATTTTCGGAGACGAGGGCGACGGGAATTTTCTGATACATGTCTGTCCAGGTGATATCCCGGCCAGCGACGAGAGGAGTTCCGAGCGTTCTGAAGAATCCGGGCGAGATAAATTTGAAACGGCGTATCGGCGGAATGTCGCCTTCCGCATACGAGCGGTCTTGCGCGAAAAGCAGATCGTTGGAGTCTTCCCCATCCATGGGAAGGGAGCTCGAAAATCCTACAGAGGACACGCCGG
>Ga0302326_10007769_pt1 | contig 23773 bp, 19 predicted proteins | sample Palsa_T0_3_FD_202264 | JGI IMG/M metagenome (GOLD analysis project Ga0302326, IMG submission 202264) | Peat permafrost microbial communities from Stordalen Mire near Abisko, Sweden - Palsa_T0_3 | ecosystem: Environmental > Terrestrial > Soil > Palsa > Peat permafrost | place: Sweden: Abisko... | reverse complement strand
ACGGTGATCGTTCGTACGGCGCCGGGGGATACGGTGGTCCTTGAGGCGACTGGCCTGGGGGCGATCAGCCCGGCGGTAGCCAGCGGCACCGTGCCTGCGACCGATGCGAGCAACGCATTGGCCACGCCGCCGGTCACCATCAACGGCGCGCCGGCGGTGGTTGTGTCGGCGGCCTATACCGGGTTGGGCCTTTACACCATCGAGGTGACCGTGCCGGCCAGCGCGGATACGGGAACGGTTACGGTAGTGCTCGGCGGGGTCGGGGGCGCGATCGGACCTACCGGACCTACCGGCGCGACCGGCGCAACGGGTCCGTTCGGCCCCACCGGCCCGACTGGTTCGCCGGGCGCCGCGGGGGCGCCGGGAGGATCGGGACCAGCCGGCCCGCCGGGTAGTCAGGGAAGTCCGGGCGCTACCGGGCCCACCGGCGCGACTGGAAGTCTCGCCCCGGTCACCAACTACAGCGCGGGTACTACGTACAGCCTGGGCAGCGTTGTCTTTTACCTTGGTTCGACTTACCAAAGCTCCGTCAACGGTAACATAGGCAATCTCCCGACCAACGGCGCAAAGTGGACGCTGATCGCGCAACAGGGAGCTACCGGCGCAACCGGAGTCACTGGATCGACTGGAACGACCGGCCCAACCGGCGCGACTGGCGTCGGAATCACCGGCGCAACCGGCGCAACGGGCGCCACCGGCGCGACGGGAACTCTCACCCCGGTAACGAACTATATCCCGGACATCCCGTACAGCCAGGGCGACCTGGTCTTTTACCAGGGTTCGACTTACCAAAGCACCGCCAACAACAACGTGAGTCTGCCCACCAACGCCGCATTCTGGACGCTGATCGCGCAACAGGGCGCCACCGGATCGACTGGAACCACCGGCGCAACCGGAACCACCGGATCGATCGGGGCGACCGGATCGACCGGCACAACAGGCCCAACGGGAACCACAGGCGGTACCGGCGCTACCGGCGCGACTGGTGCAACGGGAGCCACGGGCTTCACCGGAGCAACCGGAGCGACCGGAGCTACCGGCGCAACAGGTTCGACCGGCGCGACGGGAGCCATCGGAGCCACGGGAGCCACCGGCGCGACTGGCGTCGGAATCACGGGCGCAACCGGCGCAACGGGCGCCACCGGCGCTACCGGGTCCACCGGCGCGACGGGAACTCTCACCCAGGTAACGAACTATCTTCCGCTCATCCCGTACAGCCAGGGCGACTTGGTCTTTTACCAGGGTTCGACCTACCAGAGCACCGCCAACAATAACGTGAATCCGCCCACCAACGCCGCATTCTGGACGCTGATCGCGCAACAGGGCGCTACCGGATCGACCGGAACCACTGGCGTAACCGGAACCACCGGATCGACCGGGGCGACCGGATCGACCGGCTCAACGGGCGCCACGGGCGCAACAGGTTCGACCGGCGCGACGGGCGCAATCGGAGCCACGGGAGCCACCGGCGCGACGGGCGTCGGAATCACCGGCGCAACCGGCGCAACGGGCGCCACCGGCGCTACCGGGTCCACCGGCGCGACGGGAACTCTCACCCAGGTAACGAACTATCTTCCGCTCATCCCGTACAGCCAGGGCGACTTGGTCTTTTACCAGGGTTCGACCTACCAGAGCACCGCCAACAATAACGTGAATCCGCCCACCAACGCCGCATTCTGGACGCTGATCGCGCAACAGGGCGCCACCGGATCGACCGGAACCACCGGCACAACCGGAACCACCGGATCGACCGGGGCGACCGGATCGACCGGCACAACGGGCACAACCGGAACCACTGGCGCGACGGGCGCCACGGGCGCGACTGGTGCTACCGGAGCCACGGGCTTCACGGGAGCAACCGGAGCTACGGGCGCGACCGGCGCAACAGGTTCGACCGGCGCGACTGGCGCAATCGGAGCCACGGGAGCCACCGGCGCGACTGGCGTCGGAATCGCCGGCACAACCGGCGCAACGGGCGCCACCGGAGCTACCGGGACCACCGGCGCGACGGGAACTCTCACCCAGGTGACGAACTATCTCCCGCTCATCCCGTACAGCCAGGGTGCCCTGGTCTTTTACCAGGGTTCGACTTACCAGAGCACCGCCAACAATAACGTGAATCCGCCCACCAACGCCGCATTTTGGACGCTGATCGCGCAACAGGGCGCTACCGGATCGACCGGAACCACCGGCGTAACCGGATCGACCGGCACAACGGGCGCAACCGGAACCACTGGCGCGACGGGCGCCACGGGCGCAACTGGCGCCACGGGCTTCACTGGAGCAACCGGCGCAACTGGCACGACTGGAACCACGGGCGCGACTGGTGTCACGGGGGCCACGGGCTTCACTGGAGCAACCGGCGCGACAGGTTCGACTGGAGCTACGGGACCAACCGGCGCCACAGGTTCGACCGGAACAACCGGCACCGGCACCACAGGCGCGACCGGTCCGACCGGTCCGACTGGCCCGGCAGGTGTAGGCAGCAACCTATCGGTAGGGCCCCCCATCACGACATCCAGCACGCTCGTGTGCCCCTGTGAGACCGTTTATGTCGTCACAGACGGTAAGACGGTAACGCTTCCCCCCGCCACGACGAGCGGCCAGATGATCATCCTGATGGACGTAACGACAAGCGCGGGTATCACCATAGACAGGGCGGGATCCGACACCATCTTCAGCAACGGTGGTAGCGCCAATCTTACTTCCCTGGGCCCGTCCGCTAGTTTCATGATAATCAGCGACGGCAACCACCATTGGGTTTCCATGACCCAATAGAACCCGGTACGCCGCCTGAATCCGACGTTGAATCCGGAGGCAAGATTTTGCGGTCCGATTTTAGACGAGGAGTTCGAGACCTTAAATACCGCCGGCAGGATCGCGGCGGCGATCGCCTATGACTACACATCTGCCGCGTGCCCAATCGATTGCGGCGAACCAGGTACCGAACTTCCTGACCATCGACTTGGAGGAGTGGTACCGCGTCAATTACGAAGGCGCCACCACGGCGGGACTGACATGCCCGCCGGGCTGGATGGAACGCGTCACCGACCGCCTTCTCCATATCTGCGCGGCCCACGGCTGCCGCAGCACCTTCTTCGTAGTCGGATCCGTGGCCGACGCATATCCGCAGCTCGTGCGCCGCATCGCGGCGGCGGGGCATGAGGTGGCTTCTCACAGTTACAGCCACGCGGCGGTATCCGGCATGACGCCCACGGCCTTCGCGGAAGATCTCCGCCGCTCCTGCGGAGTGCTCGAATCGCTTACCGGACAGCCCGTCCTGGGGTTTCGCGCGCCATCCTTTTCCGTGACCCCAGAGGTGCTGCCGTGGTTCTATGCGGCTCTGGAAAAGGCGGGTCTCCGGTATTCCTCGTCCGTATTTCCCGGCCGCACATTCCTCTACGGGATTCCCGGCTTTCCCCGCCGCGTGCACCGTCCCGTGGTGGCTGGCCATCGCACCACCATCACCGAATTTCCCTTAACGCGCGTCGAAATTGCCGGAAGGACGTTGGGCCTCTATGTGCGCCTCTTCCCCGGCTTTCTGCTGCGCCGCTATATCCGCGCGGAAAATGCCGCGGGCAGACCGGCCATGCTCTACGTGCATCCGCGCGAGATCGACCCGGCGCAGCCTCGCCTCAAATTGCGCTGGACGCAATCCGCGATCCATTACTTTGGCGTGCGCGGGTGCGAGAAGAAGTTGCGGCAAGTGCTCCGAACCCTGCCCGGGCCGCTTCTGTGCATCGCGGAAGCATTGCAAAGCTACCCGGCGCTCTCGGAGCTCGGGACTTAGCGTGGCGTTCGAATTTCAGGTGAAGACCACCGGCGAACTCATACCGGCGGAGATCTTCGCGCACACCCGGCTGTTCCAGGAGGTGTTCGGCAAACCGTGCCCCGAAGACCTCTTCCTGCGCAAGTTCGCGCGCAACTGCCTGGGCCAGTCCGTGCACAGCCTCATGTTTCACGATGGCGAACTGGCCGGCGCATTCTCCGCCATCCCCGTCCGCTACCGCTTCTTCGGGCAGACGCTGCTGTTCGCCAATACCGCAGACCTGATGATTTCCCCGCGCCATAGAGGCTCCATGCCGCGCCTGCAGACATTGGCCGAAGGGCTCTACACCGCGCTCGCGCGGGAGGGCGTCTCGTTCGTCTTCGGCAGCCTGCGCGACGAAATGTTCCAGGTCCACCGCGCCGTGTCCGGTTGGCGCGCGGCCGGAAAGATCCACTATTACGCGGCGCCCTTCCGCCTTCCCTGGCTGGGACCCGCCACGGCGTTGCTGCGCAGATTCTCTTCGGCGCAGCGAGCATCCGGCGATCCCTCGTTTCCCATCGAAAAAGTGAATGACGCGGCATTCGCCAATTACCGCTACCAGGTGCTTCCCACAGCTTACCGGAATGTGACTCTGCCGGGCGGCGGCGCGGTCTATGTGAAGGACCTGTACTATCCCGTGGCGGGGATTCCGGCAAATATCCGATTAGGACTGCTCATCGATGTCTTTCCGTTGACCAAAACCAATTTCGATGCCGCCACCGCCGCGATCCGGAAGATGGAGCCGCAACTCGGCGCGCTCGCCTACCAGGGATATCTCCCCTTCCAGCCGCGAGAAATGATTCCGGTCCCGGCGCGATTCGAAAAACCGTCGTGGACGCTGGGCGGACGCATCCTGCTGCCGGCCATGGCGGACGAGCGCGTATTCGACATCGCCAACTGGAACATCAACCTGTCGAATGGCGATCTGGTCTGAGGTGGCCTGCCAAAGGCCTCCTGCCCACCAATGGAGGGCGGGCTTTAGCGGGGCCACCGGCCGGGGCCGGTCTGAACTGGGGTATGACCCCGCCTTGGAGGGCGGCCAATCTTGGCCGCAGCCGCCTTTCGAGGCGGCTCGGCGAGCGTATCTCGCCTCGCAGTTACAGACCCGAAAACAGGCGTGGATTGAGGCCGCTAAGTTATTGAGCGGCAATGGGGTCACAGATGAGCCGGCGCGGGGATTTATCCCCGCTTGGCTACCGGCTGGAACGAAGACTACCGCCTGGATCGATGTCATTCGCCGGCGGCGGGGTCTTCCCGGCCATCTTCGCCTTTTCCGATCTCGCCCAGCCCAGATTGTTCTTCGCCAACTGATTCTTCGGATCGAACTGCACGGCCTTCCCGCCCGCCTGAATCCCTTCGTCCCACCTCGACTGCGCATTGTAGGCCGCCGCGATGTTATTCCACGCATCGGCGAAGCCCGGCCGCAACGCCAGCGCTTTGCGCGCGGCATCGATACACTCGGCGTACTTTCCCGCCCGATAAAACGCCAGCGACTGGTTCAGATATGCCTCCGGCGTGAGCCGAATCGCTTCGGGCGCCGGCCGATTCGCGGCCGCCCGCGTCAACCAGCCTTGCGCCGCCGGATCGGCGGGAAAGCGCGCCAGCGTCTGCTGCGCCGCCGCGCGCACGCCTTCGTTATTTCCATCGTCGAAGTAGTCCTGCATCAGCAGGTAGTACGAATCCATGTAGGAAGGATTCTGCCCGATCGCCGCCCGCAGCATTCCCGCCGCCTGCCCGTACTGCCCTCTCTCATGCAGCCACCGCGCATAGTAATACTTTGGACTGGCCTCGAACGGCGCAAGTTCGATGGCCCGGCGAAAGTGGCTCTCTGCCTCCGCGCCGGTTTTCGCCGCGCTGGCAACTACGCCTCGATTGATCTCGAGAACGTAATAGTTCGGCAGGTAAGCGGTCGCGCGGTCGAAATAAGACGACGCCCCGGCATAATCCCCGCGCGTCATCAGCGCCAAACCGTAGTTCATCAGCCCGCGTCCGTTATGCGGGCTCTTCGCCGCCACATCGCGCCACAGCGATTCCTCCGTCTTCCACACTTCGCAACGCTGCCAGGCGCCGTAACCAAACCCAGCCAGAAGCAACAGGCATGCCGTCGCCACCATCTTTCGCGGCAGGGGCCGGCGGCGCAGTTGCAAAACCGCCGCCCACGGCGCCGCAATCGCCAGGCCTACGAATGGGAAGAACATGCGGTGATCGTTCTCCACCTCGGCCAGCGCCATCAGCGACGTGGGAACCAGCGCCACCAGAAACCAGGCCAGACCGAACGCGATCGGCCGCGTCGCACGCCGCCGGGCGCTCCACGCAATCGCACCGATGAGCGCGGCCACGAACAGAAATCCCTGAATTGCTCCGTCGTCGAGTAGGTTGTTCAGGGGTTGATGATCGGTGTCGGCGCTCAGGCCGGTGGGCACGAAGAATTTCGTGAAGTAACGCAGCATCGCCAGCGGTTGCGCGATCCGGTAACCCCACGCCGATGCGGCGCCGGGGTTGAACGACGCGGGCACCATTTTCGCCGTCAGAATCGCCAGCACGGCAATCGCCGCGATGGATGGCGCGGTCCGCCAGAGCGCCTGCACCGGCCGCTCCTCCTCGATCAGCCAGATGTAGAGGAACAGCAGCACGGGAAACACCAGCGCCGGCGGCTTGCTCAAGATTCCGATTGCGACCGGCAGAAGATAGAGGCAATACTTCCGCAGACGCGGAAAGCAGATGTAAACCACCAGGCCCGCCACCACTCCCAAAGTCGATTGCAGGTCCGCCCGCTGAATCACGTAATTCACGGTTTCGGCCATTACCGGGTGCAATCCGCAAACGGCTGCCGCAAAGAGCGCGGGCCAGCGGTTGTCCGTTTCCGGCGAAATCCTGTCGAAGATCCGCCGGCTCAAAACGAAAATGAGGGCGATCTGCGCCACGAACCAGATCAGCGTCGAAAGGTGGAACCACAGCGGCGCCAGTCCGTGCCCGAGCCGGTAATCGACAGCCAGCGAAGCGAACAGAACCGGCCGGTACGACCGATTCGCCGGCAGCACGCTCGATATCTCCGAATCCACGAAGAAACGGGGCACATTGTGGATGTCCCGCACATAGGGATTCTGCACGATAGCGTGGAAATCGTCGAACTGGAAGCTGTTGTGAAGATGGCTACCGTAGATGAAAACCACCGCCGCCACAAGGATTGGAAAAGCCAGGGCGGTCTTCGAAAACGATCGGGACATGGATGTCGGATGTGGTTTTTCAGGCGTCAATCGTCAGATTCCTCCTCGCGGGAATTCGGATCGGGCCGCAGGGTACACAGGCTGCATCACATTTCCCGATGGAGTATTGGTGCTTCGACCGCCCGAAAAATCTCACATCTTTCGCGGCCTTTCTCGATTTCGCCCGGTGAGCATCCCCCGATTTACTCGTTTCGGCACACTTGCCTTACCAGACGGGTGGCTCAGATGGACCGCTACTCCCTCGCGTACTTCGCGGGGCGCACCAGCTTTGTCACCAACCGGCGGTACGTCCACCCGAACCTTGGGACGGGCCGCGCGGCGATGGAGCGCACTCAACGAGATGTGGGCGACGGTATTGAGGCTTGTTGAACGCTGTTGAACCAGAACAACTGGAGTCCCCTGATTTGAAACAGACCGTCTGTTTTCGTACGCCGGCACGGCACTCGGGCCCTTGACGCAAAGGCGGGGAAGGTGTATCCTCTCGGTAATGGGTGTCGGCATCCTGCTCTTCCAGGACCTCTCAGACACTCCCGTCAATCGCCTGCTCACGTTTGACAAGGCCGGTTACGGTTATCTCCTGACCCAGGGCCAACTCTGCGGAGAATCGACTTGTTACCCAGGTTCGTCCGGCGGTAGCCCGGGCTTTGCATACGAGGACCCAGGAAACTCGTTTCCGTTCGCCGGGAACCTCGCGCAGTGCACGAATCAGGAGCCGCCCATGCAGTGCGACCGCATAACCAGCATGGCGTTTAGCCCGGACAGCGACCTCCTATATGTCTGGCCAAGCTTTGAAAAACTCACCTCCTTCACACTGACAGATAATAGCCCGGTCGGCGGGGCGGGATTAATCGGGTCAAATGGGACGACGATATGCGGCAGCGGGACGGGGTTCACCTCGGAGGTTGTCCCGGGGGACACCATCACGGACACCCAGACTGGCAGCCCGGACTACGGGCAGTCCGCGGTCGTCACGCAGGTGACCGGCACGCAACTAACCATCAGCCAAGCGTTCTCGAGCAACCTGGGATCGTGCAGCAGCACGTGCGGAGGCTGCTCCTACACGGACAGCTACAGCTACAACGGCTACTTCATCAACCCGGTCTATGACGTCAAACCGAACGACAGCGGCGAGAACAATAAGGTGAATTACCCGGGCGGCGCGATCGTGGTCACATCGAACGGCGGCAGCGGGCCAGTCGTCTGGGCGCTTGCCAGCGTCGGCACGGCACAGGCCGGGACCCTGTTCTCCTACGATGCCGGCACGCTTAAGCTGATCTGGTGCAGCAATACGCTGAACAGCTATTGCGACGGTAGTAGCGCCTTCACCGCGTCGCTTTTCGCTCTTCCCACCGTGGTCAACGGGTATGCCTACGTTCCAAATTCGGGCATCACTCAGGTTCCATCGACCTCGCACGCAGCCTCGACGTGCAACTCCAGTTCCGGCTGCTCCGGTGTCATCGTTTATTCCGGACATTAGCGCCGGGGGAGGGGGCAAGGGGCTACCTATGACGAAAGCGGGCGACATCACTTCCGGGTTTGTCCAAACCGTGGCGGCTCTTGGAGTGTGCCTTGTGGCTGCGGCCCCTCCCTGCCGCGGGGGCCAGGCGGCGTTCGGGGTCATCTACAATAACCAAGGATATCCAAATCCTCAGGGCTTGGTGGAGGGCTCGCCGGGCGTGTTCTATTACACAGCGGGGTCAGCCGGGCCCACCGGGTATTTCTCAGTTACCCTGGACGGAAAGCGGACGACTTTAGGAGCGCCGGCCACTGGGAGCTTCTTCTCGGCGTACGCAGTGAGCGGGCCGGACCAGCGTTTCTACGCGAGCGTCTGCAACTCACCCACCCAGACCTGCGGCCTCTTCTCGGTGGCCTCCGCACCGGGCGGCCAGCGGCTCTCAACTCAGAGCGCTCCGTGCTCCCCGGACCAAAATCTGCCCGACGGGGCCTTCCTCGGCCTTGGCACCGGCCCCAGCCACGAGCTCGGGTTCGCCCACTGCGACACGGACGGCACAGTATCCTACATCGCCCTGATGCCCGGGGCCGGCAACGTGATGGACTCCGACATCTACGCCCAGGACGGCAATTACTACGGCGTCCTGCTGAACGGAGCCGGTATCGGATCGGTCGTGCAGGCGACTCCCTCGGGCGCCGTGACCGCTCTCTACACCCTCCCTTCGAATACGTTCACAAAAGGTGGGGCGGGGACGCCAATCCTCATGGGCACCGACGGCAACCTCTACGGCTCGATCTCCACTGGAGGAGCAAACGGCACAGGCATGGTCTACAAGCTCACGCTTAGCGGCCAGTTTACGCTGCTGCACTCCTTCGAGAAGGTAAAATACGTTTCCGGCCCCAGCGATCTCATTCAGGCGAGCGATGGGAACTTGTATGGCGACATGCAATCGGGCAGCGACAGCCGGGTGTTCCGGATCACGACATCGGGGCAATACACGGAGCTCACCGGGTTGTACAGCATGGGGTGCTATTGCCTGCTGCTGCAGGGTAGCGACGGCGTCATCTACGGGCTCGCGTCGAGCGGTGGCACAGCGGGCTACGGAGGGATCTTCGCCATAGACGCGGGCCTGCCGAAGCCGATGCCGCAGGCGCTCAAGTTCGCTCCGCAACATGGACCGGTGGGCACGCGCGTGCGCATTTGGGGCTACAACCTGCTGGGCGCATCGGTGCAGTTTGGGAGCCAGCCGGGCGACGATGTAGTGAATAGTGGTCCGAACTACGTGTGGGTTACCGTGCCGGCGGGGGCGAACAGCGGACCGATCACGGTGACTACGCCCGGCGGCACCGCGGTCACTGTGGCCAGCTTTAAGGTTGAGTGAGAAGGACACACCAAGCGTCGACCCGCACGCAGCTTCGATGCGCGGGTCATCAGCGCCAGGCCGTAATTTTAGCCAAACCCGGCCAGAAGCAACAGGCATGCCGTCGCCACCATCGTTCGCGGCAGGGGCCGGCGGCGCAGTTGCAGGACCGCCGCCCATGTCGCCGCAATGGCCAGTCCCACGAATGGGAAGAACATGAGGTGATCGTTCTCCACCTCGGCCAACGCCATCAGCGACGTGGGAACCAGCGCCACCAGAAACCAGGCCAGACCGAACGCGATCGGCCGCGTGTCACGCCGCCGGGAGGTCCACACAATCGCGCCGACGAGCACGGCCACGAACAGAAATCCCTGAATGGCTCCGTCGTCCAGCAGGCTGTTCATAGGTTGATGGTCGGTATCGGCGCTCAGCCCTGTCGGCACGAAGAATTTCGTGAAGTAACGAAGCATCGCCAGTGGCTGCGCAATCCGGTAGCCCCACGCGGATGCGGCGCCTGGGTTGAACGACGCGGGCACCATTTTCGCCGTCAGAATCGCCAGCACGGCAATCGCCGCGATGGATGGCGCGGTCCGCCCGAGAGCGCGCACTGGCCGCTCCTCCTCGATCAGCCAGACGTAGAGGAGCAGCAGCACGGGAAACACCAGCGCCGGCGGCTTGCTCAGAATCCCGATTGCGACCGGCAGAAGATAGAGGAAATACTTCCGCAGGCCTGGAAAGGGTGCCATCCGAAAACGGCTGCCGCAAAGAGGGCCGGCCAGCGGTTATCCGTTTCCGGCGAAATCCTGTCGAAGATGCGCCGGCTCAAAATGAAAATGAGGGCGATCTGCGCCGCGAACCAGATCAGCGTCGAAAGGTGGAACGACAGAGGCGCCAGTCCGTGCCCGAGCCGGTAATCGATGACCAGCGAGGTGAACAGAACCGGCCGGTACGACCGATTCGCCGGCAGCACGCTCGAAATGTCTGAATCCACGAAGAACCGGGGCACATTGTGGATGTCCCGCACATAGGGATTCTGCACGATGGCGTGGAAATCGTCGAACTGGGAGCTGTTGTGAAGGTGGCTACCGTAGATGAAAACCACCGCCGCCACAAGGCCCAGAAATGCCAGAACGGTTTTCGAAAGTAGTCGGGACATAGAGGCCGATGGAGTATTGGTAGTTCGACCGGCCGAAAAATCTCACATCTTGTGGGGCGGGCGACTTGACTTAGCTAAGGACTTAGTCTATATTGGAAACATGACGACGATCAACGTCCACGAAGCCAAGACCCATCTTTCGCGGCTGCTGGTACGGGTTGAAATGGGCGAAGAGATTATCCTGGCGCGGGCCGGAAAACCGGTTGCCCGGTTGGCCCCCATGGAAGGCACGCCTGCAAAGCGGCGGCTGGGATCCGCTGCCGGGGAGTTCCAAGTGCCAGACGACTTCAACGCCCCGCTGCCGCCGGAAATTGAGAACACGTTCTGGCGCTAAGAATCCTGCTGGACACGCATGCCTTCTTATGGGCCATCGCGGACGATCGGCGGCTGACGCGTCAGGCTCGCCGGCTTCTGCAAACGGCCGATCTGTTTCTGAGCGTGGCCAGTTTGTGGGAGATCGTCACCAAAGTGCAGACAGGGAAGCTGCCGCTTCCCGACGCGCCCTCCAAATATTTGCCCCGGCATGTGGCCGCGCTCGGCGCCAAATTGCTGGCCATTGAAGCGGCCCACGTCCTGCGTCTGGAATCGTTGCCGCTGCACCATCGGGATCCCTTCGACCGGCTGCTGATCGCGCAGAGCCTGGAAGAGAACATGCCGCTGCTGAGTTGCGACGCCTTGCTGGAGCCGTACGGCGCCGACCTCCGCTGGTAACGCGTTCGACCGCTGGAGCATGACGTCGCCGCGGCATTATACCGAATATAGCTCACCGGACAAATGGGTGGAAATCTAGGTAGCGGGTCAGTTTGGGAGTTGCGTGCCTTGTGGGGCGGGCAATTCTGCCCAATGCCACTTACTTTTCGAGCATGTATTGCAAGTCATTGATTTCATTAGTGCGCCTAAATGTTGGCGCACTGCGGGATACTGGTTGCCCCCGAACCGAGCAAGCGTCTGGCGGCGGGTTCCCCAAAGCGTCCGAGCGTCACGCAATTTTCATCGAAAGACATAAATGCTTGAAAATGTTTTGGTTTCGCCGCAGCGCCTCGAAAGGTAAGTGGCATTGGGCAATTCTGCCCGCAGCCGGCTTTCAGCCGGCTTAGCCGCGCAGAAGGGCGGCTGCGGCCAAGATTGGCCGCCCCACAAGAGCAAAAAGAGTTGGTAGGCATCGCCATTTCGGCCGGCGACCGCACGTGGCACTCGGCATATGAGATGTTGGATACTGTAGACATGCAGGTTGCCGGCTCTAGGAGTGATTCATGGCGCTATCTATTCAGCAGGATCTTCGCTATTTGGGCCAAGAGCGCTGGAGATGGTTTGTGTGGCTGGAAGGAGCGCCCGAGGAGTTGGACGCGATAGACCACGTCATGTACGTCCTCGATCCCACCTTTCACAATCCGGTGCGCGAGGTTGCCAACCGCGAAACAAAATTCCGCCTGGAGGACTCCACGTGGGGCGCGTTTACTCTCTATGCGAAAGCCATCCACAAAGACGGCCTCGAAACCCGCCTGCAGCACGACTTGGTGCTGCTGTATCCCAGCGGCGAACTCGCGACAGCGTAGGCCAGCGTGATGGCACTCGGCGAACTCACCAAACAAATCGCTTCGGAGGCGATCCGCAACGCGGTCAACCCGCCCGCCGTTCCGCCGCGGCCCGACAATCCGGGTGCGGCCATGCTCGCGCAAGTGCAAGCCATGCAGAAGGCGCTCAAGGACGACGAAGAGTTGATCGTCTGGTGCCAGGCGGGCGGCGAAAGGGTGCGCGTGCTGGAACTCTTCTTTCCGTCCTGGCAGGTGGCCGTGCTTACCGGCATCGATAGAGACAAGTCGACGGCCCGCGTGATTGCCGCCGTCGAAACGCTGCAACTGGTCTGCAAAGTGGCGAAGGTCGCGCCGGGCGCGGCGGCGGCGCGCCTCAAATTCGTGACGCCTCGCGAGCGTTGATTTGGACGCCACGTTAGCGTTGATACACTGATTTGGTGATTCCCGAACCACTCCCCCCCTTGCGCCCGCCCGCGCGCCTGCTGCTGGGACCCGGACCCAGCATGGTCGCGCCGCGCGTCTACGAAGCGTTGCGGCAACCCATCGTCGGGCACCTGGATCCCCATTTCTTCGAGATCGTCGAGGACATCCGCCGTCTGCTCGGTTACGCCTTCTCCACAGCCAACGAATTCAATATCGCCATCTCCGGAACCGGCACCAGCGGCATGGAAACCGCGGTCGCCAATTTCATCGAGCCGGGCGAAAAGTTCGCCGTCCTCGCCAACGGATATTTCTGCGACCGCCTCTCGGAAGTTGCGCGCCGTCACAGCGCCGTCGTCGTGCGCCTCGAAAAGCCCTGGGGTGAAGTGTTCGACGACCAGGAAGCCCGCGATTTCATCCACCGCGAAAAGCCGCGCACCGTCGCCTACGTGCAAGCCGAGACGTCAGCCGGCGCATTCCAACCCGGCCACGCCATCTGCGAAGCGGCGCACGAGGTAGACGCGCTGGCCATCGCGGACTGCGTCACCTCGCTCGGCGGCATGCCCGTGCGCGTGGATGAAACCGGCATCGACATCGCCTACAGTTGCACCCAGAAAGGGCTGGGCTGTCCGCCAGGCCTGTCTCCGCTCACCGTTTCGCCGCGCGCCTGGGAGCGCCTGCGGAAGCGCACAGCGCCGGTGGATTCGTTCTACATGGATCTGCGCCTGCTCGAAGGCTACTACTGCGATCGCAAGTACCACCACACGGCCTCGGCGACCATGTTTTATGCGCTGCGCGAAGCGCTGGCTATCGTGCGCGAAGAAGGTATCGAGAATCGTTGGGAGCGCCATCGCCGCAATCATGAGGCGTTCGTCGCGGGCATCGAAGCCCTGGGGATGCGCATGCACGTCGCCGCGGGACACCGCTTGTGGACCCTCAACACGCTGCGCGTGCCGGACGGCGTGGACGACGCCCGAGTGCGTCAGCGTCTGCTCACCGAACGCGGCATCGAGATCGGGGGCGGCTTCGGACCGCTGGCCGGCAAGGTGTTCCGCATCGGTTTGATGGGCTACTCATCCACCGAAGAAAACGTTCAAACGATTCTGGATGCGTTGCGCGAGGTTGCAACTAAGAATTGATAATGGAGCCCCGTGGCGCAGGCACTCCTGCCTGGCACTCCTGCCTGCCGCGCTGACACTCTTGGCAGCGCGGCGAGCGTAGCTCGCCCGGCGTGCGACGTCTGCAACCAAAAGATGAAACAATGAGACCCACATCACCGAAACTACTGTCATCGATCCTGCTAGCCCTCGCGGCCTGGGCTCAGCCCCCCACCGCATGGACGCCGGAACTCTCCATGCAGGTCCAACCCGTCGCCGACGTGGTCCCTTCTCCCGACGGCAAACTCGTTGCCTATACTCAAAGCCACGCCGTCATCGAAACCGAAAAAAGCGAAATCGATACGCAGATCTTCGTCGCCGCGGCCGACGGCTCCCATCGCACGCAATTAACCCGCGGCGAGAAGAGCGCCACCGCGCCGGAGTTCTCGCCCGACGGCCGCTACATCTACTTCTCCTCGGAACGCAGCGGCAAACCGAACCTGTGGCGCATCCCCGTGGATGGCGGCGAGGCCGAAATGCTCACCGATTGGAAAGGCGAGATCGGTGCGTTCCATGTCTCGCCCGACGGCAAGTGGGTCGCATTCGCGGGCATGGAGCCGCGCGCCGGCGAGGAACAAGCGAAGAAGGAAAAACACGACTTCCGCGTAATCGACGAGAATCCCAAGGACCACACCCTCTGGATCGTCGCCGCCGAACCCGATAGCCAAGGAAAGCGCACGCCGCGCCACCTGAACACGCCCGGCCATGCCACCGACTTCGATTGGTCGCCCGACTCGCACGCCATCGCCTTCACACACCAACCCACGCCCGGCGCGGACGACTGGACCAAGTCGGATATCTCCGAAGTGACCGTCGAAAGCGGCGACGTGCGCGCTGTCGCCGCCACCTCCGCCGCCGAGCGCGGCCCGCAATATTCGCCCGACGGCAGGTACCTGGCGTTTGTGCGCTCCACCGATCCGCCGCGCTGGGCGGGGCTTGATCGCATCGTGCTGCTGACCCGCCAGACAGGAGAGGCGCGCGAACTGCCGCCGACTTTCGACGAGCAGCCCAAGTTGTTGGGCTGGGCCGGCGATTCGGCGCGACTGCTGTTTACGGAAGCCCGGGGAACCGCCAACGTCGTCTACGCTATGCCCATCGATGGCCAGCCCCAGCCCGTGTACGAACCTCGCAGCGGCACCCTGCAAATCGGACGCACGAACGCCGCCGGCTCCGCTTTCGGCTTCGCCGCTGAAAGCTGGAACGAAGCGCCGGAAGCTTACGTCCTGAAGCTCGGCGAGAGCGTTCCGCAACGGGTCAGCAGCGCCAACCTGGATCTTCCCAAGCTGCCGCTCGGCGAAACCAAAAGAATCGCTTGGAAAGCCGCGGACGGGCTGGATATCGAAGGCCTGCTGACTTACCCCGCCGGTTACGAGCCCCTGAAGAAATATCCGCTGCTGTTAGTCATCCACGGCGGACCTACCGGCGTCTTCCAGGATAGCTTTCTGGGGCGCTATGGCCTGTATCCCTACGCCACCTTCGCCGCGCGCGGCTATGCCGTGCTGCGCATCAATCCGCGCGGATCGAGTGGCTACGGGCGCACCTTCCGCTTCGCCAACTTGAACGACTGGGGCGGCAAGGATTACCTGGACTTGATGGCGGGGGTGGACCAGGCGATTACGATGGGCGTGGCCGATCCCGACCGCCTGGCGGTGATGGGTTGGAGTTACGGCGGGTTCATGACGAGCTGGGTAGTCACTCACACGCATCGCTTCAAGGCGGCCGCGGTGGGCGCCGGAGTGACTGACTTGTGGAGCTTTACGGGAACGTCGGACATACCCGGCTTCCTGCCCGATTACTTCTCGGGCGAGCCTTGGAATAGCTTCGACGGTTACTTCAACCACTCGCCCATGGCGTTCGTCAAAGGCGTTACCACGCCCACGCTGGTCCTGCACGGCGAGGCCGACGTGCGCGTGCCGACCACGCAAGGCTATGAATTCTACACCGCGCTGAAACGACAAGGCGTGACCACCAAGATGGTAGTCTACCCGCGTACGCCGCACGGTCCCCGCGAGCCGAAGTTCCTGCTGGATATCATGCAGCGCCACGTGGACTGGGTCGATAAGTACGTGGGCAAATGACCTCCCGCCGAGCCTCGATTGGTTTCAAAGGACGGTCAGCGATATGGGTGGCGATTGTCTTTCGGCTCGCGGCGTCGAAGGCATCTCATCGTATGTGCGGCCGTCCAAGTTGCGCCCCGAACGCTTCTTCTGAATCCCGCCCCACTGCTTGAAGAAGAAGGGTACGCCCGCGCGCGCGCATTGGTGTCGCACCTCCGTGACCCACTCCGCCATCATGGGCCTTGCACCGGGACCCGATTCTCCGCCTACGATCACCCAATCGATGCCGGATAGATCCAATGTGCCCAAGGGCCCAAGTAGGGGCTCAAGAGACAGGAACTTCACAGCCGCGCCGGTCTTCCGTAGATGGTCGATCCGAGTCTTGTAGCATTCGCTCTCTACGCTCACGCCCATCCACACGTTCGCCGGCCAATCGATCTTGTCTGTCAGGGCCAGGAGCCGCCCGGACCGCTTTGTCAGTACTTGAAACTCGTGCCAGTGAGCTCGCCTCATGGTGTCGAAGACACGTTGAATGTAGTCGAGAGGCACGTCATGATGAAAAAGGTCGCTCATCGAGTTGACGAAGATGCGCTGCGGCTTCTTCCACCTTAGCGGCAGTTCCAGCGTGTCAGGATGGAGGCTGAGCTTGAAACCACGGGAGTACTTCTTCTGCCCCATGGCTTTTAGGCGGAGCGACATCCGCTCGGCGTAGCAGTTCTCGCAACCAGGGCTGATAGCATCGCAACCGGTCGATGGATTCCAAGTCGATTCGGTCCACTCGATTGATGATTTGACGGCCATTCGTCGCTCCTATCTCGGAAATGTGATTCGAGTTTTTCCTGGCAGAGTACGTTTCACGCCCCCCGCCCGCATTGGCCTTTCGGTGGCGGGAGGATCCATGGCGACCCGCCCTTCAGCTTCCAGTTCAAGCAACGCATCCCGATAATTGGATTCGGTATACCGCGTAGCATCCATCTCTTCCCCGACTATCTGGTCAAACGGGAGTACTCGGCCCGCGAACACGGATAGCGCCCGCTCACGCACCTCGTAGAGGCCGGCAAAGAGATCCATTTGATGGGTCCCTTCATCGCGCGGGTCATAAGCCGACGAGCCGACGCCCTCGACGATTTCGGAACTGGCCCGGTTCATGAGGTTTTTCATGATCGCCGTGCCTTTTCGGCTCTTGGAAGCAAACACAAGATGATGGCTAGTGCCTCCGCCCTCCCGTGTTCGAAATGCGAAGGTGAGCGGCACCGCACCGGCGCGCCGCAGTGCCTCTTCGATCGCCGCCAGCACCCGTTTCTCGCGGTCGGGAACGGTGAGGTCCCCGACCTCCGCCCGCAGTGCCGCCGCCCGTTCCCGCTCGAAGAACTCATTAATGGATTCGTCCATCACTGGATATCCGAGCTTCATGTTCACGCGATTGTAGTTGAAGAAAAATAGGCAGTCGTTTCCGAATCCTTTTAGGGCTGCCGTGATCAGACGAAGTGAAAGCCCCTTGTAGCCGCAGGGATCGGCGAAAGTGAACGTTGGGATGCTGAGTCGTTCCAATCTGGGTGCAAGCGCTGTTGAGATTACTTTCTTCGTAACTCGGGGTTCGTAGCGGAGCGCTGCGATCCCATCGACCTTCTGGATATTGTGCTCCAACTGCGCGGCCAAATTCGGATCGGCCTCGTTGAACCAGAGCCTGACCAAGCTTCGGAGCCTCTCATCGGCAACGACTTTCTCGCACACCGCCAAGGGCACCGATTTCTCTCCATTCTCGTATCTACCGGGCCCAGCGAACAGGTCTGCGTAGCCAACTTCACGGCCTCGGGCAAGCACGTTCACGTAGGACTCGAAGTAGCCCACGGCAATTTGAAGCTTTCGGCGCGATGCTTCAGTGGGCTTACTAAAGAAGCCCTCCTGCACCCCAAGCGGCGTATGTTTCTTCGTCACGCTTCCTGTCTCCGAACCGATAGCCGGCGCGCTAGGCGGTGTTGGGTGGCCAACAATCGGCTAGTAACGATGATAGCGGGTTTGGCGTAACGCGATTAAACTAGAAATCTAAACCTGCGGTCAAAGACGCGAAATTACTCTGAAATGACTCGCCCATGGCGTTCGTCAAAGGCGTTACCACGCCCACGCTGGTCCTGCACGGCGAGGCCGACGTGCGCGTGCCGACCACGCAGGGCTACGAATTCTACAACGCGCTGAAGCGCCAGGGCGTGACCACCAAGATGGTAGTGTACCCGCGCACGCCCCACGGTCCCCGCGAGCCGAAGTTTCTGCTGGATATCATGCAGCGCCACGTAGACCTGGGTAGATAAGTACGTGGGCAAATAACCGCCTGCCTGGCCCGGCCGCGCTTACTGCGACGATGTGGCCTTCTGATCCTTGACTTGCAACTCATTCACCACCTGAAGCACGTTCGGAATCGCAGAAGCGATCGACTGGGCGCGCGTGCCAGTGCTTGGCGAGTCCACGTCGCCGGTTAGCGTCACCACCCCGTTCGTGACGGCGTATTTTACATACCGGTGCAGCGTGTTTTGAATCAGAGCGGCATCCAGGTTGTTCGCGATGCCCCTGTCCAGATCCAAGTTCATCGCCTTGCTGTCTCGTTCGCCGCCGGGCGGCATCACCGCGATCTGGTTCGACACAACCTGCGCGCCGGCAATCGATGCGGCAATGGAATCGGCTTGCGACTTGCCCGCTTCGGATGGTACGTTTCCGTTGAGAGTCACCACTCCCTTGTCTCTGTCCTCGGTTACGGAGACATTCTTGAAGCCCGCCTGATCGAGCGCTTTGCGAATACCGGCGCCAACGTCGGGCGATTTGGAGGAGGTCGCCGAACAGCCGGCCAGCATTCCGATTGCAAACATCGTGCATAAAGCCAACTGCAGCTTAAACTTTGTCATATTTCTCCTATGCGCCCTTGTTCAGGCGTTCGCCACCACAGGCTCGCTGACCAGTTCCTCGAACAGCGTCCTGTAATGAACCATGGCCTGGCGCAATTCTTCCGTGGTAGCCTTCCCACCCATCTGGCGAAGCGCGATTTCGTGGGCCGCCCGGTAGTTTTCGAGCACCACTGGATGATCCACGGAGATATCGGCCGCACGCTGTTCAAAGTTGGCTACCGGATAGCCCCGCGTAGACATCACATCGCCGAGCAGGCGGTCGGCTTCACTTACAGCACCCGCCGGGCCGTCCACGAAGCGCGACTGGAGTCCGCGCCAGGACTCTAAGAAACGCGCGCGATCGCCCGGCCCAAGCGGCCGGACATGAAACGCCTCGACTCGTTCCGCGCGGCCTTCGAGCCCGGCTTCGGCCTTGCTCCGGTTGCCGCCTTGCGCCATGGCGCGGGCATATTCGGCGCCGCCGAATTGTGTGCGCAGCCTTGCCGTCCGCCGCTTTCGTTGCCATAGAAACCCGGCGACGGTCGCCACGATCACCACCACGAGAGCGGCGATCAATACTATTTCCGTTGTGCTTAGTGTGCTTATATCCACGATCTGCTTTATGCAGATTGGGGGCCAAAGCCGAACGGATAGAGAAAGGCTCGTAGCCCCCAGGCGGAAGAGCGACGCCCCATGGTCACATGACCGGGCGCGGTCACGGAGATTCGTTCGGACCGGACAATGTGCAGTAAGCTGATAACTGAAGGCTGACAGCGTCCCATGCCCGATTGGCTAAGCATCCATGAGCCGGTTCTGGTCAACACCATCGGCCACTCGGCCGGCGCGGTGATCTTCGGCATGCTGCTGTACTTTTTCCTGGTGAACCGGCGGCGCGCCGACGACGAACGCAGCAGCCTGCCCGCGGTGGCCGCCGCCCTGGCCATGCTATGGAATCTAGGCTCGCTGGTCGCCCTGGCGGCCGGCCCCAGCCGCAACTGGATCGCCAGCGCCATCGAGGCCCTCAGCTTCTCCGTTCTGAGCCTGCTGCCCGCAGTCCTGCTGCACATTTCGCTGCGGTCGCGGCGCCGCGCGGTGTGGATCGGCGGCTACGTCCTGAGCGGCGTGGCCGTAGCTCTGCACCTGGCCGACTGGCTCACCCAAGTTCCCGGCCTGCACTATGCCGCCCTCCTGGTGGTCACCCTCGGATTCGCGGCTCTGACCATCCTCTCCGTCATTCTCGAATGGCGCCGCGACAACCGCGCCGCTGGATCGCGCCTGGCCGGTGCCATGGCCCTGTTCCTGTTTGCGATTTCCTTCGCGCATTTCGGCGCCGGCCACCCGCAACAGTTGGCTTGGTCCAAGGAAGCCGCCCTGCATCACGCCGGCCTGCCCCTGGCCTTGCTGTTCTTGCTGCAGGATTACCGCTTCCTGCTGATGGATGCGTTCTTGCGCTTCATCGTGAACGCCACGCTGGCCGCCGCCGCGCTGCTGGCGGCCATCCGCATCTTGCAATCGCGCATTCTCGCCCAGCATCTGCAACACCCCTTCGACGCCGGCGTGATCGTCGTGTCCGCCGGCCTGCTGTTGACCCTGTTCGTCTGGGCGCACAATGGCGTCCAGCGCCTGCTCACCAGCGCCATTTTCCTGCGCTCCAACGTGGACGACGCGCTGCACGAATTGCAGGATCTCTCGCTCGCCGCCGGCGCCGAAGCCGAATACCTGCGCCTGGCCGCCGAGGCCATCGCCCGCTTCCTGCACGCCGCGCGCTCCGGCTTGACGGACCGGAATCCCACCATCGGCCGGCCGCTCACCGCGCCCGTGGCCGTGCTCGATGCGGCGCACTTCGCCGTCCCCGCCTGGGTGCAGGCGGTGCTGCCCATGCGTTTCTCGCGCGGCGACGCCGCCTATCTGCTGCTCGGCGCGCGCGACGGCGGCCGCCGCTACCTCAGCGAAGACCTGGGCGTGCTGGCGCGTCTGGGCGCAGCCGTCGCCGAACATGTCGAGCAGCTCCGCGGCGTCCAAATGCAAAATCTGATGTCCCAGGCGGAGTTGCGCGCCCTGCAGGCGCAGATCAACCCGCACTTCCTGTTCAATTCGCTGAACACGCTGTACGGCACCATCGACCGCGCCAACGCCGAAGCCCGCCGCCTGGTGCTGAATCTGGCGGATGTGTATCGCTATCTGTTGCGCTCCGAGCGCACACTGGTCACGGTGGAAGAAGAGCTGCGCATCGTGCGCGCGTATCTGGAAATCGAGGAATTGCGCCTCGGCTCGAAGCTCCGCACCGAGGTGGACGCCGACCCATCCGCCCTGCCCGTCAGCATTCCGCTGCTTTCCATTCAGCCGCTGGTGGAGAATGCGGTGAAGCATGGCGTAGCTTCCCGCATGGGCGCGGGGTTTGTGCATCTCAAGATCCGCGCGACGGGCGAAGCCGTCTCCGTGGAAGTCTCTAACTCGGGCACGTGGGACAGGCCGCAATCCGGCGGGGGCATCGGCCTGACCAACGTCCGGCGCCGGCTAGAGCTGTGTTACGGCGCACAAGCGCGCTTTGAAATTCGGTCCGCCGAAGGCGCAACCACCGTGGCTTTCACCGTCCCCGTGGCGCACGCACTCGTGCGTGCCGCGTCCCCACTCCTGGGGAAGCAAGCCGCGGCTGTCTAGCATGCGACTGAAGACCCTCATCGTGGACGACGAGCCGGTCGCGCGCAAGATCCTGCGCGAGAACCTGGAATTCATTGGCGGCATCGACGTGATCGGCGAAGCGGACAACGGAGCAACCGCGCTCGAACAGATCGCCGCACGGCATCCGGACCTGGTCCTCCTGGATCTCCAGATGCCCGAGATGGGAGGCTTCGAAGTGATCCGCAAGATCCGCCATGGGGCGCACCTGCCGGTGATCGTCATCGTGACCGCTTACGACCAATACGCGCTGGAGGCGTTCGATGCCGGCGCCATCGACTACCTGCTGAAGCCGGTCGGGCAGGACCGGCTGGCCGAGGCCATCGAGAAGGCGCGGCGCATCACCGGGCAGGAGGCCGTCGAGAGGCTGGCGCGCTTGCAGGAGATAGCGGACTCGCAGCTTCCGGGGCAGCGCTTGAAGAAGATCGTGGGCAAAGCGGGCGCCGAATATTTCCTGCTCGACGCGCGCGAAATTTTCGCGTTCCACGCCGAGGGCGACATCGTCTGGATCACCACCCCGCGGAAGCGCTACCAGGCGACCCAGACGCTCAAGGTGCTGGAGGAGCGGCTGCGCGGCAGCAGCTTTCAGCGCATCCATCGCAATGCGCTGGTGAATGTGGATCATGTGCGCAAGATGAGCGCGTTGAGCAGCCAGCGGTGGCTGATTACGTTGAGTAACGATCAGGAGTTTATCGCGAGTAAGAGGCAGGCCAGGGGGATTCGGCGGCTGGTGAATTGGTAGCACGGCATCGGTTCACTTTGGTTTCGGCTATAATTTCAAGTATGGTTCGCAAGAACAACCCAAAGTTTATTGAGGTCGAGGCGCGCCACGTGAAGCAGCGCAACTGGTCCCTCTATTCGTTCGTACTGAACTCGGCCACGTTCGACCGGATTGCTTTCGTCAGCCGACGCGACGACGACAAGGAACTCGGCTATCAGCGCAATCTGTCGAAGCAGCGCGCCGCCGATATCGCGCATTATATCGACAAAGAGAACGGCTGCATTCCCAATAGCATCCTGGTAAGCCTTGAGCCGGGTGCAGTCTACAGCGCCGCCGCTCGCACCCTACGCATACCGGACCAACCCAAAGCAGCATGGGTGATCGACGGGCAACACCGAATGTTTGGCCTGCGTCAAGCGAAGACAACGTGTGACCTCATCATCAGTGCGTTCCTAGGGCTTGACACGACCGAGCAAGCCAAGCAGTTCAAGACGATCAATTCGAAACAAAAGGGTGTACCGACCTCCCTTCTGTACGATCTCCTGGACCTCACAAGGGACGGCACTTATGTTCAGCAGCGCGGCCACGATCTGGCCACAAAGCTCAATGAAGACGCCGAATCGCCTTGGCTTGGGCAAATTGATATGACCGGCTCGGGCGACGGACTGATCACACAAACACGTGTGGTAACTGCTCTGGAAAGCCTAATATCTGACCGTGGATCCCTCTTCCAATACTCGGAGGAAGAGCAATATGGCGTCCTCAGAAACTACTTCGCAGCGATCAAGACCCTCTTTCCTTCTGATTGGTCCAACAAGAACAGCGTCTTAACAAAGGCCCTGGGCTTTTCGGCCTTGCTGATCTTGTTGCCCCAGGTGCTTACAGCCTGCCTGCAGCGATTCGGAGATTTCACGCTATCGTCAGCCATCGAGGTCCTCAGGCCCGTGCAGTCGTACAGCTTCTCGGTCGAAAATCATAAGGGGTGGGCGGGACACCCGGGCCAGAACCGTCTGGCAGGGGACCTGGCCGACGCACTTAAGAATGGAGCGAGCCGGAGCTCCAGCACCCAAGTCGGCCTGCGGCTCGTCTGAGGCAATTACGTGACTTTTTCGGATTTGGAGGTGGTCCTCGCGCAAGCATCGCGTGTTCACGGCTACGTACGAGACAATGTTTTGGGCATATGGACGCCAGGTGGTGGAACCGAGCAGAAGGGGTATTCTAGGGAATTGGCGGGAGCCCTGTTGCGAGAAGCAGACGTGTTTTTTGATCGCGCTCTGGCCCTCTATCTCCTCCGCTCCCACCTGAAAAACCTGCAAGCATCAAC
>Ga0302326_10007768_pt1 | contig 23774 bp, 17 predicted proteins | sample Palsa_T0_3_FD_202264 | JGI IMG/M metagenome (GOLD analysis project Ga0302326, IMG submission 202264) | Peat permafrost microbial communities from Stordalen Mire near Abisko, Sweden - Palsa_T0_3 | ecosystem: Environmental > Terrestrial > Soil > Palsa > Peat permafrost | place: Sweden: Abisko... | reverse complement strand
GACCTGCTCCGAGCGCTGATCGGCGTGTCGCACGTGGGCTCGGGCGCTGATTGGCAGCCGAGCGCCAGGAGACTGGTAGACATTCTTATTGCAGGTTCACGCCCGCTCAAGTAGCAGGGTCCCGCAGCGCCCGATCTCTGGCAGTAGGCATTCGAGCCAAGGGCAGTGGCGATCTGCGAAGGGATTTGGATGCATCCGACCTGCTCCGAGCGCTGATCGGCGTGTCGCACGTGGGCTCGGGCGCTGATTGGCAGCTAGCTTGCCGAAAATGCCTTGATTTGCGTTATGAAACACAGCGACGGCGCGCGGGAGATCGAGCCCTCCACACAGCGCGAAGAATACGCACCATACTCGGCGCCTCGATGAATCTGCTCTTGCCTCTGCCTGCGAAGCCCAAAGGAATGCGTTCCGAGACCTACGAGCGGCTCGTTGAAAGGGGAGAGCGCGCCGAATCGCGATACTTTGATGAGTTGGCGAATAGCCCTTTGCTGAGATTCTAGACCAGTCGCACTGAGAGTGCGGAAGACGTGGACCGGCGTGGGGTGGTCAAAATATTCGCAAACCGCGTCGATGGCGTTGATGATGACGCGCGCGGATTGTTTGGTTGAATCATTGAAAAGTCGTTGCCGTTAATCGAATCCCGGCCGAGTGAAATGTTCACTGTTATAAGGACAAATGGATAGACCGCATTACGGGCTTCTAAAGTTTTCCGCCCTCTTCATCTTCGTCTCCGGCGTTCGGCTCGTCGGCATCTTTGTCGTCGAGCTCTTCATTTTCATCAGTCCCGCTGTCCTTATATAAAGCGGCCCTTCCGTCATCGTCGTCTTCGTCTCGTGTTTCCAACAAGGCTGGCATAGAGTCCCCTCCGTGTTGTCATGGGATGCGGGATGGAGTGATTCAGATAGCCTTGCCATGAGCACTTCGCATGATTCGTCCCGGGGACGCCGGATTTGTCGCGAAAATGGTGCGTTCCTTTGCCGCCGTCGCCGCCGCCATCAAAGACTGGATCACGGCCCGAGACGACGGCGAGGGACGGATAGTGCCGGAATGTCCTGGCCTGCCCGATGTTTTGTACCAGAGAGATTGTTAGTGTAGCGCAACGGATGAGTTAGTGACTCCGCGATCTCGCACAAATCCACTCCTTTGCGTCGTAGGGCTGATGTAACCCTGAGCTACATTGGTCTCTATGCTGTCCTCGAGAAATGGCTCATGATGCAAACGCGCCGCGCCCTGCTTCGCCAGACTGCAAAGCTCTCTGCCGGTCTAGCCCTCGACCCAAGACTGCTTTTTGGACTAACGGCGGGCGAACCCCTTGCCCTCACCGTCGGCTCGCAACTGCCGGCAAAGCTCCCCGCCAACTTCACCGGACTCGGATATGAAATGTCCTCCGTTGCGCCCCTCGGACTCCTCAGCCCCAGCAACCAGCGTTATGTGAACCTCGTACGCGGTCTGGGAAAAGAAGGCGTTATCCGCGTCGGCGGGATCGTTGCCAACTACACTCGCTACCAGCCCCACGGCACCCTCAGGGCCACGCCCAAAGACACCGTCATCACCAACGCCAGCCTCGAGCAGTTCGGCCGCTTTCTCGACACCATCGGCTGGCAAGCGATCTGGAGCCTCAATTTCGCCCAGGGGACTATCGACGAAGCAGTTGCCGAAGCCAGAAGCGTCGCTGCTGTGTTAGGAAACCGGCTCTTCTGCCTCGAACTCGGCAATGAGGTTGAAGCATACAGGAATAGCTTTCGGCAGCCGGATTATAGTTACGAAACTTACCGCGAAGAATTCAATCGGTGGCGCGACGCCATGGTAAAGGCCGTGCCCGGCGCTGCCTTCGCCGCTCCCGACACGGCGGCCAACGTCGAATGGGTCGAGCGCATGGCCAGCGACGCTCACGGCGACGTACAATTACTGACTACGCATTACTACTTCACCGGTCAGAACCACGGAACAGCCGACAATCTTCTCCACCCCGACCCGCGCCTCATGAATATCCTGGTGCGCCTCCGCGCCGCCTCCACAGCCAGCCACATTCCATGGCGCATGTGTGAAACAAATTCCTTTTCTGGCGGAGGCCTGCGCGGCGTCAGCGATACTTTTCTCGGCGCACTCTGGACCCTCGACTACATGCTGCTGCTCGCCGCCAGCGGCTGCAGTGGCGTCAACATCGAGACCGGCGTGAACCAGCTCGGGTTCGTCAGCCACTACTCGCCGATTCAGGACGATGGCCATGGAAACAACAGCGCCGGTATTCCTTATTACGGCATGCTCGCCTTCGGCGAGGCCGCGCGGGGATGCACCGAGATCGTCGCCCTCCAGTTACCATCGCAGCCGGGATCATCGCCCGACAACCTCACCGGCTATGCGCTCGGCCACGCAGGTCATTTCTCGGCGATCGCAATCATCAATCGGGGCGATGGCGACGCGCGCGTCTCCCTCGCACACCTCGGTTTTCATCGACGTCTGCACGCGCTGCGGCTGCTCGCTCCCTCCCTCTCCAGCAAGACAAATGTGACCCTGGCCGGCGCATCCGTCGACGAGAACGGGACCTGGAAGCCAACGCACATCGAGCCAGTAGAATCCTCCAGCATCCTTGTTCCAAAGACGAGCGCGGTCGTTCTCCTTCGCAGTTAGGGCCCGGCCGCGCCGACCCAACGACAGTCGCTGCCCGTTGACCGGCAACCCGGAAGTTCATAGCCTCGAAGCCGGTTGTTTCCCGATTGCCCGGTGCCCCTGCCCGTTATTTCCCGATTGCTCGTGATCTGCTAATAGGTGGCAATCACGTCGCTGCGACGCAGGGCAGCCGCAGGACTCGCGAGCGATCTTGCGTGCTGTCGCTGCTCGTCACAAGGCCGGGAGTTCTCTCGGAGATCGCCTGCTGGTTCGCAAAACAGTTGATGGAGACCGGCAGTGAAGCCCGCTCAGAAGAGTGCTCTGGTAGTCGAAACACTGCGATTACAATTTCTGCGGAGGCAGGAATCGATGTCCAGCTACGTTGAACTTGGCGCGAAGCCCCGCCAGCCACTACATTCGAGCTGATGTTCCCGAACTGGTCCCTACAAGAGAGTCGCCTCTCAAGTCCTGACTTCCGCCAGGATTCTCGAGACAGCAAGAATTCTGGCAGGCACATGCCTGAAACTTTGGACGGTCATCGAGCCGGTCTGGAGCCGGGTACTCGGCCACTGTTTACTTCGGGTTGTGCGAGCTGTTCGAATCCTCCAGCAGGTATTGTGCCTGCCGGGTCCGTTCCTGCTTCTTCAGGTCGCCGAGGCGCTGAACCATCGCGGCAACCTCCGTGCTGTTGCCCAGTCTTCGCTCTGCCTGGATCTGCTCATACAGCGCGGACTGATCGCTCGGGTCATTCTTCAAAGCGATCTCGGCCTGGCGGACCACTTCCGCGTAGTTTTTCGTCTGGAGCAGAAGTGTGCACAGCAGGTCGCGGGCCGGTTGATAGTCCGGCTCGATCTGCAGCGATTTTCGCGCGGCGGCAATCGCCCCGGTCAGGTTCTCCCCGCTGTTATCCGGGTATGCCTGGGAAAGCGCTTCGGCATAGAGATACTGGAGTAGCGCATCCTGAGGATGCAGCGCCGCCTGTTTCCGAAAAAGCGCCAGCGATCCACTCGCATCGTGCTGCTGGCTTCGCATGATCCCCAACGCGTCCTGGACGAAGGAGAGTTGCGGGTCCAAAGCGTGTGCCTTTTGGAAATCGCTCAGCGCGGCATCGTAGTGCGATAACTGAACCTCCAGAACGCCGCGCGCCAGGAGCAGCCGGGCCGAGTCGGGAATTTGCTCGAGCCCCGCATTCACCATATCGATCCCCACCTGATACGAAGCGTGATTGAACGAGATGGCCGCGAAGAGCATATAGTTCTCCGAATTTGCTGGATCCTTGAGAATCGCCGTCCGCAACCACTCGACCGCGTGCGGGGTGTCCCCGCTGTCTTCGGCGATCTGAGCTGCGAGGGTGAACACGCGGCTGTTCGTTTCCGGCAGCGTCAGCAAAGGTCGGAGCGCTGCAAGCGCCGCGCCCGCGTGCTTCGATTTCCATTGAACGTAGGCCAGCGTTAGAGTGTTGGTTTCGTCCGGCTTGTTCGCCGCCACGCGTTCCAGAATCTCTTCCGATTTCGCCGGTTGCCCCTCCAGGAAGAGGCAGGCTCCATACTCGCGCTGCGCTTCGTCGCTTTGCCCCACTAGGGGCAGGCTCATCTCGAAGTGATGGATCGCGCCGGCGCAGTCCTTTTTCCGAAAATCGACAGCCCCCAGCATGGTATGCGTGGTCTGATCGTCCGGCTTCTGCTCCAGAATCCGTTCCAGCACCGCCGCCGCGGTCGGAGCATGACTCTCGTAGTCCATCTGCGCCGCCGCTTCCAGGGCTAGCAGCGACCGGGGACACACCCGAAGCGCGCTTTCGACGCCCTGTCGCCCTTCGGTCTTCTTTCCCTCTCGAGCCAATGCCAGGCCCCGCAGCGTGAGAATCGCGCAATCCTTCGGATGTTCGCTCAGGATTTTGTCGGCTTCGGCAACCGCCTCCGGATATTGATTAGCCTGGATTTTCCCCGCCACTGTTCGCGCCTCATCGTTCTCGCTGCTGCTCTGCGCCGGCGCCCGCCTTGCAAACAGCACCGCCGCCAGACAGATCACGAACGACAATCTCGCGAGCGGGGACATCACGAGCCCGGATTTCTCCTTACCAACGCTTTTCAATTTAGCCATCCTGACGAAGATAAACCTTCTCGGGACCCCGGAGAAAAGGGGGGCGAGCGTAAGGCGGCTCATCGTCGACGACCTTGGGTTGTGCGCGCCTCAACAGTATGCTGAGCAAACGAAGCGGCCTGCGCGCGATTGGCTACAATAAAGACATCGGGCGCGCGCCGATATCAGCCAGTTCTTGGTGCGCAGTCACGTCAATCGCATTGTTGCCCAGCTTGAAGTCAGCGACCGGACTGAAGCGACCGTTGCCATCGAGGGTAATCTGCCCAGCCTTCATCGAATGCCGTAACAACATATATTCATCACCGGGAGTCAGCCCGCTTTGTTCCGTTCCTGCATGTGCGCTGCAATCATTGTCGTCTTACTCCCAGTAACCTGGCGATGCTTTTCGCAGGCCTCCTCTCCATCGCCGCAGCAAAGCAACATGGGCGGCATCGCGGGCGGCATGGGAGCGCCGGCGGTTTATGACAACCAGCATCGGCCCATCACGGCCGGCGGCTTCGTCGATCACGGACCCATTATTTTTCGCGACATCGCTCAAGCGGCGGGCCTGACCGGCTGGCAGCACAAAATGGGCGGCGCCCAAAAATCCATCATTGTTGAGACGAACGGTTCCGGTGTCGGCCTCATTGACTACGACAACGACGGCTGGCTTGATATTTATCTCGTCAACGGCTCAACCTTTGACGCCCTCGATGGTAAAGAGGAGCCGCCTCACGCCGCGCTGTTCCATAACAACCACGATGGAACCTTTACCGACGTCGCCGCCAAAGCGGGAGTAACGAACGACCGCTGGGGATACGGCGTCAGCATTGCCGATTACGACAACGATGGCTGGCCCGATATTTATGTGACGAACTATGGCAAAAATCGTCTCTACCATAACAACCACGACGGAACCTTCACCGATGTCGCGGAAAAGGCTGGTGTCACACTCGGAAATTGGTCCACCGGTTCCGCTTGGGGAGACTACGATGGCGACGGGCGCCTCGATCTGTACGTCGCAGGCTACGTTCATCTCGACCGCGACAATCTGCCCGTCCCCGGCAGCAAAGCGGCTGGCTTCTCGTCCTGCCAATATCGAGGCACAACCGTTAATTGCGGACCGCGGGGCCTTCAGGGGGAGCCCGATCATCTCTTCCACAATAACGGCGACGGAACCTTTACCGATGTAACCGCGCAAGCTCACGTCGAAGATAAGCAACGCTTCTACGGATTCACGGCGATTTTTATCGACGTCAACGGCGACGGCCAGCCCGACTTAGTTGTAGGCAACGATTCTGAACCAAATTACCTGTACATCAACAAAGGTGATGGAACGTTCGACGATCAGAGTTACGCCTCAGGTTTTGGACTCAATCGCGACGGCCGCGAAATTGCTTCCATGGGCGTGGCCGCGGGCGACTATGAGAATAACGGGCTCGTCGATTTCTTTGTCACCGACTTTGGCGATGACTACAAGGTTCTTTACCATAACGACGGCGCGGCCAGTTTTACCGATGTCAGTTACAACGCTGGCGTTGCGCAGCCCACCATTCCTTTCGTCGGCTGGGGAGACGGATTTATTGACTACGACAACGACGGGTGGCTCGACCTTTTTGCGGTCAACGGACACGTGTACCCGCAGGTCGATGAGCACGACTGGGGTACGACGTTTGCTGAACGCCCGCTGCTGTTTCACAACGTACCGGCTCCATCCGGAAAAGAACGCCGCTTTGAGCTTGTGCCGGCCGTCGCGGGTTCCGGCCTCGCCCTGCTTGCCTCCGCCAGAGGCGCAGCCTATGGAGATCTGTTCAACGATGGCAAAATCGACGTGGTCGTCAGCCCTATCGATGGCCCGCCCGTTCTCCTCCGCAATGTCAGCCCGGATCACCATCATTGGGTCGAACTGAAATTGGTTGGTGGGCCAAAAAGCCCGCGTGATGCGGTTTGTTCCACCGTCTACCTCCGCGCTAACGGTATGCGCCAGCGTCAGGATGTCCTGGCCAGCGGCAGCTACATTTCTGCTAACGACCAGCGGCTGCACTTCGGGCTGGGCTCTGCCGACGACGCCGGCACCGCGGACATTCACTGGCCCTCGGGCTCGAGGGAGACGATCCGCTTATCGGCAGTCGACCGCATTTACACCATCACCGAGGGACGTGGCATCACGAGCTGCCTAAGCGCCGGCCAGGCGTGCAAAGATCATTCGCAGCATCCGGCGCATTAATACCAGGCAGTCGCTTTCTGCCTTTGTGGCCCGATGCACTAAACCGGGAACGGAAATGACCCGGTTGCGCCTGACCAATCGTACCGCGCGGTCCGGCTGCCTCCGGAATTAAACCGCCACTGCTGGGGTGCCGTCGTATCCAGCCAGTCCTCCGCGTATCCCTGGGAATGATGGACTACGCGAAACGCATCCTGGAGTGCCGCAATTTGCTCGGGACCAACGGCGCGCGGGCCCGGCGAGATGAACAGAGCGGCGCCGCTGCGGGAGACCACATCGAGCCATTGCCGAGTATTGCGCCAGTCAATGTCGGTAGTCAGCGCGACGCAGTCCGGGTCGATGCAGAAGAACGTCCGGTGCTGGGCAAGCCGCAGGCCGAGAGAATTCACGCCCATGCGGCGTGTGCGCTCCCATTGCGTGCCGCTGGTGTCATCGCCGATGCGCTGCGATTCGAAGATTCCGGCACAGAGATGTCCGATGGTGTTGCAGCCAACCAGCACCGTTCTCTCGCCCGCCGCTTTGCGGAGCGAGCGATACAACGCGACGACGATCTCCGCGGTTGTTAATGAGCGATCGGCAAATTGCCAGTTGCCGTTTGCGGGAAGCGGACCCATCGAGGAGCCCCAGCGTCCCAGCAGTTCAAAGGTGGAATAGTCGTGCTTGATCAGCTCATAGCCCCAGCTGATCGGCTGCCGTACCGTATCAAGCACTCGCTCCATGGCTTCGGGAATGGTAGGGTCCCATGCCGGACTGGGGTGTTGCTGCGAGCCAAATCTCGAGTCCTGCAACAGCAGGGAGCGGTTCGCTTCCACGGGTGCTCGTAGCGGGCGAATCCAGATTCCGGGGCGAAGATCGCGTGAGCGGACCTGAGCGGCGAGAGCGGTCATGCTCGGAAAGCGCTTCGGATCCTGCCAGCCATCATCGATCACGACGAAAGGACGCGGACCGAAAGAAGGAGCGACGCGGGCGACGAGATCCGCATCCCGCAGAATTCCATCGGCGGTGTTTTTGCCGTATGCGTAGTACCAGTCGTTGCTGCCGTAGAGAGGTCCCGACGGCAATCGCGGTGTGGCGCACATCGATCTGCAAAAAGCCTGAGCGGCGGCGAAGGGCAACTCACCCCGCTCGCCGGTGCGAGAGACAATCGTCGCTACTTCAAGCTGCCGCGGTCCCAGGTGCAGCGGAAGCCCGCCGTTCCGAATATCGGTCCAAAGGGAAATTCCTTCCCGGTCCAGTTGCCAAAAGCAAAACGCAGCTGGCTGGGTTCTGACCCCGTATCCGCGCATTACCTGGCCGTCGAAAGTCAGAAAGTACCAGGGCATCACCCGGTCTGGCACAATCCCGCGCCATTCGAGATCACCGTAGCTGCGTTCCCAGGCATCTCCCAAACATCGTAGGTCCGCAGGGACGCATAAGTTCCAGCGCAGATGCAGGTGCGACAGGTCCATCGTGGTGCTGGTGAGGCAAATACCCAGTTCGTTGCCGGATGCGTTGGCCTCGAGGCCGACGAGAATTCCGCGCGCGCTCCACGCATCGCCCTGCCGGCTAAGCGGGAATGGCGACTCCAGCCCGCCGTATGCGATGACCGCGTCCGGTTGGCGAAGAATCTCTTGGCTGGTGGAGCCGGCACCTCGCGCAGGCTCGACCTCGCCACCGATAGCGCCCGGCCGCGGAGAGGCAATGAAGGTGCTGCCAAGCGCAGCCGCTCCACGCAGGAATGCTCTTCGCGTCGGTTCCTGAAACTCCATCTTCGACGTCTGCTTTCTGACCGAAATCAGCGCTCTCCAACGCCGCGATATAATAGACTAAATAAAATAGCGAAGGAGAAACAGTGACCGCGCAAGGGTTTTACGGCAAAGCCAGCGCTGGGCAGCTGAAAATCCAGACGGCTCCTCAAGCCGCTGCACAAGCTATTCGCGAATCCATTATCACCGGGGAGTTGCGCGGGGGTGACCGGCTCATCGAGCAAAAGTGGGCCGCACGGCTGGGGATCGGCCAACCGACTTTGCGGGAGGCGCTGCATGAGCTGGAGCACCAGGGGCTGTTAGTGAAGATGCCCCAGCGGGGCACGTACGTCGCGCGACTCAGCCCTGAGGACTTCCGGTTGATCCAGGAAGTGCGCATTCCCCTGGAAGCAATTGCGATTGGAAAAGCTGCTGAAAATTTCACGCCGGAAGCGGACCAGGAACTCTCTGCCTTAGTGGAAGCCATGGCAGGCGCGGGAGTATCGAAGAGTGAAGTGCAACAGTTTCATGAGAGCGACGTAGCTTTCCATCGCACGATCTGGAAACTGGCCAACAATGAATATTTGCAGAACACCCTGGAATCTCTCACCTTCCGGCTGTTTGTGTTCTCGGTTGTCGATCGGTGGCCCGGCAATCCCAAAGCTCTGGGGGAGCGGATTGCGGCGGCGCAGGAGCACCTGATGATCCTCGAAGGGTTGCGCAGCCGAGACCGGAAGACTGCGCGACGGGCCTTTATCCAACAGTCGGTGCAATATTGGAACAATCAATATGGGCTGGGACTGAAGGAAGAGGACATGGATCTCGCGGACTGGGCGGCCGCAGGAGAGCGCAAGTAACGAGGCGAAGACTGCTTCGCACTTTACTTCTTTTCGAGGATGCCGCTTCGGTTCCGCACAGGTTCACTGGGTCGCGTGGTAGACGAATGGGTGGTAGTAGCGCATCTGGAAGAAACGGGTGCTGGAACCAACCGTATCCAGAGCGACTTTCAACATTTCCGGACAGCCTACGTTATTGACCATCATGTCGTAGTGGCAGGGCACGACAATGCGAGGCCGTACTTGTTTTACGATTGCCGCTGCCTGGAGAGGGGCCAAATTGTGAAAGCCTCCGTTGATGCAGATGGCGCAGATATCGATGTCGTGCGGCAGAAGCGCAGGCAGTCGCTCTGCATAGGCGGTGTCTCCTGAATCGTAGAAGGTAATGCCGTTGGCAAACCGCAGCAGAACGCCGGTGTGATTCAGGTCGGTATCGTCGGTGGGCAGCGCAAAGGTGGCTTGCACCGACTCGCCGTGAAGCAGGTCCACGGTTTCCCCGGGATGGATGAGTTGGCATTGGGCGGGATCGACGCCAGATTCGCGGTAGACGCGCATTGAATCGAACGGGCCTACGAATCGGGTTTGGGTTCCCTTTGGCATTCTGCGCAATGTTTCTGGGTCTGCGTGGTCATCGTGGGAATGGGTGGTGATGAACACGTCCACGTCGAGGTCTTCGGGCTCGATAAAGATGGGCAGCTGGCGATCGAGGCGGAATGGCAGGTGCGCGAATGTGGACGCGCAGCTGTTGGTGAGATAAAGGTCGACTCCGATGAGCTGCCCGGTGGAGCTTTTGAGAAGGAAACCGTTCTGGCCGAGGAACCAGATCGCCAGCGCATCCGGGGGGACATCGAACTGCCGGATGGACTGCATGTATTCCTTGCTGCTTTGCATCTGCGGGACCACGAATTGAATGGGCGCCGACCGGTCATAGGGATCGTTCTGGGTGAAGACGTACTTTAGTTCATCCATGGCTGGGCGGTTCATTGAGGCTCGGCGGATCGTTCTCGCTCAAAATGTGGCGAGCCATCCGCCGTCTACATAGATTATCTGGCCGGTCATAAAGTCCGAGGCGGGACTGGCAAGGAAAACGACAGGCCAGGCAATATCCTCAGGCTGGCCCCAGCGGCCCAGGGGACATCTCTTCTTCACCCAATCGTCAAAGGCGGGATCGGCGGCAAGGTCGGCGGTCAGATCGGTGGCAATGTAACCGGGAGCAATGGCGTTGACCAGAATCCGATGCGACGCCCAGTCGATGGCGAGGCCTTTGGTCAGCTGCCCGAGAGCACCCTTCGAGGCAGTATAGGCAGACGTGCCTTTGCGCGCGGCGGATGTCATGAGCGAGGCAATATTCACGATCTTGCCTGGTTTTCCCGCGCTCATCAGATTCCTGGCAAAGCAACGACTGAGTTCGAACACGGCCGTGGCATTGACGGCGAGGGTCGTGTTCCAGTCCTCAAGAGAGAGTTCTGTGGCTGGGCCGCGGCGCGTGATGCCTGCAGCGTTCACCAAAATGTCAGGCAGTCCGAATGCCGATACGCATTGATCGAACCAGGGCGCAATGCCGTTGGTATTGGATAAGTCGACGCTGGAGAACTCAACCTCGACGCCGGCATGGTGAAGGTCTTCGGCGGCGGCTTCGAGCGAAGCCGCCGCCCGGGCAGCGAGAATGACTTTTGCGCCGCTTTCTCCAAGGGCTCGAGCGGCACTGAACCCGATGCCTCTGCTGCCCCCGGTCACGAGGGCGATCCTGTCCGGGATCAGGAAAGGGTTCATTCCCTGATGCCGTTGGGGAGGATGAGCACTTTACATACATCGCTTCCCATGCGAAAACTGTCGAACGCCGCCGTAACTTCGGAGAGGGGAAAGGAGTGCGTGACGATTTGGCGCACGGGCAGCAGTTCGGCGAGATCGATGGCAGCTTCGAAGTCTGCCCGTGAATAGACCCGCGAACCGAGGATGGTGAGTTCTTTGAAATTGACCGCCTGTAGGTCGACCTCAATGGGCTTTTTGAAGACGCCCAGGTTCACGATGGTTCCACGCGAGCGAACGAGCTGGGTCATCGCTGCGGCGGTGGCGGGCGCCCCAGCACATTCAAATACAAGGTCCGCGCCGTCGCCGGATGTGGCTTTGCGTACGGTTTCCTCTAACTCTTCCCCTGCAGGGACGGCGGTCAAACCCAGCGCAGTGGCCATCGCCAGGCGAGACGGCCGCACATCACTGATCAGAACCGAAGAAACGCCGCGCGATTTTGCAACCAGCGCAGTGAGGAGGCCGATGGGCCCCGCGCCCAGGACGACGGCTGTGTTTGTCTGCGCGATGGGCGCGAGGGACACGCCGTGAACCGCAACAGCCAATGGTTCAACGACGGCACCGACGAAGGGCGACATCGTGGGAGGCAGTTTCAGGAGACTGCTGATCGGGAGTCGCACGTACTCTGCCATGGCCCCGTCAACGTCGAATCCAAAGAGGCGGAGCGTGCTGCAGACATGGGGTGCCCCGTTGCGGCACACATAACAATGTCCGCAGGAGATGAGGGGGAATGCCGTGACCCGGTCATTCGTCTTGAAGGGCGAACTTGCACTCCGAATGTCGGCGATGGTTCCGCAGAGTTCATGCCCGAGAGTCAAAGGGCCCCTGGCGCGAGGGTGAAGTCCGGCTACGATGCCCAGGTCAGAACCGCAGAATCCGCATGCTTCGACCTTTACGAGCGCTTCTTCATCCGAGATCGTGGGCTTCGGCACGTCCACTAGTTCGAGCTGATCCGGGCCGAGATACCTCGCAGCCAGCATTTCTGTATCCTTCCTCGCTTGTTACTGCGCGGTGAACCCGCCGTCCATCATGAGGATCGATCCTGTAAAGAAGCTGGCGCGATCACTCGCCATGTAGGCATAAAAAGAAGCCACTTCGTCCGCCGAGGCGATTCTTCCGATGGGATGGTTCCGCTTCAACATACCCCAATAGGCTTCAGGATCTCCTGAAGCCGCGGCCGAGGCATGGACGATGGGCGTGTCCACAGTTCCGCAGGCGATCACGTTGACTCGAATGTGATGTTTCGCATATTCCACTGCCATTTGCCGAGCCATCTGGTGCAGCGCGCCCTTCGAGGGACCATAGGCGCCCTGGGTGGGGATTCCCACTTCCCCGGAGATGGATCCGCTGATGAGGAACAGGCCGCCGCCTTGCTGGATCATGACGGGAATGACGTGCCGGCTGCCCCAATAGACGGCCTTCACGTTCGAGTTGAAGACGTCGTCCCATTCCTGGGGCGTGTGCTCATGAATGGCTTTGACGATGCTGACTGCCGCGTTCGAGACGAGGATGTCGAGACGGCCGAAGGACTTGAGTGCGGCTTCGGTGTAAGCGATCGCGGTGGCTTCGTCGGCAACGTCGCCGCGAACGATCTGTAGTTTGTCGCCAAACTGCTTTTTGCATTCGAGTAGCTCGGGCGGATCGGACTGGCGCCTGAAGACACCGACGACCCCGGTTGCGCCGCACTGGAGGAACTGCCGGACGACAGCCAGGCCAATGCCGGAGGAAGCTCCGGTTACGACGGCGACTTTACCTGCGAGGGTAATTTCCATGAACTTGATAGATTATCTATTATTGTTGGGTGAGTCAAGATAGAAAAGGCTTTAGGCGAGAACCTGACCATTCCTGTGCCTGAGCTTTGCTTGATCTCTCCAGGAGCTTAAGACCTCTGAAGGACTTGTTGCTGACTCTGCCGAATCATACGATGCCGAGCTTCCTCTCGATCTGTTCCAGTGTGACTCCTTTTGTTTCGGGAAAGACAAACAGGACCACGAAGAACTGGACGACCATCATAGAGGCAAAGAAGGCGAAGGGGACAGCGGCCGAATGAGCACTGAGCAGAGGGAAGACCCAGGAGAGGATCGCGGTCATTAACCAGTGGGTGAAGCTGCCGAGGCTTTGACCCTTCGCTCGAACGCTGGTTGGGAAGACCTCGCTGATGTAGACCCAGATGACCGCGCCCTGCGAGAAGGCGAAGAACGCGATGTAACCAATGAGCGGCCAGATGAGGAACCGTTCATGGCGTCCTGTCTGAAACAGATATGCCACGATGCAGAGACAGGCTGCCGTGCCGACGGACCCGATGAGCAGCATGGTTTTGCGGCCCAGTTTGTCGATGACGAACATGGCGATGGTGGTGAAGAGGAGATTCGTCGCTCCGATGATGACGGCCTGGACGTCGCCTGAAACCTTGGTGAAGCCTGCCCTGGCAAAGATGTCGTTGAGGTAATAGAGAATCGAATTGATGCCTGCGAGCTGGTTAAACATCGCGACCAGCACGGCAAGGAGCACAGGGAAGCGATAGCGGCGGGAGAAAAGGCGTTGTTTCGACTGCTCGCGCTCGGCGACGATCGACGCAACGATTTCCTGCAGATCTTTCTCGGCGTTGCCGTCGCCGATCTCCTCCAGAACCTGACGGGCTTCGCTGATCCGGTTCTTCTTCGCGAGCCATCGCGGGCTGCGCGGAATGTAAAACAGCATGAAGAAGAACAGAGCTGCCGGAGCCGCGGAGATTCCCAACTTCCATCGCCACTCGGCCGCTCCCAGGGACAGGGTGCCGATCACGTAATTGGAGAAGTAGGCGAGAAGGATCCCGAAGACGACGTTGAACTGGAAGAAGCCGACGAGCCTTCCGCGCCATTGGGCGGGGGCAATTTCGGCGATGTACATGGGACCGAGGACGGACGATCCGCCAATCGCGAGGCCGGCGAGGAATCGGAAGCTGACGAAGGAAACCCAGTTCCAGGCGATGGCACAACCGAGGGCCGACAGAAAGAAGAGGACCGCCAGCGCGCGCAAACTGTCGCGCCTGCCGAACCGGTCGCCAGGAATTCCAGCGAGCATGGCACCTACAATCGTGCCCCACAGAGCGATGGCGACTGTGAGTCCGAGGGTGGCGGGGGTGAGACTGTACAAATTGACGAGGGCTCGGGTGGCGCCGGCGATGACCGCGGTATCGAAGCCGAAGAGAAGACCGCCCAGAGCGGCGACGGCAGTCGCTTTGAGGAGCGCGCCGTTCAGGACTGACTTTGGGGTAAGGCTCGGCTGGTGCGCAACCCCTGGTGACATGTTGACCACTCAATCCTCCGGATCGCAGGCAAGTTTATAGAAGATAGATGATAAGCCTGTCAACAATGGGGCGGAACGCCGTGGTTAGGTGATGACAATCTCCGGGTTAACGCGTGCGAACCGATCGTAATTCGGGCTCAGGTCGACGCCCCAGCCTGGTTTCTCGGGAACGATCCATTGGCCGTCTCGAAACACGTAGGCCGAGGTATCGAGGGCGAGATCGTGGTAGCGGTCATCTTCGATCAGCGGAATATTGTGGCGGATTTTCGCAGCGTGGAGACAGGCGATCTTGCCCAACTCGCTCATCCAGTTGTGGGCCACGACATCGACTCGCCACCGAGCAGCCAGATCGGCGGCATAGAGGACTTTGGCGAAGCCGCAGGTCCGCATATCGGGCTGAACATATCGATAGAGGCCGGCGCTGAGGAACGGAGTGAAGTCGTCCATATTGCGGACGCTTTCGCCGTCGGCGACCGGTGTATCGGCGTTGAGTTCCTGGAGCTCGCGGTGAAGGGTTCGATAGTCGTCGAGGGTCTCAGGAAAGATTTCTTCGATCCAGCGCAGCGAGTACGGGGAGCATTCTTTGAGGAAGCGCACGGCCCAGTCGTGATGGTCCTGATACCCATTGTTGGCATCGGCCATGAGATTCATATTCGCGCCTGTGGCTTCGCGCGCCGCAATGACCGCGTCGATGTCCCGCACCACGCCGGCCTCGCCGGACATCCACTTCGAGGGCCGGCCCACTTTGATTTTGATCCCGCGATAGCCGTCATTGCGGATGGCAGCGGCGACTTCTCCGACGGCCTCGGCTCCCCGGCCGCTGGCGATGTCGACGAAGTAAAGGGAGCCGTCGTAGGCGTCTATGGAGGTGCGCAGCGAGTCGCCGAAGAGGGCGTAGACGGGTTTATGACGGAGTTTGCCGACCAGGTCGAGGAGCGCTAATTCAAACCAGCAGTTGTTTTCATCTTTGAGCTGGGCAGCATACTGCGGTGCATGGCCGACAATGCGATCGCCTTGCCACAGGAACATCGACTCGGGGTGAACGCCGATCATCTGCTTGAGAAAGGCTATGCCTGGATCACGGATGGGAGCGTACCCTTCGACGCCCAGGCCCATAGTGCCGTCCGAAAGAAAAACGCGTACAAGGCGAATGTGTCCCGATTTGCCGACGGGATGCTCGTCATAGGCATTTTGGGCGACGGGGCGGAAGAAGTCACCGGGGACCTGGAGGATGGTGATTTTGGAGATGGTGGGTCCCGCAGGCGCGGCAAGCGCACCGGGCACGGCGGCGGAACAGGCAGTGAGGAGAGCACTTTTGGAGAAATCCCTACGGGTGAGGTGGAAGGGCGGCACAGAGATGGAACCTCCAGCAAGTTGAGGTAAGCCGCAACTATAGATTATAAATTCCACGACGCGCAATGCGGATCCAAGTCGGGGACCGGTTCCAGGAAGTGCGGCAGACGTTCGGCTCGCAAGGTGAACCTTGACCGGGCGAAGATATATATTATAGATTGACATTCGGAGTTTTCTTCCATGTCCCACCGTTCCCCAGACTGCGGCGATTTCAATCGTCGCGACTTCCTCCGTACCCTTTCAGCCGCAGGACTAGCGTCCTGGTTTGGCGGACAGGCGGACGCAGCGACACCCACAAAAACTGCGCCAACGGAGGCCCCTGCATCCAGCCCCGGACAGAGCTCCATCGAGTCTGCCGGGACTGCATCGTTGCACAAGCTGAATCCAGTTCCGATCGACCAAGTCGTTATCGACGACGAATTCTGGTCGCCCAAGCGGAAGGTCTGGCAGGAAGTGACGATCCGCGATTGCTTCTCGAAGTTTGAGTCGGATCGAGGCGGCGCGATCAACAATTTCGACAAAGTGCGGTTAGGCCAAACCGGAACTCATGCCGGTGATCCCTGGATGGATGGGTTGATTTACGAGATGATTCGGGGCGCGTCCGATTTTCTGCTGAGCCATCCGGATCCGGAGCTGGAGAAGCAGCTCGATGGTTACATCGCGAGGATTACCGCAGCTGCCGCGACGAATCCTCATGGGTATATCAACACGTATACCCAACTGATCGAGATTGGTCATGAATGGGGTTACAACGGAGGACTGCAGCTGTGGCAGCACGAGATTTATAATCTCGGCGCGCTGATCGATGCGGGCGTGCATTATTATCGCGCGACTGGTAAGACGACGCTGCTGGTGGCGGGCGTGAGAATCGCCAATTACATGAGCGATTTTATGGGGCCCGCACCGAAGAAGAATCTAGTGCCGTGCCATCCTTTGCCGGAGGAAGCGCTGGTTCGGCTGTACGAGCTTCTCAAGGAGCAGCCTTCGCTCGCGGCTTCTCTGCCCTTGCCGGTGCGGGACGACGACTACCTGAAGCTGGCCGAATTCTGGATCGAAGATCGCGGGAACAACATCGGAAAGCCGGACTGGGAAAAGGATCACAAGGCTGCGGAGCAATTTGTTCGCGATCAGAAATACGGATCCGGGCGTCCTTCGTGGGGACCTTACGCGCAGGATGACGCGCCGGTGTTCGAGCAGAAGGATATCCACGGGCATGCGGTTCGAGCCACTTTGCTGTGCACCGGGATTGCGGCGGCGGCGCGCGTCAACGATGACGAACGGTATCGCGCGACGGCGATTCGGCTCTGGGAAAACATGGTGTATCGCCGGATGCACATCACGGGTGGAGTGGGTGCGTTTGCCAACGAAGAGAAGTTTGGCCCGGACTATACCCTGCCCAACGATGCGTATCTGGAAACCTGCGCCGCCGTGGGTGCGGGATTCTTCCACCACAATATGAATATGGCGTTCGGCGACGCTCGCTACGTCGATGAGCTGGAGCGCACGCTGTACAACGGGGCGCTGTCCGGTGTGTCGCTGAAGGGGGATTCGTATTTCTACGAAAATCCTCTGGAGTGCGGGCCGTCGCGCGTGCGCTGGAGCTGGCATGAATGTCCGTGCTGCCCACCGATGTTTCTGAAGTTCATGGGCGCGATGCCGAGCTATCTCTATGCCACGGACGACGACAGCGTTTACGTGAATCTGTTTGTCGGTAGTAAGGCTTCAGTGAAGCTGGGCGGGACGCCGGTCACGGTGCGGCAAACGACGCGGTACCCATGGGATGGAGCGGTGAAGATTGACGTCGCTCCCGCGCAGCCGAAGGAGTTCGCAGTGATGTTGCGGATTCCTGCATGGTGCAAAGGGGAGACGATCCGGGTGAACGGCGAACCGGTCTCTTCCGATCAGCGTACTCGCGGCTATGTGCGGATCGCGCGCGAGTGGCACACCAACGATGTGATCGAAGTGGATATGCCGATGCCAGTGCGGCAGGTGTATGCGCATCCGATGGTGCAGGCGGACATCGGCCGTACGGCCATCATGCGCGGCCCTCTGGTTTACTGTGCGGAGTCCGCCGATAATGCTCAGGCGATTCGGGGACTTTGCCTGCCGGCGAAGCCGGAGTTCTCCACAGCACACCGAGCGGATCTTCTCGAAGGAGTCATGACGATCACGACGCATGCGTCGGACAGGGACCTTCGAGGAGATTCTCTTTACTCCACACATCCGGCGTCGGAGGCGACTCGCCCTGCAACGCTCGTCGCAGTTCCCTACTTCGCCAATGCGAATCGGGGCCCGGTGGATATGGCTGTGTGGATTCCGGTCGTCAGTTAGATTGAGCGTCGCGGCAGCAAGTATCTTCGCGGCCTTGTCGAGTTAGAGCCAGAGTTGGAGCGGGGAAAGTGAGGCTCTGTGACGCTGGCCTATTTCTCATGAGGAATTTCGTATTGAAGTCGCTTCTTCTGACGAAAGACAGGAATCTGGAGATCGTAGACCTGCCCACACCGCGGGTTGATGAGGACGAAGTACTGATCCTTGTCGCCGCCTGCGGGATTTGCGGAAGTGATGTGCATGGCTATGACGGCTCGTCGGGACGGCGCATTCCTCCGCTGATCATGGGTCACGAAGCCGCAGGCACGATCGCGGCGATCGGGAGCGGCGTCACCGGGTTCAAGGTGGGCGACCGGGTCACGTTTGATTCCACGGTTTATTGCGGTAAGTGTGCTTTCTGCAGGAGCGGCAAGGTCAATCTGTGCGATCGAAGGGAAGTGATCGGCGTATCCTGCGCTGAGTTCCGGCGAGACGGCGCGTTTGCGGAATACATCGCCGTTCCTGAGCGCATTCTGTATACGCTTCCGCCGCAAATGTCCTTTCCTGAAGCGGCGATGGTCGAAGCCGTCTCGGTCGCGCTGCATGCAGTTGGCCTGAGCGGAGTGACCGGAGGCGAGACGGCTGTCGTTATCGGGGCAGGAATGATTGGTTTGCTGGCGATGCAGGCCGCTCGAGCAGCAGGATGCGCGCGCGTGCTGATTGCGGATATTGATGAGACGCGATTGAGCCTCGCTCGCTCTCTGGGAGCCGATGCTGTGATTCACGGTTCAGGATCGGACCTGACGCATGAGATTCATGAGCTGACGGGTGGGGTAGGCGCCGATCTTGCGCTCGAAGCCGTCGGTCGCGCAGAAAGCGTAGCGGCAGCGATTGACGCGGTGCGCAAGGGAGGCACCGTGACGCTGATTGGGAATATCACCCCGACGATTTCATTTCCTTTGCAGAACGTGGTTTCGCGGGAGATCCGCGTATTGGGCAGCGCCGCGTCAGCGGGTGAATATCCACAAGCGATCGAACTGGTGGCATCTGGCCGGATCCAGGTGAAACCGCTGATCACGGCCGTAGCGCCTCTGGAAGATGGGCCGACCTGGTTCGATCGATTGTATGGGCGTGAGCCCAATCTGACGAAGATCGTGCTTACCGCAACTGCGACTGAACCGCTCCGCTGAAAGGTAGCGAATTCTCCGATGAGTGAGGGGTTCTTCAGGTTGGATAGTCAGGTTGCGATCGTCACCGGAACGAGTCGCGGCCTGGGCCGGTATTTTGCGGCGGCCCTTGCCAGAGCCGGCGCCGATTTGGTGTTGACCTCGCGCCGTCGCGAAAGCCTGGCGCCCTTCGCCGCGGAGATTAGGGCGATGGGGCGACGGGCTATATGCCTCGAGCTCGACGTACGCGACCAAACGAGCGTCGAGAAGATGGCGCAGCAGGCAGAGGAGGCGTTTGGGCCAATCCATATCTTGGTCAACAATGCCGGATGCAATATTCGCAAACCGGCTCTGGATGTGACCTGGGACGACTGGAATCTGGTGCTGGAAACCAATCTTCGAGGCAGCTTCTTTGTTGCTCAGGCGGTGGCTCGTGGAATGATCGCGCGCGGATATGGGCGCATTATCAATATTGGTTCTGTGACCAGCGTGTTTGGATATGCCGGGCTTGCTCCGTATGGCGCGAGCCGTGGAGGAATCCGGCAGCTCACGATGAGTCTGGCGGATGACTGGGGACGCCACGGAGTGACAGTAAATTGCCTGGCTCCCGGATGGTTCAGGACCGACCAAAATAACGTGATGTACGAGGATGCGGGCTGGGTGGAGTATCTGATCGATCGCATTCCATTGAAGCGACCTGGACAGCCCAACGATCTGGACGGTCCCATCGTGTTTTTGGCATCGGAAGACAGCCGTTACATTACGGGTCAAACGCTGCTGATCGATGGGGGCATCTCGACCGGTGCTACGAAAGCAACGTTGACCCACGCTGGAGGGGACTAAACCAGAATGACAGAGCGATTGTATTCCTACTCAACTCGACGCCGTTTCCTCAGCAGGCTCGGTTTCGTGGGGCTTGGAACCTCACTTCCGGTGTGGCATCGTCTCTTTTCATGTGGAACCGGGACAGGTGTGGCGACAGAAGCGTTGAGTTTTATGCACGCTTCGACGCACGATCCTGCACCAGCTGCAGGTGCATTTTCGTTTCTGCCGCTTGGTTCGATTCAACCAAAGGGCTGGCTGCGAAATCAGCTTGTCATTCAGGCGAACGGCTTGGGCGGTCATTTGGACGAGACCTGGGCTGACGTCGGTCCGAACAGTGGCTGGTTGGGGGGCACAGGCGAGTCATGGGAACGCGGTCCATACTTCCTCGATGGGCTGATCCCACTTGCATGGCTGCTGGATGATGGGCGTTTAAAGCAGAAGGCTCAAAAGTTTGTTAACTGGACGATCGAGAACCAGCAGCCGAACGGGATGTTCGGCCCGAGATCGAATAACGATTGGTGGCCCCGCATCGTGATGCTCAAGGCACTCTCCCAATACCAGGAGCTGACCGGGGACCCACGCGTGATTCCATTGATGGAAAAATACTTTCAATATCAGCTGAAAGGGTTGCCTGCGCGGCCTCTGCGGGACTGGGGCAAGTTTCGCTGGCAGGATGAATTGCTGAGCGTCTTGTGGCTTTACAATCGCACACGCTCAACATTCCTCATTGATCTGGCGCACGTGCTCCACGACCAGGGTCACGATTGGGTTGCGCAATATGCTGACTTTCAATTCAAGCAAAAGATCACAAAGGAATATATACGGCTGGATGAAGGTGGTGGCCTGAAGGAGTTGGCGCTGTCGACGCACGGCGTGAACAACGCTCAGGCGATCAAGGCCGGACCTGTATGGTCGCTGTTATCGGGCGCCGATGTGGATCGACGTGCAGCATTGAAAATGATTGCGGAACTGAATCAGTACCATGGCCTGCCAAACGGGATGTTCTCCTGCGATGAACACCTGGCGGGGACCGATCCATCCCAGGGATCGGAGTTGTGTTCGGTGGTGGAGTACATGTTTTCGCTGGAGCAAGCGCTGGCTATCACAGGAGAAGCGTCACTAGGCGATGCGCTCGAGCGACTCGCGTTTAATGCTCTGCCCGGGGCGTTCACGGACGATATGTGGGCCCACCAATATAACCAGGAGCCAAACCAGGTGGAGTGCAGCGTGCACTCAAGACCGTGGACGACGGATGGACCGGAATCGAATCTATATGGGCTCGAGCCAAACTTCGGCTGCTGTACCGCGAACTTCCACCAGGGCTGGCCCAAGTTCGCCAACAGCCTCTTTTTCTTCTCAAATGAAAAAGGAGGGGAGGCGAAAGATGGATTGGTGGCAGCTGCTTACGCACCCTGCGAGGTGCGGACAGTGCTGCACGGAATTGCGGTAAAGGTGGCGGAAGAGACCGAGTATCCCTTCCGCGGTTCTGTCAAGTTCACAGTCACTCCGGACGCGCCTCTGAACTTCCCATTGCGGCTGCGAATTCCGGGATGGGCGGCGGGCACGGTAATTCGAGTCAATGGAGAGCAGGCTCTATCGCCCGCACCGGGCACATTTGCGACCATCGAACGGCAATGGCGGGCGGGGGATGCGGTCGAGATCCGCCTCCCGATGAACGCGCGAACCTCTCGATGGTTCCGAGACTCAGTCTCGATTGAGCGCGGCCCGCTGGTGTTCTCTTATGGGATTGGGGAAGACTGGGTCAAGCTGCGCGATCGCGGAATGACCGCCGATTGGCAGGTATTCCCGACAACGCAATGGAACTATGCATTGGACGCAGACGTTGACGCGTTGGAGAAGAGCATTGGGGTGAGGGAGAACCAGGTGCAGGAAGCAGTGTTCACGGCCAAACATTCACCTTTGACGATGACCATTAAGGCCCGCAAGATCCCGGAGTGGCGGGCGGAGGATGGGGCTGCCAATCCGCTTCCTAAAAGCCCGATCTCCTCGAATCAGGCCGATGAAACTATCGTTCTCGTCCCCTATGCCGCTGGGAAGCTTCGGATCACCGCCTTTCCTCGATATGGAAGTGGAGTTGAGCCGAAGAGTACGTAATCGCTCCCGTTCTCTTCAGAGACCAGCGCATGGCGAGGCTCGCAGCAGCACGCTGGACATCCGAAATCGCAGCTTGAGCTGAAGGTTGCTCTGGGAAAGTAGTCCGGAGCCGAAAGGAATTACAAAGAATGGAGAGAAGGCAATTCCTTAAGAACTCGGCAATGGCCGGGTTCGCACTGGCCTTCTCCGGCGAACCCAACTGGGCACGCTCGGCGGATTCGCGCATCGAAATTCTCCTGGATGAGCCGAAGGGTGAAATCTCACCCAACCTCTATGGTCAGTTTACCGAGCACATTGGCGGGGTGATCTATGACGGAGTGTGGGTAGGCGAGGCATCCAAAATCCACAATCAGTTTGGTTTACGCGCCGAACTGATCGACAGGATGAAAGATATTCGTGTGCCGATCGTGCGGTGGCCAGGCGGGTGCTTTGCTGACAGCTACGACTGGAAGGACGGCATCGGGCCCTCCTCCCAACGTCCGACGCGCACCAACTTCTGGGCGAACGATCCGGACGCGGCACGCCTCCACGAGCAAGGTCCGCAAGTCTTCGAGTCCAATCAATTTGGCACGAATGAGTTTGTCCGGCTATGCAAACTCGTGGGAGCTGAGCCATATTTCGCGGCGAATCTGCGCAGCCTTCCTCCACTCGATCTTGACCACTGGGTCGAGTACTGCAACTCTCCTGCGCAGAGCACCACGCTTGCGCAAATGCGAGCAGCGGCGGGTTTTCCCGAACCCTTCAACGTAAAGTATTGGGGCGTAGGGAACGAGAGCTGGGGCTGCGGCGGCAACTTCACCCCCGAGGAGTATGCATCGGAATTTCGTCGCTATACCGATTGGATCCCTCGCTACGATGTCGACCTGCAACTGATTGGAGCGGGGCCTAACGGCAACGATATCGACTGGACGCATCGGTTCTTCGAGCAGATATTCGGAGGACGGCCCTACCACAACCCCAGCTTCACCGGCTGGTCGATTCACCATTACGCCTCCAACCTGAGCCGGGGCCAAACCACGGCCTGGATCCTTGGCAAGGGAGATGCATTGCAGTTTGAGCCAGTGGATTGGTATGAGCTACTCCGCGAATGCGATCGCGTAGAGCGGATCATCGGGGATCAATGGGCCGTGATGGGACAATTTGATCCGCAGCATAAAGTCAAACTGGTCGTTGATGAATATGGTCCGTGGTATCGGGAGGGAACCGAGCTGGACCCGACACACATTTTCGGACAGCAGGTGACCATTCGCGATGCGCTCGCGACCGCGCTCACACTGGATGCGTTCAACCGAAATGCAGAAAAAGTCAGCGTGGCCACCTGCGCTCAGTTAGTGAATAATCTCAATGCGCTTTTTTTATGCCACGAGGATCGCTTCTTCGCGACGCCAAACTTTCACATCTTTGCGATGTATGCGGCGCACCAGGGCGGCCAATCGCT
>Ga0302326_10007767_pt1 | contig 23778 bp, 14 predicted proteins | sample Palsa_T0_3_FD_202264 | JGI IMG/M metagenome (GOLD analysis project Ga0302326, IMG submission 202264) | Peat permafrost microbial communities from Stordalen Mire near Abisko, Sweden - Palsa_T0_3 | ecosystem: Environmental > Terrestrial > Soil > Palsa > Peat permafrost | place: Sweden: Abisko... | reverse complement strand
CCCAGGCCCATCAGCAGCATCTGCATGGGGCGGATGCCGAAATTCTGGCCGCCTGTCTCGGGGCTGCTATCCATATGAGCGATATGTCCATCGGCGTCTTTCGCTTCAAACCCAAAATCCCCTTTTACCCTCTTAAGTTCAATACGTGCCATAACAAAGATTTTTGCAAATTTACGGTACCTATGGCCTTATTTTGCACCAAAATAGAAGATTGGCTCCATGAATTATTTTGAATATGAACATCCTTTTGAGCTGGAAGGGGGGGAAATCTTACCAGGTATTACGGTCGCCTACCATACGTATGGCCGATTGAATGCTGACCGGAGCAATGTGGCGTGGGTTTGTCACGCGTTGACGGCGAATTCCGATGTGGCGCACTGGTGGCCTGGAGTCGTGGGGGATAAGGGGCCCATCCATCCGGACCGTTATTTTATTGTCTGTGCCAATATCCTGGGCAGTTGTTATGGTAGTACGGGGCCATTGAGTATCGATCCGCTGACGGACGAGCCGTATTACCGGAGTTTTCCAGTTATTACTATCCGGGACATGGTCAAAGCGCATATTTTATTGCGGAAGCACCTGGGTATTGACCAGATCCATCTGCTGATGGGTGGCAGCATGGGGGGATACCAGGCATTAGAATGGTGTGTGATGGAAAAAGAGGTGATCGGCCGTTTATTCCTGACTGCCACCTCACCCGCGGAGAGTGCCTGGGGGATAGCCGTCCATACGGCGCAGCGGCTGGCTATCGAGGCTGATCCCAGCTGGCAGTTGCCGGCGCCGGAGGCAGGCCGTAATGGATTGAAGGCGGCCCGGGCTATCGGCATCCTGACCTATCGCAATTATGGGATCATGGTGCGGACGCAGACCGATCCTGACAGGGAAAAGCTGGATGGGTTCAAAGCTTCTTCGTACATCAACTACCAGGGGGAGAAGCTGGCGAGCCGTTTCAACGCCTATTCATACTGGTTGCTGACCAAGGCGATGGACAGTCATCAACTGGCGCGGGGACGAGGCGGGGACCTGGAGGTAATCCTGCGGGGGATCGGGCAAAAAACGTTATTGGTGGGGGTGACCAGCGATATTCTCTGCCCGGTGGAGGAGCAACTGTTCATGGCTGCGCACCTGCCGGATGCGGAGCTGGTAGAGATAGACAGCGCCTATGGGCATGACGGGTTCATGGTGGAGGGGCAAAAAATAGCCACTCTGCTGGGAGAGTGGCTAATGCGTTAAAGGGGCTCGAAGCGCGGGTGACCGGATGGTTTGCGTGCAAGGCCGGGTGAGCGGTGGACGCGGTTACCAGGTCAGCTGGCCCTGGTAGTAATCGAGTACTTTGGTGGCCAGCAGATAGCTATATTTTGCAGATATCAGGGCGAGCTCCGCATTATTTTTGTTGGTGTTATAGATAACGAAATTCAGAGAGGCAAGGGCACCTGCGTCGAATTTGACCCGCGCTCCGCGGAAAGATTCTTCATAATTCTGCACTTCATGCCAGGTGACGTTATAAGTCCGGAATGCCTGCATCATTGTGACATAAGCCGATTCTACAGCCTGTCGGAGGGAGGCATTGATCGTCTTTTGGTTGAAGATGGCCTGGTCGAGGAGAATCTTCGAATTGTTGTATGCGGTGCGATAGGTCAGGCGGTTGAGGATCGGAATGCTCAGGTTCAGACCGACTTGCGTAAAGAAGTTGTTCTTGAATTGGGTGTTGAAGGGAATTTTCACGTTGCCATAGGTGCCCTCGGGCGCAAATACGGGAATCTGAGAGCCGTTGACGGTGACATAAGAGCCATCCTGGGCATAACTGGTACTCAGCAATGGGTTGGTGGTAGCAGCTGTGGAATAGTTAGTGGTCAAATAGTATTGAAAGGAAAGGGTTGGGGCCATGTTCCCGCGGTTGGCCTGAACGCTTTTTGCCGCGCTGGCCACATGCAATTCGGCTGCCTGGATGGCGGCGATATTGTGAACGGCATTTTGGTATATCTGGTCGACCGACGCGTTGTAGACGACCGGTGTAGGATCGATATTCAAGGGTACTACATCCATATTGGGTGAATAAGGGATGTTCATATCCACCGCCAATTTTAGCTTATTGGTTTCCAGCTGATTTTTGGTAGTTACGATCGTGAGCTCGTTGGAATTTAACAAGCCTTTGGCGTCAGTGAAGTCGGTCGGCGCGATGGCACCCAGGCTATCCTGGATTTGCATGAGTTCGACACGGTGGCGTTGGTCTGCGGCCTGTACAATGGCCAGGTTCAACTGTTCTTCAGTGCTAAGGACGCTCAAATAATCCAGAATGATGTTGATCGTCATCAGGTCCTTTTGGTACTGCCAGTCTTTTTTATCTGCCTGGTAGGCGAGCGCATATTGCCGGATAAAGTTGTGGATGCTAAAGCCGTTCCATAGCACCAAGCCTCCATATAATTGTCCCGTTCCCTGATTATAGTTCTCGGTCACATACTGGTTGGTAAAGTTGTTGATACTTTTACCGCCGTTGTTCAGGTAATTGGCTGTTCCATATAGCGTGGGAAGCATGGTTCCGATTTGTCCGATATAATTAGCCTTTGCCGTTCGTTCAGTGAACTCGAATGTTTTGACATTGGGATTATTCTTCAGCGCGCTGTCGATACATTGCTGTACGCTGTATAGGGCAGCAGGGCCGGAACTGACTTGTAACGTCAGGGAATCGGCGTTCGCGCCGGTGGATCGAGCGGCGTTCTGGGCGGTAACGGAGTGATAGAGGAACAGCAGGAAGAAAGCTGCTGTTATCGGTAGTGTTCGTCGTTGCATGGTCATAGACATTTTTGGCTGCGAATAGTTGATTGGTTTTAGGTGAGCTCCACTCTTCCGTCCAGCAGGTTGATGATATGGGTGCCGTAGGCGGCGTTCTTTTCCGAGTGGGTCACCTGTATGATGGTAACACCTTCATTATTGAGCTGTTTGAACAATTCCATGATCTCTTCTCCTTGCCGGGAGTTAAGGTTGCCTGTAGGTTCATCTGCGAGCAGCAGTTTGGGCTTGCCGATGAGGGCACGGGCGATACCTACCAGTTGCTGTTGTCCACCTGACAGCTGGGTGGGGAAGAGGTCTTTTTTCCCGACTATCTGGAACCGGTCGAGGATATCTGCGACCATTGCCTGGCGTTCGGAGGATTTGACGTTCTGGTAGATGAGCGGGGTCTCGATGTTTTCGTACACGGTGAGTTCGTCGATGAGGTGGTAAGCCTGGAAGACGAAACCGATATATTGTTTGTAGAGTTGTGAGCGTTGCTTTTCTTTCATGGTATGGACGGCATTGCCGAGGAAAAAATATTCCCCTTCGGAGGCATCGTCCAGCATCCCGATGATATTGAGCAGGCTGGATTTACCCGAACCGGAAGGTCCCATGATCGAAACGAATTCACCTTCCTTTATATGCAAGTTGATATCCTTGAGAATGAAATTCGGTTTCCCGCCGACATTAATCCATTTAGAGATGCGCCTTAGATCTATCATTTTAGTTAGAGTTTACATTCTACTCTGGCAGCAGAACCGCCTTGTTGCTTTCAATCACATGCCAGCATTTAATTAATTGATATACATTTACTTATGCGACAATTGTCCGAGCGGTAGTCCGGTTTCGATACAAGGACTGTCCGGTTTTGATACAGATGCTTCGGACAGATGCCCGGGTGGTCTGAGCGTACCGGGCCGATCGCAACACCGTGTGTGCGGGTGTTCACTCGGTTCGCAGGTTTTTGACCGGATCGGCCAACAGGGCTCTGAAGGTCAGTGCGCCAACGACAACGAGGGCGATGAGCCCAATAAGGAATTCGGTGGCGAAAAAGGTCCATATGCTGACAGATACGCGATAGGCGAAGTTGTCCAGCCAGCGGTTGATGAACCACCAGCCGGTGGGCAGGGCTACAACCGATGCGATGAGGGCCAGCCTGATGAAGTTTGCGGACATCAGGCGCAGGATGCTGATTGTACCCGCGCCGAGGACTTTACGGATACCGATCTCCCTGGTGCGACGTTCGATCGTAAATAAGGTCAGTCCAATGAGGCCCAATGTTGCAAGGAGGATAGCCAGTGCGGTAAAAAAAGTGATAGCCTGACCAAGGAGGCGTTCTTTTTGGGCCAGGCGGCCGAAATTATCATCCAGGAAGCTGATATTAAGGGGAGCATCGGGGAGGAATTCCTTGCCGGTGCGGCGCAGCCAGTCGAGGAAGTCGGCGGGGTGGCCACCTCGCAGCCGGATGGCCAGCGTATTGCCGGCCGGGGTATAGCGCAGGATGGCGGGTCCGATCTTCTCATGGAGGGAGGCATAGTTGAAATCTTTTACGACGCCGATGACGCGTTGACTGCCGTTGATGAGGGTTCCTATCGGATGGAAGAGGCCCAGGGCGGACACGGCGGATTCGTTCAGGATAAGGGAATTGGTGTCCGACAAAAGGTCTCTGTTGAAGTTCCTTCCGTCGGCCAGCCGGATGCCGAGTGTGGCGATATATTTTTCATCCGCGGGGAATTCCTGTATGAAGACTGCGGCGTTTTGGGATGTGCCGGGCTTGTTGTAGGCGCCCATGGTCAGGTTGTTGCCCGCGGGGGTCCGGTTGCAGAGGCTGGTGGAGGCTACCTGAGATTGTTGTTCGATGAGCTGTTGAAAGGCAGTGAGGCGGTCTTTCAGTACGCCGGCATTTTCTATGACGACGATTCCTTCGGACCGGAAGCCTTTGTCTTTGTTCTTCATGTATTGCAACTGGCTGTAGACGACGAAGGAAACAAAGAGCAGGCCGATGGCAATGGCGAACTGCAGGGTGACCAGGCTATTGCGGAGCAGCGGGTTGTTGCGGCCCGATCCGGCGGTCGACCGAACGATCAGTCCGGGCCGGAAGCTGGTGAGATAGAAGGCAGGATACAGGCCTGCCAGCAGACCTACGGCAAGGGAGAAGAGAATCAGCCAGGCGTAGTTGGCGGACAGGAAGGGAATGGGGCCGGTGAGGGCGTTGCCGGTGAGCCAGGTATAACCGAAGAGGATGATCTGAATAAGGCCGCAGGCCAGGATCATGGCGATGGCACTGAACAGCAGGGATTCTTTGAGGATCTGGCCGACGAGGTTCCACTGGGCGGCACCGAATGTCTTTTTTAACCCGATCTCCTTTGCGCGTACAGAAGACCTGGCTGTGACGAGGTTGACGTAATTAATAACGGCCAGGGCAATGAGCAGCAGGCTGATGGCGCCCAGCAGCCGGACCTGGGTGAGGTTGCCGCCGGGGGAGAGATCGAATTTCAGGTCGGAATGGAAGTAGATATCGGTCAGCGGCTGGACGATAAAGGAAACTGATTCGCCGCTGATCTTCCACTGGTCATAGGTCTTGGGGGAATGGCTGGCGGGATAGACGATCCTTTCGCGGACGCGATCGAGCCAGCTATTGAGGCCGGCGATGGAGCCCTGTGGTTTGAGTTTGAAATAATTGTATTTGCTGCTCGACGACCAGACTGCGGAGCCGGTCTCGGGATCGGGGAGTTGATAAAGCAGGACATGGGGGTCCAAATGAGATTTGGCAAAGCTTTCCTTCAGCACGGCGATTACTTTGCGTGGGGCCATCTCTTTTCCAACGTAAATGGTTTTGCCGACCGGATCTTCTCTGCCGAAAAATTTGCGAGCTTCTGTGGCCGAGAGAATGGCCTCGCCGGGCGCCAGACCATGGCTGGGGATAGCGCCGGCGGCGGTTTCATAGGAGAAGACGGCGAAGAAGGAAGAATCGATATAATATGGGGTGATACCGGTGAAAGCCCGGTCGCCGGTACTGGTGCGAATGGGGGTCTCATCACCTACATCGATGGCGGTCGCATCCTGAACATCCTTACAACTGGCCAGTGCCAGGGGTCTGAGCATGGGCTGGCTGAAGGCGAAGGGGCCCATCTGGAAGAAGTCGGTGCCGATCCGGACGATGCGGTCTGCATCGCGGAAATGGCGATCGCAGCTGAGTTCGCGTTGCGAGTAGATGAGGAGAATGAATGAGGCGGCAATACCGATTGACAGTCCTCCCAGGTTGATCAAGGAGAAGGCCGGGTATTTCCGGAAGCTGCGAAGGATAGATTTAAGCTGCGTCTTCATAGCGATAAAGCTAAGATTTTTTTGTGAAGAGCCGGACGCCGTTCACTCGGTCCTCAAGCTATCGATGGGGTTGGTCAGGGCTGCCCGTAGGGCCTGCAGGCCTACCGTTGTCAGGGCGATCAGCAGGGCGAGTGCACCACCGAGGGCGAAGACCCACCATTGTATGGAGATGCGATAGGCATAATCCTGGAGCCAGCTGTACATGACCCACCAGGTGACGGGTATGGCGATCAGCAGGGCGACGGACACCAGTACCAGGAATTCTTTTGACAGCAGGAGTACAAGGCTCTGGGCGGAGGCGCCGAGGACCTTGCGGACGCCGATCTCTTTGGTTCGCTGGAGGACATTGTAAGCGGAAAGGCCGAGCAAGCCAAAGCATGCGATCAGGATGGCCAGGGAAGCAAACAGGCCGAATACCTCACCGAAACGGCTATCCGCCTTGTATTGTTCATTGAAGGATTCGTCGAGGAAGTAATAACTGAAGGGGTCGTTGGGAAAATAACGATCCCATGACTTTTTGATGCTGGTGATAGTTAGACGGGGATCTGCAGTGGTGAATTTCACCGAATACCACGATCGTCCGTCAGGCTCGAGCAGGACGATCATCGGGTTGATCACCTTTTGCAATCCCTGGTGGTGGTAATCGGCGACAACACCGACGACGTGCATGGTGTCTCCGTCTGCCAGCAGGCTATTGACCGCAGCTGAGTCATTTTTGAAACCCAACAGGCTGACAGCCGCCTGGTTGAGGATGACAGCTTTCCGGTCGGTGCCGAACTGGCGGGAAAAATTTCTGCCGGCGACGATCTTAAGTCCGTAGGCTGGCACGAAGTCGTAGTCTACACCCAGGTGATAGAGGGTAACGTTCGCTTTGCTGGAGCGGCCAATTGGGGCGACGTTCCTGGTCCAGTAGATCTCCTGCCCCATGACATTGGTGGAGGCGGTGACGCTGCGAATTCCTGTCTGACGTAGCAGGTCCGTCCTGAAGGGCTGATAGATGTTCTGATAGGCTGAATCCACGGGGGATTGGGCACCGCGAATGATGAGGGTCTGGTCAATATTCACACCCAGTTGTTGCCGGCGCATGTATTGCACCTGCTGGTAGACGAGGATTGTGCCGGTGATGAGAATGACAGATACTGCAAACTGGCCTACGATCAAGCCTTTGCGGAGGATCTGGCCGCGGGTGGAATTTTTGAAGAGGCCCTTTAATACGGTGATGGGGTGATAGCCGGAAAGCACGAAGGCCGGGTAGAGACCCGACAACAGCGCGCCAGCGAAGAAGATTCCTCCGAAGCCGAGCGCCCAGGTAAGCGGAAGGCTGAAATTGCCGGCGTCGGTGCCGATGAGCGTGTCGAAAGAGGGCGCCAGCAGCCAGGCCACTGCGATGGCGAGCAGGAGGGCTATAGTGTTCATGAGCAGGCTTTCGATGAGGAATTGGAGGACCAGGTCAAGGCGAAGGGCGCCAAGTACTTTTCTGAGTCCTACTTCCTTTGCTCTTTCGAGTGAGCGGGCGGTCGCGAGGTTGGTGTAATTAATCCAGGCGATACCGATGATGAGCAGAGCGATGAGAAAGAGGAAACTGACGGCCTTTCCGTTGCCGTTGACCTCCGCCTCCTGCAGGAAATTGGAATAGAGGTGGATGTCGGTCAAGGGGATCAGGTACAGTTCGTTATGGTTGTTATTTTTCTTAGCCCAGTCGTTGTTGTTCATATGCCGGTCGCAGAAAGCCGGCAGTTTAGCCTGCAGAGCGTGCCAGTCAGCACCGGGTTTTAATTGCACGTACACGTAAAAGTCATACCATCCCCAGGCGGTTTCGGTACCGTTAGAGGAGTCTCCCAACTGCCGGCGTTCTTTACCCAGGGTAGAATAGGACACAAGGTGGTTGAGGATAAGATGGGAATTGGCCGGATAGTCTTTAAAGACGCCGGTAACCTCGCAATTTTCCAGTGTTTCGTCAAGGGCGGTGAGGCGTTTTCCGAGAGGATCTTCGCTGCCAAAATATTTGCGGGCCATGGTTTCCGACAGCAGGATCTTATCCGGTCCGTCGAGGGCGGTAGCGGGGTTGCCTTTGACCAACTGGATGTCCAGCATACTGAGCATGGAGGAATCGGCGTAGTAGCCCTTGTTCTCCGTGAATTTGATATTTTTCTCCGGGTTGGTAAGGAGAAGGTTGGCGTCGATCAGGCGGCCGAATTGCTGTACTTCGGGAAATTCTTTTTTCATGGCGGGCCCGATGGCGGGAAAGGAAGTGGCGGACTGCCAGGCCAGTTTTCCCTGCTGGTATGCGTCCAGGCGGAGGCGGAAGACGCGGCCGGCATCGGCCTGAAAGCGGTCGTAGCTCCTTTCGTAGGCGACGTAATGAAAGATCAGCAGACAGCAGGTGATGCCGATGGCAAGGCCGAGGATATTCAGGGCGGAATAGCCTTTTCTTTTGAGGAGGCTGCGCCAGGCGAGCCTGAGATGATTTTTCAGCATATGCGGATGTCGTATTGACAATTTTCTGGATGCGGGCGGCCGGAAGCCACCGTTATCATTCTGATCTCAAGCTCTTCACGGGGTTGGCGAGGGCTGCCTTCAGGGCCTGGATGCTGATTGTCACCAGGGCAACGGTTGCGGCCAGGATTCCTGCTATCGCAAATACCCACCATTCGATCGGGATGCGGTATGCGAAGTCCCGCAGCCAGTTGTGCATGGCGAACCAGGCGATGGGGAAGGCGATGAGGGCGGCGAAGGCAACGAGTTTCAGGAAATCCAGCGACAGGAGTGTCACGATGCCGCCGGTGCTGGCACCGAGTACTTTGCGGATGCCGATCTCTTTCAGGCGTTGGGAGATGGAAAAGGCGGATAGTCCCAGCAGGCCGAGGCAGGCGATGAAGATGGCGATACCCGAGAATACCGTAAAGAGTATGCCTTGCCGCTGTTCGGATTTGTAAAGTTCTTCGAAGTGTTCGTCGAGGAAGGTGTATTCGAAGGGCACTTCAGGCAGGTATTGTTTCCAGGTTTTTTCCAGGCGGGCGATGGCGGCGGCTATATTGTCTTTATTACCGGCGATCTTGACGGAGATATTGCCGAAAAAATTGCCGGCCTGGCTGGCGGTGGGCATGACCATGATCAGCGGAACGATGGCCTGGTGCATCGACTCGAAGTTAAAGTCCTGCATGACGCCGATCACTTTTCCTTTGACACCGGAGTAGGCGAAATTCTTCCCGATCATTTCCTGGGGAGTCTTTATCCCCAAAGCTTTGGTGGCGGCAACATTCAGCAGGAAGGAGGTGGTATCGGTTGCGTAAGACCGGGAGAAATCCCTGCCGGCTACGATGGGAATGCCATAGGCGGAGAGGAAGTCGTGGTCGACGGCCAGGAATTTGATATCGGCAGTGACAGGGCGCAGGGAATCGCCGCTTTCGGTGGAGGCGCCCTGTTCGTCCAGCAGGCGGCCGCTGGGAATACGGGAGGACCTGGTAGCCTGCCGGATATGGGGGTCCTGTAAGAGTTGGCTGCGGAAACTTTCGTAGGTATTGTCCAGTCCATTGTTGTAGCGGAGGGTGACGATATGATCTTTGTCGAAACCCAATGAGGTATTCTGCATGTAGTGCAGTTGCTGGAATACGATGGCCGTGCTGATCAGCAGGACGATAGAGATGGCGAATTGTGTGACGACGAGTACTTTACGGAAGGAGATGTTACCGCTGCCTACCTTTATTAATCCCTTCAACACTTTTGAGGGCTGGAAGGAGGATAGGAATATGGCCGGGTAGAGGCCGGAAAGGATACCGACGATCAGGGGGGTGAGCAGGAGCGGGAGCAGTACCCGGACCTGCAACAGCGTTTGTATCGACAGTTCCAGGCCGGTGACCGAATTTAGCGCGGGCATGGTTAGCCAGGCCAGGGCACCTGCCAGTAGGAGGGCCATGAAGGAGATGAGGATCGATTCGCTGAGAAACTGGACAATGATCTCCTGTCTTACGGCACCCGATACTTTCCGGATGCCGATCTCTTTGGCACGGAGGGCCGACCGGGCGGTGGACAGGTTCATATAGTTGATGCAGGCGATGAGCAGGATGAAGAGGGCGATGGCGCCGAAGATGGTGACGCGGCTGCTATCTCCGTTCTCTTCGATTTCTTCGTCAAGATGGGAGCGAAGGTGAATGTCCGTCAGCGGTTGAAGAAAGAGCCGGGTGGTTTTCGAAGCCTTGAAATCTGCGGGGGCACCGGGGTAGTGCATACGCCGGTCGAGGAAGGCGGGGAATTGCGCCTCCAGGCTGCTGGCGGGGTAGTGTTCCGGCAGAAGCAAATAGGTATAGAAGGCATTATTACCCCAGTTCGTCATCAGATTTTTCTCGCCGTAGACGGCTGAATCGTTCAGTGTGCTGAAGGAGATCAGGATATTTGGGTGCATGTGGGCGGCGGAGGGGAAAGGCTGGAAGACCCCGGTGACCTTGAGATTGTACTGGTTGTTCATGCGGATCACCTTGCCTATCGGGTCTTTGTCACCGAAATATTTGCGGGCAAGGTCCGGGGTCAGCAGTATAGAGAAGGGGTCTGCCAGAGCTGTTTGCGGGTTGCCCTTGAGTACGGGCACGTCGAACATGCTGAAAAAGTTGGTGTCGGCGCAGAAGAGTTCTTTTTCATTGAATATTTTGTCTTCGTAGCGCATCGGCGCGTTGCCCATGGGCAATATCCGGGTGGTTTTTTGGATATCGGGGAAATCGTTTTGCAGCAGAGGACCGAAGGGCGGGGCGACCGCTCCCAGGTGCAGGGAGACGATGCCGTCTTTGTTGTTAAAGCTGCGGGTGACGCGGTAGATCCGGGCTGCCTGCCGATTGTATTTATCATAGCTGGTCTCATGCAGGATATAGGTGAGGATCAGCAGGCAGCAGGAAAGGCCGACGGTCAGTCCAAAGATATTAATGAAGGAAATGAACTTATACTTGGTGAGGTTGCGTATCGCAATCCTGAGGTAGTTTTTAAGCATAGAAAATCATCTAGGTCATTACTGACCAGTTAAGGAATGCGATACGGCCGGGTATGAGACCCGCCGATTTGGCGAGCCGGCAGCAATGTGTCTTAGACCAGGATGTTTTCCGTCACGGCCTGGCCGTCCAGCATGCGGATGATGCGATGGCTGTAGCGGGAGTCGTGTTCGGAGTGTGTAACCATGATGATCGTGGTTCCCTGCTCGTTAAGATCGGTCAGCAGTTGCATGACTTCGTTACCGTTGGAGGAATCGAGGTTACCGGTCGGTTCATCGGCCAGGATAAGCTTGGGGTTATTGACGACGGCGCGGGCGACGGCGACGCGCTGTTGCTGACCACCGGAGAGCTGTTGCGGGTAGTGGTTACGACGGTGCATGATCTGCATTTTGTCGAGGACGACTTCGACGCGTTGTTTTCTTTCCGGTCCTTTTACGCCGAGGTAGATGAGGGGTAATTCAACATTCTCAAATACGGTCAGTTCGTCGATCAGATTGAAACTCTGGAATACGAAGCCAATGTTCCTTTTGCGAAGGTCGGCCCGTTTGCGTTCGTTGAAATGCGCCACTTCAGTGCCGTTGAATAAAAAACTGCCGCCATCGGGATCGTCGAGCAGGCCGAGGATATTCAGGAGGGTGGATTTACCGCATCCTGAGGGGCCCATGACGGAGACGAATTCACCTTCCTTTACTTCGAAGCTGAGCCGGTTGAGGGCAATCGTCTCCACTTCCTCTGTGCGGTAAGTTTTCTGGAGTTCGCTGATCTTGATCATAATTGAGGCTTTGTTTAGGTGAGTATATTTTAGATATATAAAAGTTTAATAAGGGTCGGGGCAGCTGCATCGAGCTGGTCGGAGGAAGAGGCGGTAACTCCTGGAATAGCTCCGGGAATGACGACCTTACCTGCAGTATGATGACAGTACCGAAGGCTCTCGTTGGACGAGGCGATGGTGCTCAGGCAAAGGAGCAGGCAGCCGGTGTACAGGAGTTTAAGCTTCATATTTTTTATTTTATAGACGATTAAGACGTTTAATTCCACATAGGGGTTACTTCTTCAGTACTAATTCCTGCATGTTACCATAATTCTCATAGCTGGAAGTTACAACCTTATCACCGGGCTTCAAGCCGGAAATCACTTCGTAATAGTCCGTATTCTGTTGTCCCAGCTGAATATCAACCTTATACGCGGTCTTCCCGTCCTCGCTGAGCTTGAAGATCCAGTTGCCTCCGGTCTGCTGGTAAAAGCCGCCTTTGGGTACGAGTATGGAGGTTCTTTCATCGCTTAGGGCCAGGGTGACCTGCAGGGTTTGTCCTTTACGGAGGCCCTGGGGCACTTTGCCGACAAAGTGCATGTCCACCTGGAAACGGCCGGCGGCTATCGCGGTGTAGACTTTAATGATCTTGAGCTTGTAGGTGGTCGAATCGCCGAGGGTAAAGGTGCCGGTCTGGCCGGTGAAGACGCGGTTGACATAGTGTTCGTCCACGTCGGTCAGCCTAACCAGGAAGCCATTGGTGGCGTCGATCTGGCCTATGCTAAAGCCAGCGGTTAAGATCTGGCCGACTTCTGCGGTGAGGGCGGTGAGTTGGCCGTCGATGGGGGCGCGAAGGGTCAGGTTGCTGACCTTTTCCTGCATGATACTGAGGGTGGCCTGGGCGCGCTGGAAAGACTCCTGGTCCTGCTTGGCCTCCTGGGCGCGAGAGATGGTATCCTGACGAAGGATCTCATTCTGAAGTGCGAGCTTGCGTTTCAACACGTTATAGTTGTTGACGGCGGTGGTGTATTCCTGGGAACCGATGACGTGCGCGGCATAGAGTTTCTCGTCCAGCAGAAAGATGCGTTCGGCCTCCTTGAAGGCCAATTCGACGTCGGCCGTTGTGGTCAGCTTGGTGACGGTGTTCTGGTCGGCATTGATGCGACCCAGTTCTATGTTGGCCAGGGTGCTAGAGACCTGATTCGCGGTATTGGCCATATTGTATTCCACGTCCGTGTTTACCAGTTTGAGGATAGGATCGCCTTTTTTGAGCATGGCGCCGTCTTCCACATATCTTTCCGCTACGCGGCCCCCGTCCGGAGTATTGAGGTAAATGGTTGTCAGGGGGAGTACGGTGCCGTTCTGGGGGATGGATTCCTGAAATTTGTCCTGTTTGATCTCACTGATGGTAATGCGATCAAGGTCAACGTTTAGCTTAGATCCGCCCCTGGCGAAATAGAAACTGGCGAAAATTAATAGGGCTAAGGCCAATATGCCGCCAATGGTCAGGAGGCGTTTGGTACTCCACTTCTTTTTTGGTATTACTTTGTCCACGATTAAGAATTTTTAAATGGTTAGGTCGTTTTTTTAAAAAGCTCCCGGTATAAAAATACCCGGAGGATTACACATGAGAAAATTCCAATCGTATGCTATCAAACACATGCCAGAATGCAAGGTGTATGATTTACAGTTTATTAGGAGCGATATGCCGCCTTCATAGTTCATTTTCGATACAGGAACTGTACGGTTTTGATACAGTTGGTGTTTTACCGGTTTTTACGTAAAAAATTAATTGCCATACCTTTATATTTAAGGTATACTTGTAGTTAGCGAATGTTGCATTCAAACACAAATATTTTATGATTTTGAAAAATGCCTCTATACTGGTTATCGACGACGATCCTGATGTCCTTACGGCGGTAAGACTATTATTAAAGACGGAGGCGGCGGATGTGGTGACCGAAAAGAACCCCGAGAATATGCGGTCCATCCTTGCCAAACGGACTTTTGACCTGATCCTGCTGGACATGAATTTCAACAGTTCGATCAATACGGGGAATGAGGGCCTTTTCTGGCTCCGGAAGATCAAGGAGTTCGGGTCGACGGCGGCGGTGATCATGATTACGGCCTATGGGGACATTGACCTGGCGGTGAGGTCGCTGAAGGAAGGGGCGGCGGATTTTGTGGTTAAGCCGTGGCATAATGAGCGGCTGATCACGACGATCAAGGAGGCGTTGAAGCGGAACGACCCCAAGAAGGCGGGTCAGCAGGAGGCATCGGACTCTGTGATCGGGTCAGAACTGCTGGGTGAATCGGAGGTAATGCGGGATATCTTCTTCAAGGTGACGAAGATTGCACCAACAGATGCCAATATTTTGATCCTGGGGGAGAATGGAACGGGGAAGGACTTGATTGCCAAGGCGATCCACCAGCATTCCCTGCGGGCGGAAAAGCCCTATATCAAGGTGGACGTGGGGGCGTTGACGGAAACTTTGTTCGAGAGCGAATTGTTCGGGCATAAGAAGGGCGCTTTTACGGATGCCCGGGAGGACCGGATGGGGCGTTTCGAGACGGGTAATGGCGGAACGTTGTTCCTGGATGAGATCGGGAATATATCATTACATCAGCAGGCGAAGTTGTTGTCGGTGTTACAGAACCGGATGGTCACGCGGCTTGGAGCCAACGTGCCAGTACCGATCGATATCCGCCTGATCTGTGCGACGAATGTGCCGTTGACGGAACTGGCCAATGAAACCCGTTTTCGTAAGGATCTGATCTATCGGATCAACACGGTTGAGATCATGGTGCCGCCGTTGAGGAAGAGGGAGGAGGATATTGTCCTGCTGGCCCGGCATTTCGACAAAATTTATACGAACAAGTATATGAAGCCGCTGCATGACTTCGATGCGCGGGCGATCGAAAAGCTGAAGTCGTATCATTATCCGGGTAATGTCCGGGAGCTGCAATATACGATTGAGCGGGCGGTGATCATGGCCGAGGGAGATGTGTTGCAGGCCAAGGACCTGATCTTTTCGCCGATTGAGTCGGCGCCTGTCCAGACGGATGAGCCGCAGGAGTTGAAGTTGAGCACGATCGAGAAGAATGCGATCCTGAAGGTGATCGAGAAGCATAATGGCAATATTTCAAAAGCTGCGAAGGAGCTGGGATTGACGCGGACGGCCTTGTACAGGAGGCTAAGCAAGTACGATATCTGAGAAGGCAGGGGAGGATTAAAAACAAATTATCATGGTGTTTAAACGTTACCAGGAAAGGATATTGATCCGGGTGTTATTCCTGTTTGTGACTTTGTCGCTGGCCTCTTATTTACTGGTGACCGGCCAATATGCCTACCTGGCCTTTTTGTTGGGAGTGGTGATTTATCAGCTGGTGGATTTTTATAATTTTCATCGTAAGGCGCAACAGGAGGTGGAGCAGTTTGTGGAGTCCATCCACTACCGGGATTTCTCCCGTTATTTCGATGTCAAAGAGGCGCCGTTGGAATTGCAGTCCCTGCGGCAGGGGTTTAATGAGATCAATTCTACTTTCAAGCTGATCAGCCGGGAGAAGGAGACGCAGTATCAGTATCTGCAAAAGATATTAGAGCTGGTGAATACGGGTATCCTGTCTTACGAGCACAAGAGCGGGGAGATCGGGTGGATGAATGAATCTTTTAAAAACCTGCTGGGGGTGCCTTACCTGAAGACGATTGGCAGCCTGGAGCGGCGTGATCCGGTATTGTACCAGGAGATCCTGAACCTGCGGCCGGGGGATAGCAAGATTATTTCCCTCACGAAGGACAAGGATAAGAGCGTGTTTAAGACTTTGGTGACGGCGACGGCCTTCCAGACGGATTCGCGGGTATACAAGCTGGTGGCTTTCCAGGATGTCAATGAGGCGTTGGACGAGACGGAGGCCAAGGCCTGGCAGAAGTTGTTGAGTGTCATGACGCATGAGATCATGAATTCGGTGGCGCCGATCTCTTCGCTGGCGGAGACGATGTTACATCGGTTGCAGGAATCGAGCCGGATATTGGAGGGGCAGCCGGGGGCGTTGGAGGATCTGGAGTTGGGTATCGGGACGATCAGGCGGCGGAGCGAAGGGCTGTTGAAGTTTGCAGAGACATACCGTAACCTGAATAAGATCACGACGCTGAATATGAAGCGGGTGTTTGCGAGGGACCTGTTTGAAAACCTGCATCACCTGATGCAGCCGACACTGGATCAAAAGCGGATCGAGCTGGATATCTTGCTGCTGGACCCGGACTTGTCGCTGGATGCGGATACCAATCTGATTGAGCAAGTATTAATTAATCTGGTGGTTAATGCGATAGAGGCGGTGAAGGACCGGGAGGAGCCATTAATCACTTTGTCTGCGAATGCGGGCAGTAATGGCCGGGCGGTGATCAAGGTGGCGGATAATGGTGCGGGTATGTCGCCGGAGGTGGTGGAGAATATTTTTATTCCTTTTTTTACTACCAAGAAGAACGGGAGCGGGATTGGGCTGAGCCTTTGCAAGCAGATACTGCTGCTGCATAAGGGGAATATCCAGGTGCAGTCCTTAGAAGGGACCGGGAGTGCATTTTCGTTACATTTTTAGGCGGCGGGCTGAGGCTAATTTTCCCCGATCCATTTTTTGAAGGAAGCTGAGTTCTCCTGGCTGATGATGATCTCTTCATTGACCGGGAGGATGAGTTCGACGCTGATCTTACTCTTTTCAAGTGGTTTGAAGCGCTTGATGTAATTGGCGTTAATAATATATTTTCGATTAGCGCGATAGAATAAGTTTTTGTCCAGTTCTTCTTCCAGTTCGCTGAGATTGCTCTTTTCGGCCATGTACTTTCTATTTTCCTTGTCGACGAGAAAGATCAGTTTATGTTCCGTAAAGAAATAGCCGGCATCTTCGACGCGGACGGTTTGGAATTCTACTCCTTTTCTAACGAGGATGCGTGATTTTTTCCGGTCGTTCTTAGTCCAGAATTCGGGCAGGGAGTGATTGGCGGATGGATCATAGTTGTTCACGAAATGATCTCTAAGGGTTTGGTATTTCCGCAGGGCGCTGCCCAATCTGTCTGGGCTAATAGGTTTTAGCAGGTAGTCGATGCTGCTATATCGAAAGGCTTCGGTCAGGTATTTATCATAGGCGGTGGTAAATATAACGGGACAGGTGATCTTACAGGATTTAAAAATGGAGAAGGAGAGGTCGTCGGACAGTTGGACGTCCATAAAGATAAGGTCAGGCTGAGGGTTGTCGTTGAGCCAGCGGATGGACTGTTCGACGGTGCTACATCCCGCCACTACGTCGATTTTTTCATCAAATGCCTGCAATTCTTCAACCAATCTACCATAAGCGGGTTGTTCGTCTTCGAGAATCAAGACTTTCATTTGGATTAGTTTTTATCAAAATTAAATTGTTTCCTCATTTAATGATGACCGTTTATAAAAAGTACATAAGATAAGACGCACATAAAGAGCAAATGTTGCACCGCCGGCACAAAAAATCAGAACCGGATGATGGGTAGTTTGACGATGAACGATTCGAAATTATTTTCAATGATGATATTTCGTTTTGTTAACAGCTTGTACCGGTTATCCAGGTTACTGAGGCCGATCTTGGAGCCGGGATGTGGGTTGCCCTGCCGGTTGATGGCATTGCTGACGATGACGTAGTCTGACGAAATGTCGACGGCGATGATCAGCGGGGTCTTTTCGTTGAATTCATTGTGCTTGATGGCATTTTCCACGAGTGCCTGCAGGGAAATAGGTGGGATAAGGAAATTTTCTGCGGACAGGTCGTTGATCTCGATGACCATGCTGATGGCATCGGCGAACCTTATTTTGAGCAAGTAGAAGTAATTGCTTAGGAATTCGATCTCTTCCCTGAGCAGGACGAGGTCTCGTTCCCGATTGCCGAGGATATAGCGATAGACGCGGGCGAGGGTGTCGTTATAACGTCTGGCGCTGAGGGGGTCACGGGTGATAAGGTAAGACAGGGTATTGAGGGAATTAAAGATGAAGTGGGGGTCGATCTGGTTCTTAAGCGCTTCGAGTTCGGCCTGAGCCTTGGCGATATTGAGCTGTTCGACCCTGGATTCGTGCTGTTCTTTTTCGCGGTTGAGGAAGAGGATCTCATAGATATTGATAATGAAGCAGGCGGCAATAATGATCAGGAGAATGCAATTGGTCATTTGTCCCCGGTCGTCGTCGGGTTCGAGGGACCATATTTTCCATGCCTTGAGCCAGAGGAAGGACAGGAGACTGGAATAGATGATATTGGCAAAGAAGAGAGCGATGATAATCTTGGGATAGGAGTTCCTGTTCCAGGGGTATTTTTGCCGGATGAAGTTGAGTAGCCGCACGTTACCTTCCCAGATAAGAAAGAAGAGGGTGATAAAATATAGATAGGACCCCAACAACTCTGCTGACCGGTAAAGTCGGTTGGTAATGAGACCAGACAGATTGGGTATTAACACCCCCAAGGCAGGAATACCAATCAATTTTACGGTTCGGTCGTCGAAGGCCAGATGTTTGTTCATAGCAGCTTATGGTCAGTCCTTGACGGGGGCTGACTGGTTCTTATTTTCAGTTAAATGGGAATTACCTTGTGTTAACGGGCTTGTGGCTCGTTTTATCTCTCGCTGGTGTGTAGTAGGCTGGAATAACGGCAAGTACTAGCATTGTGCTGTAATAGAAAAGTTAATTTATTGTAAAAGGATATAAGATTTGTTTCGTGGCGATAAATAAGTTTGAGTTGGTGATCCCGGTCGTCCATCCAAAACAACCATTGAGCCATCAAATTTCCCGTTTGAGTTAGTTTACTTCCGGTCAGCGTAAAAATGTATTTACTTTGCCTTGATCAAGTGTGATAACTTTTTTACCCGGGGAAATAATATTTTCTGGAGGGCAGCTTCCCCGGGCCTCTTATAAGCTGCCCCCGGAAGTTTTCTCATGTGACCCGCAGGTGGTTTCTACCACCTGCTTTTTTATTTCTTCCTCTTAACATATGTTAACGAATACCTGCACAGTGTATTCATTTCTGTTACTGCGATCCTTTTTAACATTTGTCTTCCTCTTCAGGATTAAATAATATGGATTTGGTTGAAAATTTTCCGGTTTCGGTTGAAAACAGGCTATGCGCAGGCGTTATTTCTGTTAATTTTTGTGTCCTTCGCATGGGGTAACCTTAACAGGGGAACCCCGACTGCACCGCTATGGCGGTGATGGGGGTTTATTGTCAATTTCTAGTCAACACTTTAATCTATCTAAACTGTTTCAAATGAGAAAATTGCTACTGCTTTTGAGTATCTGCTTAGGGTTCTGGGGTGTAGCCACTGCCCAGACCAAGGAGGTGTCCGGCAAAGTCACTGATAATGCGGGCGCTATCGTTCCTTATGCCACTGTTCAGGTCAAAGGAACAAAAAACACTGCTGTTGCCGATGCCGACGGGAATTTTACCATTAAAGCTTCCCCGACGGATATTCTGGTGATCAGTTCTTCCGGGGTAACGAAAAAGGAGGTGCCGGTTAGCGAGGTATTATCCCGGCGAGGGGTAGTCGTTACGCGGGTCTCCCAGAATCTTTCGGAGGTGGTGGTCACGACGGCTTTAGGGATCCGACGCCAGGCGAAGGACTTAGGGTATGCGACGGTATCAATAAACACTAAACAGCTGAATCAGGCGGCCGTGATCAATCCGGCCACCGGTCTGGCCGCGAAGGTATCGGGGGTTGATATCCGGCTGGCCGACAATGGTGTCGATCCCCAGGTGAAAGTGACTTTCAGGGGAAGCCGTTCCATCGAAGGCAGCAATTCCGCCCTCGTAGTAGTGGACGGCATACCTGTAGACCAGACCTATCTGGCCAACCTGAATCCCAGCGATATCGAGGATGTGACCATCCTCAAAGGATCCAATGCCGCGGCCCTTTACGGGATGGCAGCATCGAACGGGGTGATGGCCATCACTACAAAGAAAGGGAGGGGCAGGTTAGCGCTTACCTACCAGAACACCGTCAGTCTGGAGTCCATTTCTTACTTTCCGAAACTTCAGGATGAGTACAGCGGTTGGGGCGGTGAACCGCCCGGCACTTTTGGCAACCCTTCAACCGGCGGCAGTATACAGTTCATTAATCCTTTTAATGGGCTGGCCCAGACTGTTCCATTCGAGAACGAAAGTTTCGGGTCGCCGTATAACAGCAACGATTATCACCTTGATTCCATCGCGATCGGGGAAAATGCCAACCAGACCTGGGATTTTGTTCCTTACAGGGCAGTGCCCAACGGCAGGAAAGATTTCTTCCAGACGGGAATAGGCGATCAGAACAAGCTGTCGGGTTCTTTTGGGAATGACCATGCCGGACTCTATTTTTCCGGGGAGCATTCCACCAAACAGGGGGTTGTGCCCTATGACACTTACCAAAGGAATGGCGGCCGGGTCAATGGGAACCTTCATGCCGGCCGGTTCGATGTCAGTGGCGGCGTCAGCTACAACAATGTCTCCACAAATATTGCCGGAAACTCTTACTTCCAGAACAGGCCGGTCTACTGGGATGTCATGAACATGTTGCCGGACGTCGATCTGAAGTCCATCAAGAATATCAATAACTTTGCTTATAACCAAGGTTTTGTAGATGCCTACTTCCCTAATCCCTGGGTACAGGTGTTCGATTCGCGCTCGAAAAAGAGCACCGATCAACTGGTCAGCAACCTGCAGGCCAATTATAAGTTGACCTCCTGGCTGACGGCAACGGCGAGGGGTGGTTACAGCCGGACCTCGATAGATGCACCCTCCCATATCGACGCCATGACCTTCCCCTCATGGTTATCGGCCAATGAAGGTCCCTGGGGCTTCAGCAACCTGGCGGTTGAACCCGGGAATACCGGTTACCAGTCGGAAGACATCAAATCGCACTATGATGACTTCAGCGGTGATGCCTTTCTTAGTGCTGTCAAGACGGTGCAGCACTTCAAATTCAACCTGATTGCGGGCGGCGATTACCGCCGCAGGACCAGCTATGGCGACTGGAATTCCAACCAGGTAAACACGGGTCCTGTAGTCGGACAGAATATCATCCCTTCGTTTTATACCAAGGTAACGCATGCGGATGGCAGCGCGGATGCTTACTTCAATTACAAGCGCTTTGACCAGTCCCTTTATGGCGATCTGACAGTGGGCTATGACGATTGGCTTTATCTCCACGGGTCCTTCCGGAATGACTGGACATCGATCCTGGATCCGAAGGATAGGAGTTTCAGCTATCCTTCTGTTGACATGTCCGCCGTGCTGAGCGACAAGCTGGCCTTCCTGCATAACAGCAATACGATCTCTTTCTTCAAAGTGCGGCTGGGCTATGCGGGTACAGGTAACGTCAGTCTTGAAAGCTATGATTTTCTGGGCGTAATGGGCAATGTCGCGGGGGGCAAGAACCTGGGTGGTTATTCGGTAGCCCTTCCGAATTTCGGCGCGTACGCTGTCTACCCGACTGCCGGTGTGGGGATCGGTTTCCCCTATGGCCCGGTCAATGGGTTTACACAGAGCACGTCCGCTGTGCAGAACGGCTTGAAGCCTGAATTGACCCAATCTGTGGAGGCCGGTGCTCAGGTGGGATTTTTGGCTAACCGGATCAACCTGGAAGTGAACGTGTATGATCAAAAAGCAAAGAACCAGACCATTCCGCTGCAGACTTCGAATGCGGCCGGTATCAGTTCATATTTGACCAATGCCGGGGAGATCGACAACAAAGGGCTGGAACTGGACCTTTCCCTGACCCCGCTGATCAAGATCGATAACTTCCGGTTCAACCTGTCGGCTAACTTCGCTTATCAGAATTCAAAGGTTGTGAGCATTGCGGGTGGTCAGGCAGAGCTGGACCAGATCAATTTCGGCACGCAGATTCTGGGCGGCGTATTTGCGGTTCCCGGAAAGGACTATGCGCAATTGCTGGTAAACGATTTCATCAGGGATCCTCAGGGACAAATTATCGTGAATGCCCAGACCGGGCTGCCTTCCATTAATTCCAACCTAGTAGATGCCGGGAACACCAACTACAAATATTTCGTTGGGATCACGCCCACCTTTATATATAAGAATTTCTCCCTTCGCGCCGTGTTCGACTACCGCGGGGGCGCCAAGATCTTGAATGAAGAGGGCAATGCCATGGACTTCGCCGGCATCTCCACCTTCGATGCGCAGGACAGGGCAGCATTCATCGTTCCCAATTCCGTGATAGAAACATCGGCGGGGAAATATACACCGAATACTAATATCCCTATCACTTCCGAGTTCCCGGGCTTGCCCAATTCCATTTTCTGGTGGGCGAACTATATGAACCAGCTTGGGAAGCCTTATACGGTCAGCGCTGCCTTCATCAAAGTCCGGGAAGTTGCGCTAACCTATGATTTTTCCAAGCGCTTGCTGGGAAAGCAGAAGGTGGTAAAGGCGCTTAGCCTATCCGCTCTCGGCAGGAACCTGTTTATGTGGAGGCCTAAAACGAATCTTTGGTCCGATCCGGAATTCAGCACCAATGGGACAGGAAATGCGACGGGTTATACCACCGAATTCCAGACGCCCCCAACCAGGGTCATTAGCTTTTCGCTGACAGCGAATATTTTATAATATTATAAATTTATTATATGGGTACACCAAATCGAATATTTACCGGGCTCTTTGTTTGCCTGGCCCTTATGGCCTCTTCCTGCACTAAGAAGCTGAACACGAACTTAAATGACCCCAACGGGGTGGGAATTAACCAGCTAAAGGGCAGCGACGTATTTGCCCAAGCCTTGCTGTCGACCGTTACGGACAATATAGGAGCCAATATCAGCACGGCCTCCGACAACTACGATTTTGCGACCCAGTGGATGGGATACCTGGCGAGGACCACTTCTTTTGCACCCTCGGGATCGCAGGAACAAATGGAGACTTTTGGGCTTACCAATAGCTTTTCCGATGGGAACTGGGCATCGCTTTATCATAATATCTATGATTATAACTTTGTGATCAGCGCCAGTAGCGCCAATTCCATTTTGCCAGGTGCCTCCCGGGTCATGCGGACCATGATCTTCCAGGACCTGGTGGATCAGTTCGGGAACATCCCATATAAAGAGGCGGCCCAGCCGACTGTCAGCATTACGCCGGCCTATGATTCGGCGACTGCCATCTATACGGACCTTGCGGCTCAGATCGATACGGCCATTACGGAAATCCAGGCTTCGCAATCGACCACGGACGATGCTTCCGACATTATGTTCAAAGGTTCTAAATCTTTGTGGGTCGCATTTGCGAACACGATAAAATTGCGTATCCTGTTACGACAGGTCCCCAATGGAAACCAATCTTACGTCTCTTCGGAGATCAGCACGATCGTCCAGCAGGGCGGAGGTTTTCTGACGGCCGGCCAGGATGCGCTGATCCAACCAGGTTTTGCAGACCAAAACCAGAAGCAAAACCCATTCTGGGCGGACTATGGATTCCTGCCGGGCGGTGTAGGCATAACGCAAAACAACAATTTCTTCATTGCCAACTCTTTAATGCTGAACTTCCTGACTTCGACGGCCGATCCGAGGCTTAGCTACTTTTACGGCCTGAATACTGCGAGTGGGTACGGGGGAAATTTTTTCGGGAGCAGTAATACGCCATCGACTCTGCTGAGTCCTATCGGGAAGGGCATACTGCAAAGTGCATCCATGCCGGCCTTGCTGTTTTCGGCCAGCCAGTCCTACTTCATGCAGGCGGAAGCCGTTCAGCGTGGATTGATGGCCGGTAACTATCAAAGCCTTTTCCAACAGGGGGTAGAAGAGTCATTCCGGTACCTTGGCGTTCCCAATTACCAATCGGCAGCGGATAATTTTATTGCGGGCTCTACGGACCCAATGGTGAATATTGCCGCTTCCACCAATCCATTGGAGACGATTTTTTATCAAAAATGGGTTGCCGAATGCGAGTTGGACGGGTTCGAGGCTT
>Ga0302326_10007766_pt1 | contig 23780 bp, 24 predicted proteins | sample Palsa_T0_3_FD_202264 | JGI IMG/M metagenome (GOLD analysis project Ga0302326, IMG submission 202264) | Peat permafrost microbial communities from Stordalen Mire near Abisko, Sweden - Palsa_T0_3 | ecosystem: Environmental > Terrestrial > Soil > Palsa > Peat permafrost | place: Sweden: Abisko... | reverse complement strand
GCGCTGATCCCACGCTCGAGCTTTCGCTGCGCGTTGCCGGCATGACCGAAAACCTTGGCCTCGTCGAGCGCGGCGAACTTGAGCTCGCACTGACCGCGGCGCGCAAAGACTTTCCGCGAACCGTGAAGTTTACGCCGCTCTACGAGCAAGAACTTGTGCTGCTCGTTCACGAGCAGCATCCCTTGGCGGGGAAACGGCGGGTCGATTTGCGGGCTCTGGACGCCGAGCAACTTCTGGTCGGCGAAGACACCTGCATTTACCGCCGGCTCGTCGAGCAAACGATCCGAAATGCCGACGTCGACGTTGTACTTCGCGCGCGCATCGGCCCCACGACGACGCTGCCGCATGCGGTTGCCTCCCGTCTCGGCGTCGCCATCTTGCCCGACGATCTCGTCGAATCACCGCCGGCCCAAACCGTCGTCGTTACCTTGCGCGATCCGATCCTGACGACGATCGGCTCGCTCGTTCGCACCGATGCATCGGAAACGGCGCGACGGGTCGCGAACGCGCTGCGATCGTATTTCGCTCCTCCGCTCCCGGGCAAACGCAGCCGAACCGCCTAGCGATTCCGCAATACGAGGGTGCCGATGCCGAGCCAGGCGAGAACCAGGTACGGATACAGCGCAGCCAAGCCGTGCGGCACCGGGAAGACGGTCGCAAGAAACGTCGCGACGAGCGAAATGAGCGCCACGACGGGGATTGCGCGCTCGAGCGGCCGCCAGCGCGCGCCGAAGAGCCGCAGTGCGGCCACTTGCACCGCACCGTACACGAGGACGAGAGAGAGTACGGCGACCGTGCCCGCCGCGGCGAAGGCGTCGGTACCGCTCATTCCTCCGAGTGCGCATCCGATCACGATTGCGGCGCCGATTGCGAGCACGACCAGATACGCGAAAGCGGGCGTGCCACTGCGCGCATCGACGACTGCAAAACGGCCCGAGACACGTGCATCGCCTGCGAACGTAAAGAGCAGCCGCGCGGCGCCGATGGCGGGCGCGACCGTCGCGGCGAAGGCCGAAATCGCGGCGCCCCCCATGACGAGCGCGGCGACCGGCACGGTCGCATAGCGGACGGCGAGATCGCCAAGCGGCGAGGGCGAGGCGGCGAACGCTGCCACGCCGCGCGCATCCAAGCCGAAGCCGATGCTTTGCGCATACGCGACGAAGACGTAGAGCACGCCCGCGAGCGCGACGCTCGTGGCGATCGCGCGCGGAATCGTTCGGGTCGGCTGTTGCGACTCCGCGCCAAGCGCTGCCGCGCCCTCGAAGCCGGCGAACGAGAGGAGCGCGAATACCGTGGCGAGTCCAAGCCCGGCAAAGCTCGTGCCGCGCGCGCTGAAAGGTGCTGCCGAAAGCCCGTGCGCGCCGCCGTGCGCGAGCACGACGATTGCGAGCACCACGATCGCCGCTACGGAAAGAGCCTCGATCGCGAGCATTGTGCGTGAGGACGTGCGCATCGGCCGCGTGCCCAAGTACGCGCACACCGCAAGCGCGCCGAGGGCGAGCGCAACCCACGAAAGGGCGATCCCGCGATATGCCAGCGCCGACGTCGCGAACGCGCCGAACTCGGCTGCCGAACCAGCGGTGAATAGGACGTAAACGAGCAACAGCGCCCAGGCCGAAAGCCGCCCTGCGAACGGTCCGAGACCATGCCGGTTGAATTCGCCGACCGACGCCGCGCTCGCATACACCCGCGCAAACGTGATGAAGGCAAATGCGACGCACCCGATCGTGACGAACCCGAGTACGAAGGCGAGTGGAACCGCGGGGCCTGCATACGAAGCGGCGAGCGCGCCGTTGAGCGCCATCGCCGCGGTCGGCGCCATGATCGCTACCGACATTCCGGCCGTCTCGACGCCGCCGAGCGCGCGGCGCAGGCCGGGCTCGCTCAAGCCAGCAAGCCGGCGTCGAGATGGAGCGAGACGACCCAATTCGGGACGTCGACGATCTCGCTGATCTTGAGGTCGCCGGCGACACTCGCAAGCAAGTAGGCGTCGACCTCCGTAAGCGATGTGCGGCGCACGATTTCGGCAATCATCGCACTCGTCGCATCGCGCGCTGCTTGGAAGAGATCCGGCCCGATTCCGGTCGTCGCGAGCGCACGGCCCGCGCGCTGCGTCCGCGCGTCGGTCAGCAACATCGGCGCGGGCAGATGACGATCGCGTTCGAGCATGATGCGCAGCGTCGCGACGGCGCTCGTTTCGATCGCGGTACCGCAAACCTCGCCGTCGCCTTGTGCCGCGTGTCCGTCGCCGAGCGAAAGCAGCGCACCATCGACGGCAACGGGAAGGTACAGGGTCGCGCCTGCGCCGACGTGACGAATGTCCATGTTGCCGCCGTTACGCGTCGGCGGCACGACGGAGAAAGCGCCGGCCTGCGCGGGCGCGACCCCGATCGTGCCGATCATCGGAACGCTGGGCAACTGCATTCCCGTGAAGAGTGCGATCGTGCCGCTTTCGATGCGCGAGATGCGCAGCGCGGGCTCGGTGAAGCGATCGGCCAGCAGCCCAAAGCCCGGGATGTTCGCGGTCCATCCCCACGAGTCGACATCGAGTGCGAGGATTTCAACGACGAGCGCGTCCCCGGGCCGCGCACCCTCGACGAAGATGGGTCCCGTCACCGGATTGATGCGCCCAAAGTCGAGCGTACCGAGCGCGCTCGCAGAGGAATCTAAGGCAAGCTGCCCGCCCGAGGCGTTCTCCAGCTCGACGACAATCGTGTCCCCCGGCGCGACGCGAATGACCGGGGCAAGCGAGTGATCCCACACGCCATGCGTCTGCGTGCGTCTCAAATGATGCATTCCGGCGCGAGTTCGCCGTTCGCGAAGGTCAGCCCGTCGTCTCGGTCAATTTTCCGGCATGGAAGCTATCCCGGTCATCGAGACGGAACGCCTCATTCTGCGCGGCCACCGGCTCGAGGATCTTGGCGGCTGCATCACGATGTGGTCCGATCCAGCGGTCACGCGCTTCATCGGCGGCAAACCGTCAACCGAGCAGCAGACGTGGATGAGAATGTTAGGATACCTCGGGCATTGGTCGCTGATGAAGTTCGGGTATTGGGCGATCGAGCATAGGCAAACAGCCAGTTTTGCCGGCGAGCTCGGCTTCGCCGATTTCAAACGCGACCTCGCGCCTTCAATGAAGAGCGCACCGGAACTCGGTTGGGTGCTGGCATCGCAATTTCACGGTCAAGGCTTGGCGACCGAAGCGGTACGCGCCGCCGTCGCCTGGGGCGACACGCACTTCGCATCGCCACGCACCGTTTGCATGATCGATCCGGACAACCTCGCCTCAATTCGGGTCGCGCGGAAATGCGGCTACGAGGTCTTCGAACGTGCTTCATATCACGACCGACCTGCACTATTTTTCTCGCGCATGGCAGCCAAAGGTTTTGAGGCTCCGCCGTTCGGGGACAAGACGGCATGAGCTTCAAAGATGATCTCAAGAAAACCATCGACAATGTGGACGATACCCTCAAAGAGGCTGGACATCGCACGAAGGCGGAAGCCGAGCACGCTTCTCGCGAGGCGGCCGGTGGCACCTTGACGCCCGGCGAAAAAGTTGGCTCCGCTCTAAACGAAGGCAAGGAGCGCGTTCTCGCCGATGTCGACAAAACCAAACGCGAGGTTCGCAGTAAGACCTAAAGCAGCGCCAACACGGGACGCCTGCGCGCTCGTCGAGGAACTTGGGCTCGCGGCGCATCCCGAAGGCGGCTTCTACCGCGAGCTGTTCCGCAGCGAGCGGCATGTTGCCACGGTAGGAGGCGGGCGTAGCGCCCTTACCGTCATTTATTTTCTGCTGACGGCCGATTCGTTTTCCGCGTGGCATCGCTTGCGTTCCGACGAGACGTGGCACTTCGCCGCGGGAACCGCACTCACGATCGAAACCCTCGACGAACGCTCCGGTCACGAACGCATCCTGCTCGGTCCCGACGGACCCTGGGTTGCGGTCATTCCGGCCGGCACCGCCTTCGCAGCGCACCTCGATGCAGCAGAGGGCTTCGCGCTCGTCAGCTGTTGCGTCGCGCCCGGCTTCGACTTCGCCGATTTCCAGTTACTCGACGGCGAATCGCTCGCTGCCAGGTTTCCGGAGCATCGCGAGCTTGCGCTGCGCTATGCGCGATCCGGATGAATGTCGTCGACCCAGCGCACGGTTCGCGGTGATGCGACGCCGGCGACCTCGAGATTGACGACGATCGGCTCCTGACCGCTGCGCACGATCACACACTCCAGCAATTCGCTTTCGCTCGCATTGCTTTCTTGATGCGGCACGAAGGGCGGCACGAAGATGAAATCGCCCGGTCCCGCTTCCGCCGTAAACTCGAGTTCGCGACCCCAACGCATGCGAGCGCGACCGCGCACAACGTAGATGACGGTCTCGAGGCCGCCATGATGATGCGCGCCGGTCGCTGCGCCGGCTGAGATCGTAACGGTTCCGGCCCAAAGCTTTTCCGCGCCGCCGCGCGCCCGGTTGATCGCCGCGGCACGAGACATACCCGGCGTCTGCGGGGTATTCGGATCGAGCGTATCGCCCGAGACGATCCGCACGCCATCGTGCTCCCAATTCTGTTCGCTCATACGACGCTCAACAGCGGAGCAGGGGCATTTGGTTGTAGAACGGCGTCGAAGGCGTTCCACACGTAGAACCCGTCGTCGCTCTCGGGCTCGAGCAACACCGAAAGCAGCGGCCCGAGCGGCTGCGCCGTTGGGATCAAAAGTGATCCCGCCTCACAAGCATGGATGCGTGCGGGGAGCCATTCGCCCTGAATGTTACGCAGCAGATGCCCCTCGAGCGTAGCCGCTTCCGAAAGGCTGTCGATGTGAAATTCCTTCGCGCGCAGCGTGCGACTTTCGCTTAGCGTCTCATAGGTGATACCGTGCGCGCGCAAGAGCGGTTCGGTGAGCTGCGCATGGCCGCTTGGAACGAGATGGGCCTTCGGGGCAAGAACGAAGCGCGCCGCTGCATACCGGTCGTGCACGGGCAGCATTCCGCGCGAAAGCGTTGCTCCACCGTTCGCAAGCACGTCTTCCCATTCGAACGGCTGCGAGACGGCGCCCGCTGGATAGGCGGCTTGCAAACACACGTAGCCGCCGCTCCAGCCGGCGGCGCGGCGCGCGGTGTCGAGCACCGCCTCATCGTTCTCCGCACAAAAACTGAGAGCGGCCTCGACGAACGCGCGTGAGCTGAAGATGCGCTGCTCGAACGTATCGCGCGCGTTGACAGCCGCGAGAGCGGACACAGCTCCACGCAAGCCCAAATAGTTCAACGCGAAGCGCGGTTTGTAATCGTACGCGAACCAACCGTAGTTCGCCGCATCGCCGGCCGGAGGCGGAACCGCGAGTTCGCGATCGCGGCCAAAGTGGCCGTACGAGAACGAGTCAAGAGCGAATTTCTCACGCAATTTTCGAGCGACGTCCGGCAAGAGATGCGTCCGCGCGAACGAACCGCCGAAGGCCGCCGGGTGGAGCGCCGGCCCCAGCAGCGCTGCAAACACGTCGCAGCTCACTCCACCCGTTCGCACGTCCAAAACGACATCGGGTTTCCAAACATCGAGTAGCGCGACCGCGCCGAGTGTTTCCGGCGCCTCGAGCTTCACGTAGTCGAGATCGAGATCGAGCCCTTGTCCGTTGCGGCGATCGCCGACGAGCGCCGGACCATTCTGATATGGCCGGCGCTGCTCGAGCGGTCCCGTGTTTTCGCGGCCGTCAGGATTGTAGAGCGGGGCGATCACGAGCACCAGTTCTTCGAGCAACGTCTTTTGCGACGAAAGACAGAAATCGCGCAACATGGCGAGCAGCGCTTCGGTTCCGTCGACCTCGTCGCCGTGGATCCCGGCCTGGATGTAGACGATCGGCCGCCGCAGCGCCCGCGCTTCCGCAACGTTGCGCACGAGTGGTCGCGAAGCAATCACGTACGGAACTTGGCGCTGCTGCGTCGTCGTCGCGAGCGAGCCCAGCACGATCGGCGCAGCGCGTGCGTCGAGCGCGGCCAGAAACGAGCGCACGTCGTCGTAACTCGATGCTTCTACGTAGGCGCTCGCTTCAGCACGCGTCGCGAGCTTCTCGCGTAGCGACGGCTGCGGAAAGAAGCTCGCGGCCGGTTTCGCGCCGGTAGCCGCCACCGCCGCTCCGGTCGCCAAGAAGACCCGACGCTTCACGCGCCCGCTACGAGGCCTCGAAGGTGCCCGCAGCCACGACGATCAGATCGCGCTCACCAAGATATTCGCGCGTCGCGCGCAGCACATCGGACTGCGTTACGGCGGCCAACTGATCCTGGTAGGTATCGACGTACTCGTCGCCGAGCCCGTAATACGCGATGCGCTCGAGTTCGCCCGCGATGCCGGCGTTGGTCGCGAGGCGCACGTGATGCTGGCCGCCGAGCGAATTGCGCTGCTGCACGAGTTCGCGTTCGCTCGGACCGTCGCTTGCGTAGCGGGTAAGCACCTCACGCACCGACGCAATTGCGCGCTCGACGTTGGCCGGATTGACGCTAACCGTAACGCGCCAGGGCCCGGGAATGCGGCCCGATGACAGGAAGTTGCTCGTGACGCCGTAGGTGAGCCCCTCGCGGTCGCGCAGTTGCAGCCCCAGTCGGGAACTCAGCGTCGACTGGCCGAGGATCCCATTCGCAAGCTGCGCGGCAAAATAGCCGGCGTCGGCGCGAACGAGTGAGGTCGCGCGGCCCATGACGATGTCGACGTTCGACTTGCGCTCGAGGGCAACGCTCTCGCGAACGTCACGCGCGGGGCGCGAATGCACGAGGAAGCTCGCAGCTTGCGCCTCGGGAGCAAAGGGGACCCTGCCGAGCGTCCGCTCCAGCAAGTTGGCAAACACGCGCTGATCGGCCGATCCCGCTGCCGAAACGAGTGGCGTCGCACGCAGAACACGGTTTGCGTGAAAGTTGCGCACGTCGTCGACGGTGATTGCTTCGAGTGCCGCTAGTGCGGAGTCAACATCCGCGGCGACGTTCGGATCGCCGGGTTCGTACGCCAGCTCGAGAAAACGCTGCATCGCGCGCCAGCCCGTATTCGTGCGTGCCACCCGCAGCATCCCGGCGATTTCCGTCTTGACCAGCCCGAGTTCGCTCTCATCGAAAAGCGGCTCGCGCAGTTCTTCGGCGACGGTTTCCAAGAGCAGCGCAGCGTCCTCGACCGCGCACGCGCCCGTTATGCGGAACGCGAGCGGATTGGAGCTTTGGGTCGGATCGTCGTCGACGCCGTAGCTGCGCCGAACGCCGGCCCGCTCCAAGCGTTCCTCGATGTCCTGACGCCGGTGGCTGCGCGTTCCGCGCGCAAGCATCTCCGCAACGACCGTCGCCAGCAGCGGCGATCCACCCGCAAAAGCGGGCCCCGCTTCCAAGAGCACCCGCAACTGCAGGGTCGGATTCCGGCCGCTGGTGACGTACTTCCAGCGCACGGCGTTCGACGCGCCGCTCGCGATGCGCGAGCTGAAACGCTCGACTTGGCTTGCACGCGGAGCCGGCAACGGAGCGGCTTCGATCGGTTTGCCATTTTCGGGTAGAGCGACGACCGCCTCGAATGCGACCACGTCGAACGTCTTCGGTGTCGCCGGCAACAACAAACCGATCGTGCGATTGTCTTCGTGCAGATACTCGCCCAACACGGCCCGCACGTACTCGGATGACACCGCGCGCACGCGCTCGACGTACGTTTCATCGAGTCGCCAGGTACCGACGGCCTCAAATTCACCGAGCCGTTGCGCGAGCGCGAAGGTCCCATCTCGCGCGAAAGCATCCTGAACCGCAATTTGGGTGTGCGCGCGCTCGATTTCCGCAGCGCTCGGCCCGTGCTGCGCGAGTTCGGCCAGCACCGCTTCAACTTCCCGCCGCACGTCGTCCGCGGCGCGGCCGGGACAAACGTTTACGAGGATCTGAAAAAGACCCGGGTCGCGCGAGCCCCAATTCCAGGCCGACACATCGAGTGCGAGCCCGGTATCGACCAGGGCGCGCGAAAGGCGGCTCGTGCGGCCACGCGCCAAAACGCGCGCCAACACGTCGAGCGCGTAGCCGGCGTTCTCCTCGGAACCGGGCAAGGCGGCACTCCGGGTCGCGAGATCGGCTGCGGATAAAACGAGGCGCTGGCCGAGTGCGGCCGGCGTGTGGAAAGCATAAGCGACGAGCGTCGTGTCTCCCGGCCGCTTGACGATCACGCTGCGTTCGCCCGCCTGCGGCGGCTCCTCGGTATAGACGTCGGGAATGGCGTGCGTCGCGCGCGGCAGCGCGCCGAAGTTGCGCTCGATTGCCTCGCGCGTCCGTTCGATGTCGAAATCACCGACGACAAACGCGGTCGCGTTATTCGTATGATAGTAGGTATCGTACAGTTCGCGCAGACGTTCGGTCGCAACGCCTTCGACATCCGTGCGCCAGCCGATCGTCGGATGATGGTACGGATGCTCGCGAAATGCAGTGGCGACCACGGCCGAGTTAAGGACGCGCACGTGATTGTTATCGTTGCGCTCGAGCTCGTTGCGCACGACCGTCATCTCCGACCGCCGGTCGGCGTCGGCGATGAAGGCGTTGCGCATCCGGTCCGCTTCGAGTTCGATTGCGAAGTCGAGGTAGCCGGAAGGGACCGTTTCAAAATAGTTGGTGCGGTCGATCCAGGTCGTCGCATTCTTGGCCGCGCCGATTTCGTTCATGATGTCGGCGAAGGCGCGGCCGTTGCGGCGGTTGTTCTTCGGCGTGCCTTTGAAGAGCATGTGCTCCAGCAAATGGGACGAGCCCGTGTAACCGACGGCTTCGTTGCGCGACCCAACCCGGTAGACGACCATCAGCGTTGCTACCGGAGCCGCCGGGGCGGGCACGAACACCACTTTGAGCCCATTTTCGAGGAAAAATTCGTGCGCCGCGAGCACCGGGGATTCAACCATACGGGTTGCTTCCACCACGGCGTTGGAAACCCGGCTGGGCGGCGCGGGGCGTGCCGGCGCGGCTATGCGAGCATCGGCAGGTCGAGCCCGCTCTCACGCGCACAAGCGATCGCTAGATCGTAGCCGGCGTCGGCATGGCGCATGACGCCGCTCGCGGGGTCGTTATGGAGCACGCGCTCGATCCGCTTGGCGGCGCTCTCGGTGCCGTCGCAGACGATCACCATGCCGGCGTGCTGCGAGTAGCCCATGCCGACACCGCCGCCATGATGCAGCGACACCCAGGTTGCACCGCTAGCCGTATTGAGCAACGCATTCAGAAGCGGCCAGTCGCTAACGGCGTCACTGCCGTCACGCATCGACTCCGTTTCGCGATTGGGGCTTGCGACCGAACCCGAATCGAGGTGATCGCGGCCGATCACGACCGGCGCGGCAAGTTCGCCGCGCGCCACCATCTCGTTGAAGGCCAGACCCACGCGCGCGCGGTCGCCAAGACCGATCCAGCAAATACGCGCGGGCAGTCCCTGATAGGCGATTCGTTCTTTGGCCATGTCGAGCCAGTGGTGCAGGTGCGCATCCCCGGGAATCAACTCCTTAACCTTCGCGTCGGTCTTAGCGATGTCGGCCGGATCCCCGGAAAGCGCCACCCAACGAAACGGTCCGATGCCGCGGCAAAAGAGCGGCCGGATATACGCCGGCACGAAGCCCGGAAAATCGAAGGCATCCGTGAGGCCTTCATCCTTGGCCATCTGCCGCAGATTGTTGCCGTAGTCAACCGTTGGGATGCCGCGGCGGTAAAAGGCCAGCATCGCGCGCACGTGTTCAACCATCGATTGTTTCGCAGCCTTTACGACCGCCGCCGGATCGCGCAGGCGCATCTCGGCGGCGTGCTCGAGCGTCCAGCCGGCCGGAAGATAGCCCGTCAACGGATCGTGCGCGCTTGTCTGATCGGTGACGATATCCGGGCGTACGCCGCGCCGCACAAGTTCGGGGAACACCTCCGCGGCATTTCCAAGAAGACCGACGGAAAGCGGTTCCTTGCGCTTGCCGGCAGCTTCGATCAGCGCCAGCGCTTCGTCGAGCGAATCGGCGCGCACGTCGAGGTAGCGCGTTTCGAGGCGCCGCTCGATACGGTGCGGATCGCACTCGACCGCGAGCATCGACGCGCCGGCCATCGTGGCGGCAAGCGGTTGCGCACCGCCCATGCCGCCGAGGCCCGCGGTGAGCACCCACTTTCCGGAAAGGTCGCCGCCGTAGTGCTGGCGCCCCATCTCCACGAACGTCTCGTAGGTGCCTTGCACGATTCCTTGCGAGCCGATGTAGATCCACGAGCCGGCCGTCATCTGACCGAACATCATCAGGCCCTTGCGATCGAGTTCGTCGAAATGCTCCCAGGTCGCCCAATGCGGAACGAGATTCGAATTGGCGATCAGCACGCGCGGGGCATCCGAATGCGTTTTGAAAACGCCGACCGGTTTTCCCGACTGCACGAGCAGGGTCTCGTCGCTTTCGAGCCGGCGTAGAACCTCGACGATTTTCTCGAAACACTCCCAATTGCGCGCGGCCTTTCCTTTTCCACCGTACACGACCAGATCGTCCGGACGTTCGGCCACTTCGGGGTCGAGGTTGTTCATCAGCATGCGCAGCGGGGCTTCGGTCAGCCAACTCTTTGCGGAGAGTTCGGGGCCGCGCGGCGAGCGAACGGGACGGGCGAGGGTGATGCTCATCGGAACTCTCCTAGGATGCGGCCGGCGCGAACGATGGTGTGCACCGGATTCGTGCCGATTCCGTAGGCTACTTCGGCCGGATGCTCGGCATCCCATACAACGAAGTCGGCCACCCGTCCAGGTGAAAGCGTGCCGAGGGTCTCGGAGCAGCCGAGAGCGCGGGCGGCGTTGCGCGTCGCGCCGGCCAGTGCCTCTTCCGGCGTAAGGCCGTACAGAACGCAGGCGAGATTGAGCGCGAGCGGCAGCGAAACGAGGGGCGAGGTGCCGGGATTACAATCGCTTGCGATCGCGATCGGAATGCCGAGGCGTCGTAGCGCTGCGATCGGGGGCAGCTGCTTCTCGCGCAAGAAGTAGGTCGCTCCGGGCAGCAGCACGGCCACGGTGCCCGCTGCCGCGAGCGCGGCGAGGCCGGCCTCGGAAGCGTGCTCGAGATGGTCGGCTGAGAGCGCCCCGTAACGCGCGGCCAGCGCTGCGCCGCCACCGTCGCTCAATTGGTCGGCATGAAGCTTTACCGGCAAACCGAGCGCTCGCGCCGCCTCGAAATAGCGCACCGTCTGCGCAGCGTTGAAGCCGATCGTTTCGCAAAAAGCGTCGACCGCATCCGCGAGATGTTCGGCCGCAATCGTCGGCAGCATCTCGTCGACCACGAAATCTACGTAAGCGTCCGGGTCGGCGAACTCCGGCGGGCGAGCGTGCAAACCGAGATACGTCGTCCGCACCCGAACGTCGCAGCGAGCGCCGAGCGCGCGCGCGGCGCGCAGCATCTCAAGCTCCGTGTCGCGATCGAGGCCATAGCCCGATTTGATCTCGATCGTCGTCACCCCGCTTGCGGCGAGCGCGCGCAAACGCCGTTCCGATGCTTTTTCCAAATCCTCGCTCGCAGCCGCGCGCGTGGACCGCACGGTGGATAGGATGCCGCCGCCGGCGCGAGCAATGTCGGCGTAGTGTGCACCGCTGATACGCATCTCGAACTCGCGTGCGCGGTTACCGGCGTAAACAAGATGCGTGTGACAATCGATGAGGCCGGGCGTGATCAAACGCCCGCCCGCGTCGTATATTTGTTCCGCCGCAGCGAGGTCTTCCGGCAAAGCACTACGCGGCCCAACCCAGGCCACACGGCCGTTTCCGGCCAGCGCCAGCGCCCCATCGTCGATCAGGCCGTACGGCACGGCCAGGTCCGTATCCATCGTTGCAATGCGCGCGCCTAGGACGAGCGCGTGAACGCGTACTTCGCGCGTCACGCGCTCTTGCCGGAGGGCTGGAAGAGCGACGTTCGGTTCGAGATCGGCACCTCCGGAGAGTTTGCAGCGATAACACCCGATTCGACGGATATGGGCACGACGCCGTTCGACATCGTGCTGCCCGGCATGCCGAACGCACACTCACACGCCTTCCAGCGCGTGCTGGCCGGCCGCGCCGAACGAGCGCGGCCCGGCGGCGATTCTTTCTGGAGTTGGCGCGAGGCAATGTATCGCGCGCTCGAAGACCTCACCCCCGACGAGTTTGAAGCCGTAACGACGGACGCCTACCGGACGATGCTCGCGGCCGGATACACCTCGGTCTGCGAGTTCCACTACGTTCACAACGCACCGGGCGGCGTGCCGTACGCGCAACCGGGCGAACTGGCCGAGCGCGTTATTTCCGCCGCGCGCCACGCAGGTATCGGGCTCACGCTGCTGCTCGTGCTATACCGTTTTAGCGATTTTGGCGAAACGCCGCCGCGGAGCGGGCAGGCGCGCTTTACGCTCGGGCTTGATTCGTTTGCGGCACTCTGGCAGCAGCTAACGAGCACCTACGGGCACGATCCGGCGATTCGTATCGGCATAGCCCCCCACTCGCTGCGGGCGATCGCGCTCGACGATCTTTCGCAGCTGGCCGCGCTCGCCGCCTCCGTGGCGGAGACGCCGCTGCACGTTCACGTCAGCGAACAAATTCGCGAGATTGAAGCCTGTCGCGCGCGCTATGGCGTGACGCCGATCGATCTGTTGGGAAGCAAAGTCCAGCTCGATCGGCATTGGTGCCTCGTGCATGCAACGCACGCAACCGATCAGGAGCTTTCGGCCGTCGTCGCGTCGCGCGCCGTCGTCGCGCTGTGCCCGACGACCGAAGCGAATCTCGGCGACGGTATCTTTCCGGCGGCGCCTTTCGTTTCAGCCGGCGGCCGATTCGCGATCGGCAGCGACAGCAACGTCACGATCGATGTCCCCGAAGAGCTGCGCTGGTTGGAATACGGACAGCGCTTGAGCGTGCGCGAACGCAACCTGCTGCGCGACGACGCACAACCCTCCGTCGGGCGCTATCTCTACGAATCTGCGCTCGCCGGCGGAGCGCAGGCTTCCGGCCGGCAGATCGGGGCACTACGGCCGGGGTATCGCGCCGACTTTCTCGCATTCGATGCGGCTTTCGCGTTCGACGAGCGAACGGCGCTCGACATGCTCGTGTTCCGAAGCGGCACGTGGAAGGTCGCAGACGTCATCGTCGGCGGCAAGCGCATCCGGCCGAGCGGAGAATGAAGGCACGATGAGCGTCCACGAACTTGACGGCCGAAACCTCTCGCTCGAAACGATCGAGGCGATCGCAGCGGACGGCGTACAGGTGCGCGTGAGCCAAGAAGCGCGCGAACGCGTGGCGGCCGCTCGAGCCTGCGTCGAACGGCAGTTCGAACGCGGCGCGATCATCTACGGCGTGACGACGGGCTTCGGTCGCATGGCAAACGTGGTGATCGACCGTGCGGACGTCGACGTGCTACAGCAGAACCTGGTGCGCAGCCACGCCGCCGGCACGGGTGAACCGCTCTGCGAAGCATTCGTGCGCGCGGCCGGCGTGTTGCGCGCAAGTTCGCTCGCCGCCGGGCATTCCGGCATCCGGGTCGAGACGCTCGATTTGCTGGTCGAGATCCTCAATCGCGGCGTCACGCCGGTCGTGCCCGCCCAAGGCTCCGTCGGCGCAAGCGGCGACCTCGCACCGCTTGCGCACATGACGTTGACGCTAATCGGTGAAGGCGAGGCTTTCTACCATGGCGAGCGGCTCCCGAGCGCGGAAGCGCTTGCACGCGCCGGCTTGCAACCACTTCATCTCGCCGCGAAGGAAGGGCTCTCGCTCATCAACGGCACCGAGGTGATGACGGGCATTGCCGTGCTCTCGCTGCTGCGCGCCGAGCGTTTGTTGGCCGCGGCCGACGTGATCGGCGCGATGTCGATCGAAGCGTTTCTCGCAACGGACAATGTCTTCGATCATCGGATCAACGCGCTACGCCCCCATCCGGGTCAAACACTCGTCGCAGAAAATCTGCGAGCGCTCGTGGCTGGTTCGGAAGTCATGCAATCCCACCGCGACTGCGGACGCGTGCAGGATCCGTATTCCTTCCGCTGCATCCCGGTCGTCCATGGCGCGGCGCGCGACGCGGCCGGGTACGTCCGCGGCGTCCTCGAAACCGAAGCAATCTCGGTGACCGACAATCCGCTTATTTTCCCTGATGAAGATCTGTTTCTGACCGGCGGCAACTTTCACGGACAGCCGGTCGGCGTCGTCTGCGATTTCCTGAAGGCGGTCATGGCGGAAGTGGCCTCGATCAGCGAACGCCGCTCGTATCTGCTGCTCAACGGCGAAGAGCGCGGACTGCCGCTGTTTCTTTCGCGCAAACCTGGGCTCGAGTCCGGTTTGATGATCGCGCAATACACGGCCGCCGCGCTTGTCAGCGAAAGCAAAGGACTGGCCTCACCGTCGTCCGTCGATTCGATCCCCACGTCGGCCGGACAAGAGGACCACGTTTCGATGGGAACGATTGCAGCCCGCACGCTCGATGCGATCCTTCAAAACGTTGAAGGCGCACTCGCCTGCGAGTTGCTCTGCGCCCTTGCGGCAACCGACTTTCGACGCCCGCTACGCAGTGGCTCGGGAACGCAAGCCGCTTACGACGCTGCGCGCGCACGCATCGAACCCCTACTCGCCGACCGCGTGCAGAGTACCGATATCGAGCGCGCGCGAGAACTGATCCGCTCGGGCGCACTCGTTTCGGCAGCGCGTCAGGCTATCGCGTGAAAGTGGGCACACGGTTGATAGGAGCAAAGCGACGAGGACCAGACGGCCAAAAAGTGCTCGGGCCCTCACCCCGTCTCGACGATCAGGAAACGGTTGCCGTCGATGTCGCGAAAGAAGAACTGCGGCGGCACCGGGCCTGCAACGGCAAGCTCGGCCGACACAAGCCCCGGCCTGGGCGTCCCCTTACGCCCGATCTCGGCATCGACCACAACGCCCCGACCCCGGAGGGTCGCGTGATCGGCCCCGACGTCCTTCGTCGTAAACGCGCAATAGGTCTGATCGCCGCCGGCGGGCTTGCCTTCACTTGAGGGGACGAGCGCAAGCGCCATCACCGAGCCTGGAGGCGCCACCTCGATCCAGCGCCTCCCCCCACCATATTCGAAATCGACGCGTTTTTCGAAGCCCAGCTTTTGAAGGTAGAACGCGAGCGCCTGGTCCTGATCGGCGACCGGAACGAACACGGTCGCGACCTGGCTGATACCGGTCGAGTTGGCGTTTTCGAGCATTCCTCGCTCCTTGACGTGACTGATGTTCTGCCCGAAAGTCACTCTGCCGACACCCAATGGTGCTCTCTGGAATGACGGCAAAGGTTGACGTGCCGAAACGTGAAAGAGCAGCCAAGCAAGACATTTGGGGCCCCCTCGCCCTTTGCACCTCGCCGCGCTTTGGGCCGGCATCCGTTAGGAGAAATCTGATGCGTCGCACGTACCTCACTGCAATGTTAACGACCGTACTGTCACTGGCAATGGCGGCGCCTAGCCTCGCTGCGCTCACCCTGACCAGCGTTGCGTTTTCAGATGGACAGACGATACCGGGGAAGTACGCGTTCAACAGCTTTGGCTGCACGGGACAAAACGTATCGCCGCCGCTTTCCTGGAGCGGTGCTCCCGCCGGAACCAAGAGTTTTGTTATCGTCGAATACGATCCCAAGGCACCGACCGGTGTCGGCTGGTTCCATTGGATCGCATTCAACATCCCGGCAACGGCGAGCGGATTGCCGGAAGGCGCAGGCGCCGTCGGAGCTGCGAATGCTCCAAGCGGAATGCAGGACGGATTTACGGATTTCGGTGCGCCGGGCTATGGCGGCATGTGCCCGCCAACCGGTGACGCTCCGCATCCTTACACGCTCACACTCTATGCAATCGACGTGCCGCAGCTGCCCTACGCCGACGCGACGACGACCGGCGCTAAAACCGGCTACGTGCTAAACGGCCACGTGCTGGCAAAGGCGAGTCTGACGGGTCTTTTCGGACGATAATCAGCGCGGCGGTCCCGGCCTTCTTCGCCTCGCTCGTCGAGTTCGTCGAAGCGCTGACGATCGTACTCGCCGTCGGTGTTACGCGCGGTTGGCGGCCGGCCTTGACAGGCACGGCCGCCGGCGTGGCGTTGCTTGCAGTTCTGGTAATTGCATTTGGCCCGCTGCTCGCGCTCGTGCCGCTCGGCGCATTGCAACTGGTTGTTGGTATCCTACTGCTCTTCTTCGGGATGCGCTGGCTGCGCAAAGCGATCTTACGCTATGCCGGCGTGATCGCGCTGCACGATGAAGCCAGCATCTACGCGCGCCAGAAAGCAACTCTCGCGACCTCAGATGCACGCGGTTCGTTCGATTGGCTTGCAATCGCGACCACCTTCAACGCGGTCGTCCTCGAGGGACTCGAAGTCGTCTTCATCGTCATCGCCGTGGGCGCGACCGCCCGCGCAATCCTGCCCGCGAGCCTCGGCGCCCTTGCCGCCGGAGTCCTCGTCGTCGGCGCCGGATCGATCGCACGCGAGCCGCTTGCACGCGTGCCTGAAAATACGTTGAAGTTCGTCGTCGGTATCATGCTGACGGCATTCGGCACGTTTTGGACCGGAGAGGGCATGGGTCTCTCATGGCCGGGCGACGATCTCGCGTTGCCCGCTTTGATCGCGGGTTATCTCATTGCCTCAGTAGCCGCCGTGCTGATCGCGCGAAACGCCCCCGCCGGCGCTCTGACGCAGCGGTGAACGCAGTGCGCTCGAGCGCGGTCAAGGTCGCCCGTCTCTTCGTCGACGACAACCTCTTCGCACTTGCAATCGCCGTCTGGCTGGCGGCAATCGGCGCAGTGAGAGTTCTCCATCTCGGCTCACCATTAGCGCAGGCGCTTGGATTGTTCGCCGGTCTTTCGTTCGTACTCATCGCAAGCGCCGCCCGCGCTGCGAGGCGCGCTTAAAGCGCCGCGAGCACTCGCTCTCCGAACGTGCGCGTGTCCAGCACCGGTTGATCGCCCCGCGCGATGTCGCGCGTGCGCGCACCGCCCGCAATCGCAACTGCGACCGCGCTTTCAATGCGTTTCGCGTTCGGTTCGTCGCCGAGGCTGTAACGGCACAAGAGCGCTGCCGAAAGGATCGCGGCGATGGGGTTGGCCACCCCTTTCCCGGCGATGTCGGGCGCGGTCCCGCTGATCGGTTCGTACAAGCCGAAGCGTCCGCTAGCGTGCTCGCGCGTACCGAGCGTCGCACTCGGAAGGTTGCCGAGCGATCCCGTCAGCATGCCGGCCTGGTCGCTCAAAATATCTCCGAACGTGTTCTCCGTTAGAATGACGTCGAAGCGCAGCGGGTCACGCACGAGCTGCATCGCAGCATTGTCGACCAAAAGATGATCGAGTTCGACGTCGGCATAGTCGCTCGCGTGCAGTGCGATCACCGTGCGGCGCCAGAGCCGCCCGCTCTCGAGCACGTTCTGTTTGTCGACCGAGGTCACGTGTTTGCGGCGCTTGCGCGCAAGCTCGAACGCGACGCGGGCCACCCGCTCGATCTCCGGAGCGCGATAGATGAGCGTATCGACGGCGGTCTCGATGCCATCTTCGACGCGCGTGTATTTCGGCTGTCCGAAGTATAGTCCCGAGGTCGTCTCGCGCACCACCACGAGATCGAGCCCGCGCACGAACTCGGGCTTCAGACTCGAGGCTGCTTCGAGTCCGGCGATCAGCTTGACCGGCCGCAGGTTCGCAAAGAGATCGAAGCGTTTTCGCAACTGTAGAATCGCAGATTCCGGCCGCTTTCCGGCCGGTGCCGTATCGTAACGCGCATCCCCGACCGCACCGAAAAGTATCGCTTCGCTGCGCTCGCACAACGCGTGCGTCTCATCGGGATACGGCGTGCCCGTTTTGTCGAGCGCCGCAGCGCCCACCTCACCGTGCTCGAAGACGAGGTCGGCGCGCACCTGCCGCAAGACCCGCTCGGCGACGGCCGTCACTTCGACGCCGATGCCGTCGCCCGGTAGGACCGCAACCGTCATGGGCACCGGGTCAGACGAACGAATACGGCGCGCGCGGCGCTTCGAGGTAGGCGCTTACGCCGAGTCGCGCGCCCGCTTCGATCGAGCTTTCGAGCGCCGCTCGCAACGCGCCGACACCCGCGTCGGGCACGAGCATCGCCGCCGACCAGAGCGCGCCGCGCCGGCCGGCCGTCTGCACGCGGCGAAGCGCCACCGACGCGGCGGCGCAGTCGCGCCAGATGCGCTGCGCGTGCTCGAGCACCGCCGGCTCCGCCTTGATCGCGGGTGGACGAGACGAGCGTGAGGCACGCTGCGTGACGCGCAACAGATATGGTTCGGCGCTGGCCGTAGCGTGGGGCCCAACGTAAACGTGGACCACGCACTCACGCTTGCCGCCCAAACGGGTCAACGCCCGCGACCAGCGGGGATAGAGTTCGCGCGCCGTCTCCTCGAGCGCATCCGCGTGCGGAAATACGGTAAGCAGGCGCATCGGAATGACGGCGCCGCTTGCGCGGGCGCGCTCGACCGCCTGCTCCAAAATTCGTGCTTCGGCGGCGAGCCAACCGGGTTCCGCGCGTCTGCGTTCGATCTCATCGGCAGCGTAGGCTTGCTGGTCTACGAAAGCGAGCAGTAGCGCGAGGCGCCCGAAACGCAAAGTCTGGATGCGACGGCCTTCGATCGTCAACCGGCGGCCGGCAAGTTCCGGCGCGCACGCGCCAAGCAACGACACCGCTCGCCCCGCCGGATAGACGCGCGGCCGGGTGCTAGGACTGAGGTGCGAAGCGCTTCCGTTCGCCATCACTCTAGGCGTTCACACTGACTGCGTGCGAGCCCTTCGTGTTCGTTCACACCTCGACGTGCGTGCTTGTGTTTCCGTTCGTCGTTAGTACCGCTACCGCCGCGGGTTCGGGATCCGAACGCGGCGGCGCTGCCTGGGCTGCCGGCATGTGCAGGGTCTTATCGAGCAGCGAGAGATGCGTCATCAAGAGACTGCGCAGTTCGCTCTTGGCCTTCTCCGCGGTCTCGACGGCGCGCTGCATCTCGCGGCGAGCTTCGACGGCCCGGTCGCCGTAAGCCGCGATCTCTTTTTCCACCGAGATACGCGCCTCGTGGCGAATCAGGTCGGCTTCTTTGTGGGCGCTCGCCTTGACTTCGTCGGCCGTGCGCTGCGCAAGCAGCAGCGTGTTCTGAAGCGATTCTTCCATCGCTTTGAAATGACTGATACGCTCGCGCAAGTCGGAAATTTCCGCTTCGAGCGAGGCGCGGTGCTGCGCTTCGTCTTCGAGCGTCTCGATGATCTCGTCCAAGAACTGGTCGACGTCGCTCTGATCGTAACCGTTCAGCTTCTTCTTGAACTGCTTGTGCTGGATGTCGACGATCGTGATTTTTGCCATACGCTATCCCCGCCCGCTCATGAAATCGAACGACGGATCCGAAGCAAGCGACTCGCGAATTCCTTCGGAATTGACCTGAGTGCCCGGCGGAACCACGAGATACATCGCGTCGGCCAGCTTCTGAATCTTGCCGTCGAGCGTGTAGGCGACACCGCTCGTGAAATCGACCACCCGCTGGAGCAGGCCGCGGTCGACCCCTTGAAGGTTGACGATCGCGACCTGGCGCGAGCGCAGGGCGTCGGCGATCGCGGTGACGTCGGCAAAGCTGCGCGGAGCGAACAGGCTGACCTCGCCGCTCGCACCGCCCCGCTTTTCGCGGGCCGAGAAGGCCACGACGTTGCGCTTCGGTGGCGGTGTCTCGCCCTCGTAGAACTCGTCCGAATCGTCTTCATCCTCGTGAAGCGAGAAAAACGAGCCGATTTTGTGGAGGACGCTCACCTTGTTCCCTCGCTGCTCGTCCAGGCTCTCTTCATTCATAAACGCGCTCCCCAAAGATCGCGGTTCCGATGCGCAGCATCGTCGAACCGCAGGCTATCGCTTCTTCCCAGTCGCCGGACATGCCGAGCGACAACGTCGCACCGCCTACCGCCGCGAACGTCTCGGCCGCTCGGGTGAAGGCCCGCGCGATCTCCGCGCGGTCGGTTGTGTCAGGCCCGATGGCCATCACGCCATCGACCTCAAGCCCTTCGTCCTCGCGCAAGCGAGCCGCGAAGGCCGCTGCATCGGCCGGTGCAATCCCAAACCGTTCCGAGGGTGACACGTTGATCTGCACGAGTGTCCGCACCGGCTTGCCGAGCGCGCGCGACGCCTTCGCGATCGCGCGCCCCGAATCGAGCCGATCGATCGATTGCACGACGTCAAAGGTCTCGACGATTGCTTTAGCCTTGTTGGTTTGAACGTGGCCGATAAAGTGTTTGCGCGCGGGCGGCAACCCCGCGTACTTGGCGCGTGCTTCTTGCATGTAGTTCTCAGCCACGTCCGTCAGGCCCGCATCAAGCGCGGCCAGAACGGCCTCGCGTGTCTGCTGCTTGGTAACGCCGACAAGCGTGATATCGTTCGGTGACCGGCCCGCGCGGCGAGCGGCTCCCGCGATGTGCTCACGCACCGTCGCAATTCGTCCCGCGAGCGAATTCGGAGCGCCGTCCGGCCCAACTCCGACCTCCAGCTTCATGGGAATTGACTCTTCCGTTATATACAGCCGGAGTCCTAGGCGGCCGGATGCGCCTGCACCGCTAGGCGCTCGCTGCGGCGACCGGCGTGACGTCGGTGCGCTTGTGCCGGCGGTACGCCGCGACCGTCAAGAAAATGCCGATTGCGATCATCGGAAGCGCAAGAAGTTGTCCGCCGGTCAGCGGGCCCACGGCGAGATCGGTTTGACGCCATATCTCAGCGAGCGAGCGCGTGATGCCGTAGCACGTGAACCAGGTCCAAGCGACGACGCCGTCGGGCGGCCGCCGGCGATAGATGAAATACACGATCGGGAGTATGGCGATGTCGAGCAACCCCTCGAAAATCTGCGACGGATAGCGGTAGCCGTCGGCACTCGGAAACTTCATACACCACGGATGATCCGGCACGCACACGTTACCGACCAGTTCGTCGTTGATGAAATTGACGACGCGCGTCAGCGCAAGGCCGACCGGCAGCATCACGACCAGCTCGTCGGCCAGGACGCTGAACGTCAGCAACGGGTGCTTGCGAACGAATAGGGCGACCGCGATGATCACGCCGATCAGCCCGCCGAAAAATCCCATGCCGCCGTTCCAGACGGCGACCAAGTTGATCAAACTGCGCGGCATGTCCCCGAAGTAGGTCGGCGCCGCGTGTTTGGTGACGATGTCGGCGAAAACGAAGAACGCTCGTCCCCCGACGAGCACCCCGATCAAAGCGTAGACCAGGAAATCCTGAACCTGGTCGACCGTCAGCCCGAGTCGCCGGCGCCCCTCCGGCCGCGACATCCAGAGGCCGACCGCGATGAACCCGGCCAAGTAGGACAGGCCATACCAGTGTACAGCTAGCGGACCCAAGCGGAATGCGACCGGATCGATATTCGGGTAGGTAAACCAGTGTTGCACGATTTCTCCGTTGGTTTGTCACGCTAACTCGCCCTGCCATTGGGAGGCTTCGAGTCCGAGGCTGCCATCCAAAGGGCTTCCCCGCGCGTACAGGGGTACCGCACGCAGCTCCGCAGCGGTCACTCCGAAAGGAAAGCTGATATGAAGAAAGCCTTTGCGGGCGCTGTGCTCGCCATGTTGACACTCGTCTTTAGCGGCAGTGCCTCGCTCGCCGAGACCGCCGCTGCCCCGATCGTCGTCCACATTAAGGACTTCAAATACAATCCCACGCCGCTCAAGCTCCATGTCGGCGATACCGTCACCTTCATCAACGATGACGACGAGCCGCACACGGTTACCGCGACCGACAAGAGCTTTGATTCGGAAGCCTTAGACACCAGCGGAACCTGGAAGCACACCTTCACGAAGCCCGGCACGTTCGCATATTTCTGCGAGCTGCATCCTTACATGAAAGCTACTATCGTCGTCGAGGGGAAATAGTGGATCGCAAATCGTTTCTCGAACATGTCGGCTGGACCGGAGCCGCCGGCATCACCTGGACGCTGGGGGCGTCCGGGGTCATGACGGCCGTCGCATCGGCGGCGGCACCGGCAGGCGCACTGTCGTTCATCCAAATCAGCGACAGTCACATCGGCTTCACCCGTCCCGAAAACCCGGACGTCGCCGGTACCTTGAAAAAGACCATCGCCGATATCAACGCACTTCCCGTGCAACCGTCGTTCGTCGTCCACACGGGCGACGTGACGCACCTCGCGAAGGCCGAGCAGTTCGACACTGCCAAGAGCATCCTCAGCGAGTTGAAGGCCCCGCTCATCACCTTACCCGGTGAACACGACGTGATCGGCAGCTCCGATGCCTTCATGGCCGCCTTTGGTAAGAAGGATGCGCCGAAGGTTTGGAATTCGTTCGACATGGGCGGTGTCCACTTCGTGTCGCTCGTCAACGTCTTCAACTTCGAGATCGACGGCAAGCTCGGCCCCGAGCAACTCGACTGGGTTACCAAGGACCTGGCGGCCCAGAAGAAATCCACGCCGATCGTCGTGTTCGGTCACGTACCGCTCTATGCGCTCTATCCGAAGTGGGGCTGGACGACCGAGGATGGCGCCCAAGTCATCAGCCAACTCAGCCGCTTCGATAACGTCACCGTGCTCAACGGGCACATCCACCAGATCATCCAGCACACCGAAGGCAACATTCGGTTTGCGACCGCGGCCGCCACGGCGTATCCGCAACCGGCACCAGGCACCGCCGACAAGCCCGGACCGCTCAAGGTTCCCGACGACCAGCTCCTGAGCGTCCTGGGATATCGCACGGTCGAACTTGCCGGCCACGACGCCAAGGTGGCCGACCACAACCTCGCCTAACGCATAAAGCCCCCTTGCGTTAACGCGAAGAGAAGACGCCGAGCAGCGATGGGCTCGGCGTCTTCTTTGTACGCGATGCGGGTTTACCCCCATACTCGGCGTCGCCACCTTCGACTACGATGGGCTCGATGCGAACGTGGAAGTTCAGTTTCGGCTCGCGGATGCTGATCGGGTTTTTGGTAGCGTTCGAGTTCGCTATCGCTGCGTTGCTCTTCAGCCTGCCCATCCTATTGGGCGGCAGCGATCACAGCTTCGATTGGTTCATCGAGGCTGTGGCCGTGGTCATGCTCGCCTTCGGCCTCTTCTTCGCCTTCGCGCTCCTCGCAATGTCGCGCACCCGCATCAGCCTGTTCCCTAAAGCCCTCGATGCGCTCGTGCCGGACCATCACAACCGGCTGCTGTTTCCGCATTTCCGCGCGATCCGTCTTCCCATTTCGGAAATTCGCTCCGTCGAACGCCGCCAGGAGATATGCCGGAGCTTCGGTCTGAGCACCCTACGCGAATCGTTGTCCCTCGTGACCACGAGCGGCGAACGCATCGGCCTTTTCAGCAACACGCAAGGACCCGCGAGCCAACTTCCTCTCGACGAAATCGCCGGCGCCATCGCTTCCGCGGCTGGAGTCGCAGTAACCGACGACGGAACGGTTTTTTCAAAAGCACAGGGTCTCTACGGCGCAGCCTCTTCGTCTTGGAATGAGCCTCCGCTCGCCGCAGCGAGTGCGACCAAAGCCCGCCAAGCCGTGGCCCGAACCGTACAAATCACCCTCGCACTCGTCTACCTCACGTTCATCATCCGGTCGTGCACCTAAGCACATCCCAACACCGATCGCCCTGGCACCGCCAAAGTATCGAGCGCCTACGCCCAAACCTGGTCAAACCGCCAAGGCCAGTGGTACCAAACAAACGACACCAACACCAACCCAAACGGCGTCCTCGGTGGAAGTTGGACTCTACAAACCGTCGTCCACGGCAACGGCTCCCCCCGCTAGCAGAAACGACGAGCGGGGTAGCCCGCAGGTATCACGCGGCTAGCGGAGCGTGGGGCGGGGGGGGGGGCCGCG